>Ga0070734_10000753_pt1 | contig 58890 bp, 43 predicted proteins | sample Coa_R1_8_FD_66444 | JGI IMG/M metagenome (GOLD analysis project Ga0070734, IMG submission 66444) | Surface soil microbial communities from Centralia Pennsylvania, which are recovering from an underground coalmine fire - Coalmine... | ecosystem: Environmental > Terrestrial > Soil > Unclassified ...
AAGGCTGATGCGAAGAACGACGCAAAGATTGATTCCAAGGCCGAGAACCAGCCGGAGTCGTTAACCAATTCGACACCAAACAATTCAGCACCAGTCAATTCAACTGCAGGCAATTCAACCGCAGCCAGTTCGGCGGGACGGGCACAACCCGATGCAACTGTCTCCTACTCGGAAAAGTCTACGGCCTCCGGCACTACAACACCACACGTTGCCCCAGGCTCCTCCGGCGCGTTGACTGGAACGGCTTCGAGCACGGTCGCCGGCAAGCCAGCTGCAGAGAAATCTTCTGAAGCGGCCAAAACATCCTCCAAGACCGAAGAGCGGACAGAAGAAGCGGGGATGACCGAGGATCGAAAGAGCGAAGACCGCAAGATTGAAGAGACGGAAAAAGCCACTCGCAAGCCTACTTCCGGGCCCATTGTTCAATCTGTGGCGGCCGAGGCACATCATTCGGAGCCTTCGCACGCAAAGGGCGGGACAAAATCGCTGGAACCGGCGGCTCACGTAGCCGAACCCAGATCGTCGGGCGAGAGATCCCTTATCCGTGCCCTAGGCTTGAAGATTGGACGAATTGTCATCGACGCCGGCCATGGCGGCCACGATACCGGCACCATCGGCCCCAACGGACTACTGGAAAAAGACCTGGTACTCGAGGTGGCGCTGAAGCTGGGCAAGCTGCTGGAACAGAAGCTCGGAGCCGAAGTTGTCTATACGCGCGACGACGATACGTTTATCCCGCTGGAAACGCGCACCGCCATCGCCAATAAAGAGCAGGCTGACCTTTTCGTTTCCGTCCACGCCAATTCCAGTAGCGATCCCGCGGCGCGGGGAGTGGAGACGTATTACTTGAATTTCACCTCTTCGGAGGACGCGCTTGAGGTTGCCGCGCGCGAAAACGCCGTGTCCGAAAAATCGATCCACGAGCTACAAGACCTGGTGAAAAAGATCGCCCTGAAAGAAAAGATCGACGAGTCCCATGAGTTTGCTTCGGACGTGCAGCAATCTCTCTACGGCGGACTCGTGGTAAAAAGCCCGGGGCTGCGTAACCGGGGCGTGAAGAAAGCGCCGTTCATCGTGTTGATTGGCGCCAATATGCCTTCGATTCTGGCGGAGATCTCGTTCGTCAGCAATCCCGGGGACGAAAAGAAGCTTAAGACCACCGAATATCGCCAACGCATCGCAGATTCCCTCTATAAAGGCATTGCGAAGTATGTGAACGGCTTGAGCGGCGTGAAAGTCGCCACCAAAATCGCCCACGCGAAGCCTGGAGAGTGATAGGATCTGACGCTGGCCGCCGGCCGCCGATCAAGCGATTGCGCTGGCCCATCTGGCGCATTCAATTTTCCACGGCAAGAAATCGATTCATGTCCATCGCAGAGCATAAAGATCGTCTTTTGCAAGCAGCGCGCGAAGCCCAGAAACATGCCTACGCCCCCTACTCGAAATTCATGGTGGGGGCCGCCATCCTCCTCGAAAACGATGAAATCTACTCGGGCTGCAATGTGGAAAATGCCTCGTACGGACTGACCAACTGCGCGGAGCGGTCGGCCATCTTTACAGCCATTTCTACACGTGGGCCGGAGGCGGTGAAGATACGCGCCGTTGCGGTCGTCAATGACCATGATGCCCCCTGCTCACCCTGTGGAGCCTGCCGCCAGGTAATCGCCGAATTTGGGCCGGAGGCCATTATCTGGTATCAAGGACGCAAGCAGATCCAGGAAAGTACGATTGCCAACCTATTGCCGGAAAGCTTCAGTTTGTAGAAATAGCGAGCTTCAGGTTGAAAGGCACCGCTGAAAAAGAAAAAGAGCGGGCCCTCTCGTTTCAAGCTCATTTCAGCCACTTCTATTTGATCGTCGCCAAGCAGACCCAATCTTCGACCAGCAACCCATCGATCAGCAACCCATTGGCCAGCAAACCGATAGCCAATCGCTATAGAATCCTAATAGGCACCGCTGGTGTCTAAGCTAGGGGGGATTTCGCAGATTGAGCGTTATGAAGAATCGAATTTTTGTCCTGGCATCGACGATCGTCGTCGCACTTGGCTCTTCGGCACTAGGTTCTTCGGCCCTGGCCTCTCAGCCGAGCACGAACCTGCTTCCTTCCTCCTTCAATGGCTGGCAAAAGAACACCACGACTGCAAAGGCCAGCAAAGACGCCACCGTGGCGGACCAGGCCGATGCAGAGGTCCTGAAAGAATATGGGTTCTCGGACATGGAGCGGGCGACTTACGTTCGAGACGACCGCAAGATGCAGGTTAAAGCAGCCCGCTTTGAAGATGCCAGCGGCGCGTTAGGCGCTTTCACGTACTACGTGCAGCCGCAGATGCAGACGGAGCAGATTCCGGATAAGGCGGTTTCCAACAACTCTCGTGTGCTTTTTTATCGCGGCAACATCCTCATTGACGTTCTGTTGGATCGCGTAACCGCGATGTCAGCCACCGACCTGCGAGCGCTCTCGGACGCGCTGCCGCATCCTCATGGCAGTAGCTCCGCACTGCCGGCGCTGGCTTCAAACTTGCCAAAGCAATCTTTTTTGGCGAACACCGGACGCTATGTCATGGGACCAGTGGCGCTGGGACGGCTGGGCCTCCCTTTACCAGCCAATCTCGTGGATTTCACCAAGGGCCCTGAGCTTGTTTCCGGGAAATATCGCAGTTCCTGGGGTGAAGCAAATCTAATCCTGATTGAGTATCCAACACCGCAGATTGCGGCCGAGCGCCTGCGCACCATGCAAGCCGCGGCTCTGCCCGGCGGCCCGTTCTACTTCAAGCGGTCCGGTCCCCTGGTTGCGGCGATGAACGGCAATATTCCTGAAGGCGAGGCCCAATCTCTGCTGGCGTCGGTGAACTATGACGCCGAGGTCACTTGGAACCAACGCACCAAACCCAACGCAAAAGACAATATCGGGAACCTAATCGTCGCCGTTTTTGCCCTGATCGCCATTATTTTGGTGGTTGCGCTTGTTATGGGCGTCGCATTTGGGGGAATTCGGGTTCTTGTCAAGAAAATTTTTCCGGATCGGGTATTCGACCGCTCTGAAGACGTTGAGATTATTCGACTGAATTTAAAATAGCGATTAATCGATTGAAAATAAAAGAGATAGACAAAAATGCGAGAAATAGAGTGACAAATAGTGTCATTTTGCGCAAAATGTTACTAACCTGTCTAAACTACTGAAATCAATAGATTTATTCTCCAGAAAATTCCTTGACACTGACTTTCATGCGCCCATAAGATTTCGCCAGAAAGTTCTGATGGTTAATCGAACCGCCGTTAGAACTATTCTCCCTTGAAAAGAGGCCGCCCCAAGTTGCCGGGCGGCCTCGTTATTTTGCGGGCTGTTGTTTCGCTGCATCCATTTCGTAGGCTTTCCGGGTCCATCGCCTTACCTCATCGTCGATTTCATCGACGGAGAAGATCTCAAACCGATGCGTGATACGATCTTTTTTGGCGAATCCCCCGGTATCGATCAGACGCTTGGGAGTCTTTGTATCCTTCAGGGCCAATCCAAAGTCAATGCGGGTTCGAGTGCTTGGCTTCACCTGGGCGAACACATGATTACGGTAGAGCGGCACAATGGTCTGACAGGGGCATACCTTAACATCCTCTCCAAGCGCCTTGCCCATCTTCAGCAACTCGTCGTAGATCGGACGAAGCTCCTCCTTGGGGCCTGAAAACATCTTGTCGACATTTTCGTATGCTTCCCGGAGATACCTTTCAGGATCGCCATCCTCGCCCTTACCAACGGAGCACGCTGCAATCCACGCCGCATCATTTGTACCCATGCCGTGCTTTGCCTTCAGCCATTCCCGCCGTTCCTTTTCTGTGGATGGTGCTTCTTGCTTGATGAGCTTCATCCATTCGTCGAAAGACCGGCCCGTTTTTTTCTTCATGGCGGCAATCGCAGATTGGACCATCGCCACACCAGGATGCACATCGTATGTCCATTGAACCTTGCGCATGGATGTTCTCCTCAATCGGGGCAGTTTACTCCGGCGCGGCGAGCATCCAAAGAAAACAAAAATCGGACAGCTTCGCTATACTGCGGATATCGCCATGGAAATCACCGAGATTGGGTCTTTCATCGATTATTACGAGAACATTCGCCAGCGCACGCTTAAGGCGATTCGTTGCATTCCACCGGAGAAGTTCGATTGGACCTACCAAGAAGGAAAATTTACCTTCGCCGATCTCATTCGCCATATCGCGGCCATCGAGCGCTATATGTACGCTGAAAATGTGCAATTCAAGCCAAGCCGATATCCTGGCCACGGAAAAGAGCTTGCAGACGGCTACGAGAATGTCCTAGCGTTCATGGACCAGAAGCATCAAGAGACCATTTCAATTCTGCGGACGCTCACCGCACAAGATCTGCAAAAGAAATGCGTGACGCCCTCCGGCGCCAATATCACAGTCTGGAAGTGGCTGCGCGCCATGGTTGAACACGAGGTCCACCATCGTGGACAAATTTATCTTTATCTAAGTCTCCTCAGTGTTCCTTCTCCTCCGCTTTACGGCATGACCTCGGAGCAGGTCAGAGAGAAGACTGATTTGAAGGCATAGGCAGCGAGCTTAGGCGAGTCCGGCTTAAGAACGCCGGAAAAACGGATCCGATTCGCCCAATGCGTCCATGGGATTTTCACGGAGTATTCACTTCCACTTAACAATATCTTTTAAAACCCCTTTGTAACATGGCTGGTTCTTTCAGCAGGGGTGCATCTTTGAAAAATCTCTTTTTGCGAATGGCCTTCGCGGCTTTCTTTATTTCTTCGTCTTTCGCCCAGTTTGATACGGGCAGCGTGCTGGGAAGCATTCGGGACAAATCCGGCGCACTGGTGCCGGGAGCAACCGTCACGCTCACTAACCTGGACACAGGAATTACCGTCACCCGCAACAGCAACGAGACCGGCGAGTACGAATTTCTGGCGGTTCATGCAGGCCACTACAAGGTGGCTGCCGAAAAGGCCGGATTTGCAGAGGCGATGGCTGGCGATGTTGTCGTTACGGTCAATGCAAGGCAGCGAGTCGATCTGACACTCAACATAGCCAGAACGACCGAATCTGTGGAGATTTCCGCGGCACCTCCGCTGGTGGAAACAGATTCAAGCCAGCGCGGGCAGATCATTTCCAAAACCCAGGCGGTAGAGCTTCCCCTCAACGGTCGCGAGTACTCGCAGCTTGTGCTGCTGACTACCGGCGTCCGCCAATCGGCCGTGGGCACGGGGAGCATTTCCACCAATCGAGAAGGCTCCTTTAACGTGAACGGACTGCGGAGCACGTTCAACAATTACCTGCTCGACGGATTGGACAATAACGCCTACGGCACAAGCAACCAGGGCTTTTCCAATCAGGTTATTCAGCCCTCTCCAGATGCGCTGGCCGAATTTCAGGTGGTGACCAACAACGAGAGCGCAGAATACGGGCGGGCCGGGGGCGCGACTATCAACGTGGCCTATGCCAGCGGAACCAACAAACTTCATGGCACGGCCTATGAGTTCCTGCGCAACACCGATTTGAATGGAGCCGGCTTCTTTAAATCTCCAGATGGACGCACGCCACAGTTCAACCGCAACCAGTTCGGAGCAACGCTGGGCGGCGCGATCGTGAAGCAAAAAGCATTCTTCTTCCTTGACTATGAGGGCTTCCGGCAGATTCGGGGCATCGTGACACCCTCCACGATCGCCACTCCAGCCGAGCGTTCCGGCATCTTCCCAATTGATGTCTTCAATCCTTTTACCGGCACTCTCTACAAAGCGGGAACTCAAATTCCAACTTCGGCGATGTCGCCCTTTGCCCAGAAAGTGCTTGCGGGATTGCCCCTGCCCACCAATACAGGCTTGGCTAACAACTACGTAATTACCGAGCGTTTCACCAACAACACCGATAAATACGACGCCAAGTTCGACTACCAACTGAACCAGGATATGAGTTCGTTTTTGCGGCTGAGCCAGCGCAAGGCAAACCTAGTGGACAATCCGCCGATTCCGCTGCCTTCCGGCGGAGCAGGTAACGGAAATACGCGAGTACTCAACCAGCAGCTGGCAAGCGGCTGGACCTGGACCCGAACGGCAAACCAGTTGATTGAGGCCCGCCTGGGCATTTCATATACAAAGGGCGAAAAGTTCCCATTGGCTCTGGGCTCGAGCAGCGCTCAGACTCTGTTCGGCATTCCCGGCCTGCCGACAGACCCGCAGATTACAGGAGGACTTCCCACCGAACTGATCTCGGGCTTTTCCGACCTCGGGCGGCAGGCGACCAATCCACAGTGGCAATACCCGCTGGTGATCAACCCCAAGCTGAACTATTCGCTACTTCGTGGAAACCACTCGATCAAAACAGGCTATGAATATCAATGGATCGGCACCACGGTGGAGGACGTGAATCCTTTGTACGGGCGCGACGCATACGCCGGAGCTTTCAGCCGTTTTCAGACCGGCGTAAAAGGATCGGCACAGGCCAATTGCCCCGCGCCTTTCACTACCGCCACCTGCACACCGATCTACGATCTCGTCGATTTTCTTTGGGGCGCACGTTCCCAGTTCGCGTTGAGCACGTTCTTTATCACCCATCTGCGCCAACAGCAACACTACGCTTACATTCAGGATGATTGGAAGGTGAATAACCGGCTCACCTTGAATCTAGGACTCCGGTATGAGTACGCCACACCCTACTACGAGAAGGACAATCACCTGACCAATTTCGACCCGACTACCGATACGATCATCTCGGCGACCGACAACGGCATTGCCGGACGCGCCCTGGTGAATCCCGAGCGCAATGATTTCGCGCCGCGTCTGGGCTTCGCCTATACGCCCCTCAAGTCCACGGTCGTCCGCGGCGGATATGGGATCAGCTATATCCACTACAACCGCGCAGGCGCCGGTAATTTGTTGCCGATCAACGGGCCGCAGGTCATCAACGCTGTCGTCAACCAGACTGCACCGCGCCTGTCATCCTTCCTGACCAGCGACCAAGGGTATCCGGCCGGGCTTACCTCGCCGGTCAACTTCAACCCGCTGACCGCCAATATTACTTACGTGCCGAAGGACTACCACACAAGCTACGTGCAAAGCTGGTTCTTCTCGATTCAACGAGAGCTGGCCAAGAATACTCTTCTGGACGTGGCCTATGTGGGTAACCACGCATCCAAGCTGCTGTTGTTCGCGAACTTTAATCAGGCGCATCCTTTTACAACCGGAACCCTGGCGAGCAACCGGCCGATCCCAAGTTTTGGCGACATCACGTATGCGTTTAACGGCGGCGATGCCAACTACCACAGCCTGCAGGTGCGCTTCGAGCGGCGCATGAGCGGCGGGCTCACGTTCCTGAACTCCTTTACCTACTCCCACGCCATCGACAACGGTTCCGGCTCGCTGGAAGATCCCAACGGCAATTTCCCCGCACCCCAGGATTTCTATAACCAGAAAGCCGAAAGAGCGACTTCCGCCTACGATCAGCCCTTCACCAACACCACGAGCCTCGTCTATCAGCTTCCGTTTGGCAGAAATCGCAGGTTCCTGAACTCATTGCCAGTCGGCGCCGAACAGGCACTCGGTGGATGGGAGATCAGCACGATCAACCAGGCTTCCAGCGGCCAGCCGGTTACCATCACTTACTCCCCGGCCGCCAGCCTGTTGGTTTCCGGCATTCAACAAGATTTCCGCGGGGCCAATAATTACCGTCCTAATGTAATCGGCAATCCAATTCTTGCAGGAGGAGGCCCCAAGAACGGGTTGCCTTTCCTGAACGCCGCTGCCTTCCAGCTACCCAATGGGACTCCGTTTGGGGACGCCAGCCGCAATATTGCCCGCGCACCCAACTTCAATCAATTGGACTTTGCCGCAAACAAGAGCTTCCAACTGCCCTTTGAAAGCACCAGGCTCCAGTTCCGGGCCGAATTCTTCAACCTTCTGAATCACACGAACTTCCTGCCGCCCAACAGCAATTTCTCGAGCGGCGCGGCGTTCGGCAAGATCACGCAAGCCTTCGATGCACGCCAGATTCAATTTGGATTGAAGCTTAGTTTTTAGATAGTTTTTCTAGTATCGAAAGGCCGTTCAGAAATACGCCCCTGCCGAAAGGCAGGGGTTTTCTTTGTGAGGGTAGCGCCGGGGTTCGATCGCGCAAGAAAGAGCTCTTCATGGAGCGGCAAGCGGTGCAACACGAAGACGAATGTGATATGTTTGCGAGCCTCGGAATTTACAATAAAAAGCAGAACCTGCGATCGTTCGCCCTGTGCAGGGATATTACGGGCTTTGAGGCCAATCCAAAGGCCCTGGCTGTTCTCGAACGCACGTGACCGAAAGCGTCGCCAATTTCGCGCTTCCCAAGGCTCTGCGCCTGGTCCTGGCGTATAGCTGGAATCCCATTGGATACCAGATACTCAATCCGGGGATCTTGCATTGGTTCAGCGAGCGAGACGATGCGGTTGTTGGCTACGTGGTCTGCCGGGGAATCCGAGTGGTGGCCGGTGCTCCCATCTGCCCGCCTTCTCTTCTGCAAGAGACCACCGAAAAGTTTGAGCGCGACACAAAGAGGCACGGGGAGCGAGTGTGCTATTTCCATGCAGGGCCGCGCTTCGCAAGCGTACTTGGCGGGTCGCGCAAGCACTCGATCGCAAGAATCGGTTCCCTTCCCTACTGGAATCCATCGGACTGGCAAACGGTCCTGAGTTCCGATGCATCGCTCCGGTACCAGGTCAGGCGCGCCTATAACAAAGGTCTTCGGGTGACCGAGGTTCCGGCAGAAGCTGCGCGGCAGAGCGACGAATTACGGGAGATCCGGCAACAATGGCTTCGCCGGAAACACCTTCCCCCGCTTCATTTCCTGATCGAGCCGGAAATTTTCGATCAACTCGCCGACCGCCGCCTGTTTGTGGCGAAGGAGAATTCGAGAGCGTTGGGATACCTGATGTGCTCACCGATGCCCAACCGCAACGGGTGGCTGCTGGAGCAATGGGCCTCCGCCGACGCAGCCCCTCTGGGAACAAGCGAACTCCTAATCCATGAGGTCATGACCACCTTTGGAGCCGAGCGCTACCAGGAGGTGACGATGGGACTGGTGCCGCTTTCGAGCGAAGGGCTTGTTCCCGGCTCTCCAGGCCCTCTATGGCTTAATCTTCTCTTTCGATTTGTGAAGATGACCGCCAACCCCCTCTACAACTTCAAGGGTCTTGAGCACTTCAAGTATAAGTTTCATCCTCACTACTCCGAACCCGTTTACGCAGTCGTTAACAAAGCGCGCTTCTCCCCTATTGACGTGCTCGCTATCATTCATGCTTTTGCGGGATCCCCACTTCAATTATTCGCATGGCACACGGTGAAGAAAATTGCAGGGAAACTCAGCGCCCGCGATTCAGCATAGAGTATCTCCAGCGGGGTGAAAGAACTGGAATCATTTGAACCGAGGGCGAGGAAGGATCTAGATGATAAGGGGTTGAAGCACCCCAAATAGAGACCAATCCGCATTCCTCATGATTTAGGCGGTAGCTTTCTCTTCTATGAATGGATCAAGCTCTTTTGCTTCCCAAAAAGGATTCTTCTGCATCAGATGCCTGGTGCACTTACGGGCCGGCCCCTTTCCCCTTTGGTATTTACTGTCACTAACGTAGTGAGAGAATCTTTCCCTAGATTCTCAGAAAAAATTCTCAGAAGGATTTTGTTTCGGGCACCTTAGCAATTCTGTTTCCGGATGGGCGGCCTAGAGAACAACCCGCACCAGGATAGGGCCAAGAACCGCCAAAAGAAGGACGTAAGCGGCAGAAAGAGGTCCAAGGCGAGGCTCAATCGCAACTCCAAGACCCGCGATCACGATGGAAAACTCTCCGCGCGCCACCAAGGCCACCCCTCCGCTCAAGCGCTGCCGCGTTGTCAATCCTCGGTGCCGGGTCGCCAGAAAACCTGTCAGGATCTTGGTTAGAGCGGTTACAACCCCAAGAATCACGGCTGGGACCATCGCCGAGGGAAGGCTTGCCGGATCGATCTGTAGCCCGAAAAAGAAGAAGAACGTTGCAGAAAAGAGGTCGCGCAGCGGCGAAAGTAAAAGGCGGCTTCGCTCCGCCACCGAGCCGGAAACAGCAATGCCGACAAGAAATGCGCCGATGGCGGACGAAACCTGGAGACGCTGCGCCAGGCCCGCCACGAGAAGCACAGCGCCAAAGACCGTCAAAATCAGGATCTCATCCGACTCATGAGCAACCGCGTGGCTGAGAAACGGCCCGAAGCGCACTGCAACCATAAGGACCAGGAGAACCGCGGCCAAGGCCACGGAAACAGAGACAGCCATTTTTGCGGGACCGCCACCCGCGAGAAGCGCCCCCACCAAAGGCAGATAGACGGCCATTGCCAGATCTTCAAGCACCAAGACGGATAGCAGCGCGGAGGTGACGAGATTATTGAACTGGCTCAATTCGCCGATCACTTTGGCGATGATTCCAGAGGAAGAGACATAGGTAACTCCTCCAAGCAGGACGGCCGCAATCGGCTTCCACTGCAGAACCAGACCGGCCGCCACGCCGGGCGTAAAGTTGAGCACAAAGTCCATCAAGGCGGCGGGCAAGGAGGAGCGGAGGTTCTCCATCAGTTCATGCCCCGTGTACTCGAGGCCCAGCATGAAGAGCAGCAACAAAACACCGATCTCCCCTCCCAGATGAGTGAAGTCGGCACTTAGGTTCAAGGGAGCCAAGCCTCCTTTGCCAAAGGCAAGTCCGCCCAGAAGATAGAGCGGGATTGCGGAGAAGCCCCAGCGGCTGGCAAGACGGGCAAGCGTAGCAAGGCCGATGACTACGAGGCCCAGCTCAATCAGCACGCGGGAAAGATGGTAGGCCTCGGATTCCATGCGTCACGCAATACCTTTCTTACTGGCGGAAGATGCGGGGTGATGAAAAGATGTTGCATAAACAGGCCGCCTTTTACGTCCCCGCTTTCTGAGCGCAAACGTAGCCACAACGTATTGGAGTTGGCGATGAATGGGTGACACCATTGGGGATCTCTCCACGTTTTGCAGAAAGATCCAACTAGCCAATTCCAAGCCAATTTTCTTATATCTTAGTTTGGTCAACAACGTGAAGTTATGTTTGATTTGTTTTGGTAGTTATGATTTGAATATGCTCTAGATTTTAGATACTGCCTATATCTTGTCCTTTACTCTATCCCTCCGTTGGAGAGGTCGAATGGCAAGCCTTTGTGGTAAATGCCTACGGATTCAACCAAGGAAGGATCGCCGATCTTCTTTTTTCCTCTGAATTCAGCTTCTCTGGATCTGGCTGTCATAGAGAGGCAGATCTACATGTGGCGAAACGATGGAACGTGCAATGCCACGCCGCGATGATCGATGATCAAGGATCGAAGACCGGCACGATTGAGATGCGCCTTTGTCGAAATACCGTCCAATTTGCAATTCAGAATTTCTTTGATCTAACAAAACTTGTACCAACATGTTTGGCCATTTCATCGCCATGATCGGCAAGGTCGGGCAACCGACGTGCACCAGTTAGAAGCGCCTAAATGGAGTGCATTGAAACTGAACGCTTGTTCACTTAACCATAAAATCCCATAGGATTTATGTACTATCGCTAGTATTTTCTTTGTTGTTTTCCTTTTCGGCACCGGAAAGCTATTGTGAGTTACGCAATTGCCGTGTAGTATGCTCCCGCTTCAAGTTTTTACCCCGTTTCTCGGCCTGCCGTATCCTGGAGCGCGCGTGTACGTGCGGCTTTTCTTCGATGGAAAAGCCGAGGCGCGGTTCAATTCCCGGATACAACCTGGGGCGAAAAACGGGTCAGGGTTTTCATTTTTCCCAGGCGCAAGGATTCCCCCAAGGGCGCAAGAAAAAAACCAAGTTGTTGAATATGTGAGGAGCAGAGAATGTCCCATTTGTCTCGCTGTAAAGTGTTGTTGCTTTTGTTGTTGATTTCAGCCCTGCCGACACTGGCGCAGGTTTTACAATCTCCGGAACCAGCCAATCCGCCGCAAACGCCACAAGTTTTGTCGCCCCGGCATCATACCGTTCCATTTCGCAGCCCGGGCACAGCCGTTGTCGGATTTGCCGCGCCCGCTGGCGCACACCTTAGCTACTTCGGCGGTCCGGTGATTTCGAATGTCCACGTGGTACAGGTTTTGTACGGATCCGGATCTTTTGATTCGCACATCACCTCCACCGCCACGCCCAGCATGGCAAGCTTTTTCACAGACATTACGAACAGCACCTTTATGGACATGCTGAGCGAGTACAACACGCCTGTTTCCGGCGGCACTGGTCAGACCATTGGCCATGGCACGTTTGACGGGCAATTCACCATCGTTCCCTCGGCTGCCAACAGCGGCAGCACGATTGACGATACGCAGATCCAGGCGGAACTCCTGGCGCAGATCAATGCGGGCCATCTGCCATCTCCGATCCTTGATGCGGCGGGCAATGTCAACACCCTGTACATGATCTACTTTCCTTCAGGAATCACGATCACGCAGGGCGGATCTCAAAGCTGCGTGGGCGGCGGTTTCTGCGCGTATCACGGCACCACGTCGAACACACTCAACTCGAAAAACGTTCTTTACGGCGTTCTCCCCGACATGCAGGCGGGCAGCGGTTGCGACCAGGGTTGCGGTAACTCCACTATATTCGGCAATAACACGTCGGTTTCCAGCCACGAATTTTCGGAAGCTGTAACCGATGCGGACGTGGGCATTGCGACGACGTTTGCCGCTCCGCTGGCGTGGATGGACATGAATAACGGTGAAATCGGCGACATTTGTAACGCCCAGCAAGGTTCCTTCACCGTCAATGGCACGACTTACACGGTCCAGCTCGAATTCTCGAACAGGGCCAACAATTGCATCCTGCCTCCGGCAGCGGCAGCGGCGAACTTCTCCATTGCGGCATCACCCACCAGCGTTTCAGTTGCGCAAGGTGGCAGCGGCAGCAGCACCGTTACAATTACGCCCTCGGGCGGATTTACCGGATCGGTATCGCTTTCCGCTTCGGGCCTGCCTTCCGGCGTAACCGCCACGTTTGGCACCAATCCCACCACCGGATCCAGCACTGTGAGCTTCAGCGCCAGCGCAACGGCGACGACTGGAACTTCTACAGTAACGATTACCGGAACTTCGGGTTCGCTGAGCCACTCCACCTCGATCTCGCTCACGGTGACCGCTGTGGCGACGCCAAACTTCTCGCTTTCGGCTTCGCCCGCTAGCGTCTCAGTGACGCAGGGCAGCAGCGCGAGCAGCACTGTTACGGTTTCGGACTCCGGCGGATTTACCGGATCGGTATCGCTCTCGGCTTCAGGACTGCCTTCCGGCGTAACCGCTTCGTTCGGCACCAATCCCACCACCGGATCCAGCACAGTCACGTTCGCGGCTAGCTCCACTGCGACCACAGGAACCGCGACTGTGACCATCACCGGAACCTCGGGATCGCTTTCGCACACGACGACGATCTCACTGACGGTCAATGCCACAGGCGGTACGGCGAAGCAGTTGATCGTTAACGGCGGTTTCGAAAACGGTTCGACGCCCTGGACACTGACGGCCGGCGTACTGAACAACTCCAGTCAGGAGCCTCCACACAGCGGCGCGTTTGATGCCTGGCTGGATGGTTTCGGAACGACGCACACCGATACCGCTACCCAGACCGTCACCATCCCGTCGAACATTACGACTGCTACCCTGAGCTTCTTCTTGCACATCGATACCGCCGAGACTACGACCACAACGGCGTTCGACGTCCTGACGATTCAAGTACTCAACACCTCGGGCACCGTAATCGGCACCCTGGGCACCTTCTCCAACCTCAATCATGCGAACGGCTACCTGCAACATTCGTTCAACATGATCTCGTTCAAAGGCCAGACTGTGCAGATCCGGTTCAAGGGAACCGAAGACGCCAGCCTGCAGACATCGTTCGTAATTGACGACGTGACCTTGAACGTCCAATAACACGAGCAGTGCAGACCAAGAGCCGCTGCGCCGAAAGGCGCGGCGGCTTTTGTTTTTCTCACCTAGGGTTTCCTTCCATTTACTTCCATACTTTCCAAAAGATGGAACTAGACTTTTCTTTCTTCATTCTCCATTCTCCATCTCCAGCAGTATGACGAGTGCATTAAGAATCGCAACTATGAGGAATAGAGGAGTAGTTTGCGAGTTTTGCAATTTAACCATCGTCAGGACGATTCCGATGGAGATCGAGTGCAAGTGCTTTTCAGCGATGTACACACCAACACAGATGAGACAAATCTAATCTTTAAATTTTCAAATTTTGGAGAACCTCTGAAATGAAGATGCAAGAAATGAAAGACGCTCGGAGAACTATTGCGGCCAGCTCGAGAGGCGCCCGGGGTGCCGCAGTCAGGCTGATTGGCCTGTTCCTGGCCGGCGCGATGTTTTCGATCCTGTCCGGAGGAGCGGCATGGGCCAGCGACCAACTCGTGATTCCCTCAACCGAAGCTCAGCAAATCCAGTCGATGCACTTGCTGAACTCGAACACAGGCTGGGTGGCGGGACGAAGCAGTCTTATGATCACCCACGACGGCGGGTTGCACTGGAGCGAGTCCGCTCCGCTCGGCCCGGACACAGGCGCTATTGAGAGCGTTTTTTTTCTGGATGAACTTCAAGGCTGGGTGGTCAGCGCGGCCGCGGGCGAGCAAGGAGAAGAAGCGGCTGCTTTTATCATCTCCAGCACTGTAGATGGCGGAGCGACCTGGGCAGACCGCAAGCTGGTATTGCCAGAGGAAGAAAGCGGCAGTTCCATCGCCCTGAGCTTTGTGGATGCCGACCACGGCTGGATCATGGTGCGCAAGCCTTCCAGCTCCAATTTCAGCCGAGGCGCATTGTTGGCAACCGACAACGGCGGCATCAACTGGAGACTGTTGCCGGAGCCACCTATCGGCGATGCAGTCCGTTTCACCTCACCCACGACCGGATGGCTGGCAGGCGGGGCAGCTCACAACGAGTTGTATGTGACGCGCGATGGAGGGCATCACTGGCAAGTGCAATCGGTGTTGGCCTCTGACGCAGCACACAATGTGGCTGTTTCCTCGTATCAACTGCCGGAGTTTCGCAACGAGCGCGATGGCGCTTTGACGGTTTTCGTCGGAGAACCCGGAAAGCCGCGGGTTGCAGTGTTTGAAACCCACGACGGCGGCACAACCTGGGGCGCCAAGACGTCAGTCCCCCTAAGTGAAGACGCACTTCAAGCCGGCGGCGCTGTGACCTCCGTGATTGACGCCAACACCTTGTTTGTAGCGCCCCGAAGCCGCGATCAGTTCACGGCAGTCACGCAGGGTTCGCCAAGAAATCAAGGCTTCTTTGCCCAGTTCTCGGCAGACGAGGCAATTACCGGCCTCGACTTCAATGACGATCACCATGGTTGGGTGCTCGTGACCAGCGGGCACTGCGATGCCGTCAAGTCGCAATGCCACCAAGACAGCAGATTGTTCTCAACCAACGACGGCGGCAGCACATTGAACGCAATCACGCCGCCGATGGCCTCGAATGGAACGCTCACGCTCGCCAACAAGAGTACGTTGATCGATGCGGGCGCCCCAACCATTCACAACACCGCGGTGGTCAACCTTACGGCCAAGGGCTTCGACCAATGCGCCGCCGGTACGGTTAGCCAGATGCAGCACTGGTTCACCAATACGCCCTGGAGCTTTGCCAACATCTATATGGGCGGCAGCAACCGGGCATGTTCACAAGCCAACCTTACCTCCAGCTGGGTCAACTCGATCTTCGCCCAAGGCTGGGACCTGGTTCCGACTTGGGTGGGGCTGCAAGCCCCGGGAAGCTCCTGCACAGGCTGCAGCCAGATGAGCAGCAATACCACAACTGCCAAGCAGCAAGGCATCAACGAAGCGAATGCGGCGACCAGCGCAGCCAATAGCCTGGGGCTGACTCCGCCAACGGTGATCTATTTCGACCTGGAGCGCTACGATCCCACTAGTAATGCAGCCGCAGCCGCATTTGTCGAGGGCTGGGTGACGCGCTTGCACCAATTGGGAAATCGCGCCGGTGTCTACGGCTCCGCAGCTAATGCCGCAGCCGACTGGGCGACGATCGCGAATCCACCGGATGCAGTTTGGATCGCATCTTGGAATGGCAGCACCAGCGTGTTCGGGTTGAGCGGGCTGTCGGATAGCCTCTGGACCAACCATCAACGCATCCACCAATTTGAGGGCGGCCATAACGAAACCTGGGGAGGAGTTACGTTCAATATCGACAGCGATAGCTCCGACGGCCCGGTCGCTCACCACTAAATAAAATGCAAGTGTTCCACTCAAAGGGCGGCATCCGTGATGCCGCCCTGATCTTTTGTAGGCTTTATACGGAATGACGGATCAGCGCAGAGCGGGATTTTCCGGGCTGAATACGCCGGAGGGGTTATCTTTCCAAATCCAGGCATGGACCAACCATTGAGTCTTGGCGATAAAGCGGCCACCTTGGTCGCGGCATTGCTTCTCACTCAATCCGTGAGGATTGGCCAGATGTGCTAACACGCAGACGTTTTCATGGCGGTGCCAGCTTGCTAACGATTTTGGAAAAGGCGGGTTCAATGGCTGACCGTCCGGCCCTTCGGGAGCATTCCAAAGATAGCTGACGCCAACCAGAGAGTACCCTCCTGGCGCGCCCGGACTTTTCTCATAGAGCAAAATGGGAGGCTTCTCCAGTTCGAAGCCGTTCGGCTCCATGGTGAGAACATAGTGCACGCCCATTCCTGGAATATCAGGCCCGACCGGCTGATATCCATCCGCTTCAGCCACATGTACATCCTGATACTTTGCTGTTGCTTGTTTGGCGCGCTCTAAATCGGCTGCGGTGTTCTTTAGTTCCGTGTAGGTGATGGGCGCCCCAGGCATGTGGGATGGGTGCGACATCATGTGTCCTGCGGCTGACTGCTCCTGACCGGCTGATGGGTGCTGCGCCACTGCGGTAAGGCCCAACACAAAAAGAAGTGCTATCGCCCAACTGATCTCTCTCATTTGATTTCCTCCGTTGTCGTTTCCTTGCTTGCCAAAGACTGAAGAATTGAAGACTGAAGATCGAAGATTGGTGAAACCGAGCTGGTGAAACCCATCTGGCGAAAACCAGCTCGTGAAAGCCTATCTACTGAAGACCAGGCGGAGCACCGTTCCCGGCCCGGCGTATAGTAGGTCTGTCCGTGACATTGATCATTGATCAATGAACGATGATCGATCACGCTCACACAGTCTGCACCGCTCCGCCTGAATGAGCACTGAATGCGGCGTTCAGGCGGCGTTCAGCCTGGTTTTGATCTTCTTAGTCTTTTGCTCTCTTACTCTTTTTACTTTTGCAGCAGCCGGAGGAAAACGTGCGAGTGCTGGTGGTGGAAGACGAGGCGTCTCTGGCGAAGCAACTCATCGCGGCGCTGCGCCAGGCCGCCTATGCCGTGGATCACGCCGCCGATGGCGAACGAGCAGACGTGCTCGCCCATGATGAACGCTACGATGCCGTGGTCCTGGATTTAGGACTCCCTAAAATCGATGGGCTAACGCTGCTGCGTCGCTGGCGTGAAGCAGGGGAAACCATGCCGGTGCTGGTGTTGACGGCGAGAGGAAGCTGGCATGAGAAGGTCCAGGGAATCGACAGCGGCGCGGACGATTATCTCTCCAAACCGTTTCGCATGGAAGAGTTACTGGCTCGGTTGCGCGCACTCATTCGACGGTCGAGCGGACATATCCGGCCTGAACTTCGCTGTGGTTCTCTCGTGCTTGATCCCAGAACCGGCAAAGTAACCCTGGAAGGCTTGGAGGTGAAGCTGACCAGCCATGAATTCCGCGTGCTTTCTTATCTTATGCACCATCAAGAGCGCTTGGTCTCCCAAAGCGAGCTTATCGAGCACATCTATTCCCAAGGCTTTGACCGGGATTCGAACACAGTTGAGGTATTTATCGCACGCTTGCGGCGCAAGGTGGGCGCTGCCACCATCGAAACAGTGCGGGGCCTGGGCTACCGAATGAAAGACGCGGTATGAGGACCGGCTCATGAAGTGGCTGCACTCTTTCCGATGGCGCATCCTCCTGGGGACTGTGCTTTGGACGTCGGGATTAATTCCGCTCTTACACCTATTGTTTCTCGCCATCCACAACCAGATGGGTCTTATATCTCCCGGCAGCATACGGATATTTCTGGACTTCTCATTTTTGTGCATTCTGGGAGGCATTCTGCAGTTCCGAGGCGCAATCTTGCCTTTGGGCCGCCTGCGCCGGGAGTTATTGGCCCTGCGCGATGGCTCCATTCGCAGAATCAAAGGAAGCTATCCGACAGAAATACAGCCTCTGGTGAACGATCTTAATTCGCTGCTGGAAAACCGCGAGCGTGTGGTTCAGCGCGCGCTAGCCACAGCCGGCGACCTCGCACACGGATTGAAGACACCGCTGGCGGTGCTGGCCCAGGAAGGCGAGCGGTTAGAAGCTGGGGACCAAGACGAAATGGCAGCCACGATTCGCCTGCAGGTCGAACGGATGCGCAGGCAGATCGACTATCATCTGGTCCAGGCCCGCGCGGCTAGTCCCGGTAACCTGCCCGGTGTCCGATGCGCGGTGCTGGCTTCGGTGGAAGGGCTGGCGCGAACCTTGTCGAGAATCTATGCCGATCGCCACCTTGCGATTGAGGTCGATGTCTCGCCCGAACATTTCATTCGCGGCCAGCGCGAGGACCTAGAAGAAATGCTGGGGAACCTGCTGGATAACGCATGCAAGTGGGCAAAGTCAAGGATCAAAATACAGTCGGTGGAGGAAAGCGGAGCGGTGGTTCTGACAGTGGACGACGACGGCCCCGGCCTGGCTCCTTCCATGCGCCACCGAGTCCTGCAGCGCGGAGTACGCGCCGACGAAGCCGCCTCGGGGTCAGGACTTGGATTGGCAATCGTCCGCGATCTTGTCGAACTCTACGACGGCAAGATTCGATTGGAAGACTCGCCCATGGGAGGTCTCCGGGTGCGCCTCGACCTACCTGCCTAGCCTTATTAGCGGCCTCCGTGTCCACTTACTATGGCACTCGATTTGTAGGATATTCGAGTGCTCTTTGACAACTCTTTTGCCAGACGGCTCGCACTCATAGGCGCACCGAAGAGTTCGGTGGCAGCTGATTTCGGCAATCACTTAAGCGGCACGATGCTAGAAATGCACCGGGAACCTTGGGCCATTCCTACACGCCAATATCCAATCTAGGTGGTTTAGTCCCGGCATTTGATGGTGCAATCTTATCCAGGGGTTGGAAAGAGGCACTGTGGGACAAAGTTCTATACGGGGGCGCCCTCATTTCAAGATGACTCCAAGCCGGGAGCGTCCACACAGCGACAAGCTCAAATGCCCGCTTGGAGAGATCCTGCACAATCGGTTACAGGATGTCAGATCGACGAGCATCATGAATCCAATATATTCTCCTCAACCAATAATGTTTGGCTCGAAGAGATTCTAAAGAGAGATGCGACGCTCTGCCGAATGCGTCTGTCCATTGGAATCACCGACATTCGAGATACCACCAGGTCGGCCAGCACCGTGTCGGAAAAAGGATGCTTAGTGAATTTTTTGTGGAGTTCTTTTATCTCTGCAAAGGGAAATTCACGGAGATGGCTAAGGGTAATCGAAAGATTAACTAACTGAGAAGCGTTGCTATCACCAACTAACTCTAGCGTCCGCTTATATGCATTTTCGAGGTCCTGGACTCCGACATCATTTGATATTTTCATGATAATACTAAGGGCACAAATTCTGCTAATCAACAATATCAGAGTTGCAACCCTATTATTTATCTCGTCAGAGTCAAAATTCTTATCCTGTTCAACTATCGCGTCAGTTAGAGCTGCTCGAAAGCGACTTACTGCATTCTCTAATAAACCTAGCACCGCCCGAAGCATCCTTAGACCAAGTGAATAGGCAGCCTGCAAGATTAATAATTTCTCTGGCCCAGGAAGTGATCCCGGAAAATTTCGAATCACTTGACCCAGTAGACCAATATATTTGTGGGCAAAGTCGAACTTGTCAGTATCACTTAAAGTATCAGAATATACGATATCCGGTTTATCCCTCTCATTGATATTTGCTGCATTCTGCTCCATCCGATCCGCAAATGCCCGCCTTTTTTTTCGGTTTTCTTCAATGTCGATTTCATCGGGAAGTTCAACCGCAGGATGCTCACAAATCTTATTGAGAAATTCAACATCGGTATCCAGATCCGCCAGCCTTTCGTCTTTGTAAATCGCATTTGCATTAGCAACCAAACGTTTTATGATGTCGGAAGAGTCACGAGCAAAGTAGATAATAAATATTAAGATGGAATCATTAAATCCCGAAGATACATAGTTTGCCATGTATTCGATTTCCGAATGTAACTCGGCTTCTCTATCAAGATTATCTCTGTAGTATCGTGCTATGAAATAATAAAAAAGATGAGGATAAGTGAATGAATAGTTCCCATCAGCATTGGCCAAAACACGAGCTTCTTCCAAATCTGCTAAGATAGATTCGACATTGACAGTAATAAGGTATGCCTGCTCATATTCTTGCGCTATTTGCTTAATTTTCGCTAACGGCAAAGATTCTGTTTCACTTTTGAACATTTTGTACGCTAATCGAGATAGAAAAGTATATTTCTTTTCTAGCTGAGCATTTGGGCCCTCACTGTGGCTCAGGGTAACTGTCACAAGTACTTCATATAAATAACCAAATGACCCTGCTTCTGCCGCTTCTGCTTTATTTTCTTGGTCCGCTTGCAGTAAGAATAAGACAATGAAAGGCAATCTGGGCAAAGTATTCTTGCCAATGAGGTCTTGAATTAAACGTTCTTTTTCCTCGATCTCTTGAGCAACCAGCCGATCATCCGCAGTATATTCACGGCCAAGCGCCACCCATCGGTCTATCAGCTGCCCTCTAAGTTTGTGCCCAAATTCTAAGATAACTGCCGAATCAAAATCGAGTATGGTGACCGGAACGCTGTCAATTATTTCGTGAATCTGAAATAATTCATTCGCGAACAAGAATATTTGTCCAAAATATTTTTTTAGGTGGCCTAGATACTCCTTGCGCCCTGCAGCATTCAATGGGCATTTATGCCAATCATCGATGATAACCGTTCTCTCGCCAACCGCTAACTGACGAAATTCATCGAGCATCTCGGGGTTGTATTGATCGCGGAAATCTTTCCAAATCTGATTGAATATCTTATCCTCAGCTAAGATATTCAGATGCTCTCCTTGTAAGAAAATAGGAATATTAACTCCTTGGCGGAGAGAATCGGCAAAAATAATTTTTGCCAAACTGGTCTTGCCTGCTAAGTCTCCGCCTCGAAAAATTATGCGAGAAGCTTTTGCCAAATACGAAGAAAGCTCACTTCCATAAATATTTCGGCGAGTTGTCTTGTGGCCCGCAGGCCTAACTGAGATATTGGGATAGACGAAAATATCGCGTAATTTTAAAGTTCCCTTTACATTGTGATAAAGCGGTGTTCCGGACGCTGCTCGGAAAGCGGGAGGCACCGCCCACTGTCGGCGAAATCAATGATGCGGCGGAAGAAAAGATAAAGGAGGCGATTCGGTCCGGAGACAGATTGCTCTCGCTAGAGAATCTCAATCTCACGAACGTTCCTGATTTGGTTGCGGAGGCTCCTCAGGTCCATACGTTAATCCTTAGCCGTAATAGGCTTAGCGCGATCCCCGACTGCGTCTTCGAACTTCCCAAACTGCGCCGCTTATTTCTGGAGGACAACCAGATCAACGAGTTTCCTGCCTCGATGGGGAGCCTGCGAAACCTCCAGAGCCTGTGGCTAAGCGGAAATCCAATGGGTGTAATTCCGGATTCGATCGCCGACCTGGAGAATCTACGAGCTCTTCATCTGTACGCCAATGGCATCGCGCTAATACCCGAGTCGTTAGGCGAACTGCACAAGTTGCGGGATCTTGAACTGGGCGGCAATCAAATCGCTGACGTTCCCGATGCACTCAGCCATCTGGCTCAGCTTCGCGTGCTTGCTCTTTACGACAATTGCTTGAGTGCCGTTCCAGAGGCAGTTCGGCAGCTATCGCTCCTCGAGGCGCTAAAATTTTTCAAGAACCGGATCACGGTCATCCCCGAATGGCTGATAGAGCTGACGCACTTGGAACATCTCGATTTGAGCGACAACGAGATAAGTACCGTTCCCGACTTCCTCGCCGACTGCTCAGGCATGACGGCTCTTTTCCTTCACGGGAATGTCGATTTGGATGTTCCGGACAGCAAGCTGGGGCCGACGCTTGACGACTGCATATTAGGGAAGAAGCCGCTATCACCGCGGAAGGTTATCTCCAACATCCGGAACTTTCAAACCGGTAGAGGAAAAAAAATTGTCCATGCTGGGCCAACACTTGAGGATCTGATCAAGGATCTCTACGCGTCCTATTCTGGGAATCGGGAAAAAGCTGCGCGAGCCATTGGGTCTCTGGGAAACGTGGCGATACCTGCCATACCGGCACTGCGCAAGGCGCTGAAGGATCCCAGCGGTTCGGTCCGCAATGCCGCTGCTTGGGCCCTCCTTGAAATAGGATCGCCCGAGGCGAAGGCGGCAGTTGCGGAATATCAAAGCTAGCGTGGAACTGCACGAGACTGTTGGACCCTTAGCCACGATGTATTTGTAAGTGAAGGGAGGCGCGGTCGTTCTCAAAAGGCGGTTCCCTTGAACGAAAGATCGCCAAACCGTCGAAATGAGGGCTACCAGCCTTCTCTCCTTACCGGGCATGCTAGCCAAGCAGGCCTCCCCGCCGGCTACTGACTTCATAACCCCCCTCCCGAGTGAAGAACGTCTGGTGCAACACCAGGGGGCGGCCCGACGCCGGTGCACACGCATACGAGTCATCGAGCTAGCCCTCTCTCAGAAAAAATGAACCAAGTCTGCTATCTCACCTGTTGAACGAGCACTGGCGATGTACTGCTCGCGAAGGTCCTATCTCCTTCATAAATTGCTTCAATAGCGTGCGATCCGCTGCCAAGAAACTTGATTTGAATCGATGCCAGCCCACTGTGCAGGGTCCTAACCCCCAGTTGCTTGCCCTCTTCATCAACAAATCTCACCGCACCAGATGCGAGGGACGGTGAGACATGTACAACGAACAGTACCAGTTGCTTAACTTGAGAGGACTTCTGCCAGAACGTATAGTGGTGGAAGTGGGTACTTTTAGAACATCCTGGATGAAAATCGGCGAGGAACTCCCGTTGAAATTCTTGTCTCCCCCGTATGCTGCCCTGATGGTGTGACTTCCAACCTTCAACAAGGATGTACTAAAGGAAGCTTTGCCATTGTGCAACGTCACTTCACCGAGAGTTTTTGCCCCATCAAAAAAGAATACGGTTCCCGTTGCAATCCGAGGGACCACTTCCGCTGAAAACGTTAGGCTCTGCCCAACGATCGAAGAGCTATTGCTCGACGATACGATGATCGAAGTGTTTGCTCGTTTGACCTCCTGTGTGATAGCTGCTGATGTACTACCGTTATAATTTGAGTCTCCGCCATAGATAGCAGTGAGGACGTGGTTTCCCACAGTGAATGAAGCACTGAACGACGCCTTGCCAAAACCATTCAAAGCGCTTGTTCCTATGACATTCTTCCCATCGATGAAAGTGATTGTTCCCGATGGAGTCCCAGCTGTGCTCGTCACCGCTGCAGTGATTGTTACCAACTCTCCGAAAAATGAGCGGCTTGGATCTGACCGTAGAACCGCCGATGTATTGGCTTTATCGACTCTCTGTACAACAACCGCAGAAGTGCTGGTACTGAATGTTGCATCTCCTGCATAAATGGCTGTAAGTGAGTGATTGCCGACTGCGAGGAAAGACGTATCGAATGAAGCAATGCCGGCCCCATTTAAACTTGCAATGTTCAAGGGGATGGCTCCATCCCTGAAAGTAACCGCTCCAGAGGGCGTGCTTCCCAGTCCGGTCACCGTCGCAGTCATGATCACGGACTGCCCAAATACAGAAGGATTCGGAATTGAATTGAGGGCGGTATTTGATTTTGTTGTCGAAGGCATGAATGCCTGAACAGTATTGATTGGATGAGAAGGCGCATTAGATCCGCCAACCACATATAAAATGCCCTCAAGAACACCAACACCTGGATCGAAGGTAGGCGAAGGCATTGGAGGCAACTGGGTCCATTTGTTGGTGGTGGGATCGTAAGCCTCAACAACGTCAAGGGCATTTTTTCCATCAAAGCCCCCTACGGCGTACAGTGTCCCGCCAATCGCGCCGACACCCAAAGCGAACCTAGCCGTCGGCATTGGTAACAGCTCGGTCCAGATGTTAGTGACAGGGTTATACGATTCAAGCGTGTTGACAGCCGTTGCAGTGAAGTTAATGCTCACGGCCCCCCAACTGCGTATAAGATCCCGTTTATCACCGCCGAGCCCCCGCCGGACCGAGGTGACGGCAGTGGTGCCAAGGAAGTCCATGTGTCGGTGCTTGGATCATATACCTGGGCGCTACTGACTTCGGAGATGTTGGCAGGATCCTGACCGCCTGCGACATAGAGCTTCCCGTTGATTACTCCTCCGAATGCACCACCACCGGCGGCAGGCAAAGATGCTCCGGTAGTCCATGCATCAGTCGTTGCGTCGTAAATCTGCAGAGTGGAAATGTTGTTTCCATGTGCTTGGTCAGCCTGTCCGCCTGCAACGTAGAGTTTTTCGCCAATGCTCGTTACTCCTGACGGGGCAGCAAATAACGCGACGGGAATGGGAGCCTTCTCCGTCCAACTATCTGCGGCTGGATCGTAAACCTGTAGTGTGTTAAACCGCGGGAACGGAGGAGAGGAGAATTCGGGGCAGCAACCGCTTGCCACATAGAGTTTGCCGTCAATGACTCCGACGGAGGGTCCCTGAAGCCCAGTCGGCATTGGTGTTTTATTGGTCCAAGTTCCTTGTGCGAATGCATCGCCCCATAAACCCAAGAGGACGAGAACCAAACTGACAACAGTGCATTTATTCCAGCAACTGTAATTCACAAGTACCTCCGATTTCACGGGGATCGTTAGATGCTCCCCATTTGTGAAGATTTGGAATCCGGACCGAATCGTGTTTCGTTTCAGACGTAAAAGCCAACAGCGGTACACCACCGTGGAATCGCAGTCTGTTTCTTAGCGCTCCTCCCGTTACCCGACACTTGTGGCCTACACAACTCAGCCAGAAGCAGGCGTGAAACTCAGCTTCCCGCCCCCTTGCTTAATACCGCGCAAAACGCGAGCAGAAATTCCGGAATTGAGCAAAAAAAAATCGAGGCAAGCTCGGCTTACAAACTCAAGATCCACCTTAAGCCCTTTGTTATGATGAACACCGCTTCTTAAAGCACGATCCTCGAATGAATAGCCCAATAGGAGAAATAACCCGACTTCTGGACCGCCTAGCGGAAGGCGATCAAAATGCCCTGGAAGAATTATTCTCCCTCGTAAGCAACGACCTCCGTCGGATTGCTGCCGCCCAGATGCGTAATGAGGGGGGTGATCACATGCTCCAGCCGACCGCGCTGGTCAATGAGTTTTATCTCCGCCTTGTGAAACAGCGCCGGATTGCATTGAGAGATCGCTCAGCCTTCTTTGGGGTAGCCTCAAAAGTCATGCGTCGTGTTCTCGTAGAATATGCGCGTAACCACGGCGCAAAAAAAAGGGGCGCCGGATATGAGAGAGTATTGCTGGAGGAAGCCGCGCTTCTTTTGGGAGGCAAGCCGCAAGAAATTCTTGCTGTCGATGAGGCGCTGACAGAGCTGGAAAAGGCTGATCCGCTGCAGGCGTCGATTGTCGAGTTGCGCTTCTTCGGTGGTTTGACAACGAGGGAGATCGCGGAATCGCTGAGGATGACGCCTGAAGCCGTCGAAAAAGAATGGAATTTCGCCAAGGCCTGGCTTCACCACGAATTGAAAACCGACAATGGAGATACCTCTAGATCAACGAGAAAGAGTTAAAGAGCTTTTTGACGCTGCTCTGCAACTAGATCCGGTGGCACGGTCTTCCTTCCTAGATCATTCCTGTTCGCAAGACAGCATGCGCCGCATCGTCGAAGATCTCTTGCTCTCTTACGACGAAGCTGGAAGCTTCCTATCCCGATCTTCTTTTGGCGCCCGCAGTAATCTTTTTTGGGTAGAGAGCTTTGTGCCTGGAACGATTCTTGCCGGCCGCTTTCATATTGCTCGTTTTATCGCGCGAGGAGGAATCGGAGAAGTCTACGAAGCGGAGGACATGGAACTCGGCCAACAGGTGCGCTCAAGACTATCCGCCCCGACGTTCTTGAGCAACCTCACATCCTGGCCCGCTTCAGACGCGAGGTATGTCTGGCAAAAGCTGTTACTCATCCCAACATCTGCCGGATTTTCGATCTCTTTCGCCATCAAAGCTCCCCGGAGAGCGAGGCAATCATTTTCATCAGCATGGAGCTATTGCAAGGCGAGACGCTCGGCGATCGGCTACGGCGAGCAGGGGCCATGAGCACGGTGCAAGCGCTTCCCATGATTCTTCAACTGACATCGGCCCTGGCAGCAGCCCACAGCGTAGGCATCGTACACCGCGATTTCAAGCCCGGAAACGTAGTGCTGGTGCCGTCCGACGAGTCCAAGTCGATTCGAGCGGTAGTCACCGATTTTGGTATGGCGTTTCGGTCGAGTGACGAGTTCAGTACTGACTTGACACCGCCCGGTCGGGTGATTGGAACTCTCGAGTGGATGTCCCCGGAGCAAATCGAAGGCCGCGAGGTTACAACCGCCTCGGACATTTATTCGCTTGCTCTTGTGATTTACTGCATGATTACGGGAGTTCATCCTTTTCAAGCAGATACTCCGTTATCTTGTGCCCTGAGGCGTCTTAGCCAAAAACCTTCGCCACCACGAACTCTGGTGCCCGGTCTCAGCGTCCGATGGGAAAGGACGATTCTTAGGTGCCTTGAACGCGATCCCTCCCAACGATTTGTTAGCGCCACTCAAGTTGCGCAGGCACTGCAAGATGACGTGCCAGTTCTGCCTCGAAAACTGTTTGCAAGAACGTTGTCCATCGCCATAGGTGTTGCCCTATTGCTGGCACTAGCTCTGGCGTTGTATGTCGCAATTCGAAATATGGCTGACTCCCAAAGCGCGACTTTCCATTGGCAGCAGCAATCCATTCAAAATGGAGGAATGGGTAAGATCGAAATCTGGAAATACGACTGGAACGACATTGTTTGGGCTCATGGAGAGGGATGGCTATGCGGTGCTATCGTGGAACAAGGTGGCGGAGGTGACATCGGAACGGGCGTTTTGCTGCACAGCACTGATCGCGGAGCTTCATGGACAGAAATCGATAACAGATCGTTCAACAGCGGAGCAGGCACGTTCCCCTGGGGAAGTTATCGGTACAGCTGGCATGATGTAGGCCCCATTCACTCGATTAAGGCCGTCTCCAAGTTGCTGGATGGACGGAGCGGAACACGTGTAACGGATGTTTGGTTTGCAGCTACCAGTGGTGTATATGTCAGTGGAGATAATGGCAAAACGTGGCAGCGACGGACCCCGCGCCCAGACAATCCGAAAGAACGAGAAGTGTACGCCCACTTCGGTAATCTGCTACAAATTGGGGATTTCAAGGACGTCTATGCCGCGGGCTGGCAAGGAATCAGTCACTGGTCCGCTTCCTCCAACCGGTGGGAGCTGCAACTTCCAACCTACAGTTATAGCATCTCAGCAATTTCGGTATACGGTTCCGGTTCATATCTTGATCTCTGGGCCGTTGCGAACCTCCCCCTCCCAGGCCAGCCTTATGGGCTAATTTATCACCTCAGACAACCCGGAAACGTGTGGGATCGACTAACCGCAAACGGAATCGAGTTGGAACCGGGGCAGGGGCTCAATGACATTAAACTCCTTGATACGAAGACAGGGGTTGCTGTTGGAGAGAACGGCGCCATTTTGCGCGGGTCTAAGGATGCGACCGACAGTTGGACCTGGAATGGTATTAGGTCGCCGACGCGAGAAAATCTCCATTCAATAGAGTACGATTCGTACCGTAAGGTTCTCTGGATTGTTGGCAGCAAAGGCACACTACTTCAAAGCAGTGATCTTGGTGGCCATTGGAATCTTTCTTTGCTCCGTGATGAACTCGGCCGCTTACCTAACTTGAAAAGAATACGCGCTACGGAAGGAGGGGTATGGATTTTGGGCAACGGGATCGTTTTTAAACTCGTGGAAGGTTCAAGTCGCGATACTCAAACGGCGACCTCAAATCAGTAATATGGCTAGGCCTAGTCCGCCCTTGGAACGGACAGACGATACGATTTCACCCAATGGGGAGCAACAAGGCCCGTCGCTTGCCTGATGAAACGCTTCCTGGCGTTGAATTTATACCTCCGTCGAATTCTTGGTAACAAATGACACATAGCAATACTGCCATTGGGCCCTTCGACGCATAATAAGTCGTTCAAAAAAGATTGCGATGGCGTAAAAGATTGCACAGGTGATCATTCCAAGGGCAACCCGATCAAAAAGCACACTGGTTGTCTGAATAAGAGCCCATTGGCCGGAAATGGTTCTCTCGCTAAATATCTGCTTAAATGTCTGGAAACCACCATATGGAACCAGGAGTAATGAAAGTAATAGGGTTAACAGAGCCAAAGACTTGATGGATATAACATCAATATGGCAGCCTTCCCAGAGATATAAGAATTTGATTTCTGTTTCGCACAAGAGCTGAAGCAAGCTATTTTCCTCAAGATTCAACTGCGAGTTACCGATGAGTATTTCTCCAGCGAGACCGCAACGAATCTTTCCCGCCATAGCCAAGTTTGCAATCGAGTCAGCATTGACGTTTTCCTTACGTGTGGCGTCGGAAGAGATTATCTTCTTGCCCCCATGTGCAACAATGAGGCGCCGGAGAAGCGCTAACGAACGCGCAGCCACAAAGCAGCTTGTGACTAGCAAAAACAAATAGAATAAGCGGACGTGCGGCGCTGCCGTGGCATAGCGCAGATCGATACCGAAGATCATAGGCGATTCCTTTATTCAAAGACGTAATGACGAATGGAACAAGAAAATAGACTCATCATGGACACGTTGATGTAATAGTTTGATCCAGGCCATTCGAATGACTAAGAACAGTGGTCTGAATTTTTACTGTAATCATGCAGCTCGGATCTGCCGCGGTGAAGCCTAGAGCGCTCCTAACGCCGTCATCGTCACGTCCTGTTATTCCATGAAGAGCTTCGTGAAAAATCGTACTTTCATTGCCAAGATTTTTACCAAGGCTGCTCAGGCCTATCGAGCTTGGCCTAAAAAATATAAGCAACGGAAAACTTGGGGCTTTTGATAGCGCCGATATATCGGAATGGAAATTATCTTTAACGAGAGAATTTATTGCTGCATTGAGATACTTAAACTTAAAACATGATATTTCGCTATTGGCTCCTGTCAGCACAAAATAGCAGTAGGTAGAACGAAGGCCGTCATAAATACCTGGACGTTTCTTGGTGAGGTAGGAGAGAAAACTCTGGGTTGTAAGTTTAATCCCATTTGCGTCTTTTTTAAGAGGGTCGAATATATTCGTCTGCGCCAAGGCCCCAACTGTCGGATCACTAAGTCTTACGATCAAATCGTCAAGCGCGTTGTAAATTGCCTCATGTTGCATGACGCAGGAAGGAGTTCCGCTCTGGCAGCGCGGTAACGAGGGGAACCAAGACATCTCGACAGAAGAATTCGATGGAGATGGACTTCCTCCGGGAGCGGCCCACAGGCTCGCAGCCCAGTCAAAATTAGGGGCGGCGATTGCGCCAAAGTTTCCTGACTGCACACCAAATAGGTCGCCAGTCCATGAAATTTGGGCCTGATTACCGAGAGAGGATGCGCTCGAATTTCCAAGGGAGTCGAATGTCGTAAATTGCTCACCTGCGGAAGAGGCCAGCCTTGCCGCCAAGCTTTGGCTGCTTAACGCTCCTGCCAAAGCGATAGAGGTTGTTACTGAAGCCTGAAAACTCCAGTTAACCGCCCCAGACGTTAAATCGAATGAAGCAATTTTTGGACCTTCATTGGCATTAACATTGTCGGTGGCAAAGGCCGTATTGTTCTCTCCCAGAACCAGCGTCGGATTGTTTCCGAAAACCGGTGCGCTGGGCGTGAACGGCAGGCCATAAGTGGCCGCGATTGCTCCACTAACCACGTGGGCAGCCTGATAAGGCTGTGGCAGCGGATTGGGCGGCGGACTCGGAGGATTAGAGGGGGCAACTGTCCAGGTGGCAATGACGCCTCCAGAGCCATCCGGAATGATCCGTCCGGGAAACAGATTCGTGTCAGTCGTGACCGAGCTCAACTGTAGGGTGGTCGTCGTATTGTCGGGCGCGATCGTCAACAGGTACACGGCAGCCGAAGTGATCTTCGGAGGAAAAGCATCGGTTCGCACCTCGTATTCCACATACGCATTTCCGTCCGCGTTCACCAAGGGCGGGCCAATCGGGGAGTAACCGCTGAGAACCGTGCCATCGGATTGGGTATAAGACGAAGCAGGAATCGGAATATTGCTCACAGAACCATTATTGACGATCATTAGCTCCGGCAAGCCGGAGGTATTGCCATCGGCGGCGATAACGATGGTGCCATCGGCCCTATTGGCCATCTGCGGCGCTACGGGATAACAGAAAATTGGTCCAGAAACGCCATTTACCGATTGTGCGGTGATCTGCCACAAGGCTTGGCCGGTGCCGGGATCGAGGTCTACGATGGACATGGGAGTCGATTGGTTCGGCTTACAAGTCTGGTTCTCGGTGACAATCAATCCCCCGTTGCCATCTGGGACGCTGTTGTTATTCAACGCAGGCAATGAGGTCTGCCACATTTGCTGTCCATCGACCGTGAGAGCCTGGATGATTGTTTGTGTGCCATCGGCGCTTATTTGGGTGGCGTAAAGATCTGGGCCAACACCAGTCGGGGCCGCTTGAATGGATTGAAGCATTGAAAAGCCGGACGCTGACGGCGCAGACCACAGAGCTGTTCCCGGCGCAATCGTTCCGGCGGCTACGATCGTAACCTGCGCCTGGGTCGAAACCCCCTCCTCCGTCGCTGTAATAGTCACCGTGCCAACGGCGTTAGCAGTCAAAGTCGGAGAACTGGCGGAATCAATCGTCGCGAGAGTCGTGTCGCTAACGGTCCAGGTGGCGATGAGGCTGGGGCGGCCGAGGTCGTCCACGGCGCTGAATTGCTGCGTCTGGCCTACCTGCATATTGACCGTTCCCGGCGTGATGCGCAGGAAGTGCGGAGCAACGGTAATGCTCAACTGCGCCGTAACGCCCTGAACGTTGGCAGTCAAGGTAAAGCTACCGGCCGAAAGAGCAGTGAGGACTGGAGCGCTATCCGAGGTAATGCTGGCAACACTAGTATTGTCTACCGTCCAAGTAACGTCAAACCTCTGATTTCCGCTTTGGTCCAGGGCAATGAATTTCTTTGTATCTCCAATCGCCATGCTGGTGGTCGCGGGAGAGATTTGCAGGGACGTTGGCGGCGGAGGCGGTGTCGCATAAAGCTCGGCGCTGGTCTGGGCCTCCCCATTGTTGTTGCCGATGCCGCCGACAAACAGCACCGTGCCGTCGTTGAGTAGGGTGGCGGTATGGCTCTCTCTCGCCACGCCCAAGGAGCCAGCGCCGGTAAAAGTCTGGCTTGTAGGGTCGAATAGCTCAGCCGATCCGATAGGGACGCTGTTCGTGGCGCCGGGAACGATTCCTCCAGCAACGAGCACCGTGCCACTATTCAACAATGTGGCGGTATGGACGCTACGAGCGATTGCCAGACTGGCGCTATTGGTAAAGGTCTTGGCTACCGGATCGTACAGCTCCGACTGAGCCAACCAGGTGGAATTGCCGTTAAGAAGACCAAGGCCGCCCGCTACCAGGACCTTTCCGCTGCTCAATATGGTTCCGGTATGCTGAAAACGAGCCGTATTCAGGCTGCCGGTATTGGAGAAGGTCGCGGCTGTGGGATCGTAAAGTTCGGCGGTAGCGAGGACACCACCGACGCCGCTCCCCGCACTGCCTCCAGAGCGCAGAACGGTTCCGTCATTCAGCAGAACAGCGATCTCTCCGCTCCGAATAGCCAAACTGCTGCCGGTGTTGCTGAATGTGCCGCTAGCGGGATCATACAACTCCTGAGGCTGGCCCGAACTGACGGGCCCAACCACCAATACCTTTCCGGTTTGCAGCAGGGTCGCATTGTCGGCATCAATGCTTGGCGAGGTTCCTGTGGCGCTGAAAGTTCCCGACGTCGGATCAAAAAGCTCGGAAGTCAGGATTCTAGCCGGGTTGCCCTGCGAATCCAACGTTATGCCGCCGGTGATGAGAACTTTGCCACTGGGCAAGAGGATCGCGGTATGGCCAAACCGGGGCGTGGCTAAACTTCCGGTCCCTGAAAAGTTCTTGGTGGACGGATCATAAATCTCTGCGCTCGATAGTGCTGACTGTACCGACAACCCGCCAGCAATCAGGACTTTGCCGTTGGGTAGCAGCGTCGCAGTATGCTGCGAACGCGCCGTGTTGAGACTGCCAACCGGGGTAAAGCTCGGCCCGTTCACGGTCACAGTGGCCGAGCCAGTGAACGATCCGAGCGATCCCTGGATCGTGACTTGTCCCTGGGCGTTGGTCGTGAGGACACCACTTGCTGCAATCGTGGCTGTCGAAGCACTAGAAGAATTCCAGGTCGCTTGAAGCGTAACGTCGCTATGGCTTCCGTCGGAGTAGTTGGCCGTGGCCCTCATCTGCTGTTGGCTGTTCAGTGGCAGCGTAAGAGTCTGGGGACTAACCGTTATGGAGGTCACAAGCGGAACTACAAAGTTTACCCCGTTACTGGAGAACCCGGACACAATCACCGCAACATTGCCGGTTGTGGCTCCATTAGGCACCGTCGCAACGATGATAGTTGCGCTCCAGCTGGTCACGGTAGCGGTGGTCCCGTTGAATTGGACAATATTGGTGCCCTGGCCCGCCCCAAAATTAGTCCCGGTGATCGTGACGGCAGTACCGGGTTGACCCGAGGACGGTGACAAGCTTGAGATCGAGGGCAAACCTGTCGGCAGTGGCACGGTTCCAAGTTCGATGCCAAATGCTGCCCATGCCTCGGAGCTTGCGAGGCTGGCATTAAGAGTGACTGGGCCAGCGGTCGCTCCCGTAGCGATAATGGCTGCGCCACCAACGATGGGAGTGATAGCTCCGGCATCCACACCGGAAAATGCCGCCGGTCCTTGCGCCACGAGGCCTGCAAAAACCAGGTCGTTATTCTGTGCCGTTGTCACCGTGAGGCTTGGATTCGGAGGAGTCGCGGAACCAAAGGCTGTATTGGATGCAGCCCCAAAACCTGCGATACCGCTGATTGTGTCGCAAGAGACAGCAAACTGAGAAGGCGAGTTCAACGTGACGGTCAGGCTGGTGGCTACGCCCGCATTGAACTGGCTGATCCACAGCTCCAGTCGTGGTCCGCCGATAAAACCAAAGGAACCGGCGCTGGAATAGGTGTCTGACGCGTTGTCGGTAACTGAGCTGACCTGCGCGCTTCCCGCGATAGAAACGGCGCACGCTAGCGTGTTCCTGAAAGTATTGGCGATGCCGCAGGAAAGCGTGCTGAGTCCGGAATTTGCGTTGCTGCAAGCGGCAGAAGCTGCGATTCGCTGCACTGCCGGAACTGCGACCGAAAGCGCCAACGGCTGCGTTGCGGTATTGAAATTGACATCTGCCACTTGAACGGTAAAGCTGCTCGATCCGGTGTTCGTTGGTTCGCCGGTTAGCGCTCCAGTATTTGCATTCAGAGATAGTCCAGCAGGAAGCGTTCCCTGAATGATTGCCCATGCGTAGGGGCTGGTGCCGCCTCCTGCCTGAAGGGTCGTGTTGTACGGTACATTCTGATTCCCCGCTGGCAAGGTCGCGGTACTAACTGCTAGCACTGGTGTGGGAGGAGCGGGCTGCCCCGCAAGTTCAACGCCTGCAGAAAGCCACGTCTCTGAACTTGCCAAGGTAGCTGGAACCGCCACGGCTCCGGGTGCGCCTGCCGAGGAAATGGCGGCGATGGCCCCGCCAACGGTACTAGTCCCTGTAGACGCAGCCCCGCTATCAACTCCCGAAAAGGCAGCCGAACCTCGTGCGGCGAATGCTGCAGCAATATAGCTATTTCCACTTGATGGAGTTACTGCGACGCTCGCGCTTGTGGAAGATCCGAAATTACTGTTGGAATTTCCGATTCCCTGTACGGCCGAGAAGGTCTCGCAAGAGACTACCGCCGGAGAACCACTTGCGAGAGTGACCGTTACATTTGTAGCGCTCACGGCCCCAGGCTGGCTCACCCAAAGTTCCACTCGCGGCCCAGAGCTAAAGGTGGTCCCAAAAGCAGCTGAGTAGGTATTGGAGGGGCTGGCATCATCCGCTACAGACTGAACCGCAGAGTTGGCCGAGATGGAGACCGCGCAGGCAACGATATTCCCTGCCACTTGAGAGATCGGGCAAGAAAACGAGCCGGCGGAGGTACTGTTGGCACACGCTGGAGAACTGGCCACCTTCTGCACAGGAACAAAAATGGTTACCGTGTAGGCCTGCAAAGCAGTATTTGAGTTGGCGTCAGTAACTTGGACGGTGAACGTGTTGGTCCCAACCGCGGAAGGAGTTCCGCTGACCGCTCCGGTCGCCGAGTTCAATGAGAGGCCAGCGGGCAAAGAGCCCTGGGCAACTGACCAAGTATAGGGCGTGACGCCACCCAGTGCTTGCAAGCTGGCGCTGTAAGCCACATTAGGCGAGCCGTTCGGCAACGACGTCGTCGCAATCAGGATCGGGACCGTTCTTAGGCTGAGCTGCCGCGTGGCCGATGATGCGTTGGCATCCGTCACTTGGACTGTAAAGCTTGCGAGGCTCGCCGAACCGGTTGGGGTTCCAGTAATTGCCCCCGTGCTTGCGTTCAGAGACAACCCACTTGGCAATGCCCCTTGCATGATTGACCAGGAATAGGGAGCCGTCCCGCCAGATGCAATCAGACTTGCGCTATAGGAACCGTTGATGGCTCCCCTTGGCAATGCACTTGCACTAATTGCAAGCGCCGATGTCCCTACATTGAAATTCACTCCGGCGCTGGCTACGCCTGAAACGGTCACAACCACATTTCCGCTAGTAGCTCCGGCAGGAACCGGTGCAGTGATGCTGGTCGCGCTCCAATTGGTGGGCGTTGCGGTGGTTCCGTTGAACTTTACTGTGCTACTGCCTTGAGTCGATCCAAAATTGGTTCCAGTGATCGTAACCGAAGCACCGACCAAGCCAAAGGTAGGAGACAAGCCGGAGATCGCAGGCGTGGGCAACACGGTAAAGCTCTTCCCATTGCTTGCTACGCCCGAGACAGTCACGACTATATTGCCCGTCGTGGCCCCAGAGGGAACCGGAGCAATAATGCTGGTTGCGCTCCAGCTTGAGGGAGATGCGGATGTTCCGTTGAACTTGACCGTACTGGTCCCTTGCGTCGAGCCGAAATTTGTCCCAGTGATCGTAACTGAAGCGCCGACAGACCCCGAGGATGAGGAAAGGCTTGTGATACTAGGAGTCGGCAAAACCGTGAAACTGCTCCCATTGCTTGCTACCCCTGAGACCGTTACGACTACATTGCCCGTCGTGGCCCCAGATGGAACCGGAGCCGTAATGCTGGTAGCGCTCCAACTTGAGGGAGATGCAGATGTTCCATTGAATTTGACAGTGCTTGTCCCCTGAGTCGATCCAAAATTGGTACCGGCGATGGTCACTGCCGTGCCGGTAGCTCCCGAAGACGGAGTAAGACCTGTGATGCTCGGCGTTAGCAAGACGGTGAAACTCTTGCCATTGCTCGCCACCCCGGCTACTGTCACAACGACGTTGCCAGTTGTTGCACCCGTAGGCACGGGTACAACGATGCTCGTTGCACTCCAACTTGTGGGTGTTGTACTCGTGCCGTTGAACTTGACGGTGCTGCTACCTTGGCTAGATCCAAAACCCGAACCCGCAATAGTGACCGATGCACCCACGGCTGCCGAGGATGGAGAAAGGCTCGTAATGCTCGGGGTCGCAAATAAAAATGGTGAAAATGCAATAAACAATGGTATGCAAGCAAAAAAGCGTAAGGTCCTTCGCTGCGACAAATTCACGGGGTTCGTTCTCCAGTTATGCGGTTGTGCCGCTTAACCTGCTAAGACATCTATTCCAAATTACGCACAACTTCGCGGCGGCGTTGAAGCTGCATTGAATCTATTCAAAATCCACCGAAATACTATCTAATCTACTTTGATACCATAGATCGCAACAGAGGTCGATGTTTTGCGCAAATTATTGTGCTACTTAACATGATGCCATATATCAAGATTCTTGCATCCATAGCTCTCTCCGACCGTTAGGTCTGGTTTTGAGACAAAGCTATTCCTGTCCCTGCGTCGCCGCCATTCGGCGGCTATTCTTTTACAGTCACGCAAGGTTTTGCTCAGCGACGCCGCGAGTCACTGAAGATTTCCGTTTTTTAAGCGGTAATCTTTACAGACATCCCGGCTTCAACTCTTGTTCCCAAGGATCTTAGGCTGCAGTGTTCTAATAGTGCCGTATCAATATCGGAAAATTACATAGAAAATAAAATATTTATACCGACCCCAATTGGCGGTCATGATCAGCAGTTTTTCTTTCAATGAGAAATATTACATCCGTGAAATAACAGTGCCGGTGTAGACCAACGTCGACCCCCTGGGGACAAAGGCCGCGCCCAAAAAAGGAACGGGAGGAGTATGAAAATAGATATCTCACCGCCCCGAGACGCATACTGAGATGAGGATTTTGCTTATATACGCAATAAAGAAGATTCTTGCGATTGAGTGGATGCAATCTTATCAGGACACAATTTCACCGTCAAACAATCATAAGGAAGTAATCGGTAGTTGACGATCAGCTGAGGCTTTATTTGTGCGGTCAGCAATACCGACAGGTTGAAAACCTAGATGCTCAAAAGAGTTTAGATCTGCAAGTCTTACTGTTTCGATGTTGAAATTGCAGGCTTCTCTGTAGCCCTTCTCGGCTGGTCCAAGATGGACCAGATTATGGCTCGGCGTGTGTCCTTTTGCACATCGCCCCGCGAACGGTAAAAGTGGACAGGTTTGTTTGGCGACTGCCTCGACCGCCAGGCTTGGGCCCAGTGGGCCTATCAGTGACTAAATCCATTCGTTAGTTTCTGAATAGCCCCAACTCGAAAATTGGAACCCCAACAGATGGTAGCCGCCGGACTGCGTGTTAATATGCCTGCCGATGACAGTTAGTTGCTAGAATCTATCTCATAAAATGGGGTGTGGGTGAAAATGATCGATTGAGCGAGGGATGTCGAGCGAAAGTAGAGAGGCTCAGAGCGATATTTCTCCGTAACTCAAGCATGGATCTCAGTGATGCCCAATGGGAAATTTTGGAACCGGTGTTTGTGGAAGACGTTGAACCAGCTCTGCATGAACTCTATTGCAGACCTAAGGGCCACTGTGGGTTTACTGAGAATGAAATAAACGGCGTCACCCTTGGCCTGGTAGTAGCTGCCTTTGGGATACTTCTCGTCAGAATAGGGAAATGTGTTTATCGAGATTTCCAGCAATCTTTCAAGCAGTTGTTTTCTGATGCTCGGATTCTTGAGTTGATTTGCTCCCGAGATTGACTTGCTGCCGACTAGATCAATCTTTACGATAGTTTCCACCATGCTGAGCTTTTCCTGACCTTGATTCCTCTAAATGCGCGACTAAACCAGGTTAATTTGGTCTCGCATTGTATCCAAAAACCGCGTTGTTTCAATACCACACAAGCTGACTAGATAAGAGCATCCAGACGCTCTTGTGGAGGATGTCAGGGCCGGCGAGATAATCACCACGATACCCAGATGATTAGGACTTTCCTTGTGAAACCGACTCCTGGATCGCATATACAAACATGACTTCCGATTTTCAGGTATCGAGTCGTTTCACGTGTTCGCGGATGTGGTATCGAAAGAGGATAGCCCCATACATCAGTCGATGAGCATCTGGAGCAATCTCTAAACCGACAGAATGCAGAATTCCGATACCTTGTGGCTGTACGCCGAAGTCCGTTGTTATTCTAAGGAAAGGGCCTTGTTCACCAGTTCCTGGAATGCAGATTCCAAATCCCTCTCGTAAGGTTAGTGACGAAAAATGGATTTTCGTTGCAAAGATTTTAGTATTGGCAAAATTGCCATATTGAACTCTTAGGCTTTCGCAGCCTCAAAAGCGCCTACGCCGCTGAGGGCGGCAGACCAGAAATCAGGTGCAAGTTATTGAAAATATTGGTCGGGGAGAGAGGATTTGAACCTCCGACCCCCTGGTCCCGAACCAGATTCAAAACCTTGTTGAACGCCGTTGAATTCTGTTGTTCTTAACTGATTGATGTTGAACCTGTTGCATGTCGTTCGTTGAAAGCTGTTGCGATTTGTTGAAATCAGAGGCTCTTGCCGACACAAAATCGCCTACAGTCCGACCTGCAGTCACAATCAGCATAGCGTGTCAGGCGATAGCGAATCTTACTTTTTCCCATGCACATACAGTCTATTGATCGATGGCGCGTCCTTATCTGAGCAGGAATAGCCCCGGTTAGTTTTCCAGAGAGGCTGCAGTTGGACTGTTTCACCAGTTCGCGAATCTTGGATAAGCGTATTGAAACGCATTATCAAGGGAAGCCGCATCAACTCAGGCTGGTCGAGATACCCTCCTAATTCCGCGAGTTCTTGTTTAATAAATCCAAAGCTCTCAAGTGGCAAGGCAATCTGCTCTATCTGGGCTACGCGAGTGGATCCTGGGTGTTCTGCGGCGCTGTTCCCAGGGTCTCTCGAGAGATAAACCGCGGACGATTCGTTGAACCGTAGTGGGGCATCAAAACCTGAAGACGGCCCGCTACGTTTTCGGAGCGGAAGGGTGACAGCTTCGCTTTGATGATTGAGGAAGTATGTATCCGAAATATCTGTGAAGTAGGAGACTGTGAGCGACCGCAGATGAGTCGTCTCATCAATATGCGCGGCCAGGAGTGCGGGAGCGTAGATATCAGTACGCTTTTTGCCGGAATCATAGAAGTCGCGCCACACGGAGAGAAGGGTTAGACCAGTTAGATTGGCGCCTCGCAAGTCCGAACATTCAAGAACGGGCGAATCCAGTCCCCGAGTCGAAAAGGTGAGTATGTCAAGATCCTGAAAGGTCATTGAGTCAAAATCCCGATGTAAGTCTGCTCCCGATAGATCTGCTGAGAAAAAAACTGTTTGACCTAGTTCAGCATTGACGAAAGACGCCTTTTGCAACCGAACGCGTGTGAATTGTGCCCCAGACAGAAAGGAAGCGTCAAATTTCGTGCCGCTGAGATCTTCAGTGCCTGAGAAATCGCAATCCCGGCAGTAGATCCCACTGAAATCGGAATTCATTCCGCCTAGCTTGCTGAAAAGGACAACAGATTGTGCAAGAGCTTTCAGCGGCAAATTAAACTTAGGTTCTAATCTCTCGAATCCATCCCAGGAGGGTGCCGCATAGTCGACGTATTCAAGAGGGCTGAGTTGATCGACTAACTCTTTTGGGAAGGGCGGCAAGAGCGTGGGAGTTGAGTTCGGGGTTCCCATTGCCTGTACGTGTTTCATCAGAATTTTGGACTGCGCTGTGTTCACGCGAGCATCATACCCGGTAAGAATCGACGCGGTGAGACGTCGGTTTTCCTCAAGTGCCGATTCCAGCGCTGCATTGAGAGCTTGCTGACTGACCTGCCCTCTCTTCAAATGCTTGAACACGTCGAGAATCGCACCTTGTACCGACTCGTCCGATTGGTAGGGCAGAGCCTTCACCAGGTAAACGAGCGCCTGGGCCTGCAACGGTGACTTCGAGTCATCAGCAAATAGTTGTAAGCCGGCCACGCCGGTGACACGATGGGAATTCTCCCCGCTCGCCAACCTCGAAAGCGCCTTGTCAAACCGATCAGCATCGCGATTCTGCTCCGCTTGGCGAATCTCGCCCAGTCCGATGTAGAGCGTAATTGCAGCACCCAGTATAGCGGCCGGAACCGCAGCCGCTTTTAGCCACTCCATTGCATAGCCCGACCTCGAAAGCTGGCGTTTCGGAGGCTTTTCAATGTCATAAATTTACCTCCGCGCGGGCACCTGAAAATGAAATTCGACGCAAAAAACGACCATAACACGGCGAAAATGAGCAGCAGGACCTGGAAACCACTGATATGTTATCCAAATTGCTATTGCCCTTCCTTTTCGCTTCCAAATGGGCGTTCCACACTTCGCTAATTGACTTCCCCAAACAGCGATTTGCTGCCCTACGAAACCGCTTTACGCTGTTGAGTGACAGAAAAGACAGCGAAGAAAATCGCTTAAACGACGATCCTTGCATGGCTTTTGCTGGCAGGAGTTAATCATCTGGCGGATATGGATCTTTCAGCCGAGCACAAGGAGAGCCGTTCGTCACCAACAGCTGTCGCCACTAGCCAGTCGTACTGAGAACGGTCTTCCACGCTTTTGCCTATCAACAATTATTTTAATCATTAACCCACCACAGTATGTTTAGAACGCTCCGAGGATGGGAGCCACAGCCATAAACAATTTCAAGATCGTCCGGAATGGGCCCGCTTTCTTGGTCGAGCCCTCCACCGAACTCGCGACCTTACTGTAGTCGATCGGTTTACCCTTACTGTCAACAGTGGTGAAGGAAGCACTCAACGTCAGAGTTTGAGTTTGCGTTCGTCCACTCTTGTCATCGGCGGAAACGTCGAACGTAAAATTAATTGGCTCTGACTGAACGGCGGCTTTTCCGCTGGCTCCTCCAGAGGCGGGTTTTGATGTTTTCCCGGTCTTCGCCCCTCCGGTGTTTACTTGAGGAAATAAATCGGCATTCATGAACTTGCAACTCGGCGTGGTGGTTCCTGTCTTAGGGCTGTCAACTGTCTTAGTGATCCCTGGGAGGGTGGCACTACATTTCATTGTCACATTATCTTGGCTCGAAGTTGAAAACTCGATACCGTCAGAATTAATTTTCATTGCCACTGTTTTGAACAACGTGCCACTGCGCCCCCGAAATGGCTTCTTGCTGGTAGACATATCATTCTTGTCTGGTTCGTCGTAACCAGTCATCCCAGTTACGACAGCTATATATTCGGCGTCAGAATCCAAACTTACCGGTACTGTAACACTGTACTCTAAGTCGCGTCCCGGTTTAGCAGATTGCAGGCGCACATCTTCTATTATTGATTTAACCTCTTCAGGAAGTGTCGGGGTTATCTTTTGTATTGAGATCCTCAACTTGGCGACGTCTCGAATTTTGAGATTGAAGGTTACCTCTTTCGGCTTAACTATTTCCTCAACAATTTCTACGTGGGCATGATTGATGGAATCCAAGGTTTTCAAAGGGGAGCCGGTATGATCTGTCACTATGGGCTTGCCCACCATTCTGCCTTTTTCATCTCGAATCGTGACTATGTATGGTGTGGCTTTAGCAAGGTTTCGAATCACTAGAGTCTGCGAGTTTTTTGGACCAATTACTATTGAGTCACTCTTCTTAGCATCCGTCCCTTCTGCAGTTGGTAAATTTTTCAAATCACCCGAATAGGCTGAAGCGTGCACCCTTATATCCTGATCCGATGACACCACCAAGCTGATACTTTCGTCGAGCGCCGTAACCTGTTCCGAACCGATGTCCGGAGGTGTCCCGCCTTGACCGGCTTTATTTCTCAGGTCGACAACAATCCGCTCCAAGTCTGCCGCTTGATCGCGGCACGAGAAATAGTCCTCAATGCCCGAGAGGTCGATGTCCACTGACGCAACCGCGACAGGTATTTGGAGATTGTCAGCCACCGAGATGTCAATGTGTACTGTCCCCATCTGAGAGAAGAGCTCTTTTCCCTGTCCGTAAGTGAATTGATCTGTGAACTCTGATGCAACGACTTCCGTTCCTTTTGTAATTTGTTTTGGCTCTAATGGCTTTTCTCCCTTGCGAGGGTGACTCACCTGCTGATGCACGGCGCCGGAATCGCCGGTTACTGTCACTGATGCACTGGTTGACGGGAAATCCGTTCTCCAGGAAAGAATTATCTTGTCCCCGATGGCGGGATCACGAACTGGCTTATATGTCACAGTGACTCGGTGTTTGGTTGGCTCTTGCCCATGGCTCGGACTTGCTGTAAAGCTTGGCAGAGCGATCAAGAAACCGGCCCATATCCAATTGGAGCGCATAAATCTCCTCATAAGTCTCCTCCCACAACGCATTTACTGAGCTCTCCCCCGCAGCCCATTGAGATGCCGCGGGATCAATCTCTCTTTTCATGGGAAATGTCCATGTAACAGAAAGCTTCGTAATTGCTGACTAAAGCCAAAAGAAACGCTACAGAGAAAACACCGATTCGAACCCCGAGGTGTTGGATGTTGCGCCTCGTTATTCAAATGAATTCCCAGGCCAGTCGGCGGATCAAACGGCTAATGTAGTCGATTTTGTAGCTGGCAAAAACTTCAAACTTTGTTGCGATCTCTTCGGGAACCACGCATTTTTCCAACAAATGTCCAGCACACCCGTAAGGCGCACGACTCAGAAGCAAATTCTCTTGATAGCGCATTTCCAAGGCAAATTAAGGAAACCGATGCCGATGGGTGAGGGATGTAAGTGTACTCAGGGGCTTGGCTTCGGGCAAGCGGATTCCAAAATTTTCGTAGCAGCTGCCTTCGAGGACGCGAAGTATCCGGAGAATAGCCAGAGCCGTTTCCCGTTTCGGAACACTCGTGCCTATTGGAAATTTCGTTCGTGAAACGATTGACCTTAGCTGCGTGACCTTGTTGTGCCTATCGAAAACTCCGTTCTAATTGAAAGCGTTGACCTTAGCAGTAGCGGGTCTGTAGACTGTTCCATTCTTCGTGACACAAGTCCCTACTGGTTCTCGCCGGATTTCTCTTTGAACGGCTCAGCCGCAATTGTAGCCGCATCAGGTTTATCTGTTTCAAAACGTGTTGCGGTTTGTCGTGCCGGCAGTATATCGAATGCTAAAACATTTTTCGCAAACCCTACTAGTGACTCTTTGTTGGTGTCTTCCTTTAAGATGAGGTAGGCAATCATTTGGAGGTCGATCCTATGTTTGTCACTGAGGAAATGCTTGTATTCTTTCGCTTCCAGCCGATATTGGCGGAGAAAAAACCAAGCCATTGCCTCAAGGAAAAGCAAATTTGTAAATCGAAGCAGAGACCCTACACTCAAGTAGAAAACTGCTAAGCCGGCAAAGCCTATTGCAATTCCAAGCACGACATACAGGTTCATTCTCCTTTCACTCTTTAGGACCTGATTGGCAGCATCTGAGGCAGCCTCCGAGAGGGCAGCCTCGATCGGCGATGGCTGGGTTTTCTGTTGTATGGGAAAACTCGTGCTTATCGTACCGAAATCAATGTCAGAGGAGGCCCCACTCAATCGGTCACTTCGCTCAGCAAACGGCTTTCCTACTGACCTCTCATGTAAAGAAGCCGCAAACTGGGAGAATCTATGTATGATGTTGCCATCCACGAAAGTCAGCCATCCGGCCCAGTCAGCAACGCGTACTGCCAGTTTTTCAATCGCGGAAGGTCGTTTTACGGTGACTGTCATTCCCCTGTCCCTGCGACCTTTGAGCTGTCCTCTAAGACAATCTGTGCGAAGTTTCGCAATGTGCGCAGACTCAATTCCCTCACCATCCGCCGGAAAGCGGCAAATGGAAACACATAGCTGATAGCTCCCAAGAGTCCATCGAACGCATGATCAGAGATCGATGCTAGTGATCTTATGCGACTAAGGTGTAATAAGTAAGGACGACAAATTACCACAAAGAGTGTCACGCTCGCTGGAACGAACAGAAACATCTCGAGTACAATCGAACGTAGCAATCCTCGCTCTACTTCTCGCTGTTCAGCTGGTGTTCGTTGTTGTTTTGTTTTCAGTAAGACGATGAAGTCCTGTGAACGCAGTATTATTACCAGAAGCTCTGCGCAAAGGAGCGAGAACAAGCCTGATATCAATAGCGACATAGTCGAACCAGTGTTGTTCCAGAATTATAGCCGACTGTTTATGTCGAGTGCCCCAGGCTTGTCGCTGTGTTCATCGTCTGTCCCTCTGACCAGGTTCCGTTCACTATAGAAAGTTCCGGATTCTGATTGCTTCTAACTGATTGATATTGAACCTGTTGCAAGCCGCCTTTTGAGAGCTATTGAATCCTCCTGCTTTCTGGAGGATTTGACAGCCTCGTTTTCATCTACAGCTGTGTCTCACTTTTGGGGTTCACGCCACCTGAGGATCTGCCCCCGAACCCCAGTTCCATCTAGTTTTGCAGCGGCGTCAGCACGGAAGACCAAACCGCTGGCGGTCCATCGAATCGATTATCGCACCAAACCGCGACGAATCGGTGACTTACGTCGTCGGCCGCCAGACCTTCATAGTCGCCCCACCAACCTCGAATAACCCACGGGACATGTTCGTTGGCCGCGCCTGTCGCCGGAGAAACAACGCCCGTCCAGTTTCCTAGTCCCGTGACCGACCCATAGATTAGCTGCCTGAGATTTCCGCCATTCGCGTCCGCTCGTGTGTCATGCCATGTGACCATCACATTCATGGCAGTTCTGCCGCTCGCATTGACGTCGGCCGAACTATAGCCAACCGCGATGGCGGGGGCGAATTGATCGTGGCGCAGATGGTCGTCTGGTGGAGTGGTGCCAAAGTCGCGAACCGAATTCTCCTGGAACGGCCAGGATACGCGATAAAGGTGGACCAACGATCCAGTGGGACTGCTCTGCGTGAGCGCCACGTAATAGTTGATGGCGACACCGCCCGCAAAGGCGATGGCGGGCCGATCGCGGTTATAGCCCAGTTCCGGCTTCGGATTCCCCGTGGTTACGCACTGGGGCCAACTCGCGTCGTGAACGATTTTCTGCGTCTGCCAGGTTTGTCCGTTGTCGGTCGAATCGGCGATGTAGTAAGTCAGATTAAGAGGCCCGGGACAGCTTGCATCCTCGTATTTGTCCGCATACGCGAGAGCGACGTGCGAGAGACCCTTGTAAGTACCCGCTGCGACCGTCAGGTTGACTTCCGTGCCCGGGCTGATCGGACTTAAGCCGGGCAGACGATTAACCTCCGTCGGAGCGGTATCAAAAAACAGTGTACCGTTCGCATCGTAATGCAAAGCGCGAACCATCAGGCGATAAGTGGGTTTTTGCGTCCAGGCAACCCAGATTTCTCCAGTGGCCGCATTGACGCCCGCCGTTGGCTGCGGATCAATACTCCCGGTTGTGGGTGTACTGACCAAATGCACATTCCCAAAATGCACCCCGCCATCCGTCGACAGCGCGATCGCCACCTCGCGCCCACTGGCTGCCGAGACAAATGCGACTTGATTGGGACGACCTGTCGTAACCAACGTCGGGTCGACGCCGTACGACCACGCACCTGGCATTTCCGCGGGGGCTCCCCAGGCGAAGCCGACGTCCGAGTCCTTGTGCGGAGCCCAGGTCTTTCCCTGGTCCGGCGACACTGCCCAAGATGCACCACCCATGAATGCAATCACATAATTGCGGGCCTGCTGACCGGTCGGGACTACAGCAACAGTCGTCTCGGCGCCGACTCCGTGTGAAATGTTATGAATGTTGAAGGGCTTCGGTATCTGTTGTTGACAACCGTTGCAGCCATCAAGGCCCAGCACTACTGAGAGGAGAATGAAGCAGTGAAACCACTGATAAACGCCGTTGGTTGCAGGGCTTTGATGCAGTGCGGTTCGCTTATGTGAGCGAACCAGTAAAGCATAGCTGATACTGTCAAATAGCCTCCGAAAAATACTACAACGTGGTAAAGTCGCGGCTCTCCGGGAATGGGACTTGAGATTGATCTTATGACCCAAACACATACTCTATAGCTGAAAATAGTACTGCAGATTCAATTTCGTCGATTCAAGATCGATTCGGCTGTTTCGATTCGGTGTTTCCGTGGCAAGGAAAAGCCCCAAGTGGGTCTCAAACCTCCGGGATAGCAAAATGAGCCTCAAATGATGTCCAACATCATTGCCGGACGTTCGAAGAGGGATATTCTGGGTGTCCCCTATTTCACTCGCCCCTTTTTGCGCTCCTCCGGCCTCCGCTTTCGAGTGTTGGTTTTCTCTAACGTGGCACGCAGTTCACCCATCTTTTTCGAAAAGTCTTTGGTATCGGTGAACGTCAAATCTGCAAACTCAACTTCGCTGGCTCGCGCACCTTTGCCTCCCATAAGCCTCAGCGAAATCCGCATCTCCCCATCACCTATACCCGGTGGCGTTATTGGCTTAAGGTCCGGGTTGAGCATGCCTATCGCTATGACCTTCCCGCCTCGCTTTAAAAAAGTTGCTTTCATGGAATCCCTCAAAAAAACCGAGTGCCGTAAAGCTCGAAGTCCACACCGTGGGAGCCTTCATTCGTTATGTCAAACACGAGTTCCCATGCTTGGACGTTTTGAAACTCAATCAGTTGGTAACGGATATTACTCACACTCAACAGGACGTTGGAAGCTCCAGAAACGGGGTATGCCACCAACGTATCAACTTCAGGTTTCCAGACTGGCAACAAACCCCACGTAACTGTTGTGTTCGCGGCTATAGACCCTCCGCCGAAGAATGTCGTTTGACTTGGTGCCATAGGCGTTTTCCTCTCATTCGGCCACTTGCTTCAGCACAGTGTGTACCTAACAAACCTCACATTAGAGCCGACAATATCGTACTCAGACTTAGCCGGTCAAGCGGCGCGAAAAGGGACGTCTCAGGGAAACAGGACGGGACATTCAGAATATGAATTACGTGCCAATTCCACACGAATGAAAGAGTCGCTCGCCCAGCGCCGCCCGCTTGCACTAGTATTCCCGCGAACAACCCTATTCAGCTTGACGCCATCACCCATCACAATCACTACCAGGAGAACCATGGAAACAGGGGCTTGTGATAAGTCACTGCCAAAACTGTGGTTCCCCGATAACACGGAATTGAGTATGAATTCCGCCTCTATGGAGATAGTGACGTTGTCGCATCAAACGTTTCATTTTTAAACAAAGAATTCTGGTAAGAGTTTTCTTGAGGTTTTCTTATCCGCGCCCAGCAAGAGGCGCGACTACCCCTATCGCCAGATCACTGATGCAACAGCAGGAGATTTGCCATGCACTGTGCATGTATATCTTTTAGATTGATTAGCTTATGTTCGACAGGCAGATCGTGTGCCGAGGCAAGACGGAAGAATGTAACCGCAAAAGCCTCAATATTCTGTTTCCAGTTTAGGAAATGGCGGTGGAACGCAAGCGAAAGCACAGAGAAGCCGTGACCGAGTTCTGGCGGCATACTGTTGATGCATTTAGAGCAAACTGTACCGCCGTAAATCGCCTAGTCGGGAAGGAAATGTTCATAGCCCTTGTAGTGAATCAGAACAACAACAATGTCTGCTCCATCGAATACAAGGGTCCGACTGGACGGCTGGCCGGTGTGTCGCTAGATTCCACTTTACCCTAATCGAGATTACCATTCCCAACCGGAGCCAAAAGTTCACATTGCAAGCAAGTGACAATGGCACCGCCGTGGCGGTACACGAGAATGGAGAAAGGTTTGTCCCCAATGAGCTTGTGGAAGAGGTCTTTCGCGGCATCACGGGACTGCAATCTCGCCGAAATTTTAAAAGACCGACGCGGACATTCAGCTTCAGCGACGAAACTAAGGATGGAACCCGCGAAGGGTAAGATCGGAATGCAAGAGGAATCCGACAAAGAAACAATGGGCTCCGGGCACCGCGGTGACCGGGCAGCTGACCGAGGGAAGTTTTCCTGATCGCAAGGCCAAACCACCTCTCCTCCCCGACCCCAAAGCATTCAAGAATCGGGGTTCGGAGTGGCCCACGTGGTCTCCGACCACCTGATCCCGGACCGGCTCTTGGGGCTTCTGGAAGTTTTTGAGAAAAGGGGTGGGGGGGAAGTGTTTGGAATCAAGGGTTTGCCGAAGTCTTCATCGGCGCAGATTCAGCGAAACTGAAGATGCGCCGCTTGCCGCCCACGAGTTGTCATTCTTACGTTGTCATTTTGACTTACCGCTCTCAGGACTGGGTGGTTGTTCTACCGGGTCCTCAATATTCCGCATTTGATCCCGATGCGCCCGCAAACTGTCCCTTTGGGCACGCAGCGTAACTTGGCTAATTTGGCGGAGTTGGTTAGCAATTTCCTCAGCGGCTACCGCCGCCTTGCTGAGTGATTCGACCGATTTGGCTATCTGAGAGCTCGCGATTTCGGTAACTTCGGATGTCTTGTTAACAATCGAACTCAACCTCTCCGCGACGCTACCTACCTTCTCGTCGACTCCCTGCAAGTGCTGAACATAACGACCATACTTAATCACTGTTTCCAACGCGTCGGCATACTTCTTTACGTCCTCCGCATGGGCTTTGGCCTCAGCGGCCTTTGCATTGGCCTCGCGCGAGGCCCGTATCGCACTCACGAAAGCGAGAACAAAGGAAAGAAAGGCAATCGCAGGAGAAAGCCACGCAGGAGCTTTGTCCCAAGGGATAGTAGCAAGGTGCATAGCGAAATATCATCACCCTTGCTTGCTCTTTTGGGCTAGCTCAAAATTGTATGCAATAATCTGAAGCTCAAAGTGCACGTTGGCTCCGGGGCCTGCCAAAAGGCGGCCGCTAGATCGGCGAGGGAAGCGCTTGTGGAAGTGCCCATCTCTCCTTAACCTCACGACAGAAAATGGAAAGCGAGATAGTACACCAAGTCTATCGCCTTGTGCATTCAAAATAGTTGCCTGCTGAAAGCCGTAAGTTAACGGCGTGAGACGGTCTTTGCCATGACAATGCTTTTTCGTTTCCGGTTCCAAAGGCACTTTCTCATGAGAAACGCCTAATTTGTGGATGGCTCCGGGTATGGCGGTGAAGGTCGGCTTGTCAAAATCACAAACCACAAGCCGACCGAGGGGCTGGCTTCCTGATCTCGAAACCAAACCACTTTTCTCCCCTTCCCAAAGCTCAAAATGCGGTTCAGATTGACCCAGGTGGTCTCCGACCACCTGATCCCGAACCAGCTTTTTTGAAGAAACAGCTTGGGGTTTTGGGATGGGGGTGAGAAGAGGTTTGGAATCAAGGATTTGGGAATTCTCCACCGGGCGCAGATTCAGTGAAACTGAAGATGCGCCGCTTGCAGCCTACGAAAACGAGGAAAATTGTCCAATTTACCCAATGAACTCGTTAAATCCGGAGGGTGCCAATCAATCCTTCATCAAGTCATATTCAAAGTGGAACACAATTTGTCCGCTCACACCGATGCCATGGTGGACAACCTTCACTTCGTATACAACGAGTGGCTCAAGACTTGCTAACTGCACACTCCAATCATAACCCTGTCTGCCTTGACTGCGTTCGATGTCAAACCTAACAGAGTTGGGTATCACCTTCTGGCCGGGGTGGGGCGGACCGGGACACAATTCCGCTATATCATCCGTTTGGCCAGAAACCTCAAAGGATCGAGTTATGACATGAGTGAGCTCAGATGCCGATGAAACTGAATCTGCTCGTTTTACTCCTCCTGTTGCCCGAGGATCTGTTTCAAACTTAGGTAGTTTGCTCGTTGAAAGCGGCCGAGAAGACTGTTCATTCGGTTTTCCCAGTGAGAATCGATTTGCGTTGATCTCCTCGATTGTCGCTATGAACACTACACTTATTATTAGAAATACTGCGCTGATGCTGAGAAACCAGGATTGCGTGCTACGCCACCATGTTGGAATACGGCTCGGTGGGGTAACGGAAAGATTAATGCTTTGAGCACGCTGTTGCAATGCTAGGTATAACTTCTTGTAGCCCTCTTTTTTGAACAAGTCCACCCATTGCCGTCGAGCCAAACGCAAGGGAGTTTCAAATCCATCTTCTAGCCGCGCCGGAATGATGAAAATCGTCCCCTCCGGCTTTTCATCCGCCGCATCGAGCGCAATGCCAATCTCTTTATGAAAGAAGCCCTCTTCTGTGAGGGACGTTCTAGAAAGACACACAACTACCGCATCGCACGCTCTTACGGCTGCACAAATTGCCTCTTTCCAGTCCTGTCCGGGAATAAGGTCAATTTCATCCAGCCAAGGGGCGAAACCACTGGCCGTTAATCGACTATGGAGCTGGCGCACGAAGTCCTTATCTCTGGAGGAATGGCACAAAAAGACCCGCAATTTGCGGTCCTGAAGATTTTGTACGATTTCGGTCGTGCGCATTCTGTACTACTATGCATGAGAGCCAATTCAAATTCAAGAATTGCTGAGCTCTAAACTAACCGATTTGGAAACAAGGGGCTTGGCGCAGATTCAGTGAAGCTGACGATGTGCTGGTCTGCAGCCTACTGCCGGAGTTCTCTTTTGAAATATGAGTTTCTGGGCTTCGGAAGAGGTTTGGAATCAAAGGCTTGGGATCTGGGGATCTTTTGCGCAGATTCAGGAATCTGAAGATGCGGTGTTCACCGCCTCCAGGCGAGGCTGGAGAAAGTAACAAAAATTCTGAATCACGAAGGCCCTTCAAGATCACAATAAACATTCAATCAAATTTCATGCAGCGTGAGGCCTTGTGCGATGCCAATTAGTGCTTCCGTAGCCAGTCTTCTTTCAGCGGGACTCGGTGGATTTCTAGGGTCCGCCCTTTCTCAAGTTGTCCAATTTGTCGATCGCCAACGGCGCGGGCGGCGCATTTCAGCCGCACTCGCTCGGGAACTGCGAGAAGTAAACAGCGATATACAAGAAAAACTCGATTGGCTTCGCAGAAGAATTCATCCAGATGAATTGGGCGAGGCGGATTCTGAAAGAATCTTAGAAGTTGATGGCGTCCTTCGTTATCTCGGAGAGCGTGAAGAATTCACGGCCGCACGCCCCTACTGGCAAGTAAAATACACAGAGGTGGTAGAAGCCGTCAGCGACGAGAAATTCTCTCGAATTCATGAGATGTATCGTTTAGTCGATCGCTTCGAGGAGAAGTTCAAAGAGCTGAAGCTGACATTCAAAACAAATTTGGGCGACAAATGCAAAATGGCAACGAGGATCTTCCATGATCTGGAGAGAATTGGCGCACAATTGAATAGCAAGGTGGGCAAGTCTACAAAATGATCGCGTCCAAGTGGATCGTCTGAATTGGCTCGGGCACGGTAGTTTAGGGCGGATGTCAGAATCAACTCCCTGTAGTCGGGCCGAGGGATTTTCGGCAGGTTAACCTGAATCAGTAGCTCTATCACTCGATAATATAAAATTCTTATCACACCAATGGCGAATACCCCTTTCACAATTCGCATCTTCATTCCGGATGGAGATCCCGAGAATTTGCGAGTGATAGACCGCATGAACTGGACAGGAACCGGCCTAGTTTTTCCGCGAGCAAAGTGGTCATCTGTTAAACACAGATCAGAGTTTTCACGTACCGGTGTTTACATCCTTGTTGGATACAGCGATCGTGATGATGACCTGCCCACCATATACATAGGCGAAGGAGATGTTGTACGAGATCGCCTTGATAGCCACTGGCAGAAGAAAGACTTTTGGACTGATGCCTATGTTTTTGTATCGTCGAATAACAGCCTAAATAAAGCGTATGTTCGCTGGCTTGAATACTCCCTAATTCAGAAGGCCAGCCAGGCCAATCGCAGCGTCCTTGACAATGGAACCGATCCTCAGGAGCCACCGCTTAGCGAAGCAGAGCGTGCGGATGGCCAAGCATTCTTAACCGAAATTTCGCAGATTCTTCCGCTCGCTGGATTGCGCGTTTTTGAGGAACCCAAACCTGTAGCTCTGCCACAAACGGCCGGTGCAACTCCAAATCCGCAAGGCACTAGAGTATCCATTGACACTGTCGTCGTGCCTGCCCAGGAGGAAGGCTTCCAGAAGGTATTTCTCAGGGAGAATCGATGGAGATCAATAAGGATTTCGGGAGGTATGATTCAGCAGATCAGATATATTGCAGCGTATCAGACGGCGCCCGTCTCAGCGGTCACTCACTATGCTCCCGTGCAACGAATTGAGCCGTACGGAGAAGAAGGAAAATATCAGTTGATTTTTTCCGAATCAGCCAAGCCAATCGGACCTATTCCCTTCGCAGATGCTCCTAAGGGTTTAATGCAGAGTTCTCGTTATACGACACTCCAGAAACTGCTCCAAGCAAAGAAAGTTACTGACTTGTTCTCATGAAGTTCTGAAACGGCGCATCGGAAAAAAGCTTGCTGGTGGTTGTACAGCCGTGTCGCCATCTAAAACATTTCATCTTTAAACTTAGCAACAGACAACGGTGAGGTCGGCTACCAGAAATCAACTCATCCGCAGCCGACCGAGGGGCCGCTTCCCCATCCCCAAAGCACTTTCAAAATGCAGGTTCGGAGTGACCCAGGCGGTCTCCGACCACCTGATCCCGAACCAGGTTTTAGGCTTTTTTGAATTTCAGGGAGAAAGAGAGAGGGGGAGGGGGAGGGGGAAGGTTTCTGTTTTCAAAGCCTTGCAAAAGCCTTTATCGACGCAGATTCAAGAAAAATTGAATATGCACAATATGGCGCCTACTCCTCCGCACGTAACGGCTTCTTTATTTTTGCTTTTTCGTGTTCCGCCTTTCCGAGTCTATCAATTCTTGCACATTGGTGTATGCCACATTTGGTGCTTTGCTGCAGAGCAACTCAAACTTGAATACCTGCAATTCCTTTATAAGCTTGTCTTGCTTTGTTTCCCTAATTTCGATCAATTGGAATGCCCCAGTCCTTTGGAGATTCGCCATCAAGTCCGCCACAGCGTGGGGAGTCTGTGCGAAACCGATGAGATCAACGTTCTTACCATCATCAGACAATGCGTCTAACCACACTCCATCAGTCTTGATGACTTCGTTACTGATGAGGGTCAGCACGTTTACCGACTTGGCCTCTTGTGTGGGGAGTTGTGGCTTCGATCCTTGAGAAGAGTGATCGATTGTGTTAAGGCTCGAAGTTGATGGCGATACGACGATATTGTTGACGACGGTTACGACGCCAGGAATTGAGCGCGCAAATTTTGTCGCTGCTTCCTTATCAGCATCACTGCGCAGGGTTCCATTCAAAATGACAGTATTTCCGCTGCTCGAAACCTGGATATCACTCCTGCGTATAGAATCGAGAGAAGTGTTGCGAAACTGCCGTACAACTTCATCGTGCAGGCGATCAGATTTAGAAGATTGGTGGGAGCTCCCAGAAAATGCAAAGTACAAGACCACCAAAACAACGACGATTGTGGCCGCTGCAACAATTTTCCAACGACTCGCATTCCGGGTTGGTTTATTCTCCTGCTCGACTTGATTTGTGATTATTGCGGTAGTTTGTCGCGGTGGTTCCCCCTGAGAATCAGCAATCAGTTCGCTTCCTTCTGACTTCGCAGCGTCAACCGCTATGTCTTCTGCTGTCGAAATCCGCGAACCCGTTACACGTAGGATTTCTTCTAGAATTACAGCGAGCCCCCCTCGACGTTGATATGGCCAACCTATCAGCAAGCATCGGCGAATAACCCACGATGTCATAGCGGTTTACACCATGCCACACTGGAAGGATTACTTTGCGTGAATTGATTTCTCTCGCTGCAAGACCATCTAATTCGCGTTGTGGCCATTCTTTAGAAAAAAAATTATGGCTTAAAATCACAATGCCGTAACGGGATTGAGCAAGTCCATTATCTATGGAGCGCCGCAAGCTGTCACCGAGAGTCAAAGTAAACTCGTCGTACCAAACGCTTAGACCTGCTTGCGTTAACATTTGGGCGAGAGGTCGGGCAACCGTCTCCTTATCTTCCCAAGCGTGACTGATGAAAATGTCCCACATTAAATAACTATCTGCGATAGCCCCCAAGGGGCTAGCATGCAATTCTAATGCAGCATCCCAAATTTGGCAGATTTCCTCGCCCCCTCTCTCTTTTCCCCAAAAGCGGAAAATGTCAGCATTCCGCGCCAGGTGGCCGACCACCTGGTCCCGAACCGGATTTCTTGAAGAACAGTTTGGGGATTTGGGGATGGGAGCTGGGAAAAGGTTTGGAATCAAGGGCTTGCAAAAGCCACTATCGGCGCAAATTCAAAGGAATTGAAGATGCGCTGCTTGTCGTCTACGCCTACAAAACAAACTAGAAAGAATCAAGCAGTCTTTCCTGCTAGCTGTACGGTCTCACCCTATTGCATATCACGTAATATTGATTTTATGGCCAATCCAAAGCATCAAGAGATGTTAATGAGCGGCATTCCTGATTGGAATCTCTGGCGTCAGTCCCAACTTAAATCTTACGACCCCGGAAGAGTAGGCGACCTGCATAGGTTCGCGGTGGATTTGAAAGGGGCTGATCTCAAGGGACTTAATCTTTCCGGTGCGGAACTCCATTTTGCGGATTTGCGTAACGCCAATTTGGAAGACACAATTTTGGCAGCCGTGGATTTTGGGAGGCGATGGAGTTCTGCGGACAGGGTGATGATTGAACTGCCTGGAGCCAATTTGGCAGATGCACGCTTGAATCGAGCCATCTTAGACAATACGACTTTTGAGGATACCATCCTTGACAGAACAGATTTTACGGATGCAATTTTTGCTCGCACACGATTCTTGGATGTCACTCTTGCTACAGCAAAAGGCTTGGATTTTGGTGATCATCATGAAGCTAGCTTGGTCGACTACTTTACCCTCCTAAGATCATTTCCATTGCCATTAGCATTTTTGCGCGGGTGTGGCCTTCCTGAGAACTTCATTCAATCCCTACCAGCGTTGCTGCAGAACTCAACAGAGTACGACTCATGCTTCATCAGCTACTCCAGTAAAGATCAGGGGTTTGCAAAGCGTCTGCACGCCGATTTGCAAACCAAAGGAGTGCGTTGTTGGTTTGCACCTGAAGATTTGAAAATTGGCCAGCGCTTGCGACGGTCAATCGATGAAGCGATCCGAGAGCATGATAAATTGATGGTTATTCTTTCAGAGGACTCTGTCAACAGCTCTTGGGTTGAAAAGGAAGTTGAAACTGCCTTTGAAAAAGAGCGCAAGCAAGACAGAACTGTGCTTTTGCCGATTCGCATTGATGATGCTGTAATCGAAACTAGCCAAGCATGGGCCGCAGACATCAGACGAACGCGGCACATCGGTGACTTCTGCCAATGGAAAGATCACGATGCTTACAAGAAAGCATTTGATCGACTAATGCGAAACCTGAAAGCAGAAGAAAAAGCTACTACGCAAAAATGAAAATCCGCCCTGCTGCGGGCGCCTGAGCCGCTTTTGAATAAGGATAAAAAAATAAAATCCCAAGAGGACTTGTTTCCGGATGTCCTCTGGGGATTGCCTAATTAAGTCAACGCGGCGCTTACTTTACCACAAAAAATACATCATAGGTCCAGCGTCCGGGCGCCCCGTTGGGTGTCTCGTCCCGTGGGTCGCGACGCTCCCCAGGATTGACTCGTGCCTTGAACCGGAATTGATTCCCAAACTCGTCTTGCCGCTTGGATGAAACATAGTTCAGTGCCAGCGAATAGACGCCGAACTCCGGCAAACGATGCAGTTCCTCCGGCTGGCAAACGCCGTCATGGTTCTCATCAATCCACAAGCGCAGCCGGGAATAGACCTCGTCGCGCTCGTCAATGATGCCATCGCCATTCCCGCCGTTCTCTTTCTTGTCGTATTGAGCCAGAGCGAGGAATCCGTTGGGATTGGCAGAGACAGGCTGTGAGGTAAAGTTACCGAACAGCTCTTTGCCGGTGTGAACCAAGCCATCCGAGCCTGGAAGGGCAAGGAAGGCGTTGTGAAAATGAGGATCGGTCCAGGCGATTGCAACGGGATGACCATCGCCCCGGATATCAAAGCTCACGCCCGCAAAAGCAGAGGTAAGGTGAAATCCCTCACGTTCCGTGTCAATGATGATGGGACTGCATGGCGTCTGGTTATCGCCTCCACCTCCGAACCGGAATTCACACTGGGGGTCGCCAGTGCCGCCTCCGTCGCCGCCACTGTTGGGATCGGGCCTGACGGTAGGATTTACGGTGCCTGCAACACCAGATGACGCACCGTTTGCACCTGGGTTGCCGGGGTTTCCAGGGCTAGCCGTGACGCCACCGCCGCCTTGAGATTGGCCGTCGGATGCCGTTTGGCCACAGGCTTCAGCTCCTTTTCCCGGCGCGCCCGCTGGTCCGGGAATGCCCACACCCCCGGCGAGTCCCCCGGCACCGCCTTGGCCTGGCCTGCCTGCCGAAACATCGGTTATGGGATCGCTGCCATTAAACGGGATCGACCAATTGATTGTGCCGCCATTGCCGCCGTTTCCGCCTTGACCGCCGTTTCCTCCATTACCTCCTGGTCCCGCGTCGCCACCTTTTCCGCCAGCTCCACCAATGCCCACAGTGCATCCGCACGCAGTTCCATTTCCGCCAGCGGCGCCAGCGCCGCCGGTGCCGCCGACTCCGCCATTGCCGCCGCTTCCGCCAGCTCCACCACTACCGCCGCGAGCAAAGAAAGTGTACTGATTAACGTCGTTATCTGCGATTGTGGCGTTGATCGTGCCAGCATTAAACCCTGCCGATGCGGTGCCTCCAGCTTGGCCGTTTAGCCCGGTTCCGCCTTTGCCTCCCTCGGTTCCGAAGAAACCGTTTGGACTTTGACCTGATCCGCAGGAGCCATTGGGGGCTTGCAGTCCTCCATTTGGATTTCCTACAGGACCTGTCGATCCGTTTGCGCCATCACGACCAGAGTTTCCGGGTCCTCCGTCATTGTTGCAACTGGTCGTGCATGGAATCGTTTGCTGGGTCAAAGGCAAAGATTCAAAACCACTCCAAGCAATGTTTTGCAGCTGGCTCTTAAGTTTGGACGCAGACCGTGGCACAGGGTGCGTCTCCCACTTCACTTGGTCGGGAGGACCGCTAACATCAATAGTGATTGAATGTCTGGCGGTCATTCCGGGAACCTGAATCATGGGAAATCCAGGCAGCATGATCTTCCTCCCCAGCGATACGTTAAGTTTTCGCCCATTGCGGTGTAGAACGTCCGCCAAGGTAGTTTCCAGCACTGCCACGGGCTTCATCGGGAAGAAGTGAACGTCAAAATTGCCTTTGATGACAGGATTCTTTCCCTCAAACACCACGTAATGCGCGAGAATCACGGTGTGTCCGGAGAGTTGGACATGCTCAGGCAGATATAGGGTATCCGCCACGTAAGCACCTTGCAACGGCGCTCGTTCGTAGCGCGACTCACGCATTTCAGGCATCGACTCGATAGCGTTTTTTACTTCTGGAGTCCAGCGATCCCGTAGAAGTTCGTCTGGGTCGAAGGGCACGCCCTTGTTGAGCAAGACTTGGCGACCGCTGTCGAAATTCTGGCGGCGAGCCTGAAAACGGCGTTCTTGTTCGGCTGGATCTGCGGCTTGTTTGATTTGGATTTTGGATTGAATCGGGTTAAGGGTTGCATTCTGGCCCTGGGCATAAGCGGATGCCAAGAACAGGGCAAAGGCGAGAACATTCCATCGCATTCGTACCTTCTTCTCAACAAGCTGAGAGGCTTCAAATGTAGCATAGAGATGCTCGTGTCACAACAGCAGATTGCAGGGTGTTGGCGTCCATCCACGAACGTCCAATTCCTTCTAAGGCAGCGGTGGAAACTGGAACCATAACTATTCTTAAAAAAAATTAATCATGAATAGAACTGCAAGGAGGTAAGAACACCGGGCTTCCCGGTAATGGGGTTTAAGAGCCTCGAAAAACATCAAGGGGATTTCTTAAAACGCCGTTAATCAAAAGTTCTAAAATCTTCCGCTAGGGCCGACTGATCAAGCTGGCCCTTGTCATTCACCAAGTTACACACAGGCCCATAGGTCACTTTAGAACTTGAACGTAAAGGTATAGGTCTTAATGGCTGATCCTTGTAAACGTAATGTCAACCTTTCGAACTGTACCGTCTTTCATGACGATTTCGTTTCGGGCACGAAAGGTGTCCGGTCCGGGGCGCTCCATCAGAAGAGTCCGGGGCTGACCCTCGCCAGTATTTTCGAATGTAATTGCCTCCCTAGAGAAGCACTTGAGGCGGAAGACGAGCGCCTTATCCTTCTCTGTTGGAGTCAGGTCGGCAGAAAAGTGACGCACGCTGAGATCTATTCCATCGGGCGTCTCCCGAACGGTAAAGAACTCGAGGAAGGTGGTCTTTTCGGGGCTGCCAGCTCGGATCATACCTGGGAGAACGCCTCCCATGGGTATCGACCAATATTCGTCGATATGAGATCCATTCTCTTCTGCGGTCCAATGCCCGGCGAACCAGGCGAAGTCTGTGATTGTGCCCTTGCTCCTGCACGGCTGCTGGTTTTGCGCAAATGAAATGTTGGCAATGGGCATTGCGATTACAAAGATCACAGCCACAGCATGAGATAAGTTCAGCATTTTTTCTCCCCATGAATTGATGGGCCAGGACAAGCCCACGAGAGCCAACAAACAGCGGCATTATATAGACCCTCCTAACAACCCATGGAATAAAAACACAGAGAAACTGGCGTTGCGCCAGCGGTCAAGCGGCAGTTCCAGGGAAAAATGGCTGGGCGTTCTAAAGAGCTGGGCAAAATCAAAAGTTCAAAAGTTCTAAAATCGTCCGCTAGGGCCGACCATGTTTTCAATTGCTTCCAACGATTTCTGCCTCTTCGTCTACAGTGGTGTAGACGAATTTGAGGATGCTTAAGAATTGCCCGGAAGTGAAAACGCATAACAAGTTCATCTTGCAGCGTCCCGTTAACGGGTGCCAAAAGCAGCACGCTCTATCACCCCTCTGCTGACCCGAGGCTGTTATGAAGCCTCTGATCTTAAGCCGCTCGAACAATTCGCACTCCGAATGGTGCGGGACGGGCATGGCATCATCAGTTGGTACCAAGTTGCAAGAATTCTTCCTGTCACAGAATTTCC
>Ga0070734_10000754_pt1 | contig 58858 bp, 52 predicted proteins | sample Coa_R1_8_FD_66444 | JGI IMG/M metagenome (GOLD analysis project Ga0070734, IMG submission 66444) | Surface soil microbial communities from Centralia Pennsylvania, which are recovering from an underground coalmine fire - Coalmine... | ecosystem: Environmental > Terrestrial > Soil > Unclassified ...
AACATACTCTATTGGAGCGCGCCGGTCCAGGAGCCTTGCTGAGCAGGATGGGCGGTAAAGGTCTGCCCCCCCGCGCAGGTGATGGTCACCTGGGTGGCGCTCCAATCGCCGTTGCTGGCGGTGGCGCTGTTGAAAGCGCCACTCAGATTCTGGAGGGTATAGGGAGTGCTGGCCTGGCAGGTAAGATTGCCCGCTGAGAGCACATACTGGTCGCTGGTCACGGTCTCCGTATAGCTCAGTTGGCCGCTCTTATAGCTGCCGCTGCACGTGGTGGTCAGCGTCTCTTGATAGGTGACGATGGGAGGCAGGCCAGGCGCATTCAGAATCATGCCCGTCAGCGTATAGGGCTGGCCGTTATCCTGCGCCTGGCAGACGGTCCCGCCCGCAGGGTCAGGCTGCCCGGTGATGACCAGTGTTTCTTGCTTTTGCGTGGGCTGGCCTGTCGTGGGGTCTGGTGTCTGAATGGTAATGCCCAGCGTAAAGCTGGCGTCATCGAGCGGCGCGCCATCCGGCCCAGGAATGTTGGCCTCGCCCTGCGAGACAATAGCGAACGGCTGGGCGCTCTGGGTCAGATAGCCCTGGGCGTCTTTCGCCGTCAGGGTATGGTTGCCCTGGCTCCAATCGCCGGTCACCGTCAGATCAGCTTCCACGTTGCCCTGCGCGTCGCTCTGCACACTCTGATTGCCCGGCGCGGGCTGCCCATCCACCAGAAAGGTAATGGGCGAGCGATAAGAAAACCACTTGCCGCTGACATGCAACGTGGTGCTGGTTGCCCCCACCGGCACGCCGTTCTGCTGATACTGGCTTTGCACCATAATCACCGGATGCGGGATAATATCCACGCGCACACCGCTGCGGGTGCTATAGCCTCGGGCGTCGGTGGCTGTCAGCGTGTGCAGACCATAGCGCCAGGCTTCTGTCACCGTCAGATGGGCGCGAAAACTGCCCACGCCATCGGTGGGCACGCTGCGAGCGCCCGGCGTGGCCTTGCCATCCAGCAGGATGGTGACGCTGGAATGATGCGTGAAGTTCTGGCCGATGACCAGCAAGGTGCTGGTCGGCGAGCCAGCAGGCGTTTTGCCCACCATCGAAGCACTGACCACCTGTATCTCTGGCTCAGGACGGGTGAGAAAATAGGCCAGCGTCGCGCCAGCGGTGGTGACCACCAGCGCGGTAGCCAGCAAAGCGGCGATAACTTTGACCCGCAGCCCGCTCAGCCTGGGGCGCGAAGCAGGCTGCTCCGGTGGTTCAGGCGGAGGGGTTGTTATGCCCGGATGCCAGGGGGATGTCTCCAGGTCAAGTGCCGTCGACGTATGCGCCAGCGTGGGCGCGTCTGCGCCGCTCGCAAAGCCGCTGGATGTCTCAGCCAGCAGGCCAGGCCCGCTGGAGGTTTCTGGGGAGGAACCTGCCAAGGTAAGGTCGGCCAGGTTATCGGAGGACGGGGCAAAGGGCTGGCGGCACCCTCCACAAAAGCGCGCCCAGAGGGGCGATTCCTCGCCACAGGCCGCGCAGCGCTTCATGGGCATTTCCGGCAACGTCACTTGTCCCGCTGCGGGGTCTGCGTCGGATGGCTGCTGGCTCAGGCAGTTGCCGCAGATGCTCGCCTCCTCTGGCAGCACCACGCCGCAGACGACGCAGCGCCGGGCAGATGGGACGATCAGCAGCGACGGCGAGGTCTCCTCGACCAGGAGCATCGAGGTGCGGGCGCGCCCACACTGCCAGCAGAAACGCGTTTCTGCATCCAGCGCCGCCTGACAAAAAGCGCACCGCTCCATGGAATATTCCCTTGCCAGAATCTGGCTCACGCCTGATAGATGCACGCCTGGCTATCTCAACGATTCTCCTACACTTCTTGTATCATATCAAGCTGAGCGTGGCAAGCCTGGAAGTACTTTCTCTCGCCGACAAAAAAAAACGCGTTCTTTTTCCTGACGGAAGATGGCAGAAAAAGGCTGCTACACTGTTCAGAGTGCATTTTCTTTCGAGTGCGAAACAGCGAGAAAAGATGCCTCTGTCCTGCTGAGAGAAAGGGGAACAATTGATGCGTTTAGGGGTGAATCTGGGGCCTACAGGCGACTGGCCCGCCATGCTCGCGGCGGCCCAGGCAGCCGAGCAACTTGGTTTCGATGCGGTTGGCTTTTTGGACCACTATCACACCGATAAGCTTGAATGGCCCTACATTTCCGGCTGGTCCGCCTATGGCGCACTGGCGCTGGCGACCTCGCGTATCCATCTCGTGCCCCTGGTCATCGACCGCCTGAATTATCTGCCCGGCGTGCTGGCAAAAGAGACGGCCACGCTGGCAATCATCAGCGGCGGTCGCTTCGAGTTGGGCATCGGCGCGGGCGACTATTTTCAGGAAGCCAGGGCCTGGGGGCTGGCCGTTCCCGACGCTGCCGCGCGCATCGCCGGATTGCAAGAGACGGTCACGGCGCTCCGCCACATCTGGAGCGGCAGCAATGTCACCTTTGAAGGTGAACAGCTGCATCTGAAAGATGCAGCCGCCACGCCAGCGCCCCCAGCGCAGCCGTGTGTGATGGTTGGCGCGGGCAGTTCGCAGAGGCTCATTCGTAGTGCTGTGCACTACGCCGACGAACTCAACGTCTATGCCGACGATGACCTCATCCGTTTTGCGCGCCAGCAGATCGACGCCTCGCAGCGCGCTGTCGCGCTCTCGGTCTACGTGTGGGACTGGCCGACGAACATCGCTGAAAAGCTGGCGGCCTGGGAAGACTCAGGCATCAGCCGTGCCTTTCTCACCTTCTGGCATCCGTTCGACACGTTGGCCCAGGCGGCTGCGTGGCTCTCTTAGTCTGATATATCCCAGAGCGTCTGGCCGGGCCGGGTAATGTCAGCCTGAAAGGCAAAGGTAAATTGATGCAGGGCCGTAGGCACTTGATAGACGATGTTGCCACGGATGAGATCGGCAGCCTCGACCTTGCCATCGGGCGCTTTGGCAAAATCCACGATGGCCTCCCCGTATTGCTGGCCGGTCTGATCTTTCAAGGAAAACTGCAAAAAGCTCGAAACCGTTTGTTCCTGGGAGGAGATATTTGTGAGGGAGACAGCAATCACCAGATAGGTCGTCCCATCGGCAGGCCGGGAGAGGAAGTCGCCATCAGTAGTGGTCACACCAGTGACCGTCACAATCCAGGTGTCGCCAACCTTGACCTGCTCGCCCACCTTGAAGTGTGGCAGGGGCGTCACCGATGGCAAAGGGACGGTCCCGGTCACCACTGCCCCGCTGTTGGCTGCGCTCGAACCACCGCAAGCAATGATCAACAAAGCAGCCACAAGCATAACGCCTATCGCCGCATACAGGCGGACTCGCAAAGGGATACGGGCCATACGCCCTCCTCGGCTGACTCGGATGCCCCTGTTTTCCACTCACCTCAGCCGTCTTCAGGACAGATATAGCACCAGGCAACTATACTGTCAAGAGCACTACAAACAGAGGCAGCAGGAGGGCCGGGGCTTGCCGAATAAGCCCCGGCCCTCCTGCTGCCTGATGCGCTTCTGGCGTCAGCGCGAGCTATTTCAGAAGTCGTTCTGGTCGAGGCGTGCCTCCAACGTTTCCAACCGCTCGCGCAGCTTGCGGTTCTCTTCCTTGATGCTGTCGAAATCGTTGCGAAGCTGGCGCACCTCATCGGCAGGCTTCTTGCCCTCGCGAATGGACCTGGTCGCCTGCCGGACAATACGGACAAGGACTCCGTTCAGTTCGCTGCTCGCCATCTGGTCGAGCACACCCAGCGCGCTGCTTTCACCCATCGCGCCCAGCGCACCCGCCGCCGAGCCGCGCACGGGCGGCCAGGGGTCATCCAGCGCGCCGACCAATCCCTGTGCCATCTGCTGGCGCGCCTCGCCGCTGTCCAGGCGATGATCGCTTGCCAACGCGCCAATCGCTCTGGCCGCAGCGGCACGCGCCTGAATCGGCTTGGCGCGGCCCAGCCACTCAACCAGCACAGGCGCGGCTTTCGGGTCGCCCAGCGCCGCCAACCCCTGGAAGATGCTGCCGCGAATGACCTCGTTCCAGGAGGAACGATCAAGCGCCGCCACCAGCGCATCGAACGCGCCATCGGTTCTGGTGCGGCCAAGCGCGCCAGCCGCCGCTGCCTCCACAAAATAACTGGGGTCGCCCTCTTTCAACTTCGTGGTCAGCGCTGCCGCCGCGCGCTCGGCCAGTTCGGGCTGCTCCGGTGCGCGGAACGAGCCAAGCGCCGCAGCAATCGCCTGCCGCGCCCGGGGATTTTCGGCCCGTTCCAGTCCGTCCAGCAAGGCATCCAGCGCGCGGGCACTGCGCAGCTTGCCCAGCGCCTCGGCAATCTCTGCACGCACGCCCCAGAACGGGTCGCTGAGCAGCGCCGCCGCCAGCGCATCAACGCTCTTGGGGTCGCCCAGCTTGCCCAGCGCCTCGGCGGCCTCGATGCGTCCCAGCACGTCGGCATCGTGCGTCAGTTGATAACGCAGCATCTCTGCCGGGCGCTCGAACGCGAGCGTCTTCAATATCCAGCCGCCCTGGTCAAACCGCACCGCCAATGGCTCGCGCGGCAGCGGGAAGACGAAGCGCTGCTGACTCTCTTCGATCTGGACGCGGAACGTGCTGGTGGTCGTCTCACCATCTTCTCTGTCATCAGAGGCCGGAAGGGTAAAGGCAATATCCACCGGCGTCACAAAGCTGGGGTGGTGCTCATCGATCTTCTGCGTCTGCTTCACGGTCAGCGAAGCCAGGCTGTGATCGCCATCCCAGCTATAGGAAATCTCGAACTCCGGGTGCCCGGCGCGATAGACCCACTGCTCGAAGAAGCGCGCCATGCTGCGCCCGCTGGTCTCTTCAATCGCCCGCTCCAGATCAGGCGTAATCACCTCGCGCCCGCGATTGGTCTGCGCGTAATGCTGAATCGAACGCCAGAACGCCTGCTCGCCCAGCACAAAACGCAGCATATGCAGCACCAGCGACCCCTTCTGGTAGGCGTGGCGATCAAACATCTCCCAGCCGTCGCTGTTGTAGACGTTGTAGACGATGGGCCGCTTATAGGATTCGTTCAGATAGGCTTGCAAGTTGCCGCGCAGTTCGTAACGGAACGTATCTTCGCCATCGTCATGCTGGACATAGGTCGCCTCGAAATAAGTGGCGAAGCTTTCGTTCAGCCAGATGTGGCTCCAGTCGCGGCAGGTCAGCAAATCGCCAAACCACTGATGCACCAGTTCGTGCGCCACCACCACCTTGGGGAAATCGGCATCCAGCGCGGCGCGCGCATCGGGCAAAAGCGAAAAGCTGTGCGTTGTCGCCGAGGTGTTTTCCATCGCGCCGGTAAAGAGTTCGCAGACGATCTGCGCGTACTTCTCGTAGGGATAGCGGATGCCAAAGCGCTCCGAAAAGAAGCTCAGCATATCCGGCGTTTTGCCCATCATCGCCCGCGCGTCCGCCTCGCGGCCTGGGCGCACATAATAGGTGACGGGAATGCCATCCCAGCTTTCCAGCACGGCGGCAAACTCGCCCACCACCAGCGTCACCAGATACGCCGGGTGCGGCACATCATGCCGCCAGTGATAGGTTTTGGTGCCGCTGGCCTGGTCCTCGTCGACATGATCGAGCCGACCATTGGAAAGCGCGAAATATCGTGCTGGCACTGTCACGGACAGCGCCGTCGTCGCCCGATCATTGGGGGAATCGTGGCATGGGAACCAGAAATGGTTCGTTTCCGGCTGGCCCTGTGTCCATGCCTGCACCGGCCTGGTAGGGTCATCTGGCCCCGGCTTCACAAACTCCAGGCCGATGCGCGGGCGCGCCGCGTAGGCAATCTCGATAGCAAACGTCTCGCCATGCTGGTAGGGGCGATCAAGCGTAATCACCAGCTTGCGCCCATCCTGCGACGTGCGCAAGGCCGGGCCGCCCACCAGCGCCACACGCTCGATCTCCAGTTCAGAGGCGCTGAGCTGCACCGAACGCAAATCATCGAAGAGCGCGCGAAACGTCGTGGTCACCACACCGCTTACGCGCTCCGCGTCCAGATCAAGCGTCAAATTGAGGGCCACATGCGCCACATCCGCCGGGCGATCAGGCGCGTAGTGATAGCGATCACCGGGCAGCGCAAAGTCATAGGGGTCATCTTGTCCGTTGGCAAGGGGGACATAGCTTGCAGCTTGCAACTGCAAACACCGTTCACACTGGCTCACACCAGTCTCCTCTCTGAGACACAACTTCAGAAGATGCGTAGCAGAACGGTGTCAGTATACGCTATTCGTCGGGGTCGTTGCGAAACTGGCGCTGGCGGAGGGTGAAGGCCAGCCAGCCAAGCAGGCAGAGGATGATTGTGGCAAGCGTCCAGGCAAAGAGTAAGCCACCACTTGAGATCAAATCAGCGAGCGGCACCATCATTGCGTCCAACCTTCGGGTCAGGATAGAGCCAGTATCAGAAGCGCCTCTGAAGCACGCGATAAGCCAGCGCAGCGTATCGAGATGGCTGGCGTTGTGCTCGCGCTCAAAGAATGAGACGCGCGGCGCTGCATCCGGTAACACCAACCGGGCGGAGCACCGCCTCCATGTCGGTTGCCACGCTCAGCCGCCATGTGCTATACTTTTGGTGAACAGGGTGGCGCTCAGATGGAGCGCCACATATGTTGTATGCCAGGGCTACAGCCGCGTGTGCCAGATCAGCGCCTGTGGCCGCCCCTCAGCCCCCATGCTCGTGATGGTTGTTCCGCAGTGGTGAACTGCGCGAGGAATCTCGCCGTGCGTCCTGAAAGGTACAGGCCGTGTCAGGCACGCAGTGTGCAGCGCAAAGAGATCAGATGCCAATAGCCCCAGAGAAGGAGGGATGCAATGGATGAGCTAAGCTTATTTTCGGGCAACGCCAACCGCACGCTTGCTTCGTCGATCTGCCAGCACCTGGGCCTCCATGATGGCAAGGCGGATGTCTTTCAGTTCAGCAACGAAAACATCTTCGTCAAGATCGATGAAAACATCCGCGGCCACGATGTCTTCATCGTGCAACCGTTCAGCGCCCCTGTCAACACCTCCATCCTCGAACTGCTCATCATGATCGATGCCTGCAAGCGCGCCTCCGCCCGGCGCATCACTGCCGTCATCCCCTACTATGCCTATGGCCGCAGCGACAAGAAAGATCAACCGCGTGTGCCCATCACCGCCCGTCTCATTGCCGACTGCATCAGCGTGGCAGGCGCGCACCGCGTGCTGACGATGGACCTGCACGCCGGGCAAATTCAAGGCTTCTTCAATATTCCGGTGGATGAACTGAGCGCCTCCAACATCCTGGCGCGCTACTGGCTGGAGAAGCGTATCCCCAACCTGACCGTGGTGGCAACCGACGCGGGCTTTGCCAAGAAGGCGCGCAACTTCGCCGAACTGCTCAACGCGCCTCTGGCAATCGTCGAAAAGCGGCGCAAGGGCAACGATGGACGCGCCGAGGCGATGGGCGTCATCGGCCAGGTGCAGGGGCGCAATGTGCTGATCGTTGACGACGAGATCGACACCGCCGGGTCGATTATTCGCGCCATGCAGCTTGTCAAAAAAGAGGGCGCGGGCGATATCTACGCCTCGGCAGTACATGGCATTCTTTCAGGACCGGCCACCCAACGCCTGCGCGAAGCCGACTTTAAAGAGTTGGTCCTGACCGATACCATCCCCATCCCAGAGGAAAAACGGCTGCCGCAGATCACCGTGCTCTCCGTTGCCGGACTCTTCGCCGAAGCCATTCAGCACATTCACGATGGCGCGTCGGTTTCCGAACTGTTCCGCTGGCAGCCAGGTTGACGACGGCAGATTCCGCCACCTAACAATGGGAGAATGCCGCGCCGTGCTGGCTGCTGAGCCAGGCATTGCCGCTGGCGGGGACCGTGTAGAGCCAGGTATGCTCATCAGGATAGGAGGGCTGCGACGCGGGCGGCGTGAGCGTATTGGCAAACTGGTCATCCCAGGCCAGCGAGATTTGCACCTGGTACGCTCCATCTCCTTGCGAACTGACGGTTGCCGCGCTGCGCGCCGCAGTCCAGCCGACTCCGCAACTGCTCGGCGTCTCCCGCGACATGCCGATATAGACGGCGGCTGAGTTCGGGCCAACCGGCAGTTCCCAGGGACTTAGTCCCATCGCGCCATTGGCCTCATCTACCGTCATCGCGCGCTCGGCTTCCAGTACAGCCCCCAGCGAGGCCGAGCGGAGACTCAACTGCCCGGCAGCATTGTCCTGCACCATGAGCAGCTTACCGCGCTGAATGGGCACATAAAGCTGGCTGGTTGCCACATCGACCGCAGGAGCCAGCCAGTTTTCATCGTGCGCCAGCACCGGCAGCGTGCTCAGCTTGCGCCGGGTGCTGGTATCCAACACCGTCACGCCGTCGCTATCCAGCAGATACGCATGATGCAGCGGCGTGTTGAACGCCATCGCCTGCGCCGCTGGCAGGTGGTCAACCGTCTTGCCCGAACGCCCATCGATCACCAGCGTCTGGCTGGGCGCGTTGGAGTAATCGGCACGCACATACAGAATGTTCTCTGTTGGGTCCGCCGCCAGGGGCGTTTGCTGGGAGTTGGCTTGCCATGCAGTGACCTTCTTCCCGCTGTTTGCCGCATACACCTCGACGCAGCTCATGTTGCTGGTCATTGAGCAGCGATTCCAGAAATAGAGCCAGCCGGTCACGTTGCTTACCAGAGTTGCCTGAAGCTCGCTCGTATCCAGGGGCGTCTGGTATTTCAGTTTGCCGGTGGTCGCATCCTGGGCGACCAGCGTGCCAGGAACACCAAGTTGATCGCTCTGTGCGGTTGTCAGCAAAAGCTGGTCACGTTCATCCAGCGCCGTCCAGTAAGGCTGGCTATATCCATTGGAGCAGCAGTCCAGCGTATAGTTTTCGACGGTTGTGCCGCTCTGCGTATCAATAGCTCGCACTTTCTGATCGCTGCCAACCAGCAGCGCCTCACCTTTGGCGCTGTCGTCCAGCATATTGGTAAAGGTCGTGCTGTTGAGGGCATACTTGCCTGGCGTACAGGAGGGGCGCACCGTGTTCACTACTTTGCCGCTGAACGCATCCAGCATCGAAAATCCCAGGCAGTCCGGGCCAATGTATGGACAGGACGCTCCAGGCGGGCAACCATAACTCATTTCGCCACTAAGCGTCAGGACGCGATTCGAAACCGGATCGAAGCTGAAAGTGGTTGTTTCGCTGCCGGGGTCCAGCACGCCCATGCTGAAGAGCGGCGTCGTCTCGCCAGCCGTCGAGTCGCTCGTGGCATAGAACTTTGCCAGGAAGAGCGCGGCAAAGCTGCCAACGATCAACGCTGCCGCCAGCGCCACAAAGACCACCCGGCGCGGGTTCAGCATGCCCGGCTTGCCAAACACGCTGTGAGTCATGATTTCGGAACTTGAGGGCAGCGGCAGGGGCACGGGGCGAGCAATAGAAACGACTTTGGGGGCATCAGCGCTATCGGTGTCAGCGCTGGCAGCCACGAACGGAACCAGCATGGCCGCTTCGGTGCTGCTGTAATGATTCAGGCCGTTGGAATGCCCATTAGAGTGCGCCTTTTCCACCACCGGCAGAGACCCATCCTCAGCCGCGATGCGCGCCTGAATGGCTGCCCAGGCAGCGTCTTCCCTGGCAGCCATCTCTGGCACTTCCACCGGCTGCGCCAGCAGCCAGCGCTCGGCCTGGCGTAGCTGCTCCAGATCAACCTGGCAGCGCGCGCACCCATCGACATGCTGGCGCAGCCGTTCGGCCAGCGCTGGCTCCGTCGTGGCATCCAGCAGCAGCAAAAGACTTCCCCGCGCCTGCTGGTGCGAGAGCCTGGAACGCCTCAGCGCTGCTCCGGGAAGCTGGCGCTTGGTCGCATCAGCCCCATCTGAGAGAGGTGGTCGATCAGGTATCGCATTTCTCATGTATTCTGCCCCCGTGTTGCTGGTCAGCATGCGTGGCGCGGTGGCCCCGTTGCCTCGCGCCTTCGGCAGCGGGCGCGCCCGCGCCGTAGGTTGGTTCTTCCGCATGATTGACCTGGGCGGCGGCGTCGCTGCGACCTGACGCGCCGTGCCCCTCCAGCCCCAGCCATCGCGCTTTGAACGCTTCGCGCCCTCGTTGCAGGCGAGTGCGCGCCGCGCCAGATGAAATCCCCAGGATTGATGCAATCTCATCATGGGAAAAGCCATGATGCAGATGCAGCAAGAGGCAGGCGGTCAGATTGGGCGAAATGCCCTCCAACGCCCGTTGCAGATGATCGCGCAGCACCACCTGATCTTCAGGATCAAGATATTCTGCCTCCTGCCGATCACTGCTGGCGAGCAATGGCAACCAGGTGATCCGTCTGCGCCGCCGTCGCTCGTCCAGCGCGGCATTGGTTGCCACGCGATAGAGCCAGGCGCGCACGTTTTCTAGTGACTGCCCACTTTTCATTGCCAGATGCAGTTTCACAAAACAATCCTGGGTCAAATCCTGCGCAAGCTGGGCATCGTTCAGCATGCGGAAGAGGAAACTGGCAAGAGGGCGATAATAGGCTTCAAAAAGCGCCTCGAACGATGCTGGCGAAGCTCCTGTTCCCTCAGTGGGCGCAGTCACCCCAGGTGAAGCGGCGCTGCTCCTTGCAACGTCAGCTTCCCCCAGTAATTCCTTTTCGCATACCGCTTGCCCTTCTGACACATCCTCTGTTCGGTCGTCATCGTCAGAATCGGAGCGGTGGAGCGCCCTTTCCATCGGTTTTTGCATGCGCTCGCGCCTCGCAGACGCCCCACGCGCGAGCCGCGCAAGACGCCAGCCAGCCCTGTTCCTCCTTCAGTCCTCCCAACCAGGAAGACGAATGGACCCAGGGAAATGTTCTATCAAATATATGATGCTTCAATAACGCCTAAAACTGCTCTACTATTTAAAACGTGATAACGCCGCGAAGGTTCCGTCCCGCAGTCAAGTCGGCGTAGCCCGCGTTGATCTCATCAAGCGTATAGGTGCGCGTCACCAGTTCATCCAGCTTCAGCTTGCCGCTCTTATACAACGCCAGCAGTTTCGGGATGTCGTTGGCTGCCTGGGCCGAGCCATACAGCGTGCCCATCACCGTCTTTTGCAGCAGCACCAACTCCTGTGGCGGCACCGGAATGCTGCGCTGATCGGCGGGCGAAATGCCGATCAAGACCACCGTGCCCCCTTTGCGTGTCGCCGTAAACGCCTGGGTGATGGCGCTGGCAACTCCCGTCACTTCGAACGCATAATCCGCGCCCTGCCCTGCCGTCAGCGCGCGCACGCGCTTGGGTACATCGTCGCGCGTGGCGTTCAGCGTTTCGGTGGCCCCAAAAGCGCGCGCCGTCTCCAGCTTGTTGTCCAGAATGTCAACGGCAACAATCTGCCCCGCGCCCGCAATCGCCAGCGACTGCACCACGTTGATGCCAATGCCCCCGCAGCCCACCACCACGGCGCTGCTGCCCGGCTCGACATGGGCGCGATGCGTCACCGCCCCAAACGCCGTGGAAACGCCGCAGCCCACCAGCGCCGCTTTGTCCAGCGGCACATCGGAATCGATCACGACAATCGACTCTTCCGGCGCAACCGTCCACTCGCTGAACGTGGAGATCAGGCAGAACTGCCCGACCTCGCTTCCGGCGGCGTTGCGCATGCGATAGGTGCCATCCAGCCTGGGGCCACCCATGGTCTTGCTCTGCAACACGCAAAGGTTGGAGAGGCCCATCATGCAATAGCGACAATGGCCGCACGCGGGAATAAAGCTAAAGACGATATGATCGCCGGGCTTGCAGCGCGTCACGCCTGGCCCCACGCGCTCCACCACGCCCGCGCCCTCGTGGCCCAGCGCCAGCGGAAGCTGGGCGCGCATTTCGCCGACGCGCACGTGCTCATCGCTGTGGCAGATGCCCGCCGCCGCCACGCGCACCAGCACCTCGCGCTCGTGGGGTTCATCAAGCTCCACGCGCTCCACCCGATAGGGGTCTCCGTAGGCATAGACAATGGCAGCCCTGGTTTGCATCGCTCGTCCTCCCTGAAATATTACGGCACAGATTACAGGATGCTCACATTCTATCCCTAAAGGTAGCGCACGGAGGCTCCATTGGCAACCAGCCTAGCTGCTCACATTGCCGCTACACTCTCTATATCGCTTTTGCCTGCCAAAACATGACAGGGAAAGAGGAGATATGGGAAAATAATCCTGTATGACGAATTGTCCAACTCGTCCACTCCAGGCTCATCAAGCCAGAGCGCTCCAAAATCACGTATTGAGGGTGATATGCCCAATCTTATTTGAAGCTTTCTCGGTAAACCAAAGCGTGCCATCGGATGTAGCGATAATCCCTTCAGGGACGGCATCGGCGGTCGGCACGGGAAACTCGGTGACCTGTCCGGTAGGCGTGACACGCCCAATCAAGTTGTCGCCGTCTGGCGCAGTGAACCAGAGATTGCCATCCGGCCCGGCGGTGATTCCACCATCACCGAGACCATAGCTGAGCGGCACGGGAAATTCGGTGATCTTCCCAGCAGGCGTAATGCGTCCAATCTGGTGAGCAGAGGCTTCCGTAAACCAGAGATTCCCATCTGGCCCAACGGTAATGGCATCTGGAGCCGTGTAGTTGGCGGTCGGGATGGGAAATTCAGTGATCTTTCCAGCAGGCGTAATGCGTCCGATCTTGTTTACCTCGATCTCGGTAAACCAGAGGTTCCCATCTGGTCCAGCGACAATTCCATCGGGCCGGCTGTTAGCCGTCGGCAGGGAGAATCGTGTGAAGTTCCCAGCAGGCGTGATGCGCACAATCACATTGGCGTTGTATTCGGTAAACCACATGTTGCCATCTGGCCCAAGCGTAATGTGAAAAGGATCGTCATACACAACTCGCTCAGAAATGGTCCCAGTCGTCGTGATGCGCCCGATTAGACCAGCGAACCGCTCGGTAAACCAGAGTTGCCCGTCTGGCCCGGCAGCAATCCCGACGGCGTTGCCGTTGCTTCTTATCTGCTTGAATTCGGTGATCTTCCCGGCAGGCGTAATCCGCCCGATCTGGCGTCCGTCAAACTCAGTAAACCAGAGGTTCCCATCTGGCCCTGTTGTAATCCCGACAGGACCACTTCCGGCGGTTGGTATGGAAAACTCGGTAATAGTTATAGCCGGTGGCTGAGGTGTGGCTGTTGGGGTAGCAGTTGCAGTGGGCGTCGCTGTGAGGACGGAAGTGCTGCTTGCCTGCGGAGTCGCAGTAGGGTGAGTAGAGACACCAGCTCCAGGATGCCGTACCAGTACCAGCCCGGCAACCAGCCCGCTCACAACCACCACCAGCGCGACTGCCGCCCCAAGAGCAACCAGACGAGAAGACCACCCTCGACGAGCGCGAGCAGCAGGCGCGTACTCCTGTGGATAGCGCTGGCCTGCCTGTGGCAAGGTCCGGCCCGGTGGTGGGCCGGGAAGGCTCTGGCGGCGCGAACGAGTGGAAGGGTTCTGCTGCTCCAGGCGCTCCCAGACATCATCCAGCGAACGCCCATCTGCTTTGTCGGTCTCGTACAAACGGTGCAGGTTCTCGACGAGCAAGCGCCCCGACTGCTCTGCCCTTCCTGGTGGGAAGGCGCGAGGCACCCGCGAAAGCTGCTCTATTTGCTCATCTACCGCTTCCGGTGTGAATAGCTCATCATCTCGTGCCATAGCACGTCTTCCTCTCCCTAGCGCTCTTCATAGAGAGTACGCAAGAGGTTGAGCGCCCGCGACAGGGCCATACGCACAGCCCCTTCACTTTTGTTGAGCGCCTGGGCAATTTGCGCGCTGCGCATCCCTTCAGCAAAGCGCAAGCGCAAGATCAGTTGTTGATGCTCGGCCAGCCGCTTGACGGCAGCGCGCAAATAGTCTTCCTCTTCGTGTCGCAGAGCCACCTGCTCAGGAATCAGCGTTTCATCGTCCGAAATCACTTCAGCCGCCCCATCCAGGGTCACCGTCGGGCGTCGATTCGCGCGCCGATAGTGATCGGCAAGCTTATAGCGCGTAACCTGCCGCAGCCAGGCAATACGCTCTCCCTCGGGCAGCGCCCAGAGATCGCCGCGCTCGAAGGCAGCCATAAACACTTCAAGCAGCAAATCTTCGGCATCTTCGCGGGAAGGCGCGTGCTGCCGCAGATATCCAAAAATCATCGGCGCATACGCCTGATACAGCGCGGCAGGAGGCGGTTCATCGACGCCCGCAATGCCCGGTTTTCGTTGCATCGTGCCTCTTCCACACACTTTTTCGAGAGATAGCTATCTCACCCTGTATATCGTAAACTCAGCCAAAAATGTCACACCACCGAGGCCACCATCCCACAACCCCAGGAATAGAGCAGCGGCGCGACCACCACTGAGGCACGATAGCGCAGCAGGCACGGCTCCCGCTGCGAGATGAGCAGCGCAAAAGCTTGCCCGGCGCGGCGTGTGAGTTCAGCATCAATTTGCCCCATGCGGGCGCATGCTTCGGCCAGCAACAACTGATACCGGGCAACGATACTCGGTATGTCAAGTATTGCTCGCCAAACGTATGGGGGCAAGGTCAGTCAGCGCAGCATGGTTTCACGCAGGCTGTAATCGAGGCAGAAAGATCATCAACATCAAATGGCTTGCGGAGTAAAAAGGCCACTTCGTGCTGGCTAATCTCTTCCTCTTCCACATTCCAGCCGGTAATCACCCCGATGGGCACCGCCTGCGCGGAGGCACGCAGCAGTTCGACCGAATGAAAGCGGTCCCGGATGCCGGTGCTGAAAAGATCGGTGAGGACCAGTTGAAAGCACTGTTTGTCCAACAGCGTTTGCGCTTCTGCGGGAGATGCCGCCAGAGAGACGGCATAGCCTTCCGACGTCAGGAAAGCCGTCAGCAGGTCTTGGATGCCAACATCATGTTCCACAACCAGCAAGCGCGGGGGAGAAGGCGAGCGCGTCATCATAACATTGCCCCTCTTCAAAACGACTTGTCCCACTCTCAATCGCGAAAAGTATACCAGCATCAACGCGAAATTGCAAGGGGCAGACGCGCCCCTGCCAGGCCGATAGCGTGGAAGGTCGAGTTACTCTCTAGCGCCCATCCCAGACCTGCACCGTCGCGTCAGCTCCAGCCGAAGCAATCCAGCGCCCATCCGGCGACCACGCTACCGCGCTCACCGGCCCGTTGTGGCCGTCATAGCTGTAGAGGAATCCACCAGTGCGCGCGTCCCACACATGCACGGCTCCGTTATGGCTGCCCGAGGCAATGTGCAGGCCATCCGGCGACCACGCCACGGCATAAACCCGGCCCACATGGCCGTTATAGACCACCAGGGGGTTATCCGCCTGCCAGACCTGCACCGTGCGATCACCAGCAGAGGCGAGGCGCGTTCCATCGGGCGACCACGCCACCGCACGCACAATCCAGCGATGCCCGCGATACGTCAGCAAAGGCTGCGCGCTGGCGGCCACCCAGACCCGCACCGTCTCATCGGCGCTGGCCGAAGCGATTTTCGTTCCATCGGGCGACCACGCCACCGCGTCGATCTTGTTGGTATGTTTATCATAGGTGCTCACCGTCTTGCCTGTCGTCGCGTCCCACACATACACCGCGTCATCCCAGCGCGAAAACATGCCGCCGCCCGCCGAAGCCACGCGCTGCCCATCCGGCGACCAGGCCGCCGCCAGCACCCATTTGAAATGCCCACGATATTTGAGCAGCTTTCTGCCGGTCTGGGCATCCAGCACCAGCACCGGATTATGCCACCAGGACAGCGGGCTGGCTCCCCCCACGACAATGCGCTGCCCATCCGGCGACCACGCCACCGTAAGCACCCATTTCGAGCGCGTGGCATAGGTCCAGATCGTCTTGCCAGACGCAACATCCCAGACCTTCGCCGTTTGATCGGCGCTGCCCGAAACGATGCGCTGCCCATCCGGCGACCAGGCCACCGCGTTCACCCGGCCCGTGTGTCCTTTATAGGTTGGCAGCACGCTTCTAGCATAGGCCGGGCTTAAGCCTGGCCCGTGCTGGCTCGGGTGTGGCAAGTCAGCCAGCGGAGCAGCAGGCGCGGAAACCTGCCGCTGGCCCAGGACAACAAGCTGGCCGCTCGCCCACGCATTGACGGCTGCCCCAGCCGTCAGCGCTTCCAACTGCTGTTTCACTTCCGCCATACTGGCCGGGCGATTGCCCTCGTCCACCTGCACCATCCGCGCGATCAAGCTGCCAATCTCCGCCAGATCAGGCTCGTTCAGTGGCACAAAGCGAAAGGGCGTGTCGGATGGGTCATTGCCGGTCAGCATCTGATGCAGCAGCGCGCCCAACCCGTAGATGTCCGAGCGCGGCGTCGTCTGCGCTTTGCCGAACTGTTCCGGCGCGGCATAGCCCAGCGTGCCAAAAGCAACTGTGTCTTTCGTCTGGCCGGGCTTGAAGAGGCGCGCGATGCCAAAATCCACCAGAAAGAGCGTCTCATCTGCCGTCAGCATCACATTGGAGGGCTTGAGGTCGCGGAAGATGATCGGCGGCTGGCGCGTGTGCAAATAGTCCAACACCTGGCAAAGCTGCGTGCCAATCTTCAGCACGCGCTCCAGCGGCAAGCGCCCATCCGGCTCCCGGTCCAGCGCCGCCTCCAGCGTCTCGCCCTGAATAAACTCCATCACCAGATACCAGCGGCCATCTTCGCTGAAATAGTCATAAATGCGCGGCAGGTTCGCGTGTGTCAGGCCCGCCAGCAGCAACCCCTCGCGGCGAAAGGATTCGGTTGCCTCGGCAAGTTCCTGGGGCCGCAGGCCATGGGGCTGCATCTCTTTGACGGCCACCAGCCGATTGCCTAGCTGGGTATCTTCGGCCCGATAGACCGCGCCAAAGCCACCCTGGCCCACCTGGCTCAGCAGACGATAGCGCTGCTTCAAAAGACTCATCCACGCGCGTCCTTTGCTGGTATCCGAGACTCACACCCTCAAGTATATCTCAGGCGAACCAAGGAAGGAGATGTGAGGCTGTCGATAAAACTAGGGGTATGGTGGTGTGGCAGGTGGCGGCGTAGAATGATACGAGGCAAGAAATAAGATAACGAAGAAAATGAAAATCATAAGAAGACTGATAAATATACCTATCGCCACTTTCTGCCCCTGGGACAAGCGACTCCTGGCGCGGGTTGGCCGCGTCATCGGCACCATCGCAGGCCCAGGATACGGCTGCGGCGGCCCGATAGTGCGCATCATGCCAGTTGATTGCCCCCACACAGAAGGTTGTGCTTGCGCTGGCGGCGCTGGGTACATCATGCCAGTCGCGTGCGGCGGCATCCAGTGCGGTCCCGCTTGCGTGGGAGCCGCGCCCGGCGGATAGCGTGGCACGGCGGGCAGGTAGCCGGTGGCCGCCTGATAAGTGGGAAACGCCGTTGTGGTCGTTTGCGCACGCTGGCGCTCGGCCCAGGCGGCGGCCAGGCGCTCCAGTTCATATTTCACCATGCCCATCGTGGGCGGGCGCTTGTACTCGTCCAGGCTGACCATCTGGCCGATAAACGTTCCCAGGCCCGTTGGCCGAGGCATCGTCAGCGGCGCAAAGCGAAAGGGCGTATCGGACGGGTCAACGCCGGTCAACAGGTGGTGCAGCAGCGCGCCCAGGCTGAAGACATCCGAGCGCGGCGTCGTCTGCGCCTTGCCATATTGCTCGGGCGCGGCATAGCCCGGCGAGCCAAAGGCCATCGTGTCTTTCTGCTGCCCTGGCTTGAAGAGGCGCGCGATGCCAAAATCGATCAGATAGACGTTATCATCGGGCGTCAGCATCACATTGCCCGGCTTCAGATCGCGAAAGATAATCGGCGGCGTGCGCGTATGCAGATATTCCAGCACCTCGCACAGCTTGATAGCAAGGTGCAGCGCTTCTTTCACCGACAGATGTCTATTAGGTGACCGCTCCAGACGGCGCTCCAGCGTCTCGCCATTGATGAACTCCATCACCAGATACCAGTGATCGCCCTCGCTAAAGTGATCGTGAATGCGCGGCAGGCTGGGATGCGTCAGGCCCGCCAGCAGCAGCGCCTCGCGGTGAAACGCTTCTGTCGCCTCCTGGAGTTCCTGCGTTGCCAGCGCGCCGCCCGAGCGCACTTCCTTGACGGCCACCAGCCGGTTGCCCAGGTCTACATCCTCGGCTTGATAGACCGCGCCAAAACCACCAGAGCCAAGGCGCTTCACAATCCGATAGCGCCCTTTGATGAGGTTATTGGTCAGTGGTAATTCTCTCGTTACGCCAGGGGCCAGCGCCGCCGATGCCGAAACCGCCGCTGCGGCCAGCATAGACTCGCCGCACGCGAAACAGGTTTCCGCGTCCGGTTCATTCTTGCCTCCACATTTAGGGCAATAGAGAGAGGCTGAGGTCATAGCCGATCCATACTCCTTTGATTGCCAATACGCTCCAACCAGCCACACGGCGGGCTATGGGCTGCTGGCGTGAGCAGCCGCCCCATCCGGAGCAACACAGCCTAGTACCAAAGACCCTGGCGAGAGGTCGTTTCATCGTTTCACCCGTCGTATTACATTGTAGGCCAATGGAGCAAGCAGATCAAAGAGCGAGCGAGGGTTCACGCTCATCACAGTAGAGAATCCTACACACACTTTATCATAAAGACGAAGAAAGACGGGCAACTGTCAGAAACAGTATATGAATCAGGCGGTTGTAGAAGAAGGCTGGAATGCAGGCGCAAGTTGGGCCACTACACTCCTTTGCCGGTCACAAAGGAGCCGTCCTGGCCCTCAGTTTTCATCCCCGGTTTGAACGTTTGGCAAGTTGTGGCGTCGATGGCACCGTGCAGCTCTGGACACCTGGGGACAATCAGCCCGCGCTTACGATAGCCCAGTATCATCAGGCTTCCTGGCTTTTTGCGCTCAGCTTCCACCCAAAGATCGAGCTGCTGGCCTGCGCGGCGGGCGATGGACAAATCTGGTTGTGGGATTCCAACACCGGCCACTCGACAGGCATCTGGGGAGGGCACCAGGCTGAAGCGCTGGCGCTGGGCTTCACCAGCGATGGGAGCCAGCTTGCCTCTGGCTCGGCAGATGGCACAGTGCAGGTTCGCGAAAGCCTCACAGGCACGCGCCTGACCCAGCTTTCCCATCCGGATACCGTCTGCGCGCTCGCGTGGTCGCCCGATGGCCGCTACCTGCTGAGCGGCGCGCAAGATGGGCAGGCCCGTGTATGGGATGGTTCCAGCGGGCAAATGCTTGCCGTCCTGCACCGTGCCGAGGGCTGGGTCAACAGCGTCGCCTGGAGTCCCGACGGCCACTGGCTGGCCTGTGGCCTGGAAACAGAACAAGCGATTGTGCTGGAAGCATCCACGGGGCAACTCCATAAGACCCTGATCGGGCATCAGGGCAGCGTGCTGAGCGTGGCCTTCAGCGCCGATAGCCTGGCGCTTGCCACCGGAAGCGCCGATGGCACCGCGCGGCTGTGGGAAGTCGCCACCGGACGACTGCTGGAGGTCGTCGGAGATCACCGCCAGGCCGTCACAGCGGTGGCATTGTCGCCGCAGTCGAAACAGCACGCATCCTCCTGGCTTGCCACGGCCAGCCGCGACAGCCTGGTGCGCCTGTGGTCGCTCTCCATCTCGCCGTGAATGTGGGAAAACCTTGCATGGCCGGAAGTTACCGGCTGGCAGATCATCAGCATACTCCAGGGAGGCCGAAAGGAAGAAAGCATGGGTCTTTTTAATTGGTTTCGCCGCTCGTCTCAGGACCAACGTGAATCGGGTGATAATTCCATGCGCTGGAGTTGGTTCGGTGGGCGGCGCATCTTACGCTTTGGCAGCTATATCTTTCCCAAAGACGCCGCCGAGGGAGATCGGCTCGATCTTCAGCATCATCTGCTGAAACTCTCGCTCGGTGGCAATTACCGCGCGCCCGTTCGTCAGCCGCGTGCCATCCTCGATGTCGCCTGCGGCACGGGCATCTGGTGTCGCGAATTGGCCCAGGAGTTTCCAAACGCCCAGGTCACCGGCTTCGACATCGATTCCACCCCCATGGACTCGTCGCGCAAACGCCTTGGCCCCAGCGGCCAGTTCCCGGCCAACTTTCACTTCCTGGAGGCCAACGCTCTCAAACCCTTTCCTTTTGAGGATGCCTCCTTCGATTTCACACACGCCCGGCTTCTGGCAGGCTTCCTGCCGATCAAACAATGGCCCGCCGTGCTGGCAGAAATGGCGCGTGTCACGCGCCCCGGCGGCTATATCGAACTTGTCGAAAACGAACTGCCGATCAGCCCCAGCCCAGCATTTAACTTCCTGGTGGGGGTCTCGCTTCAGATGCTGCGCAAGTATGGCCTCTATGAAGGAGCCGGGCCACATCTCATCGAACATCTCCGACAGGCCGGTCTGGAGCGCGTGCAGCAGCGCCGCGTTGTCCTGGGGACTGGACGCTTTGCCAGCCGTCAACAGCGGCTGATGATTACCGACCTGGTGGCGGGCGCTGAAAACTTTCAGCCCGTCGCCATCAGAGCCGGGCTTGTTGAGGAGGACAAGTACAGCGCCGCACTCGCCCAGGACCGCGACGAACTGACGAAAATGGGTGTCACCTGGGCATATACCTGCGCCTATGGCATGAAACCGCTGGCGCGCAAATGAGCCTGTTGTTTGTTCCAGGAAAGGATTCTCACCAATGAGCGCTCCCTTATCTGACGCCTTCCTGCAAACCATCGTCGCCGAGATCGACAGCGACGAGGTGACGGCTGTGATCCTGGCGGGCAGCCACGTGCGCGGGACGGCCACGCGCTACAGCGATGTCGATTTCGCTCGCTTTGTGCGCACACAACCGCAGGGCAAGAAAAAGCGTTACTTCTATCGCGGTGGCCGCCTGATCAGCGTCGTCACCTGGACGCTCGATTTCATGCAAGAATCCATCACCAAACCAGAGCATGCCATCTGGCGCGTGCCCGCTCTGCGCGAAGCGCGCATCCTGCTGGATAAAGAGGGCCTCTTCGCCGCATTTCAGCAAAAACTGCGAGATTTCCGCTGGGAACCCTTGCAGGAGCAGGCCAACGCCTGGGCCAGCGACATGTTGATGCTCTTTGGCGAGTTCGCGCACAAAATGCTGGGCGCGCTGCTGACTCACGATGAAACCACGATGGCTTACGCAACACATGACCTGCTCTGGACCCTCCCCGAAGTGGTAGCCGTGCAGCGCGGCGTCTTGATAGAAGGCAGCAATCAGTACTACGTGCAGGTGCAGGAAGCTGCCGGAAAAGATTCCGCCTGGACGCATTTTCACCGCCTGGCGCTGTGCCTGGAGCCGTTCCCGGCCCATCTCTCACTTGCCGAAGTCAGGGGCGTCGCTGCCTTGCGGCTATACGAAGAAACCGCCCGGCTCCTCCACGATGTGCTGCTGCCCGATGACCGCGCCGTGATCGAGCAGACCCTCCAGGTGATCGCGGAGGCATCGCTGCCCGATACCCTCATTTGACAGCCGCCAGCCATAATGATATACTGATAGAGTCACAATTGAAGATGAGGCCAGTGAAGGGGACAAAGCGCGGCGAGCGCAACACAGCGAGCTAAGGACAGTGCAAGCTTAGCACGGCGAAAGATGCGCAAGCCACCCCGGAGGCCCGGAGGCCACCTATTCGACCCGTTGAGGGTATTGAAATCGGAGGCTTTCTGGCAGCCCACCAGTATCAGGGCGTCTGGTGTCGCAGATGATGCGGAGCCAGAGGAGAGCGGGAGCCGTCTGGCTCCAAGCGAGGTGGTACCACGGGCATATTCAGCCCGCCCTCAGAGATGATCTGAGGGCGGGCTTTTTGTTTTGGCATCTTACCTTTGAGCACCTATCAATCAGAGAGAAAGGACGAATCCATGACCGGGGAAGAACTACGGCAGTCATTCCTCACCTTCTTTGCGGAGCGCGGCCACGCCATCATCCCATCAGCGCCGCTCGTGCCCGAAAACGACCCGACGGTCTTGTTTACCACCGCCGGGATGCACCCGCTTGTACCCTATCTGCTGGGCGAAACCCACCCCAAAGGCAGGCGGCTGGTCGATGTGCAAAAGTGCCTGCGCACCGACGACATCGAGGAAGTGGGCGACATCAGCCACAACACCTTCTTTGAGATGCTGGGTTTCTGGTCGCTCGGTGACTACTGGAAGGGCGAATCGCTGCGCTGGACGCTGGAATGGTTTACCCGCGTGCTGGGACTGGAGCAAGAGCGTATCTCCGTCACTGTCTTTGCGGGCGATGACGACGCGCCCCGCGACGACGAGGCCGCGCAGGTCTGGCTCAGCCTGGGCATCCCGCAGGAGCGCATCTATTACCTACCCAAGAAAGACAACTGGTGGGGTCCAGCAGGCAAGACCGGCCCCTGCGGCCCCGATTCCGAGCTATTCTATGACACAGGCCGCCCCAAACATGGCCCCGACTGCCAGCCGGGCTGCGACTGCGGCAAATACATCGAGATCGGCAACAACGTCTTCCTGCAATACAACAAAACGGCAGAGGGAACTTTCGAGCCGCTGGCGCAGCGTTGTGTCGACGTGGGCCTTGGGCTGGAGCGCATCCTGTGCATGCTCAGCGGCACCGAAGATGTCTATACCACCGACCTTTTCGCGCCCATCGTCGAGCGCATTCGCAGCTTGCGCCAGGGCGGCAAGACGACGCTCGCGCCAGAGCAAGAGCAGCGCCTTACGCGCATCATCGCCGATCACCTGCGCGCGGCCACCTTTATGATTGCCGATGGCGTCACGCCCAGCAACGTCGAGCAGGGCTACATCTGCCGCCGCCTGATGCGCCGCGCGGTGCGCTGCGGCCACGAACTGGGGATTCCTGGAGCATTCACTGCCGAGATCGCGCAGGTCGTCATCAGCCACTACGGGAACGATTACCCTGAACTCATCCAGCAGCAACAACGGATTCTGGACGAAGCGCGCCGCGAGGAAGAGCGCTTCAGCCAGACATTGGCGCGTGGGCTGCGCGAGTTCCAGAAGCTGGAGGAAGGGCTGCGCCAGCGCGACCAGCATACGCTGGCGGGCGAGGCCGTCTTCCGCCTCTTCGATACCTTTGGATTCCCGCCAACCCTGACGGCGGAACTGGCGCGGGAGCGCGGCCTCGCTGTGGACCTGGAGGGCTTCGAACTGCTCTTCAAACAGCATCAGGAACGCTCGCGGCAGGCCAACGAGGGCCGCTTTGCGGGCGGGCTGGCCGACCACAGCGAGCGCACCACGCAGTTGCACACGGCAACCCACCTGCTGCAACAGGCGCTGCGCGACGTGCTGGGCACGCACGTGCGCCAGATGGGCAGCAACATCACCGCCGAGCGGCTGCGCTTCGACTTCGCGCACCCCAAGAAGCTGACGCCCGAAGAGGTCGGGCGTGTGGAGGAGATCGTCAACCGCCAGATTGGGCGCGACCTTCAGACCGAAATGCAGATGATGCCCTTGCAGCAGGCGCTCGATCAAGGCGCGCTGGCCTTCTTTGGCGAGCGCTATGCCGATACCGTCAAAGTCTATAAGATCGGCGATTACTCGATGGAAGTCTGCGGCGGCCCGCATGTTGCCCATACCAGCGGCATGGGGCGCTTCAAGATCACCAAGGTCGAATCCATCGGCCAGGGCGTACAGCGCGTGCGCGCCGACCTGCTCGAAGTGGAAGCATCGTAAAACTTCCTGGAGCGTGGGTTGAAGCCAGCGCTGGCTTCAACCCACGCTTGACAGCCGCAGCACCAGCACGCTAGGATAGCGCCAGGTTGAGCGAACAAGAGACATGGAAGGAGCGTGCCCATGATCCAGGCTTCTGGGCAGCTAAAAGTGAGTCCAAGGGCATTGACGGGGAAGATATTAACCATCAATGGAGTGGTCTTTATCGTTCTTGGATTGCTGCTTGCTGCTTATTTCCTGTTCTCCCTGTCTGGGACAGCCTCGCCCCAGGAAAGGGCACTCTTGCTGGTAACAGGAATCCTTTCGCTCGTCTTTTGCGGCATAGGGACGCCGCTGGTGCTAGTGGGACTGCTGCTGTGGCGGCTTCCTGGTGAATCTCCGACAGCCAGCGTCGTCAGCGGCTACCTCGCGGCCTTTGAAAACCAGGACTACATGACAGCCTACAGCTACTTGAATCCAGATATGAAGACCCCTCAGGGCCAGCCGATCACATCCGCCTGGTTCGTCCAGCGAGCGCAGGCATATGACATGGAGCAGGGGAGGGTGACCAACTATGGCCTCGCAGCCGTGAGAGCGAATCCGGGGAGGCGGCGTTTCACCATCAAGGTGACTCGCGGGAACAGTGTATATAAAACCAATCTCTTCTTGCGGCAGCAAGGGGGCGAGTGGAGAATCACGGGTTTTGATCGTTTCTAAAGAAAGTCCCAACCAGTCGGAGCCATCAGGCGGCGCTCGCAGCGCCAGAAAGGTAGCCCCTATGAACAACGACCCGGAGCGCTGGAGAAGATACCAGGAGGCGCTTCAGCGCGCCGCCCAGCAGGGCGCGCTCTCCCCTGAGCAAATGCAAATGGTGCAGGCAGCGTTCCAGCAGATGCAGCAGACAGGGGCCACGCAGCATAGCTTCACCGTGACCCACCATCCTGACGGAACCGTGGTGCAGCAGGGCGGGCAGCCCGCTGGCTCATCGTATGGCGACCCGATGAAGGCTCCGCCCACTACTATGCTGCCAAACCAGCCGCCCCCATCGGCGGTGCCGCAGGGCTATGTCGACCCGCTCTATCAGAATGCGCTCGCAGACCTGCAACGCTGGCTGGGGCAGTACGAGAAGTATCGCATGCAAGGCAGCTTCGCTCAGCTTGAACCGATCTTCCAGGCGATCAAGCAGGTCACCGGGCGCTAGAGTCCCTGCACGCGCTGAAGCGCTGCCATCTCGGCCTGGAAGCTGTCGAGCATCTCGGCCTTCTCCTGCGGCGGCAGAAAGCTCTGGCGCACCCCGTTCAGCAGGATATCATTGATGGTGGCAAGCTCAAAGCCGAAGGGGTCAGCCAGCAAGGCCACCTCCTGGTTGAGCGTCGTATTGAAAAGCGGCGGATCGTCAGAATTGATCGTCAGGGGCACGCCAGCCGCGTACAGGCGCGGCAGGGGATGTTCCGCCAGGCTGGGATAGACGCCCAGGCGCAGATTGCTGGTGGGGCACGCCTCGATGGGGATGTGGCGCTCGGCCAGATGCTCCACCAGTGCCGCGTCCTCAACCGAGCGCACGCCATGCCCCACACGTTCCGCGCCAAGCGCGCGCAGCGCGCCCCAGACGCTTGGCGGGCCAACCGTCTCGCCCGCGTGCGGCGCGCTGTGCAGGCCCGCTGCCAGCGCGCGCTCGAAATAGGCGGCGAAGCGCTCAGGCGGATAGCCAACCTCCGCGCCGCCCAGGCCAAGCGCCACCACGCCATTGGCCTTGCCCTCGATGGCGACAGCGGTCACGTAATCGGCCAGTTGCCGGTTGCGCGCCTCGTCCTCGATATTGCGCACAATATCAAAGACCCAGCTCATCTGCACGCCAAAATCGCGCCGCGCCCGTTCGCGCCCGCGTGTCAGGCCGCTAAAGAACGTCTCGAAGGGGATGCCCAGCGAAAAATAATGTGTGCTGGGCGAAAACGTCACCTCGGCATAGCGCGTACGCTGCCGGTCCATCTCCGCGCCAAACTCGTAGGCAATCAGTTCATAATCTTCTGCCGTCCTCAGGCAGCCGGTGATCTCGAAATACACCTCAATGAAGTGGTTGAAATCGCGGAAGCGAAACCACTGCCCAAGCTCCTCCACCGTCTGCGCGGGCAAGGCTTTGCCGTTGCGCTCTGCCAGCTTCAAAAGCGTGGCTGGCTGAATCGAGCCTTCCAGATGCACATGCAGTTCGGCTTTGGGCGCAACGCGCAGATACTCCGCCAGGTTTTCAGTGAGAGGCATACTGCTCCTTGACGCCGCCTTCCGTGATTACAGAAGGCGGCCTCGTTCTAGAGATGGGCAAAACGGCAAGCAGAAGGTATCAGGAAGCGCTGAGGCTGCTCAGGAACTCATCCAGCGCTTTGGTCACGGCCTCCGGCTGCTCCACGCAGGACATATGCCCCGATTGCGGAATGACGATATAGCGCGAACCCTGGATGCGTCGGTGCAGGTCTTCGCTCTTGTCAGGCGGTGTCGACACATCCTGATCACCGCACAGGATGAGCGTAGGCACACTGATAGCATGGACCGTCTCGCTGACATCATCTCGGTCAATCACTGGCAGCACCGCGTTGTACATGGCCTGGCGGTCTCGCTCGGATGTCCAGTAAGCATGCCAGCGCTCCACCGCTGCCGGGTTCGTTTCGGGGAAGGCAGCCGTGTAGAACGTGCCATCCAGACCGGCCAGAATCGGCGGCACCGCGCCATGCGTCAGATACGTCTCGTCCATCGCCCGATACATTGGCAGGTGCTCCGGGTCATCGGCGGCAGAGGTATCAATCAGGCTCAGCGACTGGAATAATTCGGGATGACGCGGATAGAGCCGCATGGCAACCATACCGCCCATCGAAAGGCCCACCCAATGCACGCGGTTGATGCCCAGGCTTTGAAGCAGCGCGTAAGCATCGTCGCCCAGATGATACAGATCATAGGCTTCCGGGCTGCCCGCGCCTTCCGTCTCGCCCTGGCCGCGCCAGTCGATGGCAATCACGCGATAGCCCTTCCGCGCAAAATGATCGATCTGATGCTCAAAGCTCTGCCAGGCATACATCAGACCGTGCCCAAAGAAGATCACCTGATCGCCCGTGCCTCGATCCTCATAGTTATAGAGACATCCGTTGACTGACGCCTTTGGCATGTGTTCGCTCCTTCGTCGCATCGTACCGGCATCCATCTGCTGGCAGCCGCAGTGCTGCTCCGCTGAAGCTATTCTATCTGTTCAGCAAGCATTTGGGAAGGGGCGAAAACATGAAGAGGTGTTGAGGAAGAGGTGCGGACGCGGCTCAGCCTTTGAAGCGATAGCCAACGCCGCGCACCGTTTGTACCAGGACCGGATTCGCCGGGTCCGCCTCGATTTTTTCGCGCAGCCAGCGGATATGCACATCGACCGTGCGCGTGTCGCCCGCAAAATCGTAGCCCCAGACGTGTTCGAGCAGGCGGTCACGGGTCAGCACCGTGCCGCGATGGCGCACCAGATAGACCAGCAGGTCAAAGAGCCGGGCGGGCATCTCGACCTGGCGCTCGCCGATGGACACCTCGCGGCGGTCCAGGTCCACGCGCAAATCACCGGCCAGCAAGACGCGCGTGTCATCAAGCTGGCTCGTGCCGGGCACACCATCCGTGCGCGGTTCGGTTCGGCGCAGCAAAGCGCGCACACGCGCGCGCAGTTCGCGCCAGCTAAAGGGCTTGGTAACGTAGTCATCCGCGCCCAGTTCCAGGCCCACCACCTTGTCGGTTTCTTCGGCCCGCGCCGTCAGCATCAGAATCGGCACCGAGGAAGTCTCGTTGCGCCTGCGCAGTTGCCGACACACCTCCAGCCCATCCATCACCGGCAGCATCAGGTCCAGCAGCACCAGATCAAGACGACTGCGCTGGGCTGTATCGAGCGCAGAGGCGCCATCGCCTGCTGTCAGCACCTCATAGCCTTCCGCTCGCAGGTTATAGACAATAGTATCGCGCAAGATGGCTTCATCTTCCACGACCAGAATCGTCCGTTGCATCACAAAGTGACTCCCTCAGGGCTTGTTGCTAATTCAATTCCTCGATCTCGCCCGTCACCATATAAATGACATCTTCGCAGATATTGGTCACGCGGTCAGCGACACGTTCCAGATCATGCGCCACAAACAGCAGGCTGGTGGCCTGCGGCACGTTATCTGAATCGCGCATCGAACCGAGCAATTCATCGAAAATCTGGCGATACAGCAGATCAACCTCGTCATCGCGAATGCAGATTTCCCGCGCACCCACAATATTCACATCCACAAACGCCTGAATGGCGTCGCGCACCTGCTGGCGCACCAGCTTTGCCATTTCCGGCAGGTCCACCACCGCCTTGACGGGCGGCTGCGAAGCCAGCCGGATGGCGTTCTTGGCAACCCCAACCGCGTGATCGCCCATGCGCTCCAGTTCGTTAATCACCAGTTGAATCGTGACCAACTCGCGCAGATCGCGGGCTACGGGCGCCTGGCGCGCAATCACCCCAAAGGTCTTGTTGCGGATGCTGCGCTGCTGCTCGTTGACCGTATCATCGCCGTCGATCACCTGCTGTGCCAGCGTCACATCGCGCTGAATCAACGCCTGCATGGCATTGGCAATGGCAGACTCCACCAGCGTTGCCATCTGCACGACGGCCTCTTCCAGTTCATCCAGTTCGTGATGAAAAGCGTCTCGTGTCATCAGTGCGCTCCTAACCAAACCGCCCGGTAATGTAATCTTCAGTCCGCTTATCCGTGGGCTTCGAGAAGATGGTGGCCGTCGGGCCAATCTCGACAAGATCGCCTGTCAGGAAGAAGCCCGTTCGCTGCGAGACACGGGCCGCTTGCTGCATGTTATGCGTGACGATGACAATCGTATACTCGCGTTTCAACTCTTCCATCAACTGTTCGATCTTCAGCGTGGCAATGGGGTCCAGCGCGGAACACGGCTCGTCCATCAAGATCACTTCCGGGGCCACCGCCAGCACGCGGGCAATGCAGAGCCGCTGCTGCTGACCACCCGAAAGGCCGAGCGCGCTGGTATGCAAGCGGTCTTTCACCTCATCCCAAATTGCCGCCCCGCGCAGGCTGCGCTCCACAATCTCCGCCAGTTCGCGTGCGTTATTATTGCCCTGCACCCGCAAACCATAGGCCACGTTCTCAAAAATGGTTTTCGGGAACGGGTTTGGCCGCTGAAAGACCATGCCCACGCGCTGGCGAAGCTGCACCAGATCAACCCCCGAGCCGTAAATATTCTGGTCGTCCAACTTGATCGCGCCCTGCACGCGCGCCGTTGGCGTCAGATCGTGCATGCGGTTGAGCGCCCGCAGGAAGGTCGATTTGCCGCAGCCAGAAGGCCCAATCAGAGCCGTCACCTCATTGGCAAGGACCACCATGTCAACACCCTTGATGGCGCGGTTCGTCCCATAGAACACTTCCAGATGCTCCGAGCGCATCTTGATGCGCCCTTCCTCAACTGGGCGCTCTGACATCGGCGCGTCGCTCGGCGCTTGCCCGGTCTGGGTCGGTAAGCGAGGAATGGCTACCGCGTCTTTCTGACTGGCTTCACGAATTGCATCCTCCAGGGAATCCGATGTAGACACTTCGCTCATGGCACCTTCCTTACTTATCTCATTATTTGCCTGCTGTCAACCGACGATACAGGGCAGCGCCGATAAAGCGGGTTGAAAGGTTAAAGATCAACAAGAAAATCACCAGCACCGCCGCTGTGCCTGCTGCCACGACCTGCGCCGAGGCCGTAGACGCCTCGGTCTTGAGCACCCAGACGTGAATCGTCAGCGTATCGCTGGGTAGGAGCGGGTTCAGGCTCAAGAAATTGCGCGGTGTATCCTCACCAGCGGTAAAGACTATCGCGGCGGTTTCGCCGATCACCTTACCAGCCGTCAGAATGACGCCGGTCAGCAGTGCGGGCAGTGCCGCCGGTAAAATCACCTTGGTGATTGTCTGGAACTTGGTAGCGCCCAGCGCCAGGCTGGCTTCGCGCAGTTCGCCAGGCACCGCCCGAATAGCATCCTCGCTGATGCGCATCAACAGCGGCAGGTTCAGCAAGACCAACGTCAGGATAGCCGCCAGCCGCGAAAAGCCAAAGCGAGTGCCTTCGCCGTTGAGCGTTACAAAAGTCAGGAAGCCGAACAGACCCAGAATCATCGAAGGCACGCCCGCCAGCGTCTCAGCGCAGAAGCGAATCACCGCCGTCAGCACGCCTTGCGGCCCGCTCTGCCTGGCAAACTCGACCAGATAGATGGCCGCGCCCATCGCCACAGGAACGGCAATAAGCATGGTCCCAACGAGCATATAGAAGGAGCTAAAAATCTCCGGCCCAATACCATTATCATCAGGCGTGGCGGTCAGGAAATGCCAGAGGTTCCCCAAGACACCCTGCCCACCCTGAGAGAGAATCTGCACGCCAGAGAGCAGCAGATACAGCAGCAGCGCCACCAGCAAGATCACCAGCGCGCCGGACAAGCCCCAGATCAGCGCCAGCGCGACCTGACTGACCGCGCGAGCGCGCTGGCGAACGCGCTCCAGCGAAATCGCGCGATTACGCCGCAGCCAGCGATTCAACGCGCCAATGCCCCTGATAATCAAGTACAGCGTGACGACCAGGTTGATGGCGCTCAAGAACAGGCCAAGCTGCTGGCTTCCCGTGAAGAGAAACTGCACCGTCGTGCCCTTGCCAACAACCACATCAAGCAGGTTGCCATTCAAGAAGGGGCTGATGCTGTTGCCGGTGCCAAGAATCAACAGCAAGATATTGCTGAGGACAATCAGGAAGAAGCTGATCGGGTCGCCGCCAATCAGGATGTTCACAATCAAACTGACGACGAACAGCCCCCACCAGACACGCCTCGGCACCTTGCCCAGCAGCCCAAGGATGGGCTTGTAGTAGCGGCTGATAATCACAAAGGCCAGCGAGATCAGCAGCAAGAGGCCGGTCAACGCCCAGAGCACGTTGCGGGCATAGGTATCGTTCACCGTCTCGCCGAAGCCTTCGAGCAGTTGGGCGGTAATCGTCGAGGCGCTGCCAAAAATCGACCTGGGAATCGCGGGCACATCGCCAATCACCATCTGCACCGCCAGCGTTTCGCCAATGGCGCGGCCCATACCCAGAATCACGCCGGTCAAGATGCCCGAGCTAGCGGCAGGCAGCAGTACCCGCGACATCGTTTGCCAGCGAGTCGCGCCCAGCGCGGCGCTGGCTTCGCGCATCGCGTTTGGAATGCCTTTGAGGGCGTCAACCGTCAGGCTGGTAATCGTCGGCAGAATCATGATCGACAGGACAAAGCCCGACACCAGAATGCCTTCGCCGGTACCCAGCAGCCAATCAGGGGTGGGCAAGACATGCTGCTGCGCGCCGCGCAAGAGGCTGCCGACCCAGGGAACCAGCACCGTCAAACCGACAAAGCCATACAGCACCGAAGGAACGCCGGTGAAGAGTTCCAGCGCGGGCTGTACCAATTGTCGCGCCCAGTTCGGCGCAACTTCCGTCAAGAAGAGCGCCGCCGCGATGCTCAGCGGAGTGGCGATCACAACCGCCAGCAGCATGACAGTCACCGAGCCGTAAATGAGCGGCCAGGCTCCCGCCGATGGCTGGATGCCGGTTCCCGGGTCGGGAGCCGGGTCCCAATTGCTTCTGGTCAGAAAGTCAATGATATTGACCGCTGGCACGGTGCCACCGGTCGAGACGTTCTGCGCCCCGAAGAAGGGCAAGAACATTTTAGCGCCGATAAAATAGAACAGAGCAACGATGCCAAGCACGATCACCGCTGCGTTCACGAAATAGAAGATATTTGCCAGCGGGTCGCTTTTCAGCACAGATATAAGATAAAAGACCCCCACATAGAGGGCTGCCAGGGCAAAGAAAATCCAGAGGATGGCATTCTGGCTGCTGTCCGCTGCCTGAATGACCAGCGTATTGAGTATCCACATCACCACCCCAACTGCCCCAGCCACGACCATATAGACCGCCCGCGCCAGCAGAATCGTTTTGCCGCCCACGATACGCACGGCAGCGGTAAAGAGAAAATAACCGCCCAGGACGCCATAGAACAGAGCTAATTGCCCCACTCCCCCAGCCAGCGTGAGCACCGCCGCCAGCACCAGCAGTAAGCCAATGAGGGCGGCAGCAAAACTCACAAGCAGGGGACGAACCCGGCGGAGAAGCGGTGTTTCCGTCGGGTTCTGAATGGGCGTTGGAGGTGTTGCTATCGCCATGATCTATCCCTTCTGCCCATCCTTACGCCATAGACCTTACGGCTGATGTGACGCCGTCGCCGAAGAGCTGAGCGTGCTCGCCGAGATGAAGTACAGGTCGGCCAGATCGCTCTGCTGGAAGGCGCTGCTCGTGACATAGTTCAGGAAGCTCGCTGCCACGCCGCTCGGCTGGCCCTTGGTGTACATATGCTCGAAGTTCCAGAACTTGTAGTCGTTGCTGGCAACCGCGCTGGGGCTGGGCTTCTGCCCATCGATGCACACCGGGGTGATCTTGCCATTGAGCGAGCCACCGTTGCCGATGAAGCTGGTGGCGATGTAGCCAATCGCGCCGGGGGTCGTGGAAACGGCCTGGCCGAGCGCGCCGCTGTCATCTTTCTGGAGAGTCTGGCTGGGGTTCGAGGTCACGCCCTGCATAACATACTTGGAGAACGTGCCGCGTGTGCCAGAGCCAGCGGGGCGCTCAACGGTGGTGATGGTCTCGTTCGGGCCGCCAAGCGTGCTCCAGTTGGTAATCTGGCCGCTGAAAATCTGCTGAATCTGCTGCGTCGTCAGGTTGGTGATTTTGGCCGCCACATCGGGGTTGACAACGACGGCAAAGATCACGACGGCAACCTGGTGATCGACCAGATCAGCATATTTCGTCGCGTTGACCGTCTGCGCGAACAGATCGGAATCGCCAATCTGCACCGCGCCCGACTCCACATCAGCGACGCCCTTGCTGCTGCCGCCAGCGTTCACGGTGATGTTCGCGCCGCTGTTGGTTGCCTGATATTCCGTTGCAGCCTGCTTGATCAACGGCTGAAGCGCGCTAGAGCCATCGATAGTAATCGTGCCCTTGGCGTTGTCATTGGGGGCCGTGCCCTTGGTGCTGCCACCGGGGCCAAGGTCAGACGTGCTGACGGAACAAGCGGTTGCAGTGTTGGTGGTCGCCGTTGGTGTCGAGCCGCCGCTGCTGGTGTTGTTCGCGCCGCAGGCGCTCAGCAGCATGGTCAGCAGCAAAAGGCCACTTGCCAGCGTCATCCCACTCAGCGTCGAGCGCCGCAACAATTTGGACAACGAAATCATTCATTCCTCCTGAGAACCACTCACTCGTTAAGGAGCAAAGGGCGCAGATGCCCTCTCTGTTGGGGGTACTTGGATGCTCCGCTGGTAACTGTATCGTTCGCTATTTAACGGCTGTTTAACTCGATGTTAAAGTTGTATTAAGAGAAGCGAGCATAAAAAGATGCCGCGCGCCCAATTGGGCGCGCGGCATCAGCGCTTTCCAGATAAGCGCAGGGCCAAAGCAGGCGGCGCTCTATGGTTGATGCGCCTGCATTGCCGCAGCGCTGAGTTTGCTGACCGGCAAGAAGTACAGGCCAGGCACATCGTTCGTCTGGAACGCAGTGCTCATGATGTACTTGATGAAGGAGGCAGCCAGGCCGGTTGCCGTGCCCTTCGTGTACATATGCTCAATCGTCCAGAACTGATAGGCATTGCTGGCAACCGCGCCGGGGCTGGGCTTCTGCCCATCGATGCAGATCGGAACCACCTTGCCGTTGTACTTGCCGCCTGTGCCGATGAAGCCCGTAGCAATGTAGCTAATCGCGCCCGGCGTGCTGGAGACCGCATCGCCAACCGAGGCATCAGTATCCTGCACCGACTGCGTGGCGCTGGCAGCCGCGTTCTGCATCACATACTTGATAAACGTGCCATCGGTATCAGAAACGCTTGGTCGCCCAATAACGGTAATACCCTCGTTCGCCCCACCAAGCTGGTCCCAATTGTCAATCTGACCATCGAAAATCTGCTGAATCTGCTGCGTCGTCAGATTGGTAATGTACGCCGCCACATCGGGATTGACCACCAGAGCAAAGACAACCACAGCCACCTGGTTATCGGTCAGGTTCGTATAACTGGTGCTGTTGATCGTCTTGGCAAAGACATCCGTATTGCCAATCTGGACTTTGCCCCCCTCCACATCGGTCAGGCTCTGGGTGCTGGTTTCCGCATTGACCGTGATTTTTGCCTTGGTGTTGGCCGCCAGATACTCTGTCTGGGCCTGCGTCAGCAGCGGCTGAAGCTCCGGAGAGTCATCAATGGTAATCGTACCGGTGGCCTTATCATTGGGAGCCGTCGCCTTCGCGCCGCCGCCGGAACCAAGATCAGCCGTGCTGACCGAGCACGTCTTCGCGTCCGGGTTGACGGTGTTGGGCACGGGTCCGGCGTTGACAGGTGGAGTTGAGCCGCCACACGCGCCAAGCAGCAGCGTCAGCAGCACAAGACTGGTCGCCAGCATCATTCCACGCAGCGTGGTATGCCGCGACAACGGGGAAAACGAGATCATTCATTCCTCCTGAGCATTTCTTATCCGTTAAAGAGCAACGGGCGCGGCTATCCTCTCCAGGGTGGCATCTGACGCGCCGCTGGGTATCTATGGTTTGCGGTATAGCTCATAAGTAAGACGAACACACCTATTATATGAAACAGGGCAAGAGCGAAACCCATAAACCCGCGCAAGCCGCGCGGCAAACTACCCAGATGGGCAGGGCATTCCCCACGCCACGCCAGCTACAATACACCTGTAGCTCAGGCTATCTCTGGCTCAAGGAGGGCACATTGAAACAGACATCATCATCCATGCAGGGAAAAGTTTGCCTGGTGACGGGCAGCAACTCCGGCATTGGCAAAGCCACCGCCCTGGGACTGGCAAAACTGGGCGCTACCGTTGTCATGATCTGCCGCGACCAGAGCAAAGGCCAGGCCGCGCAGGACGAAATCAAAGCCAAAAGCGGCAACTCCTCGGTGGACCTGCTCATCGCCGATCTCTCGTCTCAGCAATCCATCCGCCACCTGGCGCAAGAGGTGAAAACACGCTATCCGCAGGTGCATGTGCTGCTGAACAACGCCGGAGTCTCGGCTGGTAAGCGCACCGTCACCGTCGATGGCCTCGAAACCACTTTTGCGGTCAACCATCTCGCGCCGTTTTTGCTCACCAACCTGCTGCTAGACCATCTGAAGGCCAGCGCCCCGGCGCGCATTGTCACCGTGGCCTCCATGGCTCAGAACGCCATCCGCTTCGACGACCTGCAAAGCGAACAGCGCTACAACGCCTGGGAGGTATACGGCCAGAGCAAATTAGCCAATATCCTCTTCACCTATGAGCTTGCCAGGCGGCTGGAAGGAACAGGTGTCACCGCTAACTGCCTGCATCCGGGCGTCGTCGCCACCAATCTGGCCCGCGATATGAGTCCGGTCTTCCAGGCATTCATCAGGGTCCTGTCCATCAGCAGGGTTCTGTTCACCAGTCCGGAAAAGGGAGCCGAAACCTCGATCTATCTGGCTTCCTCGCCGGAAGTGGAAGGCATCAGCGGCAAATACTTCAGCAACAAGCGCGTGGCTCAGCCCCAGCCAGCCGCCGCTGACACCACCAACGCCCAGCGGCTCTGGCAGGTCAGCGAGCAACTGACACAGCTTGTGCCCGCTTAGCGCTCTTGCATCCTGTTGCTATCTTTTTTATAGTGGGGTGAGTATGTCACCCTCACATGCTTCACCGAGCAGTAGCAAGGAGTTTTGCTCACATGCGTCTTGGTTTACAGGTTCCGAATTTTACCTTCCCCAATGGACAAAGCCACCTGGGTGATACCTTTGGCGTCATTGCCGAACGTGCCGAACGCGCGGGCTTGTACAGCCTGTGGGTAATGGACCATTTCTTCCAGATTCGCGGCGTCGGCCCCGCCGAAAACGAGATGCTCGAAGGCTGGAGCGCGCTGGCCTTCGCCGCCGGACGCACCAATCGCATCAAGCTTGGGACGATGGTCACCGGCATCACCTATCGCCATCCTGGCATCCTGGTGAAGACGGCCACCACCCTGGATGTCCTCTCGCACGGGCGCGCGTATTTTGGCATCGGCGCGGCCTGGAACGAAGAAGAGCACAAGGGCCTGGGTGTGCCCTTCCCGCCGCTGAAAGAGCGCTTCGAGCGCCTGGAAGAAACGCTTCAGATTGCCTTGCAGATGTGGGCCGGAGATGAAAAGCCCTACGAAGGCAAACACTATCAGCTTGAGCGCCCTCTGAACGTGCCGCAGTCCGTACAGCGGCCTCACCCGCCCATCCTGATCGGCGGCGGCGGCGAAGAAAAGACGCTGCGCATGGTTGCGCAGTATGCCGATGCCTGCAACCTTTTTGGGCGCCTGGGCACCGACGCGATCAAGCATAAGCTGGAAGTGCTGCAAGCGCATTGCCAGCGGTTGGGCCGCCCTTACGAGCAGATCGAAAAGACCTCGCTCGACACCATCAAGCTCTCGCGCGATGGCAGCGACGGCTCGCTGACCCCAGCCGCCGCAATTGATTTCTTCGGCGGGCTGGCCGAACTGGGCTTCGATCAAGCGCTGTTCAATACCTCTCAAGCCCACGAGTTGGAGTTTTTTGATCTGCTGGCGGAAATCGTCCCCGAGGTCGAAAAAATCACCCCAGCCGGGCGCTAGCATCATCTGAAAAGCCCTTGCCAGTGTATCAAGCGCGCCCTGCCTGAAATCAGGCAGGGCGCGCTTCCTGCCAGCGCCACTGCCTCTTGACTGCGGAGGCGAACAGGCGCTATACTGTGCCTGTTCAGCGCCCTACTTCCATTCGCCTTCACACGCGCTCAACCGTCAATAAGCCAGATTTGGGGTGAAGGAGCCAAGAAGATGTCCGACGCGCCGCTGCGGGTCTTCATCAGCTATGCCCGCGCCGATAGTACCGCCTTCGTTGATCGCCTGGAGCGCGACCTGAAGGCACAGCACTTCGTTCCCTGGGTTGACCGGCATGGGTTGGAAGGCGGCCAGGAGTGGATGGAGATCATCCAGCAGGCCATCGATGAGTGCCACGCCCTGGCGGTCGTCCTTTCTCCGGCAGCGGTGCAATCCAGGTTCGTGCGCATCGAATACCGCTACGCCGACGAGATCGGCAAACTGGTGATCCCGCTGCGCTATTTGCCCACCCCAACCACCCCGATGGACCTGCGCATCCTGCAATGGGTCGACTTCCAAACAAGCTACGACGAGGGGCTGCGCCATCTGGTGCAATCGCTCAGCCACATCAAGCCGCCTGCTGCCCAGCCGCCAACAGAGCAGCCCCAGCAGCCACCACCAGCGCCAGTTATACCCCCGAAGACCAAGAAGCAATGGCGAGACGAAGGAAATGCCCACTATGATGCCAAACGGTACGCCGAGGCCCTGGCAGCCTTCGATCAGGCCATCAAGCTCGACCCGCAGTATGTCCTGGCTTATTATGACAGAGGGTGGGCGCTTAGGGACCTGAAGCGCTACACCGACGCCCTGGCAGACTTCGACCAGGTTATCAAGCTCGACCCACAGAAGACCAATGCTTACTATGGCAGGGGGGAGGCGCTTTGGTGCTTGATTCGTTACGAGGAGGCCCTGGCAGCATACAATCAAGCTATCAAACTCGACCCACAAAATTTCTATGCTTACGCAGGAAAAGGAACTGTGCTCTACAACTTAAAACGTCATGAAGAGGCGCTGGAGGCTAGCGACCGGACAATCGCGCTCAACCCGCAATTTGTACGAGCTTACAATGGCAGAGGGAATGCCCTCTTAGGCTTGAAGCGCTACGATGAAGCTCTGGCCGCCTATGACCAGGCCATCAAGCTTGACCCTTATGATGGTTTGTTCTACAGTAACAAAGCTAATGCGCTCGACGCTTTGGGCAGGGCACAAGAGGCTGAGCAAGCCCGCAAGAAGGCGCACGAACTGGGCTACACCGGCTGATCGCTCTTAATAAGCCACTGCACATTCTCTTAACATTGGCATGATATACTGGCTCCGTGAAGGCTGCCACGGGCGGGGAAAGCCGTGGAGCAGGAAGGAGACGCATGCCAATAGAGGTCTTGCTGGGCGCGCTGGCGGGCGGCATCGTCGCCTCGGTGGGCTGGTGGGTGCTGCTGCGCTGGTCAACGAGCGAGCGCGAGGAAGCTGTGGAGGGCCAGGAGCGCGCCCGTCGCCGCCAGTCGCAGATCGAAGAGGAGATGCTGGCGCTGGAACATCTCTTTGCCGGGATGCTCGACGCCGTGCCACGCCCTGTCTTCGTCACCAACCGCGACCGCGTCATCCTCCAGGTGAACCGCGCCGCCGTCGAACTGGCCCATCTGCCCCGGCATCAGGTCGTCGGGCGCATCGTGGCAACCGTCATTCAGGACTACGACACCACCGTCATGCTGATGGAAAGCGCCAAAAGCGGCCAGAGCCAGGAAAAGACCATCCAGCGCGCCGCCACCGGCGAAACCTGGAAAGTCGTCGTCACGCCGCTGCGGCTGGGGTCCGTGGGCGGTGTCTTTGCCCTGGACGGCACCACCAACCCCAACATGAAGGCCACGCGCGGCACATCGCCCGAGATGCTGCCCACCCATCTGGTGCTGACGATAGAAGACCTCACCCGCCTGCATCATCTGGAGACAGTGCGGCGCGATTTTGTCGCCAACGTCTCCCACGAACTGCGCACACCGCTGGCCTCCGTCAAGCTGCTGGCCGAAACCGTGCAAACCGCGCTGGACCACGACCCCGAAGCCGCGCGCACCTTTGCCCAGCGCATCGAAGCCGAGGTAGACAGCCTTTCGCAGTTGGTGGCCGAACTGCTGGAACTCTCGCGCATCGAATCGGGGCGCGCGCCGCTGCGGCTGGCCCCCACCGACCTGCGCGAAGTCCTCGCCGAAACCGTCGTGCGCGTCGAAAATCTGGCCGAACTTCAGGGCGTCCATCTGGGCCTGGCCTGGGAAAACAAAGCCAACCTCGATGACTGCGAGCCGCTGCCGCTGGCGCTGGCCGATGGACCGCGCATCGGGCAGGTATTGCTCAACCTCATTCATAACGCCATCAAGTTCACGCCCAAAGACGGGACGATCACCGTCGGCGTCAGGCGCACCCCCGATGACCCCCAGTCGCTCACCGTCTGGGTACGCGATACCGGCGTGGGCATCAGCGAAGACGACCTGGCGCGCATCTTCGAGCGCTTCTATAAAGTGGACCGCGCCCGCACTCGCGGCATGTCCGACGCCAAAAACGGTGGCGAGCCGGGCGGCACCGGCCTGGGGCTGGCAATCGCGCGGCACGTGGTGGAGCAGCACGAAGGGCGCATCTGGGCGGAAAGCAAACCGGGCCGAGGCAGCGTCTTCAGCTTCACCTTGCCCATCGCCCAGGAAAACGCCGCGCCAGACGCGCCTGAAACTCCCCGGGAACAAGAGGCGCGCACAACGTAGGAGGAAGTCGTGATGTTGATGGTGGCTGCGCGTGTCCTCGTCTTCCTGCTGGGGATGAGCCTGGTGCTGGCTACGCTCTTCTCTGCCATTCGCACCTTCGTGCTGCCCCGCAGCGCGAATGATCGCCTCTCACGATTTGTCTTCCTCACCACGCGCAAGGTCTTCAACTTCATCATGCGCTGGGCGCATACCTATGCCTTGCGCGACAGCATCATGGCCTATTACGCCCCGGTTGGCCTGCTGCTCTTGCCCGCCGTCTGGCTGGCGCTGGTGCTCACCGGCTATATGGGCATGTTCTGGGCAATTGACCCGGCCTCCTGGCCGGATACCTTCAAGCTCAGCGGCTCCTCCTTGTTCACGCTGGGCTTTGCCACACCGAACGATTTCATCAGAACGCTCTTGATCTTCTCTGAGGCCGCCATCGGCCTGGCCTTGCTGGCGCTGCTGATCTCCTATCTGCCGACGATGTACGCCGCCTTTTCCAAACGCGAGGCGGCTGTCACACTGCTGGAGGTACGCGCGGGTTCGCCGCCTTCGGCCATCGAAATGTTTGCCCGCTTTCATCGCCTGCGCCGCCTGGAGGAACTGGGCGAAGTCTGGGTACAGTGGGAAATCTGGTTTGCCGAACTGGACGAAAGCCACACCTCCCTGGCGGCACTGGCGTTCTTTCGCTCGCCCCAACCAGAACGCTCCTGGATCACCGCAGCAGGCGCGGTGCTGGACGCCGCCGCGCTGGCCGCCTCCACGCTCGACATCCCCAGAGATACCCAGGCCGATCTATGCATTCGCGCGGGCTTTCTGGCCCTGCGCCACATCGCCAGCTTCTTCAAGATTTCCTACAACCCCCACCCTGCCCCAACCGACCCCATCAGCATCAGCCGGGAAGAGTTCGACAATGCCTGCGAGCAGCTTGCCAGCCATGGCATCCCGCTCAAGCCAGACCGCGACCAATGCTGGCGCGACTTCGCGGGCTGGCGCGTCAACTACGACACAGTCTTGATCGCCCTGGCGAAGCTCACCATGGCCCCCGAAGCCCCGTGGTCCTCAGACCGCCTGACCAGGCAGAAGCGCGCCTAGCCCCGCGTCTCAGCCAGGCGTATCAACTTGAGCTTATGGTTTAGGTAGGCTCGCGGCCAGCGCCAGTTCGGCGGCACGATGCCGGTAATCATCGGGCGGCGCGGCGTGTGGATAGTTCACAAAGCAAGCGACAATCTTCTCCAGATAGCTAGCAAGCGGCTCATGCTGAAAGCCTAGCTCTGTCCTGGCTCTGGTCGGGTCAAGATAAGACATCCAGTGATCGCTGAAGGGCGAAACATCCATGGGCTTGAGGCCAACGGCCTGCAACTGTGCCGCCGATGCCGCCACCAGCCGCGCTGGCGCGCCCAGCATCTCCGCCAGCAGCTTCACCAGCGCGGCCAGCGTTGGCGTCTCGTCCTGGGCCAGATTGTAGACCTGCCCAAACGTCGCGGGCTGGCCCAGCAGCCCGACAATCGCCTTCACCACGCTGCCGCTGTAGACATGGCGAACCGTGTTCGCGCCGCCATCGGGGGCGAGCACCGGCCCGCCGTCCATGATGCGCCAGAGATAGCTTTCGATGCGGCGAAAATGGTCGCGCTCCCCGTTGACCATCGGCAGGCGCAGCCGTGTCACCGGGAAACGCTGCGCCTCCCAGGCAGCGGCCAGCACATCTTCGGCCTCGCGCTTATAGACGCCATAGCGCCATTCATCCAATTCATACGCATCGTCGGTTGGCTCGGGCAGCAGCGAGCCTGCATAATCCGCTTCCCGCGACGGTCTGGGGCAGCCCTCGCGCACCAGATAGACCTGCCCGGTGCTGATAAACACATACTGCCCAACGCGCCCATCTCCCAGCACCGCCAGCGCCTGCCGGGCATCGTCAGCAGTATAGGCGGCAAAATCGACGGCAGCGTCAAACGAGCGGCCCGCCAACTGCCGCGCAAAATCAGGTGTGGTGCGGTCGGCCAGCAAGCTTTCCACCTGCTGCTGAAAGGGCGGCGGCTGCGTGCCACGGTTGAGCAGCGTCACCTCATGGCCCGCCGCCAGCAGCCGCCAGACGAGTTGATAGCCTACATTGCGCGTGCCACCAATCACCAGAATACGCATAGACAGAACACCCTTCTTGCTTGATTCCCTCGCCCAAGCCATTCAGACTAGAAGCCTTGACACATCAGGCAATCGTCGTTATACTACGAGCAGACGCTGCATGTTGCAGCGCCGTTGCACCTTTCCATTGTGGAAACGGCTGGCATGGCCGGTGTTCTATTCACCGGCCATACCATACCCTGACCCCTGCACAACACAGGATGTGGGGCTGAGGGCTATTGTATCATCGTGGTACGACCTCAGCGGCCACCTTCTGGATGCCCGCCCGGCGTCCGCTGGCGCGGGGAGCGGCAGCAGCCCTGTTGAAGCTCGCGCTTCACAGGCTGCCGTTCCCTGGCTCCGGCATCTCCGGCGGCATGCGCAGGGTGGCCGTTTTGTGTGTTGGCGCAGGCGCAGGGTAGTCGGCGCGCACAACACCCGGGAGGTCCGCCGATGTCCTTCGACCCCTACGCCTTCGATCTGTCCCACGCCGCCAAGCCGTCCCCGCCCAACGCCGCCATCGACCTGGATGATGAACTGCTCGCTGTCCCCGCAGAAGCGCAGCGCTGCATCTGCCGCGCCTTGATGCAGGCCATCGAGGGCGCGCTCGACCTGGAAGACCGCACGCCCACCGGCCACCGCAGCCCGCCGCCCGTCTTCACCGTGCAGCACGCGGGCAAGCCGCGCTTCAACCCCGACGACCTGCGCCAGCAAACGCTGCAAGGCTGGCATCGGCTGGTCGCCATCGAATTACGCCTGGCCGTGCTCGCGCTGGAAGCGCTGCACTGCCTGCCCGAAGACCGCACCTATCAAGACCTGCTGGCCGAACAATGCGCCCGCGTGGGCCAGCTTTACGCCGAACTCAAGCGCCGCGCCGGGTCCGGCTTTGCCCTCCACATCCTGCGCTGGGAACTGCGCCTGCTGCGCTATCGCGATTCGCCCATCATCAACGCGCTGCTCTTCCCGGCAGCAGGCCGATAACGCCAACACCCGCCGCGAACTACGTAGCCTTAGTACGTAGTTCGCACGATGTTTTCCTGTGCGCGCGTCTGCTACACTGTAGCCTATGGGAAGATACGAGCCTCGACACACCCGGAGAGAGACGAAAGGATGGCCTGCTGATGGAAAATCCTCCTGACCCTCCCGCGCCTGGGAACGACCCTCCGCCAGACGACGCCTCGCCGCTGGGCACGCCCGCGAACCCACCTGCCCCGGCGCAGCCGTCGCGTTGGCAGCGCGTTGGCGCGGGCATCGGCGGCCTGGGCGCGCTGCTCATTCTCTGCGGCGTCTTCCTGCCCACCTACGGCACCGCTGACTACGAAGGCGCGGCCCTCCAGAACGCGCCCTTGCTGGTGTTCGGGCTGCTGATTGCCCCCGCGCTGGTCATCCTTGGCATCAGCGCCTGGTTCTGGGTGAGCAAGCCCCCGCTCTGGTTGGTGGTAATCGGCTCCATCGTCATTGCCCTGGCGCTGGTCGCGCACTGGCTGATTTCGCTGCTTGCCGCCAGTTTCGCCTGCTTCGATGTCTGCCCCCATGGTGGCGTCACCTATGGGACCGGCTTCTGGCTCCCGCTCATAGGGTTGCTATTGGGTGTGATTGGCATCATCTTCGCTGCCGTCGCAGCTCGCCGACCACAACAGCAGCCCGCGCCCACTGCCTGAACCAATGCCCCTCACAGAGACATGAGTCATCCCGAATTTTTTGCCAGACAGACCTTCTGCCAGCAGGCGAGTCTGCTGGAGAGTGCGGAAGCCCGTGGGAGCGCCGCCTGGAAGGCGGCGCTCCGAAAGCTGACGCCGCGCTGGGCTTGGTCCCCAAAAATTCGGGATGACTCATGTCTGGCGTTACAGGTGGACGTATTACCTTCAGCCGAACATCAAAACATGATAGACTAAGCTGACGCCAAAGAGAGAGGTTGGGAACGCTATCATGCCTGCTTTGCGCGACTGGCAAAACTTCTATCTGCTGACCGGAACCGCTGCGGCAACCTTGATCGGGCTGCTCTTTGTGGCCCTTTCCATCTCCGTGGGCGTCAACCTCGCCATGCGGCGCATCACCAACGCCATCGATACCTTTGTGACGCCCATCCTGCTCTCCTATGGGCAGGTCTTCTTCCTCTCGTGCCTGGGCATCATCCCCTTTCAGGGCGCGCTCGTGCTTGGGGGCATCGTGCTGGCGCTGGGCAGCGCCAACAGCGTGCTTGCCCTCTGGGTTGCCTGGCGCATGCTGGTGCTGCACCGCGACGAAAGAGACCGGGGCCACTGGGTCTGGCACGCCCTGCTTCCCTTCCTGGCAGGCATCTTATTAGTAGGCACGGCGCTTGGTATCCTCAATGGCAACTCTCTCGCCCCCGCCGGATTAGCCATTGCCGATCTGGCTTGCCTCGTTGTTGGCATGCGTAATAGCTGGACCCTGACCATCTGGCTCATCCTCTATCGGACACAGGGCAGCGACGCCAGCGCCGAAAAGCAGCCCGAGCAGATCGACGCGGCATCGCTCTTTGAATAGCCATCTCACGCCTGAGGCGGCTGCCACTCCTCTTTAAGCAAGCCGAAATAATGCTCATCCCAGAAGCGGCCCCGAAAGAAGAAGCGCTTGCGCAGCGTGCCCTCGTGGCTAAACCCCAGCGAGCGCAGCAGCGCCTTCGATGGCTCGTTCGTGTCATCAACCACCGCCTCGATGCGACCCAGCCCTATCTCGCGAAACCCAAACGTGATGATCGCCCGCAGCGCCTCGCTCATAATGCCCTGCCGCCAATGTGCCCGGTTCAGTTCATAGCCGGTTTCGGCGCGCTGAAACTCCTCATCAAAGTGGAAAAAGCCGCAAGAGCCAATCACCACATCCTCACCCCGGCGTGTCATGCCCCAGCGAATGCCCTCGCGCCGCGCGTACCATGCGTGCTGGCGGCGAATCAACTCGCGCGACTCCTCCACCGAACGATGCGGCATATCACCGTAAAACTCCATCACCGCCTCATCGGAAAAGGTGGCGAAGACCGCTTCGGCATCGCTGAGTTGAATCTGCCGCAGGATCAGCCGCTCCGTCTCCAGACGTGGAAAGCTGGTAAAGACTGTCTCAATACTCATAGAGATGCCTCCTCGTTGGGATGCGCAAATCTGCGGGCAGGTGGGCAGCGGCGGCCAGAGCCTTGTCGACCTCGTTGCTTGCCCCCACGAAGACGGCATGAAACGTCTTGAGGGCAGCGGCCTTGTTGGCCTCACCCACATCATCCCGCAAAAACACGGCCTCGGCGTCGTATAACAGGTCTTGAATCGCCCGTTCCCAGAGGTAGTACGTAAGCGCAATCCAGTCAATCTCCGCCTGCCCATAGCCTTGAAAAAAAGCAGTAGTATCCTGTTGCACCGAGCCATCGCCCCTGGTTTCGCCCACGAAGAGAAAATCGCGCTCCCTGGGAGCCAGCATCACATCATCCCAGTCGATCACAAAGACCTCGTTGCTGGCCTGGGGCCGGATGATATTGCCGGGATGCAAATCAGCGTGACAGATCACGAATGGCCCCGCCTGCCGCTGAAGCACAGCCGCCAACCGTTCCAGCGACGCCAGGCCCGTGTGAATCGTCTGCTGGTACGTTCGCCAGGCCGCGCGCAGCGTCTGCTCCATCTGGCTGCCGCCTTCAGCGCTGATATGCTCTGTTTCCAGGGCATGGACCATGCGACGATACTCCGCCGGATCGAAGGCTTCTGTCCGCAGTGCAGGAAAGCCTTCAGCGGGCAGCCTGGCCTGATGAATCTGGCGCAAAGCTGTTCCCACGGCCTGCCACTGCGCGTCCGTCAGGCCAGGATTCCACCGGGTATGCCCTTCGATAAAGGGGTACACGATCAGCGTCCATTCACCCAGCCGGGTCCACAAACCGCCGCTCTTCGTCGGCAGGGGCGCAACGACGGCTGCTATCCCCTGCTCGCTGAGGTAATGGGGAACCAGACAACTAGGCTCGTAGAATGAACCCGACCGCGCCTTGAGCAAATAGGATGTCCCCTGCTCGCTCTCCATGCGATACACCCCGGACCGGTTGTCAGCGCCCAGGGGCAGAAACTCAAGCGTGGCGACGGCAAGAGCATACTGCTCCCGCAGACACGCGCGCAGATGTTCCTCTGGAATGTTCGGTTGTTCAAGCATACGTCTCTTATCTCCTGTATCAAGGATTGGCGAGAGGACAGAACAAGCCTCATCCTCTCGCCAGCGCTAGCGTTCGACAGCCGCCGCTGGCTCCTCAGCGGCGGGCACGACGGCGCGGCCCTGGCGGCCAGCGCGCACAAAGAGCGGCAGCGCGGGCGCAAGGATGACCCCCGCCACCGTCAGGGCAGCGCGCAGCGACCCATAGTTCGCAATCGCTCCCAGCGCCGGGCCACCAGCAATCTGGCCCAGCGCGTCGGCCTGACCGCTGATAGACAGCACCGTTGCTCGCACCCCAGGGTCGATGCTCTGTACCTCCCAGGTATGGAAGACAGGCACCCGTATGGTGCGGAAGAGGCTCGCGCACCAGAAAGCCGCCAGGGCCAGGAAGAAGTTCCCGGCCAGCGCAAAGAGCATGAGGCTGGCGCTGAGCAGAGCCGTAAAAGCAAACAGCACCCAGGCCACGCGCCGATGACGGTTCATATCCAGCCGTCGCCGGACAAGCTCCATCGCGCCGATGCTCAGCACGGTAGACCCGCCGCTGATGAGGCCAAACCAGACGACAGGCTGAAGGCTGCCGAGCGCCGGAAGGCTGAAATCGAGCAGCAGATGGTCACGCCACAGGCGATCAAAGCCCTCGCTGAACGCGCCATACAGCAGCGTAATAACCAGGAACGTCAGCAAGATCGGACGGCGGCGAATCAGGCGCACGCCATCGCGCGTTGTCGCTGCCATTGCCTGCCAGGAATTGCGGTCTTCACGAGGTGTTGGCTGAAAGCCTTGTTCTGGCATGAACACTATCAGGAACATTCCCAGCGCCACAAACAGCCCACCGCCGAGCAACACCGGCAGATTGAGTCGCACGCTCGCCAGCGCCACGCTGATGGGAATAGCAATCAATCCAGCAAGCTGGCCGATCTGTGAAGCGCGCAGAAAGGCCTGGCCCACCCGCTCCTCGCCAATCTCGTCGGTAATCCAGGCACTGTCCGCGCCATCGGTAAACGTCGCGCCGACACCCCAGAGCACCTGAGCCAGCAGAATCGTCTCGAAGCGCGGAACTGCGCCCTCCAGCAGAAAGCCCGCCCCGGTCAACAAGACGCCCAGAATCACCGCCAGGCGGCGGCTATAGACATCGGCCAGCGCGCCGGTGGGCACCTGGGTAAAAAAGCAGGTCGTCTCCAGCACCGTGCCCACCAGCACCAGTTGCAGCGGGTTCAGATGCGCCACCTGCGCCTGATATACCAGATCAATCGTAAAAATGAGCGTCGAGAAGAAGGCCGAAGCGCCACCTAAAATCAAATAGGTCGGATACGCGCCCAGCCTCTTTGGTCGAGCAAGCAAAACAGTCTTCTCCTTTTATGCCAGCGCTCCGGTCAGGTAGCGCGTCCACAGGTCAATTGCCAGCGCCTCGGCATCGGCCTCGACGCCATAGCGCGCAAAGTAGCGGCAGACCCGCGCGATGTCGCGGGCCAGCAAATCAAACACATCATCCTGGTTGTAGCGCGGGTCTACCGCCTGGGCAAAATCAATAATTGTCCCCGCGCCCTGCCAGTAGAGGATGTTGTACTCCGACAGGTCGCCATGCACGCGGTCACATGCCAGGAATAGCTCGATGTTGCGCAGCATCGCGTCGAAGAGCGGCTGCGCCTCCTCGCGCGGCAGGTCCACCTCGCGCAGCAGCGGCGCGGCCTCCTCCGCATCGCCCACGTAATCCATCAGCATCGCGTTGCCAATCTGCGCCAGCGGGCAGGGCACGTCGGCCCCCGCCTCATAGAGCAGGCGCTGTGTCTTGAACTCGTGCTCAATCCAGTTCGTAATCTTCGCCGCGCGCCCGCGCTCCGTGTTCTTCGACGCGCCGCGCCAGCCGCGATCACCCCGCACCACGCGCCCGCGCTCGTCGCGCACCGCGCGGTTCTGGCGATAGACCACATCGTTTTTCAGGCTGCGGAACATGCGCGGGCGATACACCTTCGCCGCCAGCAGCGTTCGGCTTGTCGCTGGGTCGGCGGCGCAGCAATAGACCGTCGCCTCTTTGCCGCTCTTGACCACGCGCAGCACGTCGGTAATCAGGTCTTGTTCGTAGAACTGCGCCAGCGATGAAAGCACCCAGAGCCGGTCACGCTGCCCGGCCAGAAACGTCGGGGTAAACTCCGGCTTCCTGCCGCCCTCCAGCGATTGCTCTTGCAGCCAGCGCTGGACATCAACGCTGCTCTCATAGCTGGTCTTTTGGTTGGGATTCTGGTTGGGATTCTGGTCCATAACCATCCTTTATCATCGCGAGAAAAACCACTACCATCAGGGCAAAGCTTTCCCCCTGGAACCAGCGGCGTTTCTACGCGAAGCGTAAGGATGGAAACACAGCAACAGCTAAGAAGCGTGGGGCGTTCGTGGCTGGCAAGCGTGGGCACAAAAAAGACGGCTACGAGCGCCTGAGCGCGCCTGTGGCCGCCACATCTGCATAAAGCGAAGAGGAATCAGCATCACCGCGCCCGGCATCTGCCGAAAGGCGCGAACGCTGCTTGAAGAAACTTCTCGGGGGTCTGGAAGCGTTATGCGTGGTTACAAGGCGCACTCTCTCCTGTGTTGGTCACACCGCTGGTGCGGGGAGCAGTAACCATGAATGCTGCCATGTATGCGCCTCCTTTAAATCTATCGGACGTTAGCAAGAGTGTACCATGCCTGGCGGGAGGAGTCAAGCCTATACAAATAACAAAGCTCTACGGTGAAACCGGCGGCATCTGCTTCGAGAAGTCTGCTTGGGAATAAGAACGCAAGCGTATCGTTTTTGAAGCCGCTCCAGATATTAAGGACGCAAGCGTATCGTTTTATTGGCAGCCCTTGACAACAGAGCAGCCAATCCACTATCATACAACCAATTAATTGTTTGATCGTATGATAGACAACGAGAAAGGCAAAGAGCATGCCAAAAGAACCTCAACCGCCGCTCAACATTAGAGAGGGAACGCTGCCCGACGACCCCGACAAGCGCGAGCGCTACACGAAAGATACACGAACCAACAATTGGCAGCCTGCCGACAAGCAGGCCATGGGGAAGGCAGGCCCGGCTGAGTATACCGAGCAGGCCAGCCGTCTGATGCTCTTTGGCCGCGCGGTTAGCGACTCCATGCGCGTCAGCATCCTGGCGCTGCTCATCGAGGAAGAGCGCCCAATGTATGGGCAGGAATTGGCCGAGCGCCTGAACGTCACGCCGCAAACCATCTCTCACCATTTGCATATCTTGAAAAATGGTGGGCTGATTCGCGAAGCGCGCGAAAACGCCTATCGCTACTATTCGCTCGACACCGAGCGCATCCAACACCTGCGCGACACGCTCTTTGCCGATAACCATTTTTCATTTCCAACCAGGCAGGAAGGGCGCGAGCGTGTCTTGCGCATCTTCTTGCAGGATGGGCGGCTGGCAAGCATCCCGAAAGACCGCAGGCAGCGGCGTTTCGTCTTGGAAGAACTGGCGCGCGCCTTCGAATGGGGCCGTTTGTACGAGGAGTTGGAAGTCAACAGCATCCTCAAGCAATCGTATGATGACGCCGCCAGCCTGCGCCGCGCCCTGATCGACGAGCAGATACTGCTGCGCGAAGGCGGGCGCTACTGGTTGGTGCGCCCCAACATCGAGACGACACAGGCTCATCATATCTAAGTAGCCGCAGGAGCTATCACAGAAGTAGCAGAAATGAGCTTGCGTTCTGCGCTTGCCCTATGCTATAATCTCGTTGTACAGCTAGCAATTGCCTCACCCACAAGGAAGGCTCTTTTTATGAGCGTTTCACGCTTTCACATCTGGCTCACAAGGCAGTCAAATAAAAACGGCTAGACCGCTGCTTACAATCATCGCGTCAGTGTAAGCAGCGGGACAGACGCCCCACTCCTCCGGCTCGGCATCAGTGCCGCCCACAGCCGGATAGCTGGCATGTCCTCCCGCACTCGTTCCCAAGCACATCCCTGGAGGGTCATGCTATGCCCATGCCACATCGCACTCAGATGCAAGTCATTAAGCGCCGCCTCGTCGGCAAAGAGGGTTCCGAGCGCGCGCGCGAACTGCGCGACATCCTGAACGACCTGCCCAACTATCGCAACGGCCCCTATGCCGACATTCGCAAATGGGTCATGGAGCAGATCGACGAAACCCACACCCGTTCGCACGCCATGCAGCGCGACAGCATTGCCGTGCGCCGCGAAGGGGCGGCGCAGGTGGCCCTCGTCGGTGCGCCCAACGCTGGGAAGTCCTCGCTGCTGCATGCCCTGTCGCACGTGCAGATCAAGATCGGCAATTACGCCTTTACCACCCTGCGCCCGGTTCCGGCGCTGACACGCATCGGCGGCGTGCTCGTCCAACTCGTCGAAATCCCCGGCCTCATCGAAGGCGCGGCGGAAGATCGCGGCGGTGGCCGCGCCCTGCTGGGCGTGCTGCGCGGAGCAGACGCCATCGTCTATTGCCAGGACAGCAGCGGGCCGCTGGATGACCTGCTGACCGTGCGCGCCGAGGTCACCGCAGCAGGCATCGACCAGCCCGCGCTGCTGGCGGCGACCAAGATCGACGAAGCCCGCGCAGGCGCAGTCGAGGCATTGCAAGCTGCCATACCTGACCTGCCGGTGGTAGGCGTCTCGATCATCGACGACATCAGCCTGGACGCGCTCAAAGAGGCGATCTGGAAACTCACCGGCCTGATGCGCGTCTATCTGCGCCACAACGGCACCGTGGACGAAGAGCCGCTGGCGCTGGAGCCGGGCGCGACGGTGGCTGATGTGGCCGACGAGATTCATCACAGCCTCGGCTCGGCCTTTCGTTCTGCTCGCCTGTGGGGGCCATCGGCGCGCTTCGACGGCCAGCAGGTCGGGCGCGACCACCCCGTGCAGGACGGCGATATCGTTGAAATTGTGCTTTGACAAGGGCCATATACTGCCATAAGGAGCAAATCATGCAAGACTATAAGAATGCCAACCTCGCCCTCTGGAACGAGGTCACCCCGGTACACGCCCGCTCAGATTTTTATGACCTGGAAGGCTTCAAGCGTGGCAAATCGACCTTGCGCCCGCACGAACTTGAAGAGGTGGGGGATGTGGCGGGCAAATCGCTGCTGCACCTGCAATGCCACTTCGGCATGGATACGCTTTCCTGGGCGCGGCTGGGTGCCAGCGTGACCGGCATAGACTTTTCCGATGTCGCCATCAATCTGGCGCAGTCCCTCGGCCAGGAGCTAGGGCTGGATGCCCGCTTCGTGTGCTCCAACGTCTACGACCTGCCAGCAAATCTCTCCGGCCAGTTCGATATCGTGTATACTGGCATCGGCGCGATTTGCTGGCTGCAAGACCTTTCGCGCTGGGCCGAAATCATCGCGCACTTTCTCAAGCCGGGCGGCATGTTCTATATTTATGAAGGGCATCCCTTTACCGCCATGTTCGAGAACGAGCGCGATACGCAAACCTACCGCGTCGCCTATCCCTATTTCCAGGGGCCGGAGCCGCTGCGGTTTGAGCCTGATGGAGACTACGCCGAACCCGATTTCAAGGGAACGCACACATCCTATGAGTGGATTCACAGCCTGAGCACCATCGTCAATTCGCTGACGCACGCCGGGCTGCGCATCGAGTCTCTGAATGAGTTCGCGCACTGCGACTGGCAGTTTTTCTCGTTCATGCAGCGGGGAGATGACGGCCTCTGGCGCTTGCCAGAGAGCTACGTGCAGCTTCCCATGATGTTTTCGCTGAAAGCGATAAAGGCATAAACTCGGCGCAGCCGTCCCGATAGCCAAACGATTCGCCGCCAGGGACGGCTGCGCTACAGGCGAACCTGCTTGTAGCGCAGCCATCCCTGCCATGCCTTCGGCAGCTAACGAGGGGCGGCCAAACATCGGGATAGCTCAACAGCAGCCATAAAGGGCCAACTGAAGGAGTAACAGACAGGAATGGGCAACCTCTTGATTGGACAATCCGGCGGGGCCACCGCCGTTATCAACGCCAGCCTGGCTGGCGCAGTGCAAGAAGCGCTGCGCAGTGATCAGATAGATGGCATCTATGGCGCGCTGCATGGCATCGAAGGCGTCCTCAAGCGCCAGATCATCGATCTACGCCAGGAAAGCGACGAAACCTGGAGCCGCGTGCTGGCAACACCATCTGCCGCGCTCGGCTCCTGCCGTTATAAGCTCCAGCCGGAAGACCCGGCCCGCGCGCTGGAAGTCTTGCGCGCCTTGAACGTGCGCTACTTTCTCTACATCGGCGGCAACGACTCGGCAGACACGGCCCATCGCCTGGCGCTGGCCGCCCGCGAAGCCGATTACGATCTGCGCGTCATCGCCATCCCCAAAACGATTGACAACGACCTGCCCATCACCGACCACTGCCCTGGCTATGGCAGCGCGGCGCGCTTCATCGCCCTGGCAACCATGGATTCCGCGCTCTGCACCGAAGCCATCCCCCATCATTATCCAGTCAAGGTCATCGAAGTTATGGGGCGCGATGCGGGCTGGCTCGCCGCCGCCTCGGCGCTCGGCAAAGAGCGGCCAGAGGACGCGCCGCACCTGATCTACACGCCCGAACGCCCCTTCAGCCGAGAACGCTTTCTGGCAGCGGTGCGCGAGGTGCAGCAAGCCGTGGGTTATGTCATCATCGTTGCCACCGAAACCATCCGCGACGAGCAAGGGCAATCGCTGGGGGCCGCGTTCGCCCAGGGCACAGACGCCTTCGCGCATCCGCTGGTGAGCGGCACGGCCCAACATCTGGTGGAACTGGTCAAGACCGAGCTTGGGCTGCGGGCGCGCTTCGACAAGCCTGGCGATTTGCAGCGCATGTCTTCGGTGGCCGTTTCCGGCATGGACCGCGACGAAGCCGCGCTGGTCGGGCGCATGGCCGTGCGCTACGCGCTGCAAGGCGTCAGCAACAAGATGGTCACGCTGGAGCGCCAGCCCGGCCCCGACTACGCCTGCGAAACGGGCCTGGCCGACCTGGAGGCCATCGCCAATGCGCAGAAGCTCCTGCCCGATCACTTCCTCGACGCCGCTGGCACAGGCGTCACCCGGGCATTTTATGACTATGCCCTGCCGCTGATTGGCGAAGCCCTGCCTAAGCACGTCCGGCTGAATAGAATACGGGCCTGATAAGGGCTTTCTTGTCCAACAAGAGATTCAAGGAGGCAAAGAAAGTGCTATCTACAAACAGCAAGCAGGAGGAAGGAACAAAGTGATGAAACTCCAACCCCATACTGAACAGGCTTCGGTGTCCAGCGCTTTCGCATTCCAGCGTATAAGTCTGGCAGCCTGCATCCTCCTCGCGCCCTTCTCGATCACTCTCTACCTCGTCTCCTGGCCGGGCAATCTCCGCCAGCCGCTCGTCGCCACCGCGATGGCCGGTCCAACCGGCAATACACTGCACTTCATTGGCGCTCTCGCCGCCTCCTTCTTCCTGCCCCTGGGCTACCTGGGCATGTCGCTGCTGGGCCTGCGGCGCGCGCCCTGGCTTGCTACACTCTCGGCGGCGCTCTCTCTGGTCGGCTGGATTCCTTGGGCCGCACTGATGGGCCTCGATGACCTGGCTTACGACATTGACCAGGGCGGCAGCACTCCACAGTTTGCCGCCCTCTGGACGCACTTCAATGGCGATGTCGTCATGACGATCTATCTACTCATTTACATCATCGGCCACCTGCTCAGTGCAGTGCTGATCGGCATTATGCTGGGGCGGCTGCGCGTCGTTCCCGTCTGGGCGGCCTGGGCCTTTGCTCTCACCAGTCCGCTCACCATCCCGATCATTGTCGTGCATAATGTCGTCTTCCAGGACGTGCTCAAATATCTGGTCTGTGCCCTCTGGATCATCGGCGCTATTCCTGCCGCTGGCGCCATGCTCAAAAATAAGGCACTCGTCGAATGACAAAGCAGAACAAAATCAAAACCAACGCCATGCGCCTGCTCGACAAGCACCGCATCCCCTACGAGGCATTCTTCTATCCCGACACCATCCACTCGGCAGAAGAAGTCGCTGTGCTGCTGGGCGTTCCGGCCAGCCAGGTCTTCAAGACACTGGTCGTCTTTGCCGATGGCAAGCGCCATCTGCTCGTCGTCACGCCTGGTGACCGCGAGCTTGATATGCGCCTGGTGGCGAAAGGCGTCAACGCCAAATCGGCGCAGATGGCCCCCCAGCGCGAGGCCGAACGGCTGACCGACCTGAAAGTCGGCGGCATCTCGCCGCTGGCCCTCACCGACAAACCCTTCGAGGTCTATCTGGACGCCAGCGGCGCAGCGCTGGAGGAGTTGTACATCAATGGTGGGCAGCGCGGGGTCAACGTGCGGCTGCGCGTGGCCGATTTGTTGCAAGTGACTGGCGCAAAGGTCATCACCGCAACAACCAGCGAAACGCGCAGCGAACTTGAGGACTAAAGAGCAGGGCTGCTACTTCAGGAAATAGTCACTGACTGCCCTGGCGACTTCTTGTGGGGCCTTCTGGTCGATGCCAAAGTGGTCAAGTTTGGGAAACTCCCGCGATCTGAAACGCGGGAGGACGGCTGCCAGCCGCTCCACCGTCAGATTGACCCATTTGCTATCGCTTTTGCCCCCATACATGAGCAAAACATTGGCAGCTATTGTTCGGTAGTTCTCATAACTGCTATCAAGCCGAGCCACCTCCCGATGTTCGCGCAGATTTTCAGGGAGAAGTCCCAACATCTGCTGACGTTTGTGGGAGTCGAGGACCAGTGGAAGCAGCAGCTTCATGAGCCAGGGCGGGGTATTACGAGCGCGCTCCGGGCCGACGCTGAGCGAGAACTCGACAAAGGCATCGAGATATTTCTGTTCGGCGAGCTTCTTTTCGTAGCCAGGCATCCAGCCCATTGGGATAGACCCCTCAATCGAGACGCCGGGTTCGTACACAGCTATTTTGGTGAACGATGGGTTGTTGCGCGCCACTTCCAGGGCCACCAAGCCCCCATAGCTGTGGCCCACGAGGGCAGACGCGCCGGTCTTTGCTTGCAAAGCCAGGACATCCTCACACTCTTTGCGAATGCTGTAATCAGCGCCTTGGGGGCTGCTCAGCCCGCGCCCGCGTCGTTCGATGATATGGACGGTAAACTGCTCGGCCAGCGCGCTCCCAAAGGCAGCATAGTCGGCAGCCACAGCAAGCGCGCCAGGAATCACGATCACCGCTGGCCCGCTACCCAGCGTGAGATAGCTAATCTTCGCTCCATCCTGGGATACTACCGCGCGGGTGGTGTCGATGGCAGCGCTCATCTGACTCGTCATCATACTTGCTCCTTCTTCATTTTGATCATCAGGGCCTGGTATAACCGTTCGGTAATTTCGCGCAGGTGCTGACCATCCACGCCAGCGAGAATCAGCAACTGGTCAAAGTGCGCGTCCAGCAGTTGTCGCCCCTGGGCCATCACCTCGCTGCCTTTCTGCGTGATGGTCACAAGCCGCTTGCGCCCATGCTCCGGGCTTCTGGTCGTCTGGATGTAACCATCCTTGGCAAGCTCCACCAGCATCATGCTCACCGCCGGATCGCTGTAACCCAGGGCAACAGCCAACTCATGTTGGGTGACTGTGCCGGAGTGTTGCAGAACGAGCAGAAAGAGGGCACGCTTGTAGGAGATGCCCAACTGCGTCTGCAACAAGTGATCGGCGGCACGGTCCAGTTCAAACATGAATCTGCCTAAGAGATAGCTAGGAGATGCGCTCATCACATATAAACTCCTTAATATTAAGTATTTAATATTAACATCTTAACACGCTTTGGGTAACTTTGCAACCTCTTGTGAGGGAGCGCTATCTCAGGCACAAGCGCCAAGTGCGCCGATGGGCTTTGACTGGCTGGGAAAAGAGATATGGAAACCCCAAGAGGGGATATAATGAAGGCATTCATAAAGCGAGGTGAGCTATGTCAGCAATAACGCTCAAGCGTGCGATTATCGTTGTGCTGGATGGCGTGGGCGCGGGCGACGCGCCCGACGCCGCCGCCTATGGCGACGCGGGAACCAACTCGCTGGGCCACTGCGCCAGCGCCGTTGGTGGGCTAGAGTTGCCCAATTTGGGCAAAATGGGCCTGGGCAACATCACGCCGATGGAAGGCACGCCAGCCCGCGCCGACGCGACCGGCGCGTGGGGTAAGATGGCCGAACGTTCCGCTGGCAAGGACAGCACCACCGGTCACTGGGAAATCAGCGGCGTCATTCTCAACCGCCCGCTGCCCACCTATCCCGATGGCTTCCCGCCCGATGTAGTAGCACAGTTCGAGGAAGCGATTGGACGCAAAGTGCTGGGCAACAAAGCCGCTTCCGGCACAGAGATCATCAAAGAACTCGGCGAAGAACATCTGCGCACCGGGCGGCCCATCCTCTACACCTCCGCCGACAGCGTGTTTCAGGTCGCCGCGCACCAGGAGATCATCCCCCTCGAAGAACTGTACGCCATCTGCGCCACGGCGCGCAAAATGCTGACCGGCGAGCACGCCGTCGGGCGCGTCATCGCCCGCCCATTCGAGGGCACGCCCGGCCAGTTCGTGCGCACCTCCCACCGCCGCGATTTCTCGCTGGAGCCGCTGGGCACGACTCTGCTCGATCTGCTAGACGCCCGTGGCGATGCCGTGATTGGCGTGGGCAAGATCGAAGACCTTTTTGCCGGGCGCGGCCTCACTGAGCGCAACCACACCGAAACCAACCAGAATGGCATGGCCGCCACCCTGCGCTATCTGGAACGTGACTTCACCGGCCTGCTGTTCGTCAATCTGGTGGAATGCGATATGCTATGGGGGCACAGACGTGATCCACAGGGCTACGCGCAGGCGCTGCGCGACGTGGACGCCTGGATTCCCGATGTGCAGGCGCGCATGCGCCCCGGCGACGCCTTCTTTCTGACGGGCGATCACGGCGTGGACCCAACCGCCCACGGCACCGATCATACCCGCGAATGCGTGCCGCTGCTGGCCTGGGGGCCAGCGCTGCGCGGCGGCGTGGACCTGGGAACGCGCGCCACTTTTGCCGACCTCGGCCAGACGGTCGCCGCCGCTTTTGGCGTTGGCCCGCTGGTTGCAGGAACCAGTTTTGCAGGAGAACTTGGCTTATATGCCACGCTTTGACAGAGAATAAGGAGCCTGATATGGCGACGCCAACATCCATCAATCCGCACATCTTTGCCGCCTATGATGTGCGCGGCATTTACCCCACCGAGATCAACGAAGAAGCGGCCTATCGTTTTGGCCGCGCGCTGGTTGTGTATCTCAAGCCTGCCCAGGTGGCCGTCGGGCGCGATATGCGTCTTTCTTCGCCCGCGCTGGCCGAAGCGATGCTGCGCGGCATCACCGATCAAGGTGCCGACGCCATCGACCTGGGGCTGACCACCACCGATGAATTGTATTTTGCCGTGGGCAAGTTCAACTATCCTGCTGGCGTGATGATTACCGCCTCGCACAATCCCAAGCAGTACAACGGCTTCAAAACCTGCCGCGAGCAGGCCATCGCGCTCAGTTCGGCCAGCGGCCTCAACGACATTCGCGATCTGGTGCTCAAGAAAGAGTTTCCCGACCCCGAAGCGGCGGGGCGTGTCATCCGCCGCGATGTGACCGACGATTATATCAGCCACGCCCTCAGCTTCATCGATGCCCACAAGATCAAGCCGCTGAAGATTGCCGCCGACGCGGGCAACGGCATGGCGGGCATGATTCTGCCGCGCGTCTTCAAGAGCCTGCCCTGCCAGCTTGTCCCCCTCTATTTCGAGCTTGACGGCAACTTCCCCAACCATCCGGCCAGCCCCATCGAGCCGCAGAACATGGTCGATCTGCAAAAGGCCGTGCGCGACAACCACGCCGACCTGGGCGTCGCCTTCGATGGAGACGCCGACCGCATGTTCATTGTCGATGAACACGGCGGCCTGATTGGCGGCGATATGGTCACGGCGCTGGTGTCCAAGAGCCTGCTCAAGAAGCACCCAGGCTCAACCATCCTCTATAACCTGATCTGCTCGCGCAGCACGCCCGAAACCATCGAGCGCTCTGGCGGCAGGGCTGTGCGCACGCGCGTGGGCCATTCCTTCATCAAGGGGCAGATGCGCGAAGAAAACGCCATCTTTGGCGGCGAGCATTCCGGCCACTTCTACTTCCGCGACAACTGGTACGCCGACTCCGGCCTGATTGCCTTCCTGATCGTGCTGGAACTCATCTGCGAAGAGGGACAGCCGGTCTCTGAATTGCTCAAGCCCATCGACACGCGCTTCCGCAGCGGCGAAATCAACAGCGAGGTGCAAGACATCCCCGGCAAGCTGAAGCAGCTTGAGGGGCATTACCAGGCGCAGGGCGCGCAGATCGACCACCTGGACGGCATCACCGTCCAATTCAAGGACTGGTGGTTCAACGTGCGCGGCTCCAACACCGAGCCGCTGCTGCGCCTGAACCTGGAGGCCGACAACAAAGCGCTGATGGAAGCGCAACGCGACAACGTGCTCAAACTGATTCGCGGCTAACCATTCGACACTACCGTAGACGTTGTAGACGTTGTAGACGCTTGATGACGATCAATCTTCTTTCTTCTTTCGTTCAAGAGTTCACAAGACCAGTTCGGGAGCAGGAAAACCTCTTGCTCCCGAACGGCCTCGATTTCATTACGCGGGCGTAGCGACCTTCCAGAGAAACCCGTCCAGGTCGCTGAAGTACCCGGAGTACCCCCACTGGTAAGCGGTGGCTTCCTTTACCACGCTGCCGCCAGCCGCCACAGCCTTGCCCAGTACCTCGTCCACCGCTTCGCGCGAGGAGACGATGTAATGGAACGAGACGCTCCGGAATCCCGACCCCTCCGAGGAAACGCCAGCGTCTTGGGCCGCCGCCTCCCTCTCATAGAGGGCCAGCGAGGACTTAGCGCCCAGGTTGATCGACACGAAATTAGGATAGTCCTTGTCAATCTCGCCGCCCAGGCCCTCCCCATAGAACTGCTTCGAGCGGGCCAGGTCTTTCACACCAAGCATAATGGTGGTTACTTCCAGAGGCATGGGTATCTCCCTTCTTGTACGTGTTCATTCTTGTACGGTGCGTTGCGCACCTCACCACACTGACGAAACGAAGCCGCAGCATGTGACCGGCCCATGAGATTTCAACCACAAGCCGCCACTGGCTTCCCATCACCCTGGCCCATTTGGGCACAACCCCTTGACTTTTTGTGCTCGCCTGGGTATACTCCTGGCAAGCGCTTTCTCTTTTGCCAGTGGGAAGCGCGTTGCACCTTGACAAGTTGTGATGGCTGGCATGGTCGGTGACAGACTCGCCGACCATGCCATCACCCCAAACCCTGCAATAGCCAGGACGTGGGGCTGGGGGCATTCTATGTCATCGAAGCCTCCGGCGGCCACCTTCTGAACCCTGCCCGCCGCGCGCCCTCTGGCGCGCCTCTGGCAGACGTTCGCAGGGTGGCCGCTTTGTGTCCGGCGCAGAGGTGGGGTGGTCTGCGCCGAAGCGACACTGGAGGTGTTCGATGCTCTTCGACCCCTACGCCTATGACCTGACTTCTTCCACCAGGCAGCCCACCGCTGACGCGCTGCTGTCCGTTCCCGCCGACATCCGCGCCGTGCTCTGGCAGGGCTTGACCGAGGCCGTTGACGGCGCGCTGGACCTGTGGGAGCGCCTGCCCCTGGGCCATCAAGCCGCGCC
>Ga0070734_10000756_pt1 | contig 58825 bp, 48 predicted proteins | sample Coa_R1_8_FD_66444 | JGI IMG/M metagenome (GOLD analysis project Ga0070734, IMG submission 66444) | Surface soil microbial communities from Centralia Pennsylvania, which are recovering from an underground coalmine fire - Coalmine... | ecosystem: Environmental > Terrestrial > Soil > Unclassified ...
GCTCGTAAGGTCGCGGCTCGTAAGGTCGCGGCTCGTAAGGTCGCGGCTCGTAAGGTCGCGCTCGTAAGGTCGCGCTCGTGAGGTCGGGCTCGTGAGGTCGGCGATCTAGTCTACGGTGCTGGGAGACTTCTTGGCGAAATAAAGAGCGACAGCGCGATCAATGTTGGCGCGCGTGAGGCGGACTGGGCGGCCTTCATACTCGCTGATGGCGCGCACCAGCTTGTAGATGTCCATTGGGTAACAGGCGCGCAGACACCCGGCGCCCGCGGCGTAGCAGCGTTCGCGCAGATAAGGAGCGGCGCCCGCTTCGGCACTCACCTGTTTGGCCTGCACCACCCGCTGGAAGATCTGATCGAAGATCTCGGGGCTCACGCTTTCCACCATCACCTTGGTCTGAATGCGCCGCAGGAAGGCTTCGTCCGCGAGGTCGTAGGGATCGAGGTTCGTGGAAAACACGACCATCAGCTCGAACGGCACCTGGAACTTCATTCCCGAAGCCAGGGTCAAATAGTCGACGCGGCGGTCGAGAGGAACAATCCAGCGATTCAAGAGTTCGCGGGGCGTGAGCACCTGCCGCCCAAAGTCGTCGATGATCAGAATCCCATTGTTGGCCTTCATCTGGCAGGGCGAGATGAAGACTTTCGTGCTTTCGTCGAGCCGCAGTTCGAGCATGGCGGCCGACAATTCACCGCCCACGGTGATGCAAGGCCGCTCGCAGACCGCCCATCGCGGATCGAGCAGGTCGTCGTCGTCCGCCACCTGGCGGTGCACCACCGGGTCGAATACCGTAATGATGTGGCCATCGACCTCGACGGCGTACGGTACCAGCACGGTATCGCGATAAATGCGCAGAATGCGCTCGGCGATGCTGGTTTTCCCGTTGCCGGTGCCACCATAGAGGAACAAGGACTGATGGCCAATGAGAGACGGCCCGAGTTGATCCAGGAGACCATCCGGCAGGACGAGGTCGCTGAACGCCTGGCGAAGGCTTTCGCGTCCTAATCGTACCTGCGCTGCCTGCGAATTCACTACCTTCTGATACTGCTGGATAGAGACGGGCATCGGGCCAACATACTGGCACACTTCGTTGCGCGCGGTGGCCTGCACGCGGCCGGCGGCAGTAAGCGTGAATTGATAGTCGTTGCCCACCATTCCCTTCACTTCCAGAAGCTGTTGCTGCCGAAACTGGTGGAAAAGTGTTTCGAGCAATGGAAATGAGAGCTTGAGCGTCTGATTCAACGCCGATAAAGTGGCCGAACCGTGCAGCCACAGGAAGCGTAGGACGATGTCGCTGACGAGGGCACGCCGCACCCCCAAGTCCTCAATCTTGTCCGGAATTAACGGCCGGTCCGGCCGCTCCACCTCTGCCACGGCACCACTGAATGACGTCATAAATTTCGACTTGCCCAGAAATATACACCGGAAAGGCAAGATCAAAACAGTAGGCGTTAGTTAATGCTGGTGATGATGACTGTGGTGGTCGTCCACCTGTACCGGAATGGCACAACCGCTCTCAGAAATGGCGCAACTGACGTGTTCGAACTGCACAGTGGTGTGGGAGATATGGAAATGCTCCGCGAGCATCGTGTTGAGACGACGGAGGATCTTGTCGCTGGCGGACGGTGGCACGTCCTTAATGAGAACATGGCAACTCAGTGCGTGTGTGCTCGACCCCAAGCTCCAGATATGCAGATCGTGAACATCGAGGACGCCATCCACGGAGCGCATTCCTGAAGTTACATCCCCCAAACGGATTCCGCGAGGCAGTCCCTCGAGCAAAATGTTAAGTGACTCGCGGATGATGTCCCAGGCGGTCCAGATAATCAAGGCGCCAATCAGGATGGACAGAATGGGGTCGACGCGGAGCCACCCGGTGAACTGAATGGCGATGGCGCCAGCGATGATTGCGACCGACCCGAGGGCGTCGCCCAGGAAGTGGACGAAGGCGGATCGCATGTTGAGATCTCCGTGACTGGCGCCGCGCAGCGCCAGCATGATGCTGCCGTTGACGACCAATCCGAGCGCCGCGATCACGATCATGATCGTTCCCTGTACGCCTTGCGGAGTGCGCAGGCGGTCGACGCTTTCGTAGAGGATCCACGCCGCGAGTGCTACCAGGGTTAAGGCGTTAACGAAGGCAGAAAGCACTCCCGCGCGGTGGTACCCATAAGTTTTGATTTCGTCGGGCGGCTTCGACTGCATGTACACGCCGAACCACGCCAGAAACAGCGCCAGGGCATCCGTGAAATTGTGTACGGCATCAGAAATCAGTGCCAGGGAGTGAGCCCGGAGTCCGGCAAACACCTCGACCGCCACGAACGCCAGAGTGGCCGCGAGTGACCATTGTAAGACCCGTCCATTGACTGCGTTGTGGCTATGACTGTGGGAGTGCGAATGCAAACCGACGCTCCTCCTTTTAGTCTAAACCCGTCAGGCGTGGGAATGCTTCAAGTAATGCTGGCGTAACAGATCTTTGCCGTAATCGTTACCGTTGGGCGTACGCACCACGCAGTGGATGTGTTGGCGCGTCGGCAGGTTGCGATCCTTCGCCATCGACGCGAGATTCGCGGGTCTCTGGTGATCAAACTCGATCAGAATAACAGGACTGTGAATCCGGTAATAATACACGCTCTCGGAATCCGCGCCTCCGATCCAGGCAAAGCACGTGCGTCCAAGATGCTGCTTCACTTCGTCCATGCGGACGCGCGCGTGGCCCTCGTCCATGTTGCCGATGTACAGGTCGACAAGCTCGAGCAGTTGCTTCTGCTCGGGGGCGCGAAAGTCGGCGGCCGGGACGCCGGCGTAGTCCAGCACCACGTTGTCCTTGAAGGCCTCGGTCAGGTTGTAGTTCTCGGTCTTGCTGGATTTGAGGATAGCCTTCGCGCGGCGCGAGTTGTCGAGCGCCAGCAGCATGGCGAGTCCGCGATTCTGTTCCTCTTGCAGGATCGAGATGCCTTTGTACTTGCCTGAGGTGGCGGTCACGGGCTCGGACCCGGTGAAATAGGGCGTCATCACTACCTGATCGCCGAGCGCAAAGTAATTGATGATGGCGTGATGCCCGTCGAGCTGGAAGCCCCACGCATCGGTGGCGGAAGGCTTTCCCATGACCGTAAAGAAGTAGAGATCTTCGCCCAGGAACTGGTGGTCGTTGGTCAATTCGGCGAGCGTCTCGTTGAGGCGCATGATGTCGCGGGTGAGTTTCACTCCGCGCGGGCTGAGCGCCGCTTCGAGGAGTCCGAATGCGGCGGCACGTTGCGCGTCGTTCATCTCCCGCAGACTCACTCCCTGGCGGACATAGAAATGCTGATTCATCCACTTGCGCCATTCCGGGTCGTCGACAGCGAATAGTGTGCGGTCACGCTGCGCCTTAGACAAGCTGGCGAGGAAGCGTTCGGCCGCGATGCGCACTGGCGCAGTGGGGACGCCAGTGGAATGGATCCCGTAGAGTCCCGGTTCCACCGCGCCGTTCGCGGTGATGCCTATGAAAGGTTCTGCGAGCCCGCGCCGCTCATTGTCTTCCGACATCTTGCGGAAGCGCTCAGCCATGTCCCCGGTGTTTTGCGGGAACGCGTACGGTGCGAGGAGGGCTCCCGGAATCCAGGTGGAGAATAAACGCCGGCGGGTGAAACGCGCGCCGGAGAGGGAGTGCGGCGGATGAACGTGCGGATGTCGAGACATACGATTGCGGGATTCATTATATCCCCGGCGTTCGGTGCGCGCTGATCGCGGGGCTCCTGCCGAATGCCCCTTTGACCGGCAATCCAAAACTGTGCAGAATGGTCTGCGAAGGAGCAACGCGCGTGCCTGACCAAGAGGATATGCATCCGGCAACCCGTCGAGGTTTCCTGGGCGCGGTCACTGCTTTGACGGCCGCCTCTTACGATCGTGTCCTGGGAGCCAACGATCGCGTCGGCATCGGTTTCATCGGCTTCGGACTAATTGGCAAGCAGCACATCACTAATTTCAAAAAGTCGTTTCCGGACGTGGATAGGGTCGCGCTTTGCGATGTGTATAAGCCGCGCCTCGAGGAGGGGCTCGCCTACCTGGAGAATCCCGCCGCCAAGGGCTACAGCGACTTTCGGAAGATGTATGAGAACAAGGACATCGATGGAGTGGTGATCGCGACGCCGGACCACTGGCACGCGCTGCTGACGATCATGGCCTGCGCGGCGGGCAAAGACGTGTATGTCGAGAAGCCGCTCACGGTCTTCATCGACGAGGGGAAGTGGATGATCCAGGCGCGCGACAAGTATCAGCGCGTGGTGGTGGTGGGCACGCAACGCAATCACAATCCCGGGCATCAGGTGGCGAAGCGAATCATCGAGAGCGGCACTTTGGGCAAACTGCAGATGGTGAAACTGGGAGCTGGCAGCCGCAACATCTATCCGGGATTCGGGAAGACTCCGGTCACCGATCCACCCGCCGGTTTCGACTACGATCTGTGGCTCGGACCGGCGCCCAAACGGCCGTTTCAAGCGCATCGCGGGCTATATCATTTCCGTTGGTTCTGGGATTATTCCGGCGGGCAGTTGACCAATCTGGGCGCACATAGCGTGGCTGCGTTTCTCTTGGTGACGGGCGCGAAGGGGCCGACGAAAGTGGTGTCGTTCGGCGGGCGAACGACGCTGGAAGATGACGGCGAGACTCCCGACGTGCAGGAGTGCCTCTATCAGTTTCCCGATTTCCTGATGACGATGGGAGTGCGCGAGGCGAATGCATTTCGCGATTCGGGAGGGCCGGTGATCGTGGGCACCAAAGGCAATCTGGTGCTGGGTTCGAATCAGGTGGTGCCGGAGATGCACGGCGATCCGGTCAACCAAATTCCGCGATTCGCCGGACATCCAGCGGGCGGCCCGGTTTACAACGACACCATGCCAACTGCGTGGATCGAGGCGCAGGCGGGTACAGGCGGCGCTCGCGGCGAAGCGCTCGAAGAGCAGATGTTCAACGCCAATAAACGCGATTGGATCGACTGCATTAAGTCGCGCAAGCGGCCCTTCTGCGATTTGGAATTGGGACATCGTACGGCGACGATTTGCAATCTTGGAAATATGTCGTTACGGCTTGGCGGGCGCACGATTCACTGGGATGCTGAGAAGGAGATGGTGGTGGGTGATAAGGAAGCGTCGGCGATGTGCCGGAAGGAGTATCGGGCGCCTTGGGACGGTGTTCTGCGGAGCATCATAAAGGTATGAAGTGGCAACGTGGCGCAAACACTCCTGTCTGCCGCGTCGAGACTCATCTCGACGCTTTTCGGGTGTCCACCAAAACTGACTGCAAGCCGGCAGTCCGATCGCGGAAGACCCCGAACCAGTTTCTGCCGCAGACTTGGAGCACTACCGGAATGCGTCGAGATGAGTCTCGACGCGGCAAACAGGAGTGTTTGCGCCACGGGGTTCAGACAGCAGCACAGGTCCGTAAGCAGAGGCGGGAGAGTACGCGATGAAGGGGGCGCGCATTCATCAGCATGGCGGCCCCGACGTACTGATGTACGAAGATCTGCAGGAACCACGCATCGCGGCCAACCAAGTGCTCCTGCGCGTGCGGGCCTGCGCGTTGAACCACCTCGACCTGTTCGTCCGCGCGGGAATTCCGGGAATGAAGTTCGCGATGCCGCACATCCTCGGGAGCGATATCGCGGGCGAAGTCCTGGCGGTGGGCGAACTCTGTGAGCGCGTGAAGCCCGGCTGGCGCGTGCTTCTTTCCCCGGGACTGAGTTGCCGGCAATGCGAAGCGTGCCTCTCCGGCGAGGACAATCTCTGTCGCCGATACACGGTGTTGGGCTACGGTGTGGATGGCGGCAACGTGGAACGGCTGGCTGCGCAGGAGTACAGCGTGATTCCAATTCCCGACCATCTGAGCTTCGAAGAGGCGGCCGCCGTGCCGCTGGTGTTCCTCACGGCATGGCACATGCTCACCACACGCGCACGCCTGCGGCCCGGAGAGGATGTGCTGGTCCTGGCGGCTTCGAGCGGCGTGGGGTCGGCCGCCATCCAGATCGCGAAGATGTTGCATTGCCGCGTGATCGCGACTGCGGGCGGCGAAGAAAAGCTGGCGAAGGCGCGCGCCTTGGGCGCCGATCATTGCCTCGATCACTACGCCACGAACATCTCCGCCGAGGTGCGGCGAATCACCGGCAAGCGCGGTGTGGACGTCGTGGTGGAGCATGTGGGCACGGCTACCTGGCCGAAGAGCCTGGAGTCTCTCGCGCCTGGCGGACGACTCGTCACCTGCGGTGCGACCACGGGATTCGATGCTCAGATCGATCTGCGATACCTGTTCAGCAAGCAATGGAGCGTCCTGGGGTCCTTCATGGGTACGATGGCGGAGTTGTACCAGGTCTTGGCGTTTGTGTATGGCGGGCAACTCAAGCCGGTGATCGACCGAACATATCCGCTGGCCGAAATCCGCGCAGCGCACGAGCGCTTGGAACGTAAAGAACAATTCGGCAAAGTGATTCTTCAGATGCCATGAGCACACAACTGGTCGGACGGATCGGGCTGCTGGTGAGTTGGCTGGCCTGGATGTATCCCTTCATTTTCCGCGCACCGCACAACCAGAAGAGGCCGTCCATCACCGAGAGAGGACGGACGCGCTTGGGCTTGTTCCTGCAGAGCGCTGCGATCGTCATGCCATTTGTGATCCGCCTGCCGGCGGACTCGCCGCCCGGCCCGTTCCGTGTGTTCCCCGCACTGATTCTGGGACTCCTCTCCGCGGTACTTGGCTGGGGCGCCGTGGATCACCTGGGCAAGCAGTTTCGTGTCCACGCCGGACTTTACGAAGATCACGAGTTGGTGCGGACGGGCCCTTATTCCATCGTGCGGCATCCTATCTATACCTCGATGCTGGGGATGCTGGCTTGCAGCCTGCTGGTATTGACGCCGTGGCCGTGGGCGCTGCTTTCGGTGGCGATCTTCGTGGTGGGGACCGAGATTCGCGTGCACATCGAGGATCGCCTGTTGGAGTCGCGCTTCGGGCAGGCGTTCCAGGAGTACCGCAGTGCGGTCCGAGCGTATGTGCCTTATGTGCGATAACGGGAGACTCCGGCGATGACAGAGAGCGAGTGGGAAGACGCACAGTCGAAGCCCAGTGACGCCGACTGCTCGGCGATGAGGTCTCTGCAAGGCGATGTGCTGGTGCTGGGGGCGGGAGGAAAGATGGGCCCGTCGTTGGCACGGCTGGCACGCCGCGCGAGCGATGCCGCGGGGTCTCCGAGGCGTATCCTGGCGGCCTCGCGCTTTCCGGATGAGAATCTGAAGCGCCAAATGGCGTCCCAGAAAATCGAGGCGATCTCCTGCGACCTTCTGGATCGCGAGCAACTCGCGCTCCTGCCGGATTGTCCAAATGTCCTTTTCCTGGCAGGTCGGAAATTCGGGTCGACTGGAAATCTGGCGCTCACGTGGGCGACCAACGTGGTTCTTCCGGCGATGGCGGCGGAGCGATTCCGCGGATCGCGGATCGTCGCGCTTTCGAGCGGGAACGTGTATGCTCTCTCCGCTGATCCAGCGACCGAGCAGACAACGCCCGCTCCGGTCGGGGAGTACGCGCAATCGGTTCTCGCCCGCGAGCGGGTCTTGGAGTATTTTTCGGTCCGCGACCAGACCCCTGTCGCCCTCCTACGTCTTAACTACGCCAATGATCTCCGCTACGGCGTATTGCTCGATATCGGCCAGCGTGTGTGGCACAGGCAGGCGATGCCGCTGGCTACGGGATGGGTGAATGTCATCTGGCAGCGCGACGCGAATTCCATCGTGCTGCGCTCGTTGGCGCTGGCAGAGTCCCCGCCCCTGGTGCTCAATGTCACGGGGCCGGAGCGTCTTTCGGTCCGCTGGATCGCCACACGTTTCGGCGAGATCTTTGGAATCGAGCCGCGATTTGAGGGCGTCGAGGCGGAGACCGCCCTGCTGAGCGATGCCTCGCTGTGCTGCAAGCTTCTCGGTACGCCATCGGTCGGACCCGAGGAGATGATCGCGATGACCGCCGACTGGATTCGCGCGGGTGGAGCTACTCTGGATAAGCCGACTCGCTTCGAGGTGCGCGATGGCGCCTTTTGACTGGCGTGCGCGGCTTCGCGAGGGCTTGGTGATTCCGGCGCATCCCTTGGCGCTGACCGCCAGGCGCCGCCTGGACGAAGATCGGCAGCGCGGGCTGACGCGATACTATCTGGACGCAGGTGCGGGCGGCATCGCGGTAGGTGTCCACACGACGCAATTCGCGATTCGCGATTGCGGGCTGTATGAACCGGTCCTGGCGCTGGCAGCAGATGAGGCTCGTGAGCGGCACGTCGTGAAGATCGCCGGTGTTTGCGGAACCACTCGGCAGGCACTTCGCGAGGCGGCTATCGCGCAACGACTTGGCTACGAGACCGGCCTTCTGAGCTTGGCAGCCTTGGCCGGAGCTTCGATCGATGCGTGGATCGAACATGCGCGCGCAATCGGTGAAGTTCTGCCGCTGGTGGGATTCTACTTGCAGCCCGCAGTCGGGGGTTGTCTGCTGGATGCGGAGTTCTGGCGGCGCTTTGCCGCACTGGAATCGGTGGTGGCAATCAAGATTGCGCCATTCAACCGCTATCACACGCTAGACGTTCTGCGCGGCGTTGCGGAATCGGGCCGAGCTTCCGAAATCGCGCTCTACACCGGGAACGACGACCACATCGTGCTCGATCTGATCGGCAGCTATCGGGGGTTGCGCATCGTGGGCGGACTGCTCGGACAGTGGGCTGTTTGGACGCGGCGGGCAGTCGAGATGCTCGCAGGTATTCATCAAAACCCCTATGCGCCCGAGTGGCACGACGTCGCCTGGCAACTCACGGACACGAATGCCGCGCTGTTCGACGTGGCGAATGGATTTCGCGGATCGATTGCCGGGGTTCACGAGATTCTGCGGCGCCAGGGACTGCTGGAGGGAATCTGGTGTCTGGATCCGAACGAGACTTTGTCGCCTGGTCAACTTGCCGAGATCGATCGCGTCTGCGCGGCGTATCCACATCTTGCCGACCCGGTCAACGCTCCCTGAGCTGACGGTCGCTCGTGAACGCAGCTAGCGAATGCCGGGGCTTTTGGCCACTCGCCGTACGGTTCGATGATACGATCCTTTCATGTCAGGGATATAATCAGACCAACCCCAAGCCATGGATGCGGCTTACATGTCACTTCACCGCTCCGGCGAACTTCACCGCCGCGCGGAAGCGGCGCTTGAGCGCCTCTCGCGTTGCCTGGTGTGCCCTCGCGATTGCGGCGTGGATCGCATGGCCAACAAGACCGCGGCCTGCCATACGGGGCGCTATGCACAGGTGAGCAGCTACTTCCGGCACTTCGGCGAAGAGGACTGCCTGCGGGGGTGGCGCGGCAGCGGCACGATCTTCTTTTCGATGTGCAATCTGCGCTGCGTATTCTGCCAGAACTACGACATCAGCCAGGTAACGCGCGGCACGGAGGTCACCGGCCAGGACCTTGCCGCGATCATGCTGGAACTGCAGTCGTGGGGCTGTCACAACATCAACTTCGTCACTCCCGAGCACGTAGTGCCGCAGATCCTGGAAGCTCTGCCCATCGCGGTAGATCGCGGCCTGCGGCTGCCGCTAGTCTACAATACGTCATCGTACGATTCGCTCGACAGCCTGCATCTGCTGGACGGAATCATCGACATCTATATGCCCGATTTCAAATTCTGGGACCCGGCACTTGCGTTGCGTTATGTGAAGGCGCGCGACTATCCCGAAACGGCCCGGCGCAATATACGCGAGATGCACCGGCAGGTGGGCCCACTGCAACTGGACGATATGGGGCTGGCGAGGCGCGGCGTGCTGGTACGGCACCTGGTGATGCCGGGCGACATTGCGGGTACCGAATCGATCATGCGGTTCCTTGCCGAAGAAGTGTCGCACGATACCTACGTCAACGTGATGGACCAATATCATCCCGAGGGCCGCGTCTCGGGCTCGCAGTTTGTGGAGATCGATCGCCCCGTCAGTAATGCCGAATATCAGCGGGCATTGGAAACGGCCCGTGCCGCGGGACTGTGGCGGATCGATCAACGGGCGGACGCATGAACCCGATGCGAAGCATACTTTTCGCGATTTCGATTGGGGGAGTCGCTTTCGCGCAATCCGCGGCGCAAGCTCCTTCGCAATCCACCGTGACCCTGGCGGGTACGGGGACAGCGGGATTTTCGGGAGACGGCGGACCAGGCACCAGGGCGGAGATCAACAATCCCTATGGACTGACCATCGGGCCGGACGGGGCTCTCTACTTCTGCGAGATCGGCAATCATCGCATCCGCCGCCTGGATCTGCGCACCAAGCTCGTTTCCACGGTCGCGGGAAGCGGGCAGAAGGGATACTCCGGGGACGGCGGGACGGCGCTCGCGGCGGCAATGAACGAGCCGTACGAAGTGCGCTTCGATCGCGATGGCAACATGTTCTTCTGCGAGATGCAAAATCACGTGGTGCGTCGCGTGGATGCCAGGACGCGCGTCATCACTACGGTGGCTGGTACAGGCGAGGCCGGATTCTCGGGCGATGGTGGACCCGCCGTGAAAGCTCAACTTCGCCAACCGCACAGCATCGCTTTCGATCCTGAGGGACGTCTGCTCATCTGCGATATCGGCAACCTGCGGATCCGCCGAGTCGATCTACGATCCGGCACAATCGAGACGTGGGCGGGCACCGGCGAGAAGAAGCCCACACCCGATGGCGCACCGATCACCGGCACTCCTTTGAACGGGCCGCGAGCCATCACCGCCGACCCCGAAGGCAATCTCTACCTTGTGCTACGTGAAGGCAACGCCGCTTACCGCATGGACACGCGCGCCAACCGTATTTATCATGTAGCCGGAACGGGCGAGACCGGCTATACGGGCGACGGCGGTCCGGCGATACAGGCAAAACTGTCGGGACCGAAAGGCGTGGCTTGGGCGCCGGATGGCAGCCTGTACCTGGCCGATACCGAGAGCCATACGATCCGCAGAATCGACCTGAAGTCGGGGATTATTACAACGGTCGTAGGGACAGGGCAGCGAGGCAACGGACCGGATGGCGACCCGCGCCGATGCCAACTCTCTCGCCCCCATGGCATCTTTGTCAGCCGTGAAGGAAAGGTATTCATCGCGGATAGCGAGTCGCACCGCATCAGGACTCTGCAATGAAAAAACATCTGAGCATCTCTTTGGTTTGGGCCCTCCTGGCCGTATCGGGAAGCGGGCAGGTGTCTGTGGACTCCGAGATTCTGGCGAAGATTCGAAGCGAAGCCGCGGAGCATTCGCAGGTCGCGCCGGTTTTCGACATGTTCACGGTGACGATTGGTCCGCGCCTTACAGCATCGCCGGCGCACAAGCGCGCGGCTGAATATGCGCGTGAACGGCTGGCGTCATACGGCCTGGAGAATGCACACCTGGAGCCGTGGCATTTCGGGCGCGGATGGAGTCTGGAGAAGCTCACGGTGGAGATGATCGAGCCGCGCTATTTCCCGCTGATCGGTTATGCGGATGCGTGGACGCCGTCCACGGCCGGGGAGATCGTCGCCTCGCCTATGTTCCTGGCGGGGAAGACCCCCGAAGAGGGGGAGGCTTTGCGTCCGCAATTGAAGGGCGCAATCGTAATGACTGCGCCGATTCTGACGAACTTTGTCCGCAGCGACCGGCCGAATCCCAGCGATCCGGATTACAAGTCGATGTCGGCAGCCTATGCGACGAGCGTAGGCCAGACGGGCAATCGAGGCGGGCGCGGGGGAGCGAACAACGCGCAGCGGATGACCCAGTTACTGCGCGAAGGCGGCGCCGGCGTGCTGCTGAAGCCCAGCCGGGGCGAGCACGGGACGGTATTTGTTTCCGGACGCGATGCGGGCGACAGTGCAGTGCCTTCGATAACGCTCGCCGCCGAACACTACAACATGATCGCGCGGATGCTGCAGCAGAATGTTCCGGTGAAACTGCGCGTCCAGGTGCAGTCGAAGTTCTACGATTCCGATGGCGGCAACGCCTACAATGTACTCGCTGAATTGCCTGGTTCCGACCCCGCCGTGCGCGACGAAGTAGTGATGATCGGTGGGCATCTCGACTCGTGGCACACCGGCGTCGGCGCCACCGACAATGCCGATGGCTCCACCACGGTGATGGAGGCGATGCGGATTTTGAAAGCCATGGGCGCGAAGCCGCGCCGGACCATCCGCGTGGCGTTGTGGAGCGGGGAAGAGCAGGGCCTGCTCGGTTCTAAGGCGTGGGTCGCGGCGCACCTGGCGGGCGAGGCCAATCGGACCGCACGCGAGAATTTCGACGCGTACTTCAATATCGATAACGGCACCGGGCCGATTTATGGCTGGTATCTGCAGAACAGCGAGGGTGTGCGCGCCTCCTTCGACGCATGGCTCGACCCGCTGAAGAGCTTTGGCGCGAGGCGCAATAATATCGAGCCGGTCGGGTCCACCGACCATCTGAGCTTCATTGACGTGGGTATACCCGGATTCAATCCCATTCAGGATTACCTCAATTACGACGTTCGCACGCACCACACGAACATGGATACGGCAGAACGCCTGGACGTGAAGGACATTAGCCAGGCAGCGGTGGTGATGGCGTGGTACGCCTACAACACCGCGATGGCCGACAAGAAGCTGCCGCGCCCCTGAGACGCGGGCTCACCTACATCGGAGCCCGATGTAAGATAATAGCATCTTAAAATTGGTTTACACGGAACCGGAGCGCGTGTTGGACCGTATTACCCTCAGGAGGTCCCATGCAGAATTCTGTGCGGTCGTCCGACCAGCCGCAGCAGGCTGCAACGCGTAAAAATCCCCACCGTGTGTGCCCGTGGTGGATCGGCTACATGCTGGCGAGCCCGGTGCGACGGCTCTTCAACAATCCAGCCAGGCTGCTTGGCGCGCACGTGCGCCCCGGCATGACCGTGCTCGAACCCGGACCGGGAATGGGCTTTTTCACGTTGGAGTTGGCTCGACTGGTAGGCGACACAGGCAGGGTCATCGCCGTGGATATCCAGGCTCGTATGCTTGCGGGGTTGCGGCGGCGCGCGGCCCGCGCCGGCCTCCTCGATCGTGTGGAGGCGCGGCAGGCACTCCCGGACTCACTAGGCCTCACCGATCTGGCGGCAATGGTTGATTTCACTCTGGCATACGCAGTGGTGCATGAACTACCGGCAGCGGCGTCGTTTTTCCGTGAAGTGGCGCGTGCGTCCAAATTGGGAGCGCGGCTCCTCCTGGTCGAACCTAAGGGGCACGTCTCGCTCTCGCTCTTTGGCGGAGAGCTACGAGCCGCCGGCGAGGCCGGGTTCAAATCGCTGGACTCGCACGAAGAAGGCGGCACATACAAAGAGCTGCTGGAGAGAGTGTGAGGCCCTCGGCCTGCCCGCGCTCCAAGAGGATTCCAGGCTCGTGCGCGACGTATACTAAATTAAGTAGACTCCGTGCAAGATTACATTCGGATCCGCGGCGCGCGGGTCCATAACCTCAAGGACATTTCGCTTTCTATTCCCCATAACCTGCTGACGGTGATCACCGGTGTGTCAGGTTCTGGCAAGTCGTCTCTTGCTTTCGATACGATCTACGCGGAAGGGCAGAGGCGATATGTGGAATCGATGTCGGCCTATGCGCGGCAATTTCTGGAGCGCATGGAAAAGCCGGAGGTGGATGAGATCGATGGCATCGCGCCGGCCGTAGCCATCCGGCAGAAGAATAGCAGCCGGAATCCGCGTTCCACCGTCGCCACTTCGACCGAGTGCTTTGATTTCCTGCGGCTTCTGTTTGCGCGAGTCGGCCAGACGTTCTGCCCGCAATGCGGAACGCGCGTCCGCAAGGACACGGTGGACGAGGTAGCTGCGCGGGTCCTGGAGTTTCCGGCTGGCTCGCGCTGGTACGCGCTCTTTTCGACTGGCGATCATCCGTCCGTCCAGGCAATGCGGGACCACCTGTTCGAGCTACGCAAAAAGGGCTTCAGCCGGCTGTTTCAGAACGGCCGGACGTTCGAGTTCTCCACCCCGGAATCGCTGCTCGATATCGATTTTTCGAAGCCGCTCTTCGTGCTCGTGGACCGCCTGGCGATTGCACCCGACCTGCATCAGCGAGTGGTGGACACGATCGAGATCTGCTTCCGCGAGGCGGGCGAGATTATCTTCGAGAGCGCTTCGGGAGGCGAGCAGGTCCGTTTCAACGAACGATTTCAATGTAAGACGTGCCTGCGGGAGTTCGCGCAGCCCGACCCGATTCTTTTCAGCTTCAATTCGCCGGCGGGCGCCTGTCCACGATGCCAGGGATTTGGGAACACGATCGACTTCGACATGGACCGCGTGATTCCCGACAAGACGTTGTCGCTCGAAGAAGGCGCTGTCGAGCCATGGACCAAGCCGAAGTACAAATCGTGGCTCGCGAATTTCCAGAAGCACGCAAAGGGCAGTGTCCGCCTCAAGACGCCATTCTGCGATCTGAACGAAGGCGAGCGCGACAAAGTTTACGACTTTATCCGGCAGTTCTTCGACCATCTCGAAGCCAAGAAGTACAAACTCCACGTACGCGTGTTTCTAAGCCGGTATCGCGGCTATGCTCTTTGTCCAGAGTGCAAGGGAGCGCGCCTGCGTAAAGAGGCTCTCTACGTTCGTGTTGGCGGCAAGAACCTGGGCGAAGTGGTTCGGATGAATATCGCGGAGGCCCAACAATTCTTCGACGTGCTGGAGTTGAGCAGCGAAGAGCATGCCATCGCGGAGAAGGTGCTGGTGGAGATTCGCCAGCGTCTCAAGTTTTTGAATGACGTGGGGCTGGACTATCTCACGCTCGACCGGCTTTCCGCCACGCTTTCGGGCGGGGAAGCGCAGCGAATCCAACTGGCAACGTCGCTCGGGTCGCGCCTGGTGGGGGCCTGTTACGTGCTGGATGAGCCATCCATCGGGCTCCACAGCCGCGACACAGGAAGACTGATCCGCATTCTGGAGGAGTTGCGCGGACTGGGGAACACCATCGTCGTGGTGGAGCACGATCCCGACGTAATGAAGGCCGCTGACCACATCGTCGACCTCGGGCCCGGGGCGGGGGAGCACGGAGGCCGCATCGTTTTCGAAGGCAATTTGCCGGCACTGATCGCGGCGGGGAATGGGTCGCTCACCTCACGTTATCTGAGGGGCGATCTGCATGTGGCGCTGCCGCGTAGTCGCCGTCCGTTCGACGGGCGGCGTACGATTCGCTTCTCCGGCGCCCGCGTGCACAACCTGAAAAACATCGATGTCGAAATTCCTCTCGGCATGATGGTAGTGGTCACGGGCGTATCGGGTTCGGGTAAGTCGACGCTGGTGCATGACGTGGTTTACCGCTCACTCGAGTCTCTGCACAAATCGCGTGAGAGCGATGCGGAGCCCAAGCAAGAAGACTCTCCGGAGGCCATGGACGCGCCGCGGCCGCAGATGTCCTGCAAGAAGATGGAGGGCGCAGAACGCATCGTGACGACGGTGATGGTGGACCAGTCGCCTATCGGCCGCACGCCGCGATCCAATCCGGTGACCTACCTCAAGTCTTTCGACCAGATCCGCGCGCTGTTCGCTTCGGTGCGCGAGGCGGAGAAGCGCGGATACACCGCGGGGCATTTCTCGTTCAATATTCCCGGCGGACGCTGCGAAGTATGCCAGGGCGATGGTACAGTCACGGTGGAAATGCAGTTTCTGGCGGATGTAGAACTGATTTGCGAAGAGTGCAAGGGCACGCGTTACAAGAGCGGCATTCTGGAGATTAAGTATAACGGGCTGAACATCCACGAGGTATTGCAACTCACCGTGCGCGAAGCCATGGAGTTCTTCCACGCCGCTCCCAAGCTGGTGCAAAAGTTGAAGGTTCTGGACGATGTGGGCTTGGGGTATTTGCGCCTGGGACAATCGGCCACGACGCTTTCCGGCGGTGAGGCGCAGCGCGTCAAACTGGCAGCGCACCTGACCACCGCCAGTTGCGCCGGCACACTGTTCATCTTCGACGAGCCGACCACCGGGCTGCACTTCGACGATATCGCGAAGCTGCTGGCCGCCTTTCAGCGGCTGATCGAAAACGGCGGAAGTCTGGTGATCATTGAGCACAATCTGGATGTGATCAAGGCTGCCGACTGGATCATCGATCTAGGCCCGGAGGGTGGCGCTCGCGGCGGATATCTGGTTGCAGCGGGCACTCCAGAAAGCGTCGCCAAGGTGGAGTCGTCACACACTGCCCGCTATTTGCGCGAAGTTTTATCCGCGACGTGAACTTTCCGTCTGAGACTCGCAAATCTCAATCTCAAATTTCAATTCTTACTGCGACAATACATCAGCGGAGGTTTTGTATGCTCAGACGAAGCTCTATCCCGTTGTTGCTTGGCGCAGCCGTTCTGGTACTTGCACCAACTCGAGCCGGCAAGGTGTTCGCACAAACCGCGATCTGCGGCCAGTTTACTGATGTGCCGGCCTCCAGCCCGTTTTGTCCGTACATCCTACAAGCCTTCATCAGTAATTTGTCGCAAGGCACGAGTTCCACGACGTATGACCCGAGCGATGCGGTGACGCGCGATCAGCAGGCTGTGTTCATCACGCGCACCATGGATCAGACCATCCATCGCACCGCCGCCGCTCGTATCGCTATGGGGAAGACCTGGTTGCCTACCGCCTCGAACGGCGGCATTACGACGGACGTGGGTGGATCGGTCAACGACCTGGCAACGGACGGCAGTTTTCTCTGGATTGCCAGAACGGACAGCAAGGTTCTAAAAGTGAGCCTCGCCGATCGCCGCATCTTAGAAACCTGGAGTATGAGCTCAGGCGTTCCCAGAAAGCTGGGTCTGTTCGCGGGACAGGTTTGGATGGCCGACGACCAAGGCAGGCTCCACAGTTTCAATCCCACGAACACGGCCGGCATCGCCACTCTTTTGTTCAGTGGAACTGCGACCGGGATTACGGTGGGAAGCCCGAGCATGGCGTTCGATGGCACCTCCATCTGGCTGGCCAGTGCGAATGGGCCCAAAGTATTCGTCTATCCGGTTTCGACCTCGGGCGGTGTCACGTTTACCATGCCGGCTAATGTCGACGGGCTCGTTTTCGACGGCACTTATATGTGGGTCCTGTTGGCAAACGCCACCCTGGTGAAACTCGGCCTACCCGCATTTGGCTCAACGCCAACCGTTGTGGAGACTCTCCCGATTCCCGGCGCCGTCAACGATTGCCGCATGCTTTACGATGGGACGAATATCTGGATCCCGATCGGAGCCACGGGGACCCTATACGTGGTGCGTCCTACGCAAAACCTGGCTGGATCGCCCAGCCAGATCGTTGCCAATCAGACCATTCCGGATGTCATCTTCCCTTACGTTGCCGCATTCGATGGCGAGAATGTGATGATAGGCGGCGCCAACAATGGCACGGTCGCACTCTTCAAAGCGACCAATCTGGGTTTGATCCGGACGTTTGCCTCCGGCGCCATCGCCGTCCGAGGAATCGCCAGCGATGGTAGAACATTTAATATCGGAGACGCGCTGGGGAACTCATTCTTTCAGTACTGAAGCCTCTCGTGTCTTATCGGAATGCCTGATTCAAGGCGTGGAGAGTTGTGACTACTTGTATGCCCAGAACATTGAAGCGCGTGCTGGAATCTCCTTCGCTATGTAGGATTCCATAGCTGGCCTTCACCAGGACGTGCCGGTTCACCCAACTTCCCGCGGACATCTCGATGCCGGTCAGTGACGGCGCCCACTCCGCGGCCGTAATGTTTTGCGAGTCGGCGACTCTGCCGGCGCGCAGCCTGCCGGCACGTCCTGCCAGAAAGAGTCGCGGCGTCAGCATACTCTTCGCTTCGATGTAGCTGGATCGAACCGACGGCGAGACCACGAAGTTCGGCAGACGGAATTCGAACCGTTGCATTTCCCCGGAAAGGGTCCAGCGCCCTCTCGCCCACTGCACATCGAGCCCTAAGCCGGATGCCGGGAAATCGCGCGCAATGGTGCCGGACGGCAAAAGCGCACTTACCGACGGACTGAGGTACGGCCCACGGAATCCCGATACACCGACGCGAAGATCGTGCCGGATGGTGTAGCCTGCACCCGCCGCCCATTGTAGATACTGTCGGGCGAGGCTCCACGGCTGTGAATTTGATGGCGAGCCGACGGTAAGTTGCAGCCGTCCGTCCAATCCGCGCGACGAGACTTCCACTTGCCCGCCTGGCAATCCGTAGAGCGTCACCGGAGTCAGCCCAGGCCCTCGGCCCGCTGCGCCGCCGCACGACTCACCCACCGAGCCGTAAAACTGGCGAAGCAGATCGCGTGTGCCACACGCGATCTGGTCCGCTCGCAGTGGGATTGCCGTGACGTAGCTCAGGGGTTGGTCGAGCAATGGATTCTGCACGTCGTCGTAGCGCAACGGAAACGCGCCGAACGCGCTGCTCAGTTTGCCCGCCTTGACCACCATGGCAGTCTGTCCTATGTGCCACGAATATCCTGCAAATGCCTGCAGAACATCTGTCCGAAGCTGGTGTCGCGGTTGGAAGGCATCGTAGTAGAAGTAAGGCTCCAGCCGGGACTGAACGGCCGCGTATCCAAACCAGTGGGATCCGAGCTTCAGCGTGGGATACAGCAAGACGCGGAATCCTCCAGAAAGGGTAGACTCGCCTGGATCTGTAACTTGCAGCCGCCTCGTACTCAAGCCACCGCCGCTCACGGTGACAGGGACGCTGATCCCAAAGTCCGCCTCTTGCGCATGAACGCAGACGGCCGTGGCGGCCATCAGCACAAAGGCACTCGTGTTCATCGGATCTTCTCCTGGACTACCAGGGGCTCTTCGTCCTGCGTCGGGGGCACGCTACAGTCGAGCGGGAGCGTCACGTGGAACGTCGATCCCTTCCCTAGCTCGCTTTCGACGCCGATCGTACCGCCCATCATCTCTACGAGTTGCTTGACGATCGTGAGTCCCAGCCCCGTGCCGCCGAAACGCCGCGAGAGATGACCTTCCACCTGCGTGAATCGCTCGAAGATCACATCCAGCTTTTCGGGTGGGATCCCGATGCCTGTATCTTCGACGAACAAGTCCACGACTGCTAACTGATGGGACCGCGTATGGCCCTCGATGCGGACGTCGATGTGGCCTTTGGGCGTGAACTTGATAGCGTTGCCTAGCAGATTCGTGAGTACCTGCCGGACTCTCACGACGTCGCCCCGGAAACTCGCTGGCACGGCTGCCGGGTACTGCATCGTCACGCACAGTCCCTTGGCGGATGCCTGGGCCGAGAGGAGCCGGATCACTTCCTCGACGGTTTGGCGCAAGTCAAAAACTGCAGGCCGGAGGGTCATCTTGCCGGCCTCCAATCGCGAGAAATCGAGGATGTCGCTGATCACGGCCATGAGTGCATGGGCCGAGTCGCGGACGGTCGATGCGTAGTCGACCTGCTCCTCATTCAGACTGGTCATCAGCAGAAGGTCGGTCATGCCGATGATCCCATTCATGGGGGTACGCAATTCGTGGCTGACGTTGGCCATGAAGTCGGTCTTTGCGTGGTTAGCGCACTCGGCCGCGACCTTGGCTTTTTCCAGTTCGGCACGCGACTCGCGGGCGGCCGATGCTACTGCGTTGAATGTCTCAGCCAACAGGTGCAACTCCGCGACACTCTGACCGGCAGTGACGCGCTCGGGAAACTGTTTGGTCTTTTCCCCGCAGCGCAATTGGGCCACTAACTCGCGCAATGGTCTGGAGACCGATCGCGAAGTGACTAAAGTAAAAAGCAACGCCAACAGCACACCGCTGGTTCCCACCCTCAATAAGACGCGATCCCAACCCGCGGTGAATGTCCGGACCGCGCCGTCCAACGACCGAAGCTCCAGAAGGGAATAGCGGGAGCCCAGACTGGCGCGGCCTACCGGCAACACCAGGAACTGCGCGCCATCCCACCCGATCTGGCATTCGGTATCGCGACGGCAATGCCGTTTCCAGTCGTTTTCAAAACCCTGCCATTGCGATGCAGAGAAGGTCGCCCGGACGATATTCCCGTCGCGCAGCAGGGCCGCTTCTCCGCCGAAGCCGTAACGTCGCAGGTCGAAGAGGGTGCCGAGCCGCAATCTGGCGATCTCTTCCCCGCCACTGGTGATTGGAGCAGTCAGAAGGTCGTAGAAACTGCCCCGGACTTCTACCAGCGATCGATCTTCGGGAATGTCCGGCAATTCCGACGGCAACCCGGTGTCATCCTGCTGGAAATCGATGGCCGCGAGAGTGTGCCCCTTCCAGTCGGTGACCACGAGCAGATCGTATCCAACCTGATTGTGAATCTCACGGAGTTGCTCCTCGATGGTTCGCCGGATCTCGCTTGCGTTCTCGGCAGTCTGCGGGGTTTCGTGTTGGAGTCCGATCGCGGCTTTGAGGCCGGCGCTGTCCGCGAGGACCGAAGCAAACTGCCCGATCCGGTTGTCGGCGTCCTCGCGCGCCCGCAGGACTGCCTTTTCGGAAGTCTGAACGGATTCCCGCAGATCGGCCTTCACGCTCTGCTCGACGGCGCTGTTGAGCGCCAGGAATGTGCCCGCTAACAAGGCGCAGAAGGGCAGAAAAGAGAAGATGAAGGCCCGCCTGGCAAGCGACGTCCGGCGGCTCAAGGGCGCCCCCCTACATCGATGGGGATTCGCATGGTTACATCCACCGCGCCATTCGCTGGTATGTCTACAGTGGTTTGATGCATCCCAGCCACTTTGTGCCAGGCGAGCACGCGGTAATGCCCTGGTGGAATTCTGCTCCACGAGAACGACCCATCGGCCGACGGTTTGCCGTACCACGGGCTGGAAGTCACGACGATAGCCGCGTACATATTGGCGTGAATATGGCAGTAAACCTGGACGATGCCGCTGCGATTCAATTTGACGGTGCGGGTCTGCCCCTTCGGGTAGAAGCCAAGATCGAAGGATTGTGTGGACGACAGCGAGAAAACGTTGTGGAAGATCGGATCGGCATTGGGGAACTCGACCGTTGAGCCGGTGGAGACAACCATGAGGTCCGGGTCGAACCGGCCATTGCGCTGTTCCATCACTAGCTTTTGCGGTTCCGGCGGCACGGCACTCTTGGCGTCCAAGATCACCACCATGCGATCAAACTCGTTGACCGGCTCGGTTGCCGGCGTCGCTGCTGGCAACGCCGCCCCTCGCAGATTGTAGACTGCCGTTGCCACAGTCTTCCGGCTTAGCTGTTTGGTAATAATCAGGCGTCCGTTCAGATCGCCGCCAACAACCTCCAAGGCTGCCATAGCGAGAATGGCGGCACAGCGTTGGATTCCCATCCCGAGCCCTCTTTCCCTAAAAGCATTAACGGCAAGCTAGCACCGCTTCAGATTTGCCCTCAATGCTACCTTTGGTTTAGATGTGACTGTATTTACAATTGCTTTCGCGGGCACCAGGAAAATCTGATTGTTACAACGGGAGTTCCAGCGGTAATGCGGTACGGCTGGTACCAGCAGTCCGATCGGACTTAGTGACAATGCCATTTGGAGTTGTTACGATCCTTCAGTAACGGGAGAAATGCCGTAAATGGGATGGTTCCGCGAATTCATGGGAGGGTGCTGGAAGGAGTGTGTAAACTGAATGCCACGTGAGACGATCCTGATCGTGGATGACGCTCCCATCAATCTGAAACTCACCGATATTCTGCTCCGGAAAGAGGGATTTCAGGTACTGACTGCGACCGACGCAGAGCAGGCCCTGGCGATGCTTGGCTCTAATCGTCCGGATCTGATCCTGATTGACATTCAATTGCCCGGAATGGACGGTTTGGAACTGACTCGGCAACTGAAGCAAAATCGCGAAACTCGTGACATCGTCTTAGTGGCGCTGACTGCGTGCGCGATGAAAGGCGACGCCGAAAAAGCGTTCGAAGCCGGATGCGACGGCTACATCACCAAACCCATCGACACGATGTCTCTGGGCGCGCGCATACGGGGATACCTGGCGCAGGGGCCTTCCCGCCGATCTGCCGGCATGACCCGCACGTCGCCGGGCTGCGCAGGAAGCTAGCGGCGATTATCGCGCTCAAAAAGATGCGAGCCGTGCGCGTGAGAAGCTGTGAAAAATCCGGACATCGCTTGCTTACGCGCGCGGCTCGCAAGCGCACCTATCGCACGCTGGCGGAGCCACGAGTCGAATCGCAAGCGCACGTATCGCTCGCTTGCGGAGCCACGAGTCGAATCGCAAGCGCACCTATCGCACGCTTGCGGAGCCATGAGTCGAATCGCAAGCGCACCTATCACACGCTTGCGGAGCCACGAGTCGAATCGCAAGCGCACGTATCGCACGCTTGCGGAGCCATGAGTCGAATCGCAAGCGCACCTATCACACGCTTGCGGAGCCACGAGTCGAATCGCAAGCGCACTTATCGCGCGAACGTATTTGGGTGCTACGAGCCGCGCGCGTGAGCAAGCGGTCTGGCGATACTTAGCAAGCTTCTGGGAAGCCACAAACGGCCTTTAAAAATGAAAGCCTACGCCGAGCGTGATGAAAGTGTGGTTGTGCCCGGTCTCTCCGCCTAATCCGGCGCGCGTTACGAAGTTCCTGGCTTCAGCCCGCAGGCTTAAGAGCCGCGTCAGCCGAAAATCGAGGCCACCTCCAAAACCGAATGCGCCCGTTACCGTGGTCCCGGTCGAACCGCTGACTATTCCACCGCCGATAAAAGAATTCTCGGATTCGAGTATTGCAATGCCTCCGCCCACGCTGCCGTAAAGGGCCACCCGCGGGTGGATGGTGTAGTGCCACCGCACTCCGGGCGTCAGGAAAAAGGTATTACTGCTGGAAGAGCTGATGGTTCCCGCGACAACGCCTTTCTGCGTGTCCGCGATCAACAACGGCAGCTCCAGGTACAATACTCCCGCCTTGGCCTCTCGCAATTGAATCGCGTAATTAATCTGACCGCTGGCGCTCACCGTACCTTCGATGCGCCCTGGGGCGACGGTTCCGGACGTGCGCAGATTCACTCCGACCAACAGTCCCAGGTCGCTGTTCTGCGCGGCTGCAATCCCCGCGCCAAGGATGGACCACATCAGCAAGAGAATCAAGGAGCATTTCATTTTACAAATCTCTATCGAATACTATCCTGTGATTTCTGACGGCGCGAACCTTTTCCGATGAGCGGTCGTATGGGCGCGTGAGTGGCGGGACGTTTTTTTCGGGGCCGGAATCGAAATTCCGCGGTGGCAAGGAAAAGGGAAAGGGAAGGGACCGGATAACCGGACCCCCACCTCCGCAGCACCAGAGCCGTGTTACGCTTATTATTTATGTTCATTTCGGATGTTTATCGCGGTTTGGGCCAGGAAATGTTCGGCCAGCTCATCCGTGGCATCTCCATAGGCAAATTGCGGACTTATCAGATCTATGAGGGATTCAAGGTGCGTGCCCGCCTGGTCAAGGTGAATACGGAAAGCCTGCGAAAGGCCGTTCCGCGATTGTGGGCCCGCATCAACGAACCCGACGAAGATTTCGCGAAGGACTTGGCTCAGGCCATTTTGGTTTCGCACATCGATATGATCTCCGCGGTGCTGGATTTCCTTGGAGTACCGCATGAAAATGGGTTCTTTGCCAAGGATATGGACGCGAAGCCGTTCTTTACGGAAGGATGGGAAGACCGCGTAACCCAAAAATTTTCAGGGAGTTACCCGGATGCCATTCTCCTTTTTTACATCAACCATTTGAGGTGGGAGTTGCTGGGGGCGACCGATGTGTACCGCCCCGCATCCCCAAACGCCGCTTGAGTTCGGCTGGTGGCGTGCAAGTACGTAGTAAGAATCATGACAGTCCACATCGTTTCCCCGGTTGGCCGTGTACAACACAAACCGCTCCAACCGTGGAACATCTTGATTTGGAATCGGATACGGGCAGTGTTTGGAATATTGCGCGGGGTGTGGGTTTGACCCACCCCTGTAGGGTTTTGACGCGCCGGGAACCGCCCATGCGCAATAAGCCCCAATTCGGATTTCAATATCGTGGAATGGAGTGGTCGCCGAATAACGCGAGGTGCCGGAAATGAATCATTGCGATTTCCATTATTCTCATCTGTTGCCGAAAAAGCCTGGGATTTTGCCGCTCGAAGAGACGATGACGAAAAAGTGCCGCCGATGCGGCGCCGAATTTGTTACGCGTTCCCGCATCCGCAAGCGCTGCGACGTGTGTCAGACCGTTGTTTCGGCAGAGAAGCAGAAAAAGGCTAACGAGCGCCTCAAGGCCCGTCGCGCCGCCCGGCGGATGTGCCTGTTGAAAGCCAGCTAAGGGCGTTCCAAGCGCGGCCCGAATCGCACTGCCCAGAACTCGACCGAAGCCCGAGCCTAAAGAGAGCCTGCTGTTCCAAGCACTTAAAGGTCTGGCCTGTCCCGGAGCCGGGTGGTGCGCTGCGAAGGGTGCTACCCGCGTTGACAAACGATGACCGCACGCAGGTGATGGATGCGCTGTTACCCGCGCAGCAGCGTGACCAGCGCCTGCGCTTCGGCCGAGCGCCCTTCTCCCACAGGCCCCAACTTCTCTGCCGTCTTGAACTTGACCGAGACCCGGTCCGTTTCCAAGCTCAACGTCTCGGCGATTCGCTCGCGAATGGTCTGGCGATAGTCTTTCAGCTTCGGACGCTCCAGGATGATCGTCGAATCCACATTGATGATGCGATATCCCGCCGAACCGGCCAGATCCTTCGCATGGCGGAGGAACACCAGGCTGTCGCATCCCTTCCATCGCGGGTCCGTATCGGGAAAGTGCATCCCGATATCCCCCAGCGCCGCAGCTCCCAGAATGGCGTCGGTGATGGCGTGAGCCAGAATATCCGCGTCTGAGTGGCCGTCGAGCCCGAATTCGCACGGTACTGTTACTCCGCCCAAAATGAGCGGCCTGCCGGCAATCAGGCGGTGGACATCCCAACCCTGGCCGGTTCGAATCTCGCTCAAGACTGCGCTACCTTCGTAGTCTCTTCGCGTAGAAACAGGTGGGCAAGATCCATGTCGCTCGGTTTGGTGATTTTGATATTCCGATCGCTCCCAGGAACCACACTCACTTCCACATCGAGGCGTTCCACAAGGCTGGATTCGTCGGTTCCCATGAAGCCGTCTTCCCGTGCCGAACGGAAAGCGCGGGCCAGCAGATCATAGCGAAAGACTTGAGGAGTTTGCGCCATCACCAGCTTCTCTCGCGGCAAGGTGGCTCGGATCCGGACATGCTCGGTTCCACGGCTAACCTGCTTCACCGTGTCCACCGCGGGAACCCCTACAATCGCCGCGCCTGTGTCCGCCGCTTCGTCGAAGACTTTCTGAATCGTCTCCGCATCGATGAACGGCCGGACCGCATCGTGAACGGCGACCAGATCGATGTCAGGACTCACTGTGGCCAGCGCGTGCTCCACGGACTCCTGCCGGCTATTGCCCCCTACCACTATGCGGACGACGGGATGCGCCCGGTGGAATTCCTGCGCGAGGATCTCACTGACCCAATCCATGTCCTCAGCGCGCACCGCCACGACGATCTCCCAAACACGGGCCGCGATCACGAACTTGCGCACAGTGTGGATGAGGATCGGAGATCCGTCCAGTAGCATGAACTGCTTGCGGCTGGTGCCGGTCTTTTCGGCGGCATTTTTGCCCATACGGGTTCCCAGACCCGCCGCGGGCAGTATCACGGCGACTTTCATCTGCATTATGATTCTATCGTGGTTTTTTCGGGTCCGAGGTTGCTCATCGGCTGTGGTTCGCTCTTGCGCACGGGTCTTTCGTGCCGCTCGGCGCCCGCGCTGGCGTGCATGCGCTCATCGAACTTGCCGAAAATCATCTTGCCCGCGGTGGTTTGCAGCACGCTGGTGACCGATATGTCGATGGTCTTCGAGATCATCTTCTTGGCATTATCGACCACCACCATTGTCCCGTCGTCGAGGTAGGCCACGCCTTGGTTGTACTCTTTGCCTTCCTTAAGAATGAACACTCGCATGGTTTCCCCGGGCAGGACGATCGGCTTGAGCGAGTTGGCCAATTCATTGATATTCAGCACTTCCACGCCGTGGAGCTGGGCCACTTTGTTGAGGTTGAAATCGTTGGTGATGACTTTGCAGTCGTACACTTTGGCGAGTTCAATCAACTTCATGTCGACGTCGCGCACATGAGGAAAATCCTCCTCCACAATCTGCACGTGCAGGTGCGCCATTTTTTGAATGCGCTGCAAGATGTCGAGCCCGCGCCGGCCGCGATTTCGCTTCATGGAGTCGGCCGAATCAGCCACCAACTGCAGTTCGCGGAGGACGAACTGAGGTATGACGAGGACGCCATCCAGGAAACCCGTTTCGGCAATGTCCGCAATACGGCCGTCGATAATCACGCTGGTGTCCAGGATTTTGAATGTTTTTTTCGAGGATTTTTCGCCGCCAAAAATCCCTCCCAAGGCTGCGAGGTTCAGCATGTCGCCTTTTTTAGCGCCGACAATCAGCCCCACATACGTCATTAGCAGCAAAAGAACTACTTGCAGGAACGGCTCCGGCCGCGCGGCACTGATAACTAAAGACATCAAAAAAGCGCCGAAAATTCCTAAAACGGAGCCCACCGCTGCCCCAATCAGGCGCTTGAGACTGACTTGTTCCAGCCGGATTTCAAAAAAAATAATACAAGCACCAGCGATTACTCCCCCCGCCGTCGCCACTACCGGAGACGAGTTGAAGGGTTTCAAGGCGAATGCGCACAATGCCAGGACGACGATAAAAATGGCGCGAACGATAATGAGATCGAGCAAGAGCACCCCCTCAGGGTCAGTACGGCATCGGGAAATGATTCCAATTGCGACTATCTCTCATGAATTCCAATTACCCGTGCGCCAAGAGTATACCATTATCCTTAATCTCTTATCTGTACGACTGACCGGATGAGTGCCGTAGCGTAAACAAAACACTCCCTTTTCCAGCGTCGACAACGCTGAGTCCGCGGCTTCAACGGCCCGACGACGTATTCGCCGGATCGCTTGCTGACGCGCGCGGCTCGTAGACGTATCGCTGGATCGCTTGCTGACGCGCGCGGCTCGTAGACGTTATCGCCGGATCGCTTGCTGACGCGCGCGGCTCGTAGACGTATCGCTGGATCGCTTGCTTACGCGCGCGGCTCGTAGACGCATCGCCGGATCGCTTGCTGACGCGCGCGGCTCGTAGACGTTATCGCCGGATCGCTTGTTAACGCGCGCGGCTCACAACGAGCCACGACCGTAAGGGAGTGATTTTTCGGGCGATCGGGCATCGCTTGCTAACGCGCGCGGGTCGTAGCGAAGCAACGTCCGTAGGGGAGTGTTCCTGCCTGAATACGGGGCCGTATCAACGAAACGATGTACTATCTCTGACTACACGAAGGGCTCGATGCCGCTGACCGAACTGCCTCCAGTAGGGCGTCTAAATCGGCCTCGGTCGTAGCATAGTGAAGAATGCAGGCCCGCAACCAGAACCGCCCGTTGAGCATAGTGTTCGTAAGGAACGCCTTGCCGCTCGCCTGAACGTGCGCCATGATCTCCTGATTGAGTTGGTTCAGTTCGGTATCATTGCCCGCGAGTTCTGTTGGCACGAAACGGAAGCAGACGATCGAGAGCCGTCCTCGTGTGCAGAGTTCCAGGTCGTTGCTGGATGCGATCCGCTCCTCCAGACACCGTGCCAGTGCGATCTGTCGCGCCACGCGCTCGGCGATTCCTTTGGTGCCGGCGTGCATGATGGCCGCCCACAGCTTGAGCGCGCGAAATCCCCGAGTCTGCTGGAATCCGTACTCGGCGAACCAGGGGAGATTCCCGAATCCCTTCCCCGGCTCCGTTCGCAGATAGGGCGGCACCAGGGAGAATGTGTCACGGAGCAGCGCGCCGTCCCGCACCAGGACACACCCGCACTCCACCGGGACCGATAGCCATTTATGGGGATCGAGCGCGATCGAATCTGCACGATCGAGACCGCCAAACAGCGGCTTCGTGGCGGGATCCAGCATCCCCGCAACTCCGTAGGCGCCGTCCACGTGCAGCCACACACTTTCGGCATCCGCCACTTCGGCAAGCGCGTCCAGCGGATCGATTGCGCCCGTGTTCACGCTACCGGCGTTCGCCACGATTGCCAGGGGGTGCCAGCCTTGCCGCCTATCTTCTTCGATGGCTCTTCGCAGATGCTCCGGGGACATTCGAAACGCGGCGTCGACTTCGATCCATCGAATGCTCACCGATCCGAGTCCGAGTAGCTCGACCGCTTTCTGATGGCAGCTATGCCCCTGCGCGCAGGCGTACAAGCGAAGCCTGCCCGGGGCCGCGGAGACTCCTTGTCTGCGGACATCAATCCCGAGTCGCGCGAGGACGCGATGGCGCGCTGCCGCAAGCGCTGTCAATGCCGCCGCCGATCCGCCGCTCACCAGAATTCCCGCGCTACCCCCGGTGGGGAAGCCGATCAGTTCCATAAGCCAGCGAATCACGCAGTGTTCCAGATATATCGCGGCATGATCGCCGCCCGCGCAACTGGGATTCATCGCGGCCGCCAGGATCTCTGTCACGATCGCCATCGGTGCCGGAGGGGAATTCACCCATCCAAAGAAGCGAGGATGTCCGTTCCCCATGGGATGAGGCAGGATGTGCTTCTCCAGCAGTCGCAGAATCTCATCCCCAGAGATCGCGTCCGCCGGCAACGACATCGAGGTGATGGCCTGCCGTGCCTCTTCCGGCATGCGTTGAAAAACAGGACCGTCGGGAAGGCTTGCCAGATAGTGAGCCGCCAGATCCACAGCGCGATATCCCAGTTCTCGAAATTCATCCATGTTGCAACTCACAACGTCTCACTCCTTCTCGTTCGTGGACCTCCAATGGCGAGCCGATGGCGCAGTTGGTCGGGATGGCCGGTCACGTCCATTGCGAGGTAATATTCACAGCGCACCCGGCGGTCCGGATTTTCGAATTCATGAACGCAGTCACCGGCATAATAAATGCTGTCGCCTTTCTTCAGAAGATAGACGGTGCTGTCGAGCGTAAGGCGCAGCGTACCCGATTCGACCGCGACATACTCGCGGGAGCCGGCATTGTGGGGCAGAAAAGCTCCCGCGTTCACTCCGGGGGAGAGCGTGGTGCGCATAAATTCGAATTCCACTCCATGCAGGACCGGCGAGAGAATCCGCCGCTCCCAGCCGGAAGCATCCACCGCGACATCCTGTTGCCCAGCGCGCAGGAGAATCACCCGACCCTGCTCTTCTTCAGCCAGCAAGCGTGCAATCGAGGATCCCAGGCCGGTAGCGATCTGATCGAGAATCAGGATCGAAGGAGCCTTATCGCCTCGCTCCACGGCCGAAAGCATGGAGCGGCTGACACGCGCTCTGGAGGCGAGCTCTTCCAGGGACAGTCCCCGCTTTTGACGCTCGCCGCGGATCCGGGATCCGAGTTCGGCCAATTGCAGGCCGGTGGATTGAGAGACTCGCTGCATCCTCTGTAGAGGAATGATATCCTCTATTGAGGAGGAGGTGCAAGTTGGATCGATCTCTCTATATTCCGCCCGCCCACGGGGTCACGGACCTGAAGCTGCTGCACGACTTCATGGATGAGTTCGCGTTTGCCGATCTGATCACGGGGCTGCCCTTACGAATCACACACCTCCCAGTTCTGTTGGATCGATCCGCAGGGGAGAACGGCACCATCCTCGGTCACATCGCCCGCCAGAATGAGCAGATCCAGGCGTTCGACGGAGAACAGGACGCCGTAATTGTGTTTCGCGGTCCGCACGCCTATATTTCGCCCACGTGCTACCAGACGAATCCGGCAGTACCTACCTGGAACTTCGCCGCGGTACACGCCAGCGGCAAACTGCGGCCGGTCATCGAACGCGACGCATTACACACGCTGGTGACCCGGCTGGTTCGGAAGTTCGAAGCTCCCGACACGGTTTACGATGTCTCCCAGTTGCCGGAGAGCTACACCAACAAGATGCTCGGCGCCATCGTGGGATTTGAAATGCGGGTCGAACACCTCGAAGGAAAATTCAAACTTGGGCAAGAGCGGATCGAAGGCGACCGGAAGGGCATCCTACAATACCTGCAACATCCCTTCCAGGAGCGCTCGCTCCTCGATCTTACTCAGAGTTTCTACCTGCGAAAGGCGTGACCGCCGTCGCGGACTACTGCTCCGGATTGCGCGGGAATTTGAAGTAAGGCAGGCGGACTCCGCGGATCAGAATCTGATCGGCGCGAATGCCGACTGGCGCCTCGAAGCCTAACGTGCCGCCGTTAGTGACAAAGTCATCCTGCTCGACTCCATCGCCTGATACTCCCAGTCCACCCACCATCGCGCCATTGCGATACAAGGGCGCCGAGCCCGGGAAGAAAACGATCCCCGACTGATTGTTATTGGGCGACCCGTCCTTGTTGAACGCGGATTGATGCCCCTGGGTACAGGGATTGGCGGTATCGAAGTTGTAGAGCGTGTTGAAAAACGGTCCAGGCTGGCTGTTGAAGATGCCGGACGGAAAGAAGGGCTGCGACCCAAAACCGATGGTCCGATTGGTAACGGCCGTGTTCATCGGGACGCCAGGCATCTCGGCGGGATCGCGATCCGGCCCGGAAAAATACACCACATTCCGCGCCTTGCTCAAGGCCACATCGATGGAGAAGATAGTCGAATCCGGCATGCGGTAGAGGCCGAGAAGCGTCCCGTCCAGGTCTGCCACCGAAATCACCATGCTGGCGCGCGTTCCGACTGGCAAGCGGATGGCCGCACGCGTCAGCAGCGCTGTCTGAATCGCATTGTCGATGATGGTGGTCACGTCGCTTTGGCTCAGCTTCTGCCCCGCGATCGGTCCCACCAGCCAGCCTTCCGAGGCCGGCTGACCGGGAAACGGGCCATAGACAATCTGGTCCGGCGTCGGAGCCGATCCGGGAACCAAGCCCGCCGGGGTTTGCAGCGCGATGCCGTCCTCCGCCGGCAAGGGCGGACCGAAGAATGCGAACGGCAACCGGAATCCGTCGATGAAGACCGAGCCCGGATCGGGCAACGGCAGGTGAACGAGGAACGCGGCGCTACCGATGATTGCAGCGTATTCATTCTGGTCGCCCGGCATATCGGGTCCAAGTCCGGAAACCCCTACCCCGCCGATCACGGTTGTGCCACCGCGGTAAAGTGGGAAACCGCCCGGCACGGTTCCAATACCCAGACTGCGTGTATTCGGTCCAAGATTGGTAGGGTCGGGACCCGGGTCCGCGCCATTGATTGTGGCGATCGCGCCGATCGGCGTCGGCACCGGCTGCAGGAGCACCGTATTGTTGTGATTCGCGATGGGGCACCCGCGATTGGTGTTCTCGATGCCGTAGAGCGCGCCCGCGGGCTGATTCGGAATGCCCTCCGGGAAGTTCGGCCGGCTGATCGAGCGTATCGTGCGCGAGGAGAGCGGCGTCCGCTCGTTGCTGAAAAACGCCCCCGTGCGCGCCAGCGACAACGCCTTCTCCACTGTCAGATCCGTGGTCTGCGACCGCCGGAAGACCGCGAGCACATTGCCCGGGCGATCCACCACCACCACCGCCATACCCTCGCCGCCGGCCGCCGACGCGGCAGCCGTGATTACGCTCTGCACCTCGGCGGCCGTCAGTTGCTGTACCTGGGCCTCTCCGCGTGGAAGCACGAGCAGCGGAAGCAACAGAATCAATTTGCCGAACCAGCCTCGCACAGTCGTCATTTCGTACCTCTGGTCCCTGCGGCCGCCGGTTTAGGCGGTTGATTGGTTACTGTGTACGGCTGACCGTCGTCGAGCTTGTACAGCCGCTCCATCTCCTTCAGGTTCATGGGACGGGCGCCGCGGCGTCCGAATACGGCGAGCTGATTCCCGCTTTCATCCACAGCGCGGTCGCGGTCGAGCCCCTTCGACAGGGCTATGGCCTCCCCCTTTGTTTTATAGGTGGCGATCAACTCTGGCACAGGTCTGGGGCTAAATCCCCATAAGTCCTGGCTTCGGTCCGGCGACATCAATTGCAGCACGCGGAGGCCATTCTTGCCATCGGCGACATAAGCGAAAGCGCTCGCGTTCGTCATGCCGACTCGCACCGAATACGCATCGTTCAGAACGCCGCCCGCAGTGAAGAATTCTGGCGTGCCGGGATGCTCCGGCTTCTCTACGTCCACGATAGCGAGGCCGCGGCTGCCGGCTGCCACATAAGCGTAAGTGCGCGCCACGTACACGTCGCGAGCTTCCGGAATATTCACCGACGCCTTCATCGCCGGGTGCTTCACATCGCTGATGTCGAAGACCTTCATCCCTTCGGAGTCGCAGATGAAGGCGTAGCGGAATTGAATCGCGATGTGCCCGGCGCCTTTCATCGGAATCGTGGTCACGACTTCGGGGAGCAGGACATTGGTGAGATCGATGACCACCACGCCCCGATCGCAGGAGACATAGGCGTAGTTGCCTGCTGTGACTACGAAATTCGCGCCGTTCAAAATGCCATCGGGATTGAAGGACTTCTCACCGCGAATCGGTTGCCGCTGGAGGAAGTTGTTGCGTGGGTCGCCGTCCAGCAGGGTCGCGCCATTGATCAGGATCAGACCTTCCTGCGCGTCAGCCACGTAGAGGAAGGCGTAGATCAGATTGACGGGCTGTTCCTCATTCAGCGGATCGGTCTTGCGCACCGGATCCACGCCGAGCGTAGTGGGGGAAGCGATCCAGCGCGCGTCCTTGGTCTTAACGTAAAAGCGCTGGCCGATAGGCGATACCGGAGCCGTTATCAGGCGCTCGGCGAAGCCCTTGTTGTCCACCTGCGCCACGTCGTACACCTGCACGCCGCCCTTGCCCTTCGCCGTGTAGAGATACTCTCCGCGCAACTGCAGGCTGAGAATATTGCCTCCGTGTTCGTAGGCTTCGGTAAGCTTTCTGGTCTTCACGAACTTCTGGTAGTCTTCCGGGTAGGCGAGTTTGTGGAGGTAGCTGCCGTATACCGCCTGCGGCTCGTCGTGCTCGGTCACTGCTACGGCTTGGAATCCTTCCTTGCCCTCTCCGACATACACGTAGCGCCCCAGGAAGTTCACGAAGTTGGTGCCTTGCAGCAGCAACTGCGCCATCCACGCGTTGTTGTCGTTCTCCTTGGAAATGTGGCAGTCGGTGCAGGTCTTGGTTTCCTTGGTACGCACGGTATGCGGATAATGCGGATTGAACGCCTGCCCGCTAGATCCCTCCGACGAGATAGTCTGCTCCTGGTGATAGATCCACTCGCGATTGGCGTTCTGTGAACTGACCAGCACGGCACTCGACGAACGCACCGGCACGATCTTGTTCTTCTTCGCGGTGCTGTCGAGCCCGAGCATGAAGACGTCATCGCGCAGCACCTGATAATTGTAGGTGGTGAAGTTGCGCGTATTCACGTCGCCTTCGCCATGCAGCGCGGTCCGATTCACATTGGCGCGCATCGAAAGATGGCATCCGAAGCAACTGGTCATCCACGAAGTGTGGCAGGTGTAGCACGACATTCGTTCGTCGGAATGCGCCAGTTGATTCGGAGCGGCATCAGCCGCGCCCCAAGTGCTGTTGTCGCGTTGCATGGTCTTCGCCAGACGCGCCTTTTCGTTGTAATTGTCGGACCCGGGCGTTACGGAATCGAGCACCTGCGAGACCGTCCACTCCTTGCCATCTTCCATCATGGAGCGCTGGATTAACTTGTTATTGCGCCATTCGAAGCGCTTGGGACCGAATGGAGTGCGCAAGCCGGAGAGATCGCGCCCGCCAGTGGGCGATGCCGTGTTCGACGTCCGCAACGTGGCACGAGAGCGAATGGAGCCATGACAATCGATGCAATCGATCTCTACCGCTGCTCGCGGCTCACCGTACAAATTGCCGTTGCCGTGCGCGTCATTCTCGAAGTGGCAATCCACACAGTGCATACCTTTGTCGAGGTGGATGTCGCTCAGCTTGACGGCCTCGTCGAACTTCTTGGGGTCGTCGAACTTCGCCTTGATGGGGTTGTCGTCCTTGTCGAGCCAGGTACCTTTGCGGTCATGTTTGTAGACCGCGCGATACACCCAGCCGTGTCCGTTGAAGTCGGCGAACTGGGTCTGCTTGTTCTTATCGTTGAGATTGGCCACGTTGCGCAGGAACTGCGGGTCCGACCAGTTGCCCTTCAGCGATGCCGCTTCCGGATTCCGGACCAGCGAATCGAGCGCATCGGCGTCGCTCATCTTGCGCGATTTGTCGGGATACATGCGGTCGCCATCCGTCTCGTTGTCCCACCACATGTAGCCGTAATACTGGGAAGCATATGAGGTCCCGGGGTGCATGTGACAGACTACGCACTGGCTGGACGGTATCGAAGAGGTCAGGCGATGGCGGATGGGATGGCCCTCTTGGTTTTTTGGAATTGTCGGATCGTCCGTGAAGCTATAGCCCAGATGCCCGCGAGCTGCGTACTGGCCGGAGTGCGCCGGATCGCGATCGTTAGCGTACACCACATGGCACGATGTGCAGCCCGACGAGCGGTAGTCGCCCGGTTGGTCGTTGGTGCCGAAGAAATACAGTAGCGGATCGAGCAATCGAGTGCGCTGCAAGCCCTGGAATACAGGGTCCGTGCGCGTCAGCGTGCCGAATCCGCGATTGCTGAGGCGTTCGTCGCCGCGTTCGAAGACGCGCAAGGTATTGCCGGGCTGCGTCGCTTCGAATTGGGGAAGCGGGTACAACTCCGGAAGCATGCCTTTGTATTTGATGTCATCCGCGGAGGGCGGCGGATTCTGCACCAGCCGCTGCCATTTGCCATCCTTGCTGTAACTCTCGCCGAAGGCCGGGCGCTTACTCGGATAGGCGCCGTTGTTATAAAGAGCCGCGCCCCACAGAAAGGCGCCGTGGGTCATCATGCTCGTCTTGGTTTTATTCAGGATGGACTGGTGGCACTCCAGGGAACGGCCGCAGGTCTGATCGGCGATTCGAAAGTCGCCGGGATTGCGGAAGCGCACGTACTCCGGGCTCTCGCGATTCAGGAGCGTGTAGCTGCGCACTGGTTTGCCGGAGGTGGGCCATTCGTTGGGATAGCGCGGCTTCACGTGGGCGCTGAGGTCGGTCTTCTCCGGATAGCCACCGTGGCAATCCACGCAGGCCAGCGGCGGCACCGCAGTCGACGCGTGCATCGGCTCGATGCCGACATGGCACTTGGCGGATTCGCACGTCGACGGACCGTACGGCTGGCGTTGACCCCATGCCGCAGTGGACAAAGAGAGTAGGAACAGAAGCGGCAATGCGCGTCGCATCAGAATAACAACCTCAGATTGATGAAGCCGTCGAATAACGTTCGGCCGGTGTAAATGTCCTTGAAACCCCGGCCCGGAACCAGACTGCCGAAGCCGGCGAAAATCACGATGTTGTCGGTCAATAGGGGCCGGTACTGCAGTCCGACGCCGGAATCCAGGCCGATGGCATGATGAATATGCTCCTGGAATAAGACCGCCTGCAGCACTTCGGTGCGGTTGAACTTGGCGTAGTTCACGTTGAGCGTGCCTTGCAGTTTCGGTGTGATCTTAGCGATGAAACCGGCGTTCACCAGCGAGATGCCCGGGTTCAGGAAGTTCGCCTGCCCTTCGAACAGACCCGAGCGCATGGTGGGCATCAGGTTATTCGGAGCAAAGAGATTGACACCGGTATCGGAAAGTGGCACCGCTTCGCGATTCAGGAAATTAATGCCGCCGCCCGCGAACGCGTTGTTCAGCAAGCCGCGGTCGGCAAGCGCGGGATTCCCCAGGAAGCCTCCTCCCGCAAACTGCTGATTGGGTACGATGCCGTCGAAGCCGTTGGCGTGCCCATCGTTCAGATTGCGGTCACCGGAAGTGTAGAATCCCGAAACCTTGAACGTGTACCAGTCCTTCTCGTACGACAGTTCGAGTGCCACCAGTTGCGCGTTGATGTGTTGATTTGGCTTGGTCAGCGGAATCGAATTGTTGTCGTTGCGGCCGAACGCCTCGTAAAAGGCATTCGAGATGGAGATCCGGCCAATGTGGCCGTCGCCCGTGATGCCGGCGTAGGCAGCACGAATTTTTTGCCCTAAGAACGACGGATTGCCGATCGCCGCCGGGCGGACCAGGAAGCCGTTCTTGTCGATCAGGAATGACGGCTGGTCGTGATTGTACAGAGCGCTGAGATTGAGCGTGTAGCCCTTGGTCAGGAAGTCGGCGATGTACATGTTCGCGACGGCCACCTGCTGGTCGCGCAGGCGCCAGCGATTCAATCCGCTGTTGGTGTCCTTCTCCAGCATCTCGAAATAGGCCAGATTGTACTGGAAGATGTTGTTGTGGAAGGTACCGAAGAGGCGCGCGCCGGGCTGTTCGTCGGAAAAGACGAAGCCGCGGAAATCGCTTGTAAATCGCTGAATTCCGAGACGCAATGAGGTGAAATCGAAGTGGGCCTTCTCCGTGAAGAGGCGTTTTTCGAGGAACATCTCTTGCATGCCGAAATTACTGTCGGTGCGGCGCAAGGTCTGCCGCACGTCGATATTGATCACGCCCTGCTCGCGGGCCAGCGTGTAGTTGATATTGAATTCGGGAGTGATACGCAGTTCCCAGTCCACCGGTTTGAATCCGGCGCTGCCGCCGAAAAGGTCAAGGCTGAAGCGGAAATTCTGCTGGACCAGCCCGATCTCGCCTCGTCCGAAGAAGGTGTACTCGCCGGGGTCGGCCGCGCTGTTGCCCGACCCGATCGGCAGTCGTTTCGTCTCGAACGTGGTCTCGCTGATACCTGTGAACGTGAAGAATTGCCGCCTTCCGTGGATCGGGAAGTCGCCTTTGAGGATGTTCTGGTTGAACGGATCCCACAATTTCGATTTCGCGTAGACTACGTCCAGGCCGTTCGCATCGTAGCGCCGCCAGGGCAGGCCAGGCAGCAGAAACCACCGGCTGCGATATGCCTGGGCAGGCCCCGAGTAACCTTCGACCGTCGGGATGATCAGGACGGGAGGCTTGGGTTCAAATCGCGGAGCATACATATCCGCCGGCTCCGGCTCGGCTCCGGCCGCGTTTCCAAGGATTAGCGGACGCAGGCGATCATCGGACTGTTCCCGCGGCCTTGCCATGTTCCGCAGTTCCGCCATGTAATCTTCCAGGCTGATGACCGGACCCGTATCGGGCGCGACGGGGACCGCCGCCATGGCCGGACGGCGTGGAAGTTTTCGGACAGGGTCCCGAGCGGGCGAAGGTCCGGCCTCCTGTTGGCGGCCCTTCAAAGGAAGACCGACACCACGCGCCACTTGGGCGAACGCCGGAACACACGGGATCGCAATGAGGCACAGCCACGCCACGGCGGCGCGGCCAGCCCGCTCCCAAACGCCTCTAGACACCGGCGGCCTTCCTGAACCGGGACACGAACTCAGCAGGCGTGTAAGCCGACGGGCGCTCCAGGTAATCGTAAAGCGGAGTGACTGCTTCCTGCGGCTTGCCGAGCGCCGAGGTCAACGCATCCAGGCTCATAGTGGCCTGCTCCGCCGCGTTCACTCCGCCTTCCGCAATTCGCCCGATGTTCGCCGCCAGTGCCTGCACCATGGCCTGCGCATCAATATTGACGTCCGGCCGCATGAAGTACTTCGTCAGCTCATCCGCGCTCCGTTCCACTCCGCGGGCAGCCGAGGCTATCGCGTTTCCATCCGACAAACGATTGGAAACTGCTTCGCTCAAGCGCCCAAAGGAACTCTCCAGTGCCGCTCTCTGATCGGGCACGGCCGTCGCCGCCAGGACACGCAAGACTTCGAAGCGCGCCAGGTTCACCCGCAAGGTACCAGGCTTGCGGCCAGGGAATCCCTGCGCAATGCGCCAGCTATCTTTGCGCAAATCGTGATGGCATTGATAGCACTCCAGGTCGGAGAACTCGGGCCATGACTTCTCGGCGTGGCCCGTGAGGAGGCGCATGGCCTCGGTGAGCGCATTGCTCTGTCCCACCGCCCATGACTGGAGACGCGTCTTCGCATCGCGCTGGAAGTGGTGTGCCGGCATTGCGAAGTCGAAGGTATTCAGCTCGAATGCCAGGTCGGGATGTCCAGCGGCGATCATCTCGTGATCCACCGCGCGCTCGCCCGATCCCAAATGACAGCTCAAGCAGAGCGACGAACGGATTTGCGGATCGCGCGTATCCGTCATGCCGCGATTCTTGACGCTGTCGGTGTGCGAGTTCTTGGCTTCATGAGAGTCCTTCCACTGGCTGGCCGCCCCATGGCAGGCTTCGCACGAGACGCCGTCTGTGCGTTGATTGTCGGGCGATCCCACAACGTGGCAGACCGTGCAGCGTTTGTCACGGTCCGCGTCGATCTTTAGAATCTCACCCATGCGCTTGCCGCGCGCCTCTCCCAGCACCCGTTCCGCACGGGTGTGCTTGTCGAGGGAGGACCAGGTCGCGAACTCGGTGCCTTTGATCCGGCTATCCGGAGGCGAGTAGGGCAGCTCCTTGGTAGCGCCGTGACAATTGGAAGACTTGCATCCCCCCGCGCCGACATAGGTGCGGTTTGCAGTCTGGGCCAGCGCGGTTCCTGCAACAGCCAGAACAATCAATATCTCTCTCATAGCATCACTCAACGATCCTCAACGTTACCCAGGAAAAAGGTCACTCACCCGTGCTACTTATAGACCACTAAGACAACAATCAAAACTATGGCCAGCAGGGCAGCCACCCCGATCGCGACCCACAATCCCCATTGTGTCGTGTTCGTTTCGGTGCCCGCCAAAATCTCACCGGAGACGTTCAGAGGGTTGCCGCATCCCCTGCACACCGTGGCCGCAGGTGGATTCGGCGTGGTGCAGATGGAACAATACTTGAATGCCGGCGTCGGCGGCGGGACGGGGCGTGGCGGCGCTGGTGGCGCCGGTACCGGTGTCGGCTTCGGTGGCTCGGGAGGAAGCGGCGGCAGTTTCGGAACATTCTGCACCACAGAAGCCGGCTTCTTCCGGATCACCTGAGTCTTTCCGGCATCATCTTCAGGCGAGACTTGGGCAGCAGCCCCCGCTCTCGCTTGCGGATCAGGCCCCGGAGTCCCGCCGTACGGCCGCGTTTCCGGCAGCTTCGCAGCATTATTCTGCGACAAGCCGAGCTTCATCGTAATGCGGCACAGAGACAGCGCCTGCTTCAAATCTCCCGCATTCTGAATGCGGTTGACCTGGTCTTTCTCCATGGCCTTATTCAGAATGAACTCCAGCCCCTCGGGTGCATCGGGGCACAACTCGCTGATCTTAGGCGGCGTCTCGAAGACGATGGCACTCACGACTTTCGCGAGATTGCGGTCTTTACTCGAAAACGGGTGCCGCCCCGTGACGAGTTGATAGAATACGATCCCGACCGAGAAGACGTCCGAAGCTGGAGTGCAACGATCGCCGCGAATCTGCTCCGGCGACATGTAATTCAACGTTCCCAGCGACGACCCGACCTTAGTAAGTTCCGACTCCTGTACCCGTACCATCCCGAAATCAAGCACTCGTACTTTCCCGGTATTCTCCAGAAAAAGATTCGCGGGCTTGATGTCGCGATGTACCAGGTGATGTTCGTGTGCGAACTGCAGACCGTCGCACACCTGTTCCATGATGGAGAGCTTATCTTCCCAACTGAACTTCCGGCCTTCCGCAAACACGTGGCCCAGATCGGAGCCTACCAGCAACTCCATTGCCTGATAGAGCATTCCGTCGGCTTCACCAGCATCGAAAACACGAACCAGATTCGGGTGGTCCAGCTTCTTGGCCGTCTCCGCTTCACGCGTGAAACGCTCGCGCATTTCCGGGGAAAGGCCCGCAACCGGGACGGCCTTGATGGCCACTTCTTTCCCGTCCTTACCCTTCGCGCGATAGAGCGGTTGAGGGCCGCGATGCAGGACCTCCAGAATCTGATATGTCCCGATCTTATCCATCTGCCCACTCCAGCAAGACGGCAGTCACGTTATCCGGACCTCCATTGAGATTGGCGCATTGAATGAGTCTCTCGACTTTTTCCTTGGGGCTGGCGGTCTCGTCCAGGATTTGCGAGATAGTACCATGGTCGACTGGACCGTGCAAGCCGTCGGAACAGAGCAAAATCTGATCTCCCGTCTGCAATTGGAAGCTATGAATGCGTATGAGGACATGGTCGTACGTTCCAACCGCCATGGTCAGCACATTCCGGTTGGGCATGGTGCGCACCCGCTCTTCGCTAAGCCCGAGTTGGTGGCGCAGTTCGTTGGCAAAGTTCTGGTCGTAAGACAGTTGTTTGAGTTCATGGGACCGAAAGAGGTAGGCGCGGCTGTCTCCCACGTTCGCGATCACCATGTCGGGAGGGCGCCACAGAACCAGCACCACCGTCGAACCCATGCCGTCACACTCGTGACGCTGCCCCGCCGTTTCTAATACGCGGCGGTTGGCCGATCGGATTGCCTCCTTTGCGATCTCCTCCATGGTAAGGTCCGCCTCCGGATTCCGAAGGTACTCGGTGATCGCCTCGACCGTCAAAGCGGAGCCCACTTCGCCGCAGTTTTCCCCTCCCATGCCATCCGCGAGGATGGCGGCATTGAGCGAATCCTCCACCTGAAACGCGTCCTCATTATTGGAACGCTTGCGACCAGTATCGGTCGCTCCGAACCATTTCACCGGATGCCTCCCAAGGTTGCCAGGAGGGCCGTCACACGGATCTGCGAGGCGTCATGGCCTCGCAGAGTACCGATGATCTGGTCAGTCGGACGCCGTTCCCGTTCCTGCTCCAGCGATCGATTGTGATACAGATGGCATTCCGAGCATCGATCCAAGCCGGCCCGATTTTCGCCGTGGCACGGCAGGCACGACTTCATCACCGGAATCAGCACGTCGCTGGTCTGGGTGCTTTTGGCGGCTGCCTGGTGACAGGACTCGCATGCCACTTCGCGGTGCGCGCGATGCGAGAACTCCGCCCGCTGGACCCAAGGCTTCCCCTCCGGGTAGCGTCCGAGAATCCCCAGCGGAGCCTGCTCCGGCGCTGTGGCCGAGACCGGCGGACGAGGGTCGATCTTCTTCACTTCGTACCGCGATTCCATCTGGTGGCAGTACGGGCACTTCTTCTCGAAGAGGTATTCGTAGGAATCGTTAGTGACCCTGGCAAGCCACGCCTCGGGGTTCGAGATCACCACTGCGTCCACGCCGAGTTGAGCCTGCGTCAAAGAAGGCCTGGCCGCCAGCGCATCCTTATATGACTTATCGATGAACTCGCGAATCGTCTTCTGATCGCGCGTGTGCGGCGATTCCTGCGCCGCATCTCCGAGCAACTGGTACCGGTCGAATTGCAGTTCCGGTCTGTGGCACGATTTGCAGCTCGCCTCGAAGGTCATCGGAATCAGATTGCCTGTCGGCGAGTTGGCATCCACCTTGTGGCAATCTACGCAATGCATCGGCAGTTTCATCCGCGGGAACTTCTTGGGGTCGGCCTCCATGTGCTTCATGTGGTTGAGCTGGAACGGCCGATCGTCCTTCATGGAAGCGGTGGAGAATTCCGGGTGCTTGTTGGCGCGAAACGCGGTGATCTCGACGCCCTTGATCTTGACGTTCTGAGCATGCTCCTGAAGATTGGAGTGGCACCTGGTGCAATTCGCGCTCGCCACCTCGGCCAGCCGCCTTCCACCGCGGTGCTCTACATGGCAGTCCACGCACAATGGTGTCGTGTTCGCCTTTGCCGTATCGATGGATTTGGCGGGATGCGGTGCTCCATCGTGGCAGCGCTGGCAGGCGGCATCTTTCACGCGCGCGAATGCCTGTGCGTGGCACACTTCACAACGTCCTTCGAATACGGTGTGCGATTCGGAAAGCGGGCCCGTGGAGAGAACCCGCCGGCTGCCGCCTACGCCTAACATGAGCGGAACACTGACGAGCGCCGCGAGCGCCAGCAGAATCCACGTCACCTGCTTGCGAAACAGCAGCAGGAACGGCACCCGCTTCAGATAGTTCAAATCCAGGCGCTGGGCGACACCCTTCGTATCCCGAATCCGGCGTTGGTACTCGAGTGGTTTCTCTTCCTTGGGCATCTCAGTACCTCAGCGAGAGCACTGCGTGAACAGCCGTCAGAACCAGCAGCGCGTAGGAGATCGGAACGTGCACCATGAGCCAGGTGTGCAGCCACAGGTGCAGCCTTTTTTGAACCATCAACTGCCGGCGCTCTTCGAGGATGCCTTCCAAGTCGCGCAGCAAATCGTGCGAGGCCACCGGCATAATGGTCCGCAGGTGGGAAAAGTAAGCGGCGACCTTTTCCTTGTCGCCGAACAGCTTGCGGGCAAGCCCTGCGGGATTGTCAATCAAAAAGGGCCGCATTTCCTGCATGTAATGGGACCGCAGCGCCTCGCGTGCCTCCTCGGGAATCACAATTTGCGGAGATCCCTTGCGCCGTTGTACCTCAGCCTCCACTTTCTCGGCGGCGCTCTTTTTCTGAGCCGGATCGAAGTATCGCTTCACGCCACCCGCGCGCAGAATCTCTTCCTCTTCCTCCTCGTCGACCCCCAGATTCGCGGTGATGAACTCGATCCGCTCGTCGGCCTCCGTGCGCAGTCCACGCACCACCGTCGGGATTTCGTCGTAAATGGTCTCGCGCGTCACCAGCTCCGTCATGCGGCGTGGAATGTAGTTTTGCATGGCGATGCCAAAGAATCCGCTGATGACTATGACGGCAAAAATCCACATCATTACCGCCGCCAGACCATGCCCCCAACGAAAACCGGAATGCAGGAGAATGACGAAGAAGCTCGCGAGGCCAAGCCATACGTGGGCTTTGAGCCAGGTCTTCACGCGGCCGAGGGGAGAGGCAGGATACTTCTTTCGCAATCCCAGCAGACACTCAAAGATGATGATCCCCGTACCCACCGACCCGAAGACCAGTCCCATGAAGGTGCCGCCGCGCGCACCATTGGTGGTCAACAACGCGTACACCAGGTACACGAGCAGGGCGATGAACGACCCAATACCGGTACCGGCAGCCCATTTGGTTTGCTGGCGGTTGAGGATCATTGCACCTGCCCTCCGAGGAACTCCATCTGGATCTCGCCCATTTCAATAATGTCGCCAGGGCGTAGCGCCATCTCCACCACTGGATTGCCGTTTACCAGCGTGCCGTTGGTGGAGTTCAAGTCGCGCAGCAGGAAGCGCGCGCCTTCCACCAGGATCACCGCCTGGGCGCGCGACATGACATTGTCGTCGGCGAAGCGGTAATCGTTGTCGGCTCCGCGGCCGAAAGTCGTGGACGGATACCGCAGTTGCAGGAACGACCCCGCCCGGCTGCCCGAGATGATCTTCAGCCGCGGGAGCATATCGAGCAACTCGCCGACGTTGGAATAGATCTTGGTTTCCTGAGCCTCCGGCAAGCCTGGCTCTAGCGCGGGTGGCGGCATCAGCGATCGAATCGGTACCGCGAGTTGCATTCCCGCCAGATCGCGCGCGAAGAAACTCTTCGGTTCTACGCGAATGGCGGCGTCGTGCGGGCACGCACGCACACAGTTGGGCTCTGGAAACTCGGCGCACAGATCGCACACCACCGCTTTGGGGCGCGGCTCCGCCTTCTGCTTCCCAACCGACGGGTCGATCTGCACCACGTTGATGTTGCCGTAGGGGCAATCGATCGCGCAGTTGCCGCATCCGATGCACCAATCCTCAATCACGATGTCGAGGGTATCTTTCCGGCGGATTGACCCCACCGGGCAGCGCGTCATGCAGAGGGGATCCATGCAGGCGCGGCAACTCGTGGCCACCAGGAAGTTCTCAAATCGCAAGCCATCGCGGATGAGGCGCGTGACACCGTCCTGATGGGTGGCGACGCAGGCCTTTACGCATTCGTCGCAGCGCGTGCACTTGTTCAAGTCGAGCAGCAGCAGATTCTGCCCTTGCATCAACTCCTGTTCCAGGAAGTTGGAAAGCGAAGCCTGCTGCACGCGTCCAAGCAGTTCGAGATCCATCTGCCGCCGGGCGCGCGCCACCTCAGTAATCCCGGAGGAGATTGCGGGAAACTCCGCCAGCATTTTGGCGAAGTCCTCTGCCTTGATGCGCACCAATTGGACGAAGTCGACAGCCGTACATGTGGCCGTGCGGCGGCCGGCCTGCAGAGGATCCTCCATGACCTCGAAGGAGGTCTCACCGATCACGAAGCTTTCGGAGGGCGAAATCAACGCGCTCTCCACCGGCTTCTCGCGGAACATGATGGGATTCTTTCCGGCGGGCAGGCGATTGACACGGAGTTGCTTGCCTTCCACTCGGAGGCTCGCGTGTTCGCGCGACATGTACTCGTCCCACGGAACGGAGATCACGTCGGGGCCGGAGGCTCGGCCCACCTTGACGGGCTCTGCGGAGATCGCGCCCTCTACCACCTGTCCCGGTTTCAACCCCTTGGCACGAACGCGGAACACGGGCGGCAGCAGGCCCATTTCTCCAAAGTAAGAGCCACGGGACAGGTATGTGAGAACTAACTCGCCGCCGGGAAAGATCTGCGAGACCTTTACGAAACCCATGCGGATGAGATAAAACGAATCCGCGACATCGCCTTGCCTGCAAATCACCTGGCCCGGCGCAATATCCACCAGTTCCACCCGGTCGCGCAAGTGATTGAGAAACTCGGGACTCAAGTTACGGAAGGTGGGGACCGATCGAAGGTGGGTATCGAGCGCGCGATAGCGATAGTTACGATTCAGCTTGTCTTTGAAAGATGCCGCGTTGTACAGAACATTGTTCAAGATGTTCGGCAGCATCTCCAGAACTACCGAATCGGTCTTGGCACGTGCGGTAGCCGAGCGGGGATAGAACTTTGGCCGCTTCAACCGCTCCTGCTTGAGGGCAGCGAGGGCGGCGAGCTCACCGATCAGATCTCCGGCGGTGACGGATGCGATGGGGTTGTCGAGAGGCAGGTCTACTGAAGCATCCACGCAAATGTGCGTAGGGCGATTGGGGTTGGGATCGCGCGAGGCGGGGACGCCTTTGATGTAATTCGTAATCTTGGTGAGGCCGCCCGCGAAGCCGCCCGCCGGTTTGCGGCGGCTCTCCACATGCGAAACCGGATTATTAATGAAGATCTCGATCGTGCCCGACAGAATATAGAAGGCAGTGGTTCCATTTTCGCCTTCACGCATCAAAATCTGGCCCGCTTTATACTCCTTGCGAACAATTGCGCCCGGAAATTTGTCCCAGATTTCTTTGCGAATCCCGGCGAAATCCGGGATGGCTGTCAACTCCTCAGTTGAAAGGATTGTGCCGCCCAGATCTGCCTGTGGGATTCCTTCTGCCTTTGCCATTCCGTGCCCCGGTAGTAGGGTTTAGTATCCCAAATCCCCAACAGTTTAGCTAACAATTGGGTACTATTGCACAGTTTTTCAGGCAGCCGGCAACCTTCCTCAGGCCGCAATAAACTCGCAGTTGGGGCCCTTCGAAGACTTCACTTCACTACCCATCGCCACCGGGGGCTAATCGGGCCTGTCTGGCCCGACCTTGGCGACGACTGGAACGGCATACCAGTCGTTACCCTCGAAGGCGCCGTACTGGCCGGGCTGCCCACCCGAGCTGATCGCAGTTCAACGGCACACCGTTCAGCGCCTTTGCCGGCAAAGCCGGTATCGCTGGCCCATGCCGCTACCTTTGTCATAGGCGACCTTCCATTCGATATTGATAAAATTGGAGATTGCCAGACTACGTCGTATCGGTGGTGATTCCGACATTGGCCGCGGACTCCAGACTTCAGGAGTGTCTGGAAGCTCTGTCGCGCCAGACGCGCCGCGATTTTGAAGTGATCGTGGTCGACAACAGCGGGCAGGGACTGGTGCGCCGCAGCGCACTTCCGCCCGGTACGCGAGTGATCGAGAACGCCACCAACGCGGGCTATGGGATCGCCATCAATCAAGGACTGGAAGCCTCCACCGCGCCCTACCTGGCCAGCCTCAATGACGACGCCGCACCGCATGCCGGCTGGCTCGATGCGCTGGTGCGCGCTCTCGAGCAGCGTCCGGACGTGGGCATGTGTGCCTCACAGGTCCGTTTCTTCGGCGAGGAGCGTCTGGATTCCGCGGGCATGCTGGTGGCTCGCGACGGCAGCAGTAAGCAGCGCGGCCATGGCCGGATGCCGGACGATTTTCCAGTCGCGGAAGAGGCGCTCTTCCCCAGCGGGTCGGCCGCACTCTACCGGCGGGCCATGCTGCAGGAGATCGGAGGGTTCGACGATCAGTTCTTCCTCTACTGTGAGGACACCGATCTCGGGCTGCGCGCCCGTTGGGCGGGATGGAAGTGCCTCTATGTGCCGGAAGCTGTCGTGGAGCATCACTACTCCCACTCGGCGGGACGGGCCTCATCGGTGAAGGCGTACTTCGTAGAGCGGAACCGGCTTTTTGTTGTGGCGAAGAACTTCCCCGCGCGCATGTTGCTGGCCGCGCCGTTTGCGACTGTGGCGCGCTACTTCTGGCACGCCTGGTACATCCTGCAAGGCCGCGGAAGCGCCGCCCGCTTTCGAGCAGATGGAAACGCCGGGCCCCGTATGCTCTGGTATGTGGTGCGTGCGCACGCCGCTCTGCTCGGTAGCGCGCGACGCTTGTGGAGGCAGCGCCGCGAGATCCGCGCCAAGGCCCGGATCACCCCCGCCATCTTCTCACGGCTCATTGCGAGCTACTCCATCAGCAGCAGGAGGGTGGCGGCTCTTTGATGCGGCCCACCGGCGCAAACTCGTTGCTCGTCATCGTCCCGGCCTACAACGAGGAAGCCGCTGTCGGAGACGTAGTACGTTCCATTCATCAGTATGTACCGGGTGTTCCCGTGCTCGTCCTGGATGATTGCTCCGGCGACAACACCGTCGGCGTTGCACGCGCCGCCGGTGCCGAGGTGCTTGCCCTTCCCCACCACCTGGGCCTGGGTGGCTGTGTGCAGGCCGGATACAAACTAGCCCACGAATTGGGCTTCCAAAACGTCATTCGGGTAGATGGCGACGGCCAGCACGACGCCCGCGACATTCCCCGTGTCTTCGAAAAACTCCGTACCAGCGGCTGCGAAATGGTGATCGGCTCGCGATTTGCAGAAGCCAGGGGACCCCACACCAGCCTTCTGCGATCTTTCGGCATCCGATTTTTCCGCATGGTGTTGCGGCCGATTCTTGGAAAACCTGTGCATGACCCCACCTCCGGTTTCGTGGGCGTGAATCGCCGGGCGCTCGAAGTCTTCAGCCGGAGCTTTCCGCTGGAGTATCCCGAAATCGAGGCGCTGGTGGTGCTGCAACGCCGCCGGTTTCGCTTTGAGGAGGTGCCGTGTAAGATGCATCCCCGCACCACCGGGCGTTCGTCTATCACGGCTTCCAAATCGCTCTATTACATCGCCCACGTGCTTTTAGGTGTCTTCGTCAATGTGCTGAAGTACGACCGCCGGCTGCGTGGGTCGAGCCCGAAGCCCACATCAGAAAAGGGCTTGGGAGGTTAGATGGATCGCCTGCTCAATGTAACCACCGTGTTGAGCGTGTTTCTGCTGATCATGGTGCTGGTTTCCGTGCGCCGCGCGCATATCCGCGTGGAATACTCGGTGAGCTGGCTGCTCGCTGCGGCGGCGATGTTGATTCTTTCGCGCGCCCGGCCGCTGCTGGAGTATGTGACGCGGCATGCCGGCATTCCCGATACGCCTTTGACTCTGTTCCTTACCGCCGGCAGCGTTTTTCTGATTATGTTCTTCCGTTTTTCCGTGATTATTTCTCATCTGCGGGATGACAATATCGCCCTCGCGCAGCGCGTCGCCATCCTCGAATTCCACATCCGCAGCTTGAGTAAAACCGTCCAAGGGACTACTCCGCAATGAAGGCCAAGAAAGCTCACGATAACCGGAAACCCGAGACCGCGCCCCGCCGCTGGCCCTATTACGCGGCTGCGCTGGCTGCGGTAATCCTCGTCTTCTGGGCATATGGTCCGGCGATGAACGGACCATTTCTTTTTGACGACACCGCACTCCCCTTCGCCCTCCCGGCGTTCAAAGCACCGCTCATTAACTGGTTGAAAGCAGATGTCCGCCCGGTCCTATTCTCTACTTACTACCTGAACGCGCAGATCAGCCAGAGTGACCCGTATTCGTTCCACGTCGTCAATATCATAGTTCACCTTTTGAGCACGGGCTTGATCTTTCTCATCGTGCGACGTCTGGTGCTTATGAGCCGCGATCATCTGGGACCGGTCGCCAACGATCCGAATCTGCTGTCCGGCTTCGCCGCCGCTATCTTCCTGCTCCATCCGGTACAGACCGAAGCCGTGGCGTATCTTGCCGGCCGCTCCGAATCGCTCAGCGCGATGTTCGGACTGGCCGCCTTCGCCGTCTTCCTCTATCGCAAACAAGCCGCAGCCACCTGGGGAGTGGCGGTCGCCGTATTGCTCCTGTTCGGGCTGGCGCTCGGCTCGAAGCAAAACGCCATCGCGCTGCCGGCCTTGCTGCTGCTCACCGATTATTGGTGGAATCCCGGCTTCTCCTTGCAGGGAATCCGTGCCAACTGGAAGGTCTATCTGCCGATGGTGGTCGGCGCTGTCGCCGGCCTCGCATTTTTCTGGCGCGTGATCATGACCGCGCAGACCGCGGGCTTCGGCATGAAGGATCTGACCTGGTATCAATATTTCTTCACCCAATGCCGGGCGCTCTGGGTGTATCTCGGTATGTTCCTGCTGCCGAGCAATCTCACCGCCGATTGGGACTTCAGTATCTCGCGAACGGTCGTCGATCACGGCGCGATCTTCGGATTGATTTTTCTGGTTGCCGCGGTCGCGTCCGCCTGGTACTATCGCCGCCGCTTCCCGCTCGCCAGCTTTGGGCTTTTCGTTTTCCTGGTGATGATGGCGCCCACCTCTTCCATCCTGCCGATCCGCGATCCGATCGCCGAACGCCGTCTATACTCCGCGATCATCGGACTGCTGCTCATCGTGGTCGATTTGCTCAGTCGTGTAAAGATCGAGCGCAAGGTGCTGGTGGCCGCGTGTACGGCGGTGGTGCTGCTCGCCGCCTGGGGCACGCATGCCCGCGCGGCGGTGTGGAGCGACCCCATCCTGCTCTGGGAAGACACCGCGCACAAAGCGCCCAACAAGCGGCGAGTGCGATTCCAGCTCGGGATGGCCTACTTCTCGAGCGATCCTCCCGACTACCAGCGCGCCATCGGCGAATTCGAGAAGGCCGCGGACCTGGAACCAGCCGACTACAATCTGCTGATCGATTGGGGCTTGGCATACGACGGCCTGAACCGTCCGAACGACGCGATCGCCAAGCTGCGCGCGGCCGCGATGAAGGAGCCAACGGCCCACGTTTACACGCAAATCGCCGTGGTCTATGCGAAACGCAGCCAGTGGGAGCAGGCCCTGGACGCACTCGAGACCGCGAAGCGTATCGACGCCAGTTTCCCGCCGACCTACTTCTATAAAGGGCAGATCTTTCTTACCCTGGGCCGGTGCGCGGAAGCCAAGATTGAGTTCGAGCAGGCGCTCCGTTTCGCACCCGATCAATGGGGTGGCAGCGGAAACCTGCGGCCGCAAGCGCAGCAGAGCTATCTGAAGACGCTTCAATGTCTGCAGAGCGCGGCCCATTAGTATGCAACGTTCGCTGCGCATCGGGGTGAATGCGCTGTACCTGATCCCCGGCGGCGTCGGCGGAACCGAGATCTATCTGCGCGGGCTGTTGAAGGCCCTCGCGGAGATCGATCCCATCAATCAGTACACCGTTTTTACGAATCGGGAGACTGGCCCCGATCTCGTTCCGAAGGCGTCCAATTTCCATCCCGCGCCGCAGCCCGTGCGCGCGGTGTCGAGACCCATGCGAATTCTGTGGGAACAGAGCGGGCTGCCACTGGCCGCGGCGCGCCGCAGGCTTGATGTGATGTTCAATCCCGGCTTCACTGCGCCGCTGCTCTGCGGATGCCCGCAGGTGACCGTGTTTCACGATCTCCAGCACAAGCGCCATCGCGAGTATTTCCGTTGGTTCGATCTGCCCTTCTGGGAGTTCTTCCTCTACTGGTCGGCCCACGTCTCGCAGCTCTTGCTCGCCGATTCAGATCCGACCGCGGCCGACCTGCTGAAGTTCTATCGTTTGCCGGAATCGAAGGTTCGCGTGGTGCGGCTGGGTGTCGACCCGGTCTTCTTCGAACTCAGCGGCCGACGCCGTCCGGCGCCTTACCTGCTGGCGGTTTCGACGCTCCATCCCCATAAGAACCTCGATGGTTTATTGCGCGCTTTTGCCGCATTTCGAACCGAGCGTCCTGAGTTTCGTCTGGTAGTCTGCGGCATGCACGGATTCTTCTCCGGCCCTTTGCACGATCTGCGCAATTCCCTCCGGCTGGGCGATTCCGTGGAGTTCCCCGGCTGGATCCCCCGCGAGGATTTGCATGAACGCTATGCGAATGCCTGGGCGTTCATCTATCCATCCCTTTTCGAAGGTTTCGGGCTCCCGGTCGTCGAAGCTCTCGCGGCGGGCGTGCCTTCCGCCTGTTCCAATATCGAGCCGCTCTCCAGTATCGCTGGTGATGCCGCACTGCAATTCGATCCTCGCGATCAAAGCGCCATGGTGCAGGCGATGCGCATGATCACGAGCGATGAGGCGGTGCGGCATCGCCTCGCCGAGGCAGGCCCGCGACGGGCCGCCCATTTCTCCTGGAAGGCTACCGCGGCAGCGACGCTGGCAGCTCTGCTCGAAGTCGCTACAGTGTAAAGAGGACGGAATCAAATGACTGCACTCGTTACGGGAGCCGGTCGCGGCATCGGACGCGCCATTGCCCAGCGGCTCTCGCAAGACGGATGGGCCGTGGCGATCACCGCGCGTTCCGAAGGTGAAATCGAGGAGACCGCCAAACTCTGTGCCGGTTCCACAGCCACGTTTGCGGGCGATATCGCCGAACCAGCCTTCGTGCAACGACTGGTCCAGCACGTCGAGCACGCACTCGGCCCCATCTCGCTGCTTGTGAACAATGCCGGGAGCGGCGGACCCTTCGGCCCGTTCTGGGAAACCGATCCGGCGGAGTGGTGGCGCTGCCAGGAGGTGAACCTCCGCGGCCCCATGCTCTGCTGCCGCGAAGTGTTGCCTGGGATGGTGGTTCGAAGTTCGGGCCGGATCGTCAACGTCGTCAGCGGCGCCGCGTGCCAAGCCTACCCCGATATGTCGGCATACGTCGCCAGTAAAACCGCACTCCTGCGTTTCAGCGAGCAGTTGGCAGTGGAACTCAAACCGCACGGTGTGAGCGTCTTTCCGATACGCCCCGGCCTGGTGCGCACCCGCATGGTGGAGGAGGGTCGCCACCAGCTACCGTTCATCCAGAAGATGCTCGATGACGGCCTCGAGGTCGCCCCTGAAGTAGTCGCGAGCCTGGTGGCAACGCTCGCTTCCGGACAGGCCGACGCACTCTCCGGCCGCTTGTTCCAGGTTCGAGAGGATTTGGACTCGGTTCTTCGCCAAGCGGAGGACGTGCAGCAGCGCGAGCTTTACCTGCTCCGTCTTCATACTTTATAGGCAATGTGATTGCCAGGGTCTGCGCCATTCGGGATCGCGGCGGTGTGGCCTCTGCCAGAGGATGTTGGTGACGCTCTTAGACTTACTCCCGGGGCAGATCACCGATCTGTGCTTTGAACTCTCAACGTACCTCGGCACCGATGCCGCGCGTCTGCAGGACACCATTGACGCAAAGCGGTGGCCCTGCAACATTTGGGAAGCCCCTTACCCGGCGAGCATCTTCAGGTATCGATAGAAAAAATCCACGCCTTGATAAAACGATTCGACGCGCACGCGCTCGTCTTTGCCGTGCGCCCGCACGTCGTCCTGATCGATCGCGACCCCGTTCACGCCGTAGGTCGGAATTCCCGCGGCCATCGTGTAAATGCTGTCCGAAGCGCCCGTATCCATAACCGGCAGCACGGGAACGCCCAGCCACATCTCATCGGCCAGTTTCTCCAGCGGCTTCAGGACTTCGGGACGCGGCGCGATCGGCGGGAAGCCGCGCTTCTCCGGCGCACGATCGGAAACTTCGCCCGCATCGCTCATGTAACGGACCACCACTTTGGCATCGGCGAAGACTCCGATTAACGTCTGACGGATCTCTTCGGGAGAGTGGCCCGGCAAAATCCGGCAATTGACCAGCGCCTGGGCGGTCTGCGGCAGCGCATTGTTGGCGTGCCCGGCGTTGAGGCGCGTCGCCACGCAGGTAGTGCGCATGGTGGAGTTGAAGCGGGCGTCGGCGGAGAGTCTCGCGATCGCCGCGGCGTCCGGTTTCGGCGCCAGAATGGCCTTCATGTCAGCCGCTGTCTGACCAGTCTCGCGCTCCGCCCTTCTGCGAAAATAGTCGCGCGTGACGGCGTTCAACTCGAACGGAAACGGCTTCTGCTCCAATCGCGTGAGCGCCTCGGCGATGTGGTAGATCGCATTGTCGGGCACCGGCAGGGAGCTGTGGCCGCCCGGATTGGTCACGGTGAGTTGGAAGTCGGCGTAGATCTTCTCGCTCGCCTCCACATCCACGTTCACGGGCTTCCCCTTCACCGTGGTGACACCGCCCGAGTCGGCGTTGATGACGAAATCGCAATCCACCAGATCGCGGTGATTCTTCAGCAGCCAATCGACCCCGTTGGACTGTCCGAATTCCTCATCCGCCGTGAGCGCCAGAATCAGATCGCGACTGGGCCGGAAGCCTTCGCGGCGGAAACGAATGAACGTCGTCACCAACGCGGCGTCGTTGACCTTCATGTCCTGCGTACCCCGGCCGTAAAAGTATCCGTCCTTCTCAACAAACTGGAACGGATCAGTGGTCCAATCCGCACGGCGCGCCTCGACCACGTCGAGATGTCCGATCAGCAGGACCGGTTTCAACCCGCTCGCGCCCGTGCCTCGCAGACGCGTCACCAGGTTTCCCTTGCGATCGTTGGGCCCCAGCACTTTGACATCTTCCGCCGGAAATCCGGCAGTGATCAGACGCTTCGCCATCGCCTGCGCCGCGGTGGTGGTGTTGCCCACGGAGTCGGTTGTGTTGATCTCGATCAGTTCGCGAAAGATCTCGCGCGAAAGTGCGCGCGTGGCATCGTCCAGACCTGTAGCCGGCAAGGCACAGGAAAGCGAGACGACAAGAAGCGAGAGTCTTCGGATTATCATGGTTCCCATGCCTACCTACGAAGTGTATGTGGACGACAATTTCCATTATATGGACGAAGATGAACGCTACTTCCTGGGTGCGTTCACCGACTGCGCCTCAGCCGTTCGCGCGTGCAAGACGATTGTCGACCAGTTCCTTCTCGGGGAGGCCCCGGCGCGCACGCCGTCAGAACTGCTGAAACACTACAAGTCGTTCGGCGAGGATCCGTTCATCCGGTCGGACGATCCCAACTGCCGCTTCAGCGCGTGGACGTACGCCGAGACGCGGTCGCGCGAACTGGCGGGCAAGCCGGAATCGTAAGGCGCTACCATTGACGCATGGACCGTTTCCCGCTCGGATACAACACCTACTCCATTCGCGCGATGCGCTGGAACGACGTGCCCTTGCTGGAGTACGCCGCCGGTCTCAAGCTCGACGCCGTCTTCCTGCAAGACTCGATCGACCCCGCGAACAACGATCCGGCGCATTGGAAACTCCTCAAGGAAACCGCCGCCCGCCTGGGACTCGAACTGAACGGTGGCGATGCTGGAGCGCTACCACGCACTCCCGACGGGATGAATGCCACCCTGCAACGCCTCCGCGACGGGATTCGGCACTCGGTAGGCATCGGGTCGAAATTGTGCCGCTTCCGCGTGGCGGGCGATCGTGCGAGCCTCCCGCCGGGGCCGGTGGAGAAGGTGATGGAGGACATGGTGCGTACGCTGCGGTCGGTTCGCACGGAAGCCATGGACGCCGGCATCAAATTCGCTATCGAAAATCATAAGGACCTGTACTGCTGGCAGACACGCCAGATCATCGACGCGGCCGGAAAGGAGTTCGTCGGCTCGTATCTCGATACCGGGAATCCCGTCTTTGTGATGGAGGATCCGCTCGCCACAGTGGAGACGCTGGGGCCGGTCGCGGTGATGCTGCATCTGCGCGACTCGGTGGTGTACGAATCGCACAACGGAATTGCCGTGCAGTGGGTACCGCTGGGAGAAGGCGTGGTCGATTTCAAGAAGATCGTCGCCAAGGCGAAGGAGGTCTGTCCCCCGATTGCGGTCTACAACAAGCCGATCACTGGCCGTCCGCCACAGATTCTCTCGATCTACGATCCCGCATTCATGAAGACGTGGAGCGACATGCGCGCTTCGGACCTGGCGCGATTCATCGCGTTGGCGAAGAAGGGGCATCCCTACGAAAGCCACATGGTGATTGAGGACGTGCCCGGCAAGCCTGCTGAACCAATTGCGGCGGCGCTCCAATATCAGCAGCGCGAGCATATGGAGCGGGGCGTGGAATACGCCCGGAAGGTTCTGGACCTCGGCATCAAATGGCGCGGCTGAAACGGGACTATCGTTCTGCCTTAGCCGGCCTTGCAAAAGGTGGAAGACCTGCTGACGCGAGCGGCTCGTAGTCTTTCTTCCACTGCCTTAGGGCGTCCCCTCCTCTTTGCGGCGCGCCATCGGAAAAGTGAACACCGGCACCGGCGGACGGCGGCCCAACCCGCACTCCGCATGCACGGCGCGTACCGCGCTCTCGAGACCGTCGCGCCGGACCACCACGGCGATGGTCAATTCGCTTGATCCCTGCGAGATGGCGATGACATTGACCTGAGCACGCGAAATCGCGGTGAAGATGCGGCCTGCGAGTCCGGGCTTGCCCTGCATGCCTTCACCCACCGCAGCGAGCAACCCCACATCCTGATCGACCTTGATCGGGTGCAGATAGTGGTGCGCCAGTTCCAACGCCAGCACCGATTCCACAGCTTCCACAGTGCGATCGAGTTCCTCCTGGCGAACCAGAAAACAGAAGCTCTGCCGGTAGCTGGAACTCGACACCAACAACACTTCCAGATTCGCCCGCGCCACCGCGTCGAGCGCCCGCGCCATCACTTGCACCCCGTTCAACTCGGCGCTCGCCGGCTCCAGCGAGACCAGCGCGACGTTCTTCATCGACGCGACCGCGCGTGTCCCGTTCATCGCCGCGATCGACGGAACGATCTTGGTTCCCGGCTTCTCCGGCGCAAAACTGTTCTTGCTCCAGACCGGAATCTTGTTCTCGGCCAGAGGTGCGAGCGTGCGCGGATGAAGCACCTTGGCCCCGGCATAGGCCAACTCAGCCGCTTCCGCGTAGGTGATCTCTTCCAGCACCTCGGCATCCGGCACCAGGCGCGGATCGGCGCTCATGATTCCATCGACGTCGGTCCAGATCCACAATTCCGCGGCATCCAGCGCGGCCGCCAGGATCGACGCCGAGAAATCGGAGCCCCCACGGCCCAGCGTCGTCGGACGGCCGTCCGCAGTGGCGCCGTTGAAGCCCGTGATGATCGGCATGGAGCCTTGCCCGATCAGCGGTAGCAGACAGGCCCTCGCCTTCTCGCGCGTCGGTTCCATCAGTGGCGAGGCGTTGCCGAAGACCGCATCCGTCACTACCACCTCGCGCGCGTTGATCGCGGCTGCAGGGATCCCCTCGGCATTCAGGTGCTCGGAGACCAGCAGCGCCGACAGCCGCTCACCGATCGCCACCGCTTCGTCCACCGAACGCGGAGGCCGCTCGCCCAGCATCGCCATGCCGCGCGCGATCCGTTCGAACTCATCCACGAGCGCACCGATCTTCACGATCACCGCTGGCTGCCGCACTTCCGGCAGCAATGCTTTACATGCCTCCACATGGCGAGCGCGCAGTTTAGCGAGATTCGCCTCCATGCCCGCAAGGTCGCCCGCCTCGGCGTGCCGCATGGTATCGAGCAGCAGGTCGGTGATTTTGGACATCGCCGAAACCACTACCGCGACGGGCCGCTTGCGGCGCTCACTCGCCGCAAGCTGAGCGGACACCCGCATCCGTTCGGCGGAACCCACGCTCGTGCCGCCGAATTTCATCACGACGAGATCTGTCAACTGTAATCCTTTCCATTGGTGACGCGCGACCGCACGATTTTCAAGATCGCCTCCTCCACTTCGTCGAGAGAGAGCGCCGTGGAATCCAGGTAGATCGCATCAGGAGCCTGCGCCAGGGGCGCGTCGGAGCGCGTGCTATCGCGTTGGTCGCGCTCTTTGATCTGCGCCGCGACGGTGCTCTGGGAAATCGCTTCGCCTTTGGCCTGACTTTCGCGGAAGCGGCGCCGGGCTCGTTCGTCGGGCTCGGCATCCAGGAAGATCTTCACGTCGGCGTTGGGGAACACCACCGTTCCGATGTCCCGCCCCTCCATCACCACGCTGGCCTGCTCTCCCATGGCGCGCTGCTTCGCCACCATGGCGCGGCGCACACCTGGGAGCACAGCTACCTTCGAGGCGCCACTCGATACTTCAGGCGTGCGAATCGCTTCGGTGATGTCTTCGCCGTTCAGACTAATGCGCCCCGGCGAGAGTTCGATATCGGCGGCGATGGCCAATTGCTCCATGCGGTGTGGATCGTCCCAACTCACGTTTCGCTGGAGCGCCCAGAGTGCCACGGCACGGTACATCGCGCCCGTGTCGATGTAGGTGAATCCTAACCGGTTGGCCAGCAGCTTGGCGAGTGTACTCTTGCCGGCGCCGGCGGGACCGTCGATTGCCACCACAATGCGTCTTGGTTTGGAATCTGCCAAGAAATAGAATAACAAGCAGCATGACCCCGGACGAATTCGACCAACTGGTGGACGCGGCTGTCGCGCGCATCCCGCCTCGCTTTCGCAAGCGGATGAAGAACCTGGCCATGATGGTGGAAAGCGAACCGAGCCCGCAACAGTTGGCGCACGCCCGTGTGGGTCGCGGAAGCACGCTTCTGGGGTTGTACGAAGGCCGGCCGCTCCCGCAGCGCAGCGTCTTCGAGCCGTTTGCCATGCCGGATCGCATCACCATTTTCCAGGGACCGCATGAACGGCTGGCGCAAAGTCCCGAACACCTCGTCAAGATGGTGCAGGACACGGTATGGCACGAAGTGGCGCATTATTTCGGCATGGACGAACTGCAGGTGCGAGCCGCCGAGCGGCGGCGGAGAAGCTAGGGCCGATTGGTGTACGGAGTGGGCCCTCGCCTGCCCACGGGAGGTAAATACGCCGCGTGCCATATCAACCCGATCGGATTTGGTCCGGAGGGCAGATCGTGATCTGCCCACGTGCCCGGGAACTTATCGCGACGTCCCGGTGTCAACAACCGTCATGGTGTACCAGGACGTGATCTTCGCTCTGAGGATGCTTTCGCGGAATCGGACCTTTAGCCTGGTTGCCGTCTTGTCGCTGGCCATCGGCATCGGAGCCGCGACCTCCGTTTTCAGCGTCGTCGACCGGATCCTCTTCCGTAGCCTGCCGTATGCCTATGGGGACCGCCTGCTTTCGGTCGGGATCGCCGCCCCTATGCTCCCGTACGATTTCCTCTTTGGGTCGTCCTATCTCGACCTCCGCACCCATCAGCAGATGTTCGAGGCTGTCACCTCGTGGTCCGGCATTAACGACTGCGACCTGACCGATGGCGAGCCCGTCCGCCTCAGCTGCGCGGCCGTGGAATCGACTTTCCTGAGCACCGTAGGAATCACGCCAATCCTTGGCCGCGGTTTCACACCCGAAGAAGACGGCCCGTCCCGAGCCCCTGTCGCGCTGCTCTCCTATGGGCTCTGGCAATCGCGATTCGGCGGACGTTCCGATGTCCTGGAAAACACCATCGCCCTGAACGGACAGCAGGTGCGCATCGTGGGCATCCTGCCGCGCGATTTCGAGGCCCCCACGCTGGCACATGCGGATTTGGTCATTCCGCAAGCGTTGGACGACGACACATTAGCCCGCGCCGTCACTGGCCGTCCGCTGCGAGTGCTGGCACGCATGCGGCCGGGTACCAGCGTCGAATCCCTGCAGGCACAGGCGGAAGCGGCCCTTATGCTCGCGCTTCCTAAATTCCCGGGCGCGCGCGAACTCAAGGCGCGAGTTCGCACTCTGCGCGATTTCCAGGTTGGTGATGGAAAGGCGGTCTCCTGGATGCTCTTTGCATCGGTGATCGCGGTCCTCCTGCTCGCCTGCGCGAATCTGGCGAATCTGCTGCTCGCAGGTGCAGTGAAGCGCCGGCGGGAGATGGCCATCCGCGCTGCGTTGGGCGCGGGACGGATTCGCCTGCTCCGGCAGTCGCTCACGGAAAGTTTGGTGCTGGCGATCGCCGGTGGCGTTGCCGGAGTTCTTCTGGCCCAGGTGCTCCTCAAACTACTGATCGCGATGGCCCCGGAAGGCATTCCGCGCCTGGCGCAAGCAACGCTCGATCTGCGCGTGTTGACCTTTGCCTTCGGCTGCTCGCTGGTCTGCGGAGTGGTCTTCGGGATCGGCCCGGCTCTCTCCAGTGCACTGCCTTCTTCGCCACGCGTCGAGGGCGACCGCGGCTGGTTGCGGCCTGCACTGGTAGTCACGCAATTCGCGCTTTCGCTCGCTCTGCTCACGGGCGCCGGACTCCTGGGGCGAGCCCTCTGGGGTCTGGAGCATAAACCGCTCGGCATGGAGACCCAGCAGGTGGTCACTGCGTCGTTCTCGCTCGCGCCCCAGCGCTATCCTGACACGGCGCGCCAACTGGCGTTCTCGGAAGCGCTGGAGAATCGTCTGCGCAACTTGCCTGGCTTCGTGTCGGCTGCCATCGCCGATTCCAATCCGCCGAACGCGCCGTTAAGATCGAAGCCCATTTGGGGACTCGAAATCGACGGCCACGCGCCGAACTCGTCTTATCAGGGAACCGTAGTGTGGCGGGCTGTGAATCCCGAGTACTTCCGGACGCTCAGCATAGCCATTCTACGCGGGCGCGCCTTCACCGAACAGGATCGCGAGTCGTCGAACGAGGTGACGATTATCAGCCAGTCGCTGGCGCGCCGCCTGTTTCCTGATGGCATCGCGGTGGGGCATCGACTCGGCAAAGCGGTCATCGTGGG
>Ga0070734_10000757_pt1 | contig 58809 bp, 41 predicted proteins | sample Coa_R1_8_FD_66444 | JGI IMG/M metagenome (GOLD analysis project Ga0070734, IMG submission 66444) | Surface soil microbial communities from Centralia Pennsylvania, which are recovering from an underground coalmine fire - Coalmine... | ecosystem: Environmental > Terrestrial > Soil > Unclassified ...
GGTTCCGTGATGATGGCGGCGATCTGCTCACCCTGCCGTTCCAGCAGATTACGGACGCAGGCGGTGTCGTTCCAAGGAAGAACGATGACGTCATCCAACGCGGATGGCAGTTGGCCCTCGGAACCTAATTGCGGTTCGTAACCGGCACCCAGCGAGAGTGCCGGGCGGTAGCTGAGAAGGACACCATCGGGCCAACCGTGATAGTGCCCCTCGAATTTCAAGATCTTGCGGCGGCCCGTGTGGGCGCGCGCCAGGCGGAGCGCTAGTTGAACGGCTTCCGACCCGGTGTTGCTGAAAGCCACAAGCTCCGCGCAAGGGATCAATTCGCAGAGTCTGCGCGCAACCCGTACCTCCGCCTCGTGCTGTGCGCCCAGCAACAGAAACTGGTCAAGCTGGTTTCGAACCGCAGCCATTAAGTCTGGATGGGAGTGGCCGAGAATCAACGGTCCCCAGGCCAGGGTGTAGTCTATGTAGGTGTTCCCATCGACGTCGGTAACTCGACTCCCCGATCCTGAGCGGAAAAATAGCGGCAGCGGTTTACTCGACGCGCGCAGCATACTACTAACTCCGCCGGCCAGGAACTTCTTCGATTCGCCAAACAAATGAGCCGATCGTGAGAGATTCATCGCCGTTTCGCCGGTGATCCGCCCGGAGGAGTATTGGCGGGCGATTCCTGGGCGCCGATCAAGCCTGAAATAGACCGGCAGGCCTTCCTGATCTCCTGCGCGATCTCCGGGAGGCGCTCTGCCGGCAGGAAACTCAATGGGCCGGAAATGCTCACCGCCGCCACGGGTTGGCCCAGATGATTGCAGATGGCAGCGCCGACGCAGCGGGCACCCTCCTCAGTTTCTTCGTCATCGACGGCGTATCCTTGCGTCCGAACTTCAGCCAGGTGCCGCTCCAAATGCGCAACGGAGGTAATCGTGTTGGCAGTCAGTTTGGCCAGCGGGCTGCGCCGAAGAATTCGCGAGCGTTCCTCGTCGGAAAGCCGGGAAAGGATCGCCTTTCCCAGGGACGTGCAGTGAAGCGGCGCATAGGTATTGACCGTCGCGTTCATGCGAATGGAGCGCAATCCATCGAGGATTTCGATATACAAAAGCTGGTCGCCGTCAGGAACGGCCAGAGCAACCGTCTGTTCAAATTGCGCGCGGAGCCTCTCAAGGTGAGGGCGCACCGCTCGCTTGAGGGTCTCGCGCGCCTCGCTCTGCCCCAGCCACTGTAACTGATGGGTGAGCCGGTAAGCACCGGATTTCGGATCCTGCTCGACATATCCGAGTTCCTTCAGCGTATGCAGGATGCGAAAAATCGTGGCCTTCGGCTGGTTGCCGCACTTGCGGCTGAGTTCGCTTAACTGGATGCCCTCCGGATGCTGGGCAATGACTTCGATGGCGCGAAAAGTCTTGGCCACGACCTTCAAGAAGTTTCGATCGTCGTGTCCGGTTTCCGAAATGCGGAACGCTTGTTTCACTTTCAAAAAGAGTCTAGAATCTGGCGATTGATTTTGTCAAGAATTTTCGCCGCGCGCGCCGGCCGCTATAATACGCTTTCGATGCCGTGGGCCAAAGGCAGAACGATCAGAATTGCGTGGCTTGTATGCGCTATCGGAGCGTTGCTTGGTATGAGCCAAGGCTCCGCACAACGGACCTCAGCCCGTCAGGATGGGCCGGGACCGGCGCCCACCTTCAACCGCGACATTGCTCCGATTCTGTTTCGGCGTTGCGCGGTCTGTCACCATCCTGGTGAAGTCGCTCCCTTCCCCTTGCTTTCCTACGCAGATGCGAAGCGCCACGCGAAGGAAATTGCGGTCGTGACGGAGAAGCGCTACATGCCGCCGTGGGCGCCGGAGCCGGGAGACGGGAAATTTTCCAACGACCGCCGGCTGACTGACCAGGAGATTCGGGGCATCCAGGCATGGGTGGCCGCCGGCGCGCCAGAGGGTCGACCCGCGGAACTGCCTGCGGCGCCGCAGTACCCCGACGGATGGCAACTGGGCCAACCGGACCTTGTTCTTGAGATCCCGCGCCCCATTGAAGTACCCGCCAATAGCGCAGAGATGTATCGCTGCGTCGTGGTGCCTACGGGCTTGAGCGGCGATCGATACGTCAAGGCGGTAGAATTCCGGCCGGGCAGCGGAGGGGTCGTCCATCACTCGATCATCGTTCAAGACGCCAGAAAAGCAGGCCGTCGGCTTGAAAAGGACACGGGTACTGGATATGCGTGCGGCGGCGGATTTGGATTCGCAATGCCCGGCATGCTCACGATGTGGACCGCCGGAACGGTAGCGCACGCGGAACCGGTGGGCGTTGCTTCGCTGCTGCGGCGCGATTCAGATCTTGTCGTCCAGTTACACCTTCGTTCCGCGAGGGAATTGCGCAGGGTGCAGCCGAAGATTGGGCTCTATTTTGCCGCAAAGCCTCCCACTCACACGCCCATGGATGTATCGATCACCAGCTATGATGTCGATATTCCTGCCGGTGAGCGAAATCACAAGGTGACCAGTTTTTCGTATGTGCCTTTCGACATGAAGGTTCTTAGCATTTTCGCGCACGCCCACTACCTTGCTACGGGCTTCGACGTAAACGCGACACTGCCGTCCGGACAAACCAAGCCCATGCTACGGATCCGTCATTGGAATTTCGACTGGCAAGAAAACTATTGGTACGCCTCTCCCTTTCTACTGCCAGCGGGGACGCGTATCGATATGGAGGTGACCTACGACAATTCCGAGCAGAACCCGCGCAATCCGAACTCGCCGCCGCGCAGAGTGACCTGGGGATTTCTCACCACAGATGAAATGTGCGAGGCGCACATCCACGGCGTGCCCGCAGACGGGGCTGCCCACGATATGCCCGAGATGAGCCATTAGGTGAGCTGCCGAACGAGACAGGCACCCCTTATCTGGGTCACGCTTTGCGTCGTGGTTGGCTGGCAAAATGTCCCGGCGCAATCAAGTGCTCCGGCGCCGGCGGCCCTCCAACAAGGCCCCGACAGTCATTACGAACGGGCCGTGTCGGCGGAGCAGGAAGGTGACTACCGGTCGGCGATTCACGAGCTGCGCGAGGCAGTTCACGCGCGTCCCACCGACGCAAAGCTTCATACCGCGCTTGGCGTGACCTTTTTTCACGAAGGGTTTCTGGCGGATGCGATCCAGGAATTCAGCGCGGCGATTCAATTGAAGCCGGATGACACCGATGCCCGGTCTGATCTGGCCGCAGCCTGGATAAACCTGGGGGATTGCGACAATGCGATTCCCGAGTTGGAGTATTTGGCCGCCGCGGAAGGGGACCAGGAGACGCGCAACAATCTGGGGCTTTGCTATCTGCAAGCAGGTCGCTGGCAGGATGCCGCAAAACAATATAGGGCCCTTTTGAAGGCCGATCCCGAGAGCCCGGAACTTCTTTACAACCTTGGTGTCGCTCGAAAACATGAGCAGGACTACAACGGTGCGATTGCGTCGCTCCGGCATGCCCTCCAAATCAAGCCCGATTTTCCGGCGGTCGCGTTCGAACTCGGTCAAATCTATTGGGAGCAAGGCATGCTGGAAGACGCTGCTGAACACTTGCAATCTCTTTGCCGCGCACACCCGGATTTCTTGCCGGCCTATTTTCCGCTCGCCGAAGTGCTGCGCCAGCAAGGCGCCGCGGACGCGGCCCTTGCCGCGATTCAAAAGGCCTTACAAGCCGGCCCGAGCGCCCCCGCTTATCAGGAATTGGGAATTCTGGAGAAGGCGCGCGGAAACATAGATGCCGCCGCCTCGGCTTTTCACAAGGCTGAGGAGTTGAAGAGTCCGGCCAAGATACAGCAAGCAGCTCTGATGGCCGTAGTGGCGGCTAAAGGCCTCTTGCGTGTTCACGACGCACAAAGAGCTCGCCTCAAATTGGAGTTTGCGGTGAAGCTCGATCCAACGTCGGCCGCGGCGCATCTTCAACTCGCGCTGGCTCTGAAGCAACTACACGATGATTCCGGCGCGCTCGTCGAATTTAGGAAGGCTTCCGGACTGGATGGGCGTTTCAAACCGCCTTTCGAGATGACGACCGTTACAAATGGAGCGTCTCTCCCAGGCGCGAAGCCTTGATGCGGACAGGGTCTCTCGCGCTGCTGGAGATCACAATGGAGTCTCCCTCGCGCGTTATCTTCTTTACTGCTCCAAACCCATCCGGAAGGCGCGCGAGCAACGCCAGATAACCAACTGTCCTCGAGCCGCGAGCCGGCACGCACGCTACAGTGGGTACCCCGAACAGCGGCCCCCGATCAACGAAGTTCTCGCGCCGTGGGACGGGGAGCGGAGTCGTTCCGAATTCGAGTCCCAGGGCCACGGTGCTGCTCTGCCAAGGCACAGCCTCAATCGCCTTGTTCTCTTCCCACATTGCAACCCACGGAAAATCGGCTCGCCGGAAACAGTATGCGATCAGCAAGTGCCGATGGAGATTCACCGCGGCCACGTAACCCAGTTCTTCGTTCGCATCGAGAAGCATCCCCGCCACGTAACCCAGACCTTCCTGCGACAAGGGTTGGGACAAATCGACATTGCCCGTTGGCGCTTTCGGCGCGAGGGGCCACGTGAATTCCTCCCCTGATGCGAGCAGACCCTTGCCTTCATCGTAGCCATGCGGAAATGTCATGCCTCGCGTGCCCGGTAGTGAAACCCGCACCTGGTCCTTTTCCAGGAACGGAGGCCCCAAGGTCACGTGCTGGGTCCAATGAAAAAAGTGGTCCGCCTTCCCAAGATTGGTCACCGTTTCACGGAAGTATACGACCGGCTCCGCGTCGTGAACAGCAATTTCTCGCTCGAACAAAAGTCGCGCAGCCGGGAGCCGCACGGCGAAGCTCAGAGCCGCACCGGATCCTTTGACGGACCGGCGGCGGCGAACCCAGCGCGAGTTCGGCGCCTCGCCGTGTTGGGACAGTCCCTGCTTCGCCTCCTCCGCGGACGGCGAGCCGAAATAGTCAAGGCAGATATTGTGGCCGGCCAGCCCCGAGAGCAGTTTCCCTTCCGTGATGCCGCCATACTGCGAGCCGTGGAGGCGGCTTCGGTATTGGTAGGGCTCCATGGTCTTCCACGGCGGAACCCAAAGAGGGCTGATGGAAGCCGGCCGTCCCAGGAGGTTCAATTCAGCAATGTGCCCGCCTCCGGTCAGCGCAACCGCTCGCACTGTCCCGTTCGAAAGTGAATACGCTTCGCGGCCGTGCCACTTGGCCTTGGAAATGGAGGGAGCTTTGTGATTCACCGGATTCCTGCGCAGAAAGCAGCCGGAACGCCTTACCAAAGTGGCAGCTTGGGCACCCACTCCGGACGATACGGATCGAGGAATTCGCCGGCTTCGCCTTGTTCCTCATGCAGACGGCTGTACTTTTCCAACTTTTCGCGGTCGATCTCAACGCCAAGGCCGGGACCCGGCGGCACGTCAAAGCAGCCGGCCTTATACTCGAACGGCCTGGTAATGATGTCGTCCACCTGATGGTGGTAATGCGAGTCGCAGGCGTAGCTCATGAACGGCAAGGCCGCCGCGAGATGAATCTGTGCCGCGGTCGAGACCCCCAGCTCGCGGTCGCTGTGCATGCCCAAGCCAATTTGGAATGTCTCGCATACGCCTGCCAGGCGCTTGTTGGCCGCTAATCCGCCCCAATAGTGGACATCGGAGAGAATGATGTCAACGCAGCGGGTACGGACACCCAACGGAATTTGGTCAAAGTTGATGACGCACATGTTGGTGGCCAGCGGCACCCACGTCCTTACGCACCAGGCCCATTCCCTCGATTCCCCAGGTTGGATCTTCGGCATATTCGAGGTCGTATTCCATCATGCGCCGCAGCGTGTTGATGGACGTGGAAACCGACCAGGCTGCATTAGGATCAAACCGGATGAGAAGATTGGGGAATGCCTGCCGCAGAAGTTGCAATGTGCGTAGCTCCTGCTTCGGGGGCAGCACGCCGCCCTTGAACTTCAGTGCTGCGAACCCATACTTTTCCACCAGCATTCGCGCCTGGTCAACAAGCTTCTCTGGCGAGTCCTCGCCGCCTTTTCCGTCCGATGAACGATAGCGATAGAAAAGGTAAGCCGAAAATTCAACGCGGTCGCGGTGCTTTCCGCCTAGCAGTCCGCACACGGGGCGGTTTAGAGCCTTGCCCATAATGTCGAGACAGGCCATGTCAACCGCGGCGGTCACGTGGGGCGCGACGAAAGTCTCGTAGGAGATGCAAAATACCTGCAGTCTTTTGAGCGTTTTTTCAAACTCGAAGGGATCCGTGCCTACCACCATCTCCCTCAAGGAATCGAGGGCACGCGCAGTCGCAGCCCCGCCGTACGTTTCCCCGAGGCCGACTATGCCTTCATCTGTTTTGATCTCCAGGATCGTGCGGGTGGTACCTCGCTCAACACCGAGGCTCCATCGCAAGGGAGCCTCCATCGGCACAGTCACCGGCGTCGTCTTCAAATCAACAATTTTCACGAATTCACCCTTGTCGGCCCGCGTTGCTCTGTTTCGCTATGCGGACTTGGCGTTCCACTAATACGATGTAGCCTAACCTCAAGACCCGATGCTGTCAACTGAGGGGAGGAGGTTGGTCTATTCGTGGATTCGGAAACGGTTCTCCGGCACTCCCCGGGTATTCGTTTCCAAAACAAAGAGGCTGCCGGCCAAGCCGTCCCCGGCATTCTCCGGCGATGCCGCGGTCGTGACATAGAGCGTGCTTAAAGAATCCCCGCCAAAGGTGCAGTTGGTGATGTTCCGTGTCGGCATCTCGATAATGCGGTCGACCTGCCCTCCGGGTGCAACTCGCACGATGCAACTACCGCCCCAACGACAGTTCCACACGTAGCCATCGGCATCGATGGTTGAACCGTCAGGCAAGCCGCGTGAAAACCCGGAGAAGAAAGGGTTGGGCTTCCCGATGCCGCCCGTGTGCTCATCGTAGTCGTAAGCCCAAATCGCATTCTCCAGGGTATCGCCGAAATAAAACTTCTTGTTGTCGGCACTCCAGACAAGCGTATTGGAGATGCCTATCTCTTCCTGACAGCGATTGAAGCTTCCGTCTGGATCGACACGGAACAGGACACCATCAGTGCCTCCGGCCTCACCTTCGGACCCATCCGCGTTCACGTTGTTGCGCATGGAGCCAGCCCAAAGTGAGCCTCGCGGATCAACACCGGCATCGTTCAGCCGCACGGCTGGCCAACCAGGCAGGTGGAAGGAGTGATCCTTCCGCGAATCCGATGAGGGGTCCCACAAGATCAGCCTGGACCCGAGGCAAATGGCAAGCACTCCGTCGCGGTCTGTGAGCAAAACTGCCGTGACCGGCTCGTCGAACAGCCAGGATTTCACGGTTCCTGATGCCGGGTTGAAGCGGTGAATCAGGAAGCGATTGATATCCGTCCAATAGACAGCGTTCTCCTCAGGGTGCCAGAGCACTCCTTCTCCACATCGGTCTCCCGTTGGAGCACAGCAGACAGGCTCCGTTGTGATGATCATTTCGTATTAACCTGCCGCTCTCGATCTCGAACTCGCAAAAATCAACGATAGCACTGGAGTCAACGTTGCTGGCCGTCGCGCTTTCTCCTTCACCAGCACGCTCAGCGGAATGTCCGCCTCCGCGATCGTGTGGCCGAGCGTTGATCCAACCAGTCGGGATCGATTGCCCTCACCTGTATTGTGCACGGTCTATCTGAAGTTGTTGATGCGGCCGGCCGGGCGACGGAGCTTGTGCTTGGCTCTGCTCCATCTCTCCAAGGCCAGATCGTACGCCTCCCCTGGCAGGACGTGGCGCGGACGGTGGCGAGAGCGGCAAAAGGGCGGCGTCGAGGTATTCCAAAGGGAAAATGCCGTGGTAGATTATCGGGATTGCACCTTCGCAAGCACCGGTCATCCCTCCTCCCTGTGGTCATTCTGGCTATTTCGACATCAATCTACGCAGAACCAATAGTATATGAGCCGGTTCGCGAGCTCCGCGGGGACGACGGTTTCGTCAATGGGGTCACCTCCAGCCCCGACGGCGGGACGGTTGTCGTGGCCTACGACGATGGTAAGGTCAGGCTGATTAATCCGTTATCTCCGAATCAGGACCACAGGTTCTTTACCGGCCAGGGACCTGTTTATAGTGTTGCCATCCGCGGCGATGGTCGCGTTCTGGCCACAGCCGGGTTCGACGGAACGATCCGGACATGGGATTTGTTGAAGGGAAAAGAGTTACAGGTCTTTCGGGGCCATACCGGCTGGATCAACGCTGTGACCTTCGCCGCAACTGGCCGCGAACTGTTCTCCGCAGGGCGCGACTGCACCGTCCGGAGGTGGGATGCCGCCACCGGGAAGTGCCTGAGAGTCATGAAGGATTACCCGTCGGAAGTATTTGCTGTCGCGGCGAGTCCGGACGGGCGATGGTTTGCGTCGGATAAAGGAGATTCCATTTCGGTGCGTCTGCCGGAAACAGGCCGAGAGGTGGCTGGGGGCATTCCCGGGCAGTGGGGTATCAACACGGTGCTTTTCGGCCCGGGGCCGAATGCCGTAGTGACCAGCGGTTATGACGGCAAGGTCTGGCAATGGGATATGACCGCCGCGACCGTGGCGCACGAGGTTGCGGTCGAAGGCGGTCCGATCATTTCCGTGGCGCTCACCGGCGATGGAGGGACCCTGGCGGCACTGTGCACGGGAGACCGGACGGTAAAACTCCTGGAAACCAAAAGCTGGAAAGTTACCGGCCATCTCCCGGGAGTTGCCTACCCGACGGGGGGCGTGGCATTCAGCGCCGACGGACGGTGGCTCGTGGCCGCCGGCGGCGACTCACCGATTCGTATCTGGAGGCGGCACTAGAGGCATGACAACCGGCTGGCAGAAGTCTTCCTGGTCCATTCTGTTGGTGCCGCTGCTTTGGGCGCCCAGCCTCCGCTCTCAAGTAGCGCGGACACCGGTAATGGGATGGAGCAGTTGGAATTACTACACCTGCAAGGTGAATGACGCGATGATTCGCGCGCAGGCGGATGCCCTGGTGAGCAGCGGATTGGCGGCGGTCGGCTACAAGTACGTGATTGTGGATGATTGCTGGCAGGGCGAGCGGGACGACACGGGGAAGATCCATCCGAACAGTAAGTTTCCCGACATGGGCGCGCTGAGCGCATACGTGCACCACAAAGGACTGAAATTCGGCATCTATTCGTCGCCGGGACCGAAGACTTGCGCCGGTTTTGAAGGAAGCCTGGGGCACGAGGAACAGGATGCCGCGACCTACGGGGGGTGGGGCATCGACTGGCTGAAGTATGACCTCTGCACGTTTAATGGAGACCTGACGGCGCAGATTGCCGCGTATCGAAAGATGCATGACGCACTCGCGAAGACGGGCCGGGAGATTGTATACGCGCTGTGCCAATACGGCAACGGCCGCGTGTGGCAATGGGGAGCTTCGGTGGGCGGCAACCAATGGAGGACGTCGCGCGACATTAACGATAGCTATGAACGGATGTCATTGAATGGTTTCGGCGAGAACGGCCTGGAACGCTTCGCGGGTCCGGGGCACTGGAACGATCCGGATATGCTCGAGATCGGCAATGGCAAGATGTCGCAAGACGAATATCTCACCCACATGAGCCTGTGGTGCCTACTGGCCGCGCCGCTGCTGGCCGGAAACGACCTGACCACCATGAAGCCGGAGACGCTCGCCATTCTTGCGAATCCAGAAGTGATCGCAATCGACCAGGACGCGCTGGGTGTTCAGGGCCAGCGCGTGAGCCAGGAAGGGCCACTGGAGGTTTGGGTGAAACCACTAGCTGACGGCAGTAAAGCGGTCGGCCTGTTCAACCGGGGCGAAAGTCCGATGGCCATGACGGCGAACTTCGAACAGATGGGACTACGCGGAGAAGCGAGCGTCCGCGATTTGTGGGCGCGGAGAGAGCTGGGGCGATTCACCGGCAGCTTTTCCACCGAAGTTCCCACGCACGGCGTGGTTTTGGTCAAGACTCAGGATCGCCATCAATAAGGCGGGAGCCATTGATGCCGAGCCACAGCAGCCCGGAAACGAACGCAGCCAGACTCGCCGACTGAAGTCCAATGGTCCAACCGGTACGCAGAACTAGGAATGGAAGCAAGGCGGTAGCAACGGCTGAACCCAGATAGTTGCTGCCGTTCATCGCGCCGCCGAGTACGCCGGTGCCTCTCCGCGTGACGTCAATGAGAGTTGACCAGAAGGAGGGCGCCGCGACGTAGAGAAGTCCGGCGGCGACCGCAAAAACCGCTGCGGAAGCGCCGTTGTCAAGGATGCCAGGCGCGATGGCGAGCGCAACACCCGACAGCGAGATCGAAACAAGCGGCACCAGACGGCGCCCCCAGGGGGCTCCTAAAGCGCGCATGCCGTAATCGGAAAGGATACCGCCCACCGGCGCGCCCACAGCAATCGCCACGTAAGGCAGCGCGGAGAACCAGGCGCTGTGCGTAGCGCCGGCGCCGCGGACCTGAACGAAATAGATATAAAACCACGTGGCGAAGACGAAGCCGGCCACGCCAAAAGCGAATTCGCTGGCGCTGAGGAGCCACGCCTCAGGCGAACGAAATGCGCGTCGATACCAGGCGGCATCAGGCTGCGCGGGCCGTGTTCCGCTCTCCCGATCACCCGTTATCAAAGCCAGCTCCGCGGCGGTGACGCGTGCATTGTCGGCGGGATAGTCCGTCGCGCAGCGATACCACCAGAACGCGACCAGGCAGGTGAATGAGCCCGAAAGCAGGAAGGCCGCGCGCCAACCCCACGCAGAGATCACGGAAACAATGAGCGGAGGCGTGAGGGCGCCCCCCATGCCGGCGCCGCAATGCAGCCAGCCGCTCGCGCGCGCCCGCTCACCGCGCAGCATCCAGTTCGCAATGGCGCGGTTGAAGGTGGGAAACGCGCAGGCCTCGCACAAACCCAGCAGGAAACGGGCTGCGACCAGCGCGGTGGGAGCCAGTGAAAACGACCGCGGTATACAAGCAACGGAAGCGGTGGTGATGCCCCATAACAAACCGGAGACCGCCAGCAGACGCCGGGGGCCGATGCGATCCGCCAGATAGCCGCCGGGAACGAGCCCGATGGCATAGCCGATCAGAAAAGCGCTGAACACCATGCCCAACGCCGCTGGCCCGAGCCCGAGCTCGCGAGCGAGGGACGGAGCCGCTACGGAGATGTTGACGCGGTCGACGTACAGCGCGACCGCCATCACGAACAGCACGGTCACGATGCGCCACCGGTAACCCCTCATAGATCACGACCGAGCGCGGACGTACGCTCAGCTTTCGATTTTCCACTCCGCCAGAATGCCGGCCGTGTGTTCTCCGGTTCGCGGAGCGGCCATCGGAGAATCGAGCACTTCGCCGTCAATGCGAATCGGGCAGCGGGTCGTACGCAGAGTCTCACCGCTGGAGCACTGCACGGATTGCACCATGCGAAGGACGCGAAATGCATCGTGCGCCAGCAGCTCCGGCCAGCTTAGAACCTTTGTGCACCATACATTGGCCTTCTCCAATAGGGAGAGCCAATGGGCCGTGGAGCGGGTCAGCAGATGCGCCGCCAGAATCCTCTTGATTTCGTCGCGTTCCGCGAACCAGGACTTCGGATCGTCATACCGGGCAAGCGCGGGCAGCTGCAGCAATTCGGCCAGGCGCGGGATCGGGGTCATCGCGATGGCGAGATAGCCATCGGCGGTGGCGTACAAGCCGTAGGGCGCCGCCAGGTATGCGTTCGCGTTGTTGACCGCGGCCCGCTGCGGCTGCTTGCCGCCGTCATTGAGGTGCGTGGTGAGGACCTCGAACTGCAGATCGAGCGCGGACTCGAGCAAGCTCACCTGCACGAGCCCGCCTTTTCCGGTAACGCCGCGGCGCACAAGGCAAGCGAGGATTCCCTGCGTGAGGTGCGCGCCAGCGAACATGTCGACCACGCTGAGACCCATGGGAACGGGGCCCTGGTTGGCATCACCGGTGAGCCAGACCAGCCCGGAGACCGCCTGGGCCAGCAGGTCCTGCCCCGGCTTGTCGCGCCAAGGACCCTGATCGCCGTAGCCAGTGACCTCGGCGTAAATGATGCGCGGATTGATGGCCGCAGCCGCGGAATAAGCCAGCCCGAGGCGCTCCATGACGCCGGGTCGGAAGTTCTGGATGAGGACATCGGCGCGGGCAATCAACTGCCGCACCTGCGCCAAGTGCTGCGGATTTTTCAGGTCGGCCGTGAAACTCTCCTTGTTGCGGTTGATAGAGTGGAACAGCGTGCTGTCGCCATTCACTTCGAGATCGGAGATGTAAAGGCTGCGGCAGAGGTCGCCGCCGGCGGGCCGTTCGATCTTGATGACGCGAGCACCGAGATCGGCGAGGCGCAGGGCGGAAGAGGGCCCAGCGAGAAATTGGCTGAAATCGAGGACCAACAGTCCGTCGAGCGGTCTACTGTTTGACATGGGTGTAGAGCTGGCTGAGTTCGCGGCACACCTGCCGGGGGTTGGCGCCGGTACGGAGGAAACCATGGACGAGTTGGGCGGCATCACCCTGGAACGGCAGGTAGCCGGGAAAACGCGGACGCACGTACGCCTGCTCCATAACGGATAGCGTGTTCATGAAGAAATCGCCGCAGGCGGCATTCACCGCCGGATCTTCCCATGCGGTCCGATGTCCGGGTTGGCCCCCGCTCGTAAAATATAACCCGCGCTGGCACTCGGCCGCAGCAACGAAACCCGCATACTCCGCGGCAACCGCTGCATGGCGCGAACGGCCGGAGATGGCGAGACCGGCGCCGCCGAGCGTCGATCGCAAGCGGCGGCCATCCGGCATGGCGGCCAACGGCCCAAACCGCAGCACACGCGCTGCGTATCCGGGACGGGCGTAATTGGAATATCCGTAAGCAAAAGGACAGTAGGCGAGGTGGTCGCCGGACGTCATGGCCTCATACGTGGCGATGGGATTACGGCTGAGACATTCCTCGCCGCAGTGCTGCGCCAGCTCGGCAAGACAACCGAGCGCCTCAACCTGCACCTGCTCGGCCGCGACATAGCCCGGTTGGGAGAACGGCGCTTCACCGGCGGCGCAACAAAACATGTAGAACGCCATCAGGGCATCGATCGGAGCGAGAGGCGCGGTCACGAGACCGGCTTTTGCAAGTTCCAGAACTTCGGACCAGGTTTCGGGAACGGCGAGGTGCATTTCGTCCAGAAGGTCGGAACGCCAGGAGCTGACGGGTGCGGCGGCATCGATAGCCAGCGCCCAAGGCCGGCCCTGCCAGATATAGCTTTCCTGAGACGCGCCGACTGAATTGAAGGCCTGCGCGGTGAGGAAGTCCTTGCAGAGATAGATGTCGAGGGGGCACAGGAAATCGGCCGCCTCGCCAATGGAAGGGTGATCAATGACCAACAAGTCGAAGCGATCGGCGAGCGTGTGGAGGGAATCGTCACCGAAAGACTGCAGGGAGCGCTTTTCCCAGGTAATATTGATTTCCGGGTGAAGTTCCTCAAATCTCTGGGCGGCGGCTACCAAGGGAACGAACCCGCGGGTGTGGTTCCACGTGATGCCATGCAGGACCGTGGTCATGGACGAAGATCGCGGGCTGGGGGAGCGGCCGCGAGGGAACCGCCGGCTCCCGGACGCTGACGCTGCATGTCAAACGCCATAGTTTATAATTGAAAACTATATTCATTAGTGAAATGATTGTCAATTACCTATGAAACCGGGGCCCCGCGCTGCTTATGCCGCGCCGGCGCTCGAGAAAGGCCTGGATATTCTCGAGTGTCTGGCGGATCAGAGAGTTCCATTGACGCAGGCACAGCTTGCCCGGGAATTGCGGCGAAGCCCGAGCGAGGTGTTCCGCATGCTGGCTTGTCTGGAGCAGCGCGGCTATATCCGCAAGGACCCGGTGTCGAACGCCTACGCGCTCTCGTTGAAGCTATTCGAATTGAGCCGGACGCACTCGCCGTATCAACATCTCACCAAGGCGGCGCTGCGACCCATGCAGATGCTGGCCGAGGAAATGCATGAATCCTGTCATCTGAGCGTGCTGCACCGGAGCCGACTCGTAATTCTGGCGCAAGAGGAAAGTCCGGAGAAGATCAGGCTGTCGATTCAGGTGGGTGCGAGCTTTGACCCGCTGCGCACGGTGTCGGGCCGCCTGCTGCTCGCCATGATGGAGCACGAGGAGCGCCAGCAGGCGCTGGCTCTGATGCAGAAATATCACGGCGGGCAGGCGGCGGCGAAACGCACGCTCGAGCGGCAACTCCGCACGATTCGCTCGCGCGGCTATTCCGACGTCTACAGCGAGAGCGTGCGCGGCGTCTACGACCTGGCGGTGCTGGTGGCGGGCGACGCGGTGCGCGCGGCCCTCACCGTCGCGTGCCTGTCCAAGGATGTCGCCGGGACGCGCAACCGGCTCCTGCCGGCGCTGCGTCGGACATCCACCGAGATCAGCCGGGTAGCGGGCCTGTTGACGATCTAACCGAGGTTGCCTTGAACAACGGAACGTTTCGCATCCGCAGATTACATCCGGTCCGGCAGTGGCTCATAGGGCTGGCCGGCGCGATGGCGCTCGCAGGGCCGCTCGGCGCCGAGACGTTGTGGCAGATTGGAGTGTTCGACGAGTCGTCAGCGGAATTCACGGCGTACCGCGACCCGGCCACAGGCAAGACGACGTTGGATTACTCAGACACGAGCAAAGACCCTGTGTTCGTGGTTGGGAGGAGCGAGGCGGCGAAGGACTGGCTGGCGTTTCAACCGGGCTCGTCCAATGGCAGGGCCGGGTTCCGGCGGCATCCGTTCACCATTCAGTTCGACCTTCGCGAGAAACCATCGGGCACCTACACGCTCGACTTGGGGCTGCTGGCGTACAGCCCGCGGCTGCCATGGGTCGAGGTGTCACTCAACGGTCATCGCGCATGGTTTTACCAGCATCCGCGGCTCGCCTATTCCGGTGGAGACCAATGGGTTTTTTATTTGCCGTACTACGCGGCGGCGCGCGAGCGGTGCGTTCTGCCGGCCCGCTATCTGGTGATAGGCAAGAATACGCTGGTGTTGACGGCTCTCGATGCCGATGGGCGCGACGACACGCAGCCTGCCGGCTTTGGGTGGCCGGGCACGTCGGGAATTGTCTACGATGCCGTGGCTCTGGAGCACTCCGCGGACACGGGCCGGGAAACCGCGATCACGGCCAACGTGGAGCCGACGATCTATTACAAGAACCGTGGCGGCGAATTGTACGAGCGCGTCGACGTGTTCGTGCAGTCCGCAGAAGATCTGCGTCACTCCAGCGCCACGCTGACGCTAGGGGGCCGGCACTTTTCCCTCCCACTGGAGCGGGATCGGGACTTCGGTGAATCGAAGCTGGAGTTCGAGGTGACGGCGTCCGCGCGAGCCGCTGAAGGCGAAGTGGTGATCGAGGCGCATGGCCGCACGCAGCGCGTAGCATTCCATTGGACGCCGGCCCGGAAATGGACGGTGTTTGTTGCGCCCAACGTGCATCTCGACGTGGGCTACTCCGACTACGTGCCGAAAGTGGCGGAGATTCACAGTCGGGCCGTTGACGAAGTCATGGCGATGATTCACGAGAACCCGGATTTCCGTTTCAACCTGGACGGGTCATGGGTGGTGGAACAATTCCTGCGGGGGCGGAGTCGCGAGCAGCAAGCGCGCTTCTGGCAACTCGTGAAGGAGCGCAAGATCGTCGTACCGGCGGCGTATGCCAGTAACTTCACCGGGTTTTCGACCGTTGAGAATCTGATTCGGACTCTGTATTACAGCAAGCGGCTGGCACGGGAGAACGGGACCACGTTCGACGTATCGCTGATCAACGACGTGCCGTCGTATTCGTGGTCTTACGCCTCAGTGATGGCGTCCGCCGGTTTGCAATATTTCGTGGCGGCTAGCGACTCCTACCGTGCACCATTTCTGCTGTTCAACAGGTTCCACGAACGTTCGCCGCAATGGTGGGAAGGCCCCGACGGCTCGCGCATCCTGACCTGGTATTCGCGGCACTACCACCAGATGGCCAGCATGTTCGGCCTGCCGCCCCGCGCCGCGGTCGGGCACGATGCGATGGCGAGGTTTTTGCAGGCGTATGAGCGGCCGGACTACAGGTCGGACGCCGTGATTCTGTTCGGCAGCCAGGTAGAGAATACGGACCTGTTTCCGGAGCAGGCCCGGCTGGTGGACGAGTGGAACCAAGATTACGCCTATCCGAAGCTGCAATACGCCGGGCTTTCCGACGCCATGGCTTATATCACGCGGCAGATGGGGGATGCGATTCCCGTGGTGCGCGGCGACGGAGGGCCGTACTGGGAAGACGGCATGATCGCGGATGCGCACCTGACGCAGGTCGCACGCGAGAGCGAACACCGCATCCTCTCGGCCGAGAAATTCGCTACGGTAAGCACGCTGGTGAATCCCGTCGTGCGGCCGGAATCCGGGGTCCTGGAGCAGGCCTGGAAACAGTTGCTGCTGACCGACGAGCACTCCTGGGACGCTGACCGCAGCGTCACCGACCCGGCAAGCGAACAGAGCGTCCGGCAGGAAGCCGACAAGGACGCGAACGGTACGGAGGCAAAGCGCCGGATCGATCTCACCCTCGGCCGCGCGCTCACGGCAATCGCAGACTACATCGATAGCCCCAAAGGCACGCTGGTGGTCTTCAATCCGCTCAATTGGAAGCGCAGCGAGGTGGTCGAGACGGACGTGGATCCGGGCCTTGCCCCAGTAGATCCCGCCACCAACCGGCCGGTGCCATTCGAATTGCTGGGGACCGGCCGCATGCATCGGCATATTCGTTTTGTGGCGGAGGACGTGCCGCCCGTGGGATACAAGTGTTTCGCCTTGAGTCCCGGTGAGCCCGAACCGGCGTCTCCACTGGATTCGCACGTTCTCGAAAACCGGTACTATCGTGTGACGTTGGATGTCTCGGGCGCGGTCCGCACCATCTTCGACAAGGAACTGCGTCGCGAGCTCGTGGACGCTGCGGCTCCGTATCGCTTCAATCAATACCTTTATGTTACCGGCGCCGACGAGCTGCCGAATCGCCTTGTGCAATACAGCAGCGTCTCGCCCGTGCCGGACCTGCAAGTGCATCCGTCCGGCGAAGGCCGCTTGCTGTGGGCCGGCAAGACGAGCTTCGGATCAAGCGCGCGCGTGGCGTCCTCGGCCGTGAACACGCCGCGCATCGAGACGGAAATTCGCCTGTTCGACGGGCAGAAGAGAATCGAGTTCCTCAATCGAGTCACTCGGAAAGAAGTGGACACGAAGGAAGCGGCTTATTTCGCTTTCCCGTTCGCCATGCACGAGCCGCACTACCGGTACGAAACGCAGAACGGTTTCGTCGATACGCAGCGCGATCTGCTGCCCGGCGCGGGGCGGGAGTGGTTTAACATCCAGCATTGGCTATCGGCGGAGGAGCCGGGCCTGGCGGCGACGCTCGTACCGGTCGACGCGCCCATGGTGACCCTGGGAGATATCGCGCGCGGTGTCTGGCCGGAACGATTCGAACACCGCAACGGCACCGCCTACTCGTACATCATGAGCAACTACACGCCCGAGGGGTATCCGGCCGGCCAGGGAGGCGACTTCACCTTTCGCTACGTGCTCACGAGCGCGGCACAATTTGATCCGGTGGCCAGCGGCCGTGCCGGTTGGGCGGCAATCTCGCCGCTCGAGCTGGACGAGATTCGCCCCAACGACAAAGCTCTCGCCTTGCGGCGCCCGCTTTCTGGCACCCAGGGCTCGTTCCTGGGGATCGATGCGCCAAACGTTACCCTCGTCACGTGGAAGCTCGCGGAAGACGGCAACGGCACCATTCTGCGGCTCCTCGAAACCGGCGGAAAAGAGATGGCAGCCGCTATCCACGTTCCGCTGCTGCGCATTGCGGCCGCATGGCGGTGCAGTGCCGTGGAGGACAACCTGGAGCCGCTCGCGGCCGAAGAGCACGCCGTGCACGTACCCGTTAAGGCTTACCAGATCATTACGATCCGCCTCACCGGCCGGCCGGGAAACTGATTCGCCGGGCCGGTAAACCGGACGTCGCGGGCCGTCCGGACATAGCTCGCCTTTTGCATTCCATATATGAAAATAGATTTCATATGTGATTCACCGGTCTTGACAAGCCGCGCGCGGCAATGATAAGAACTAACTACCTGAGGGCGTCAAAGATCTTGAATTCGGCTGGCAGGCAAACTGCCTTGGAGGTGACCCTGATGAACAGAAGAAATCGGCTTTGGAGCGCGGTTCTCTTCGGCGTTCTGGGACTTTCGCTGCAACCTTCCGTCCGGTCCCAAATCACGGACGGCAGCTTTCGTGGCACCATTACCGATGCGTCGGGAGCAGCGGTTCCTGGCGCGGCCATCACTCTGCGCGATTCCGTGAGCGGGGCCACCCGCACCGCGGTCTCGGAAGGAACCGGGCAGTACCTTTTCCCGAGCGTGCCCCGCGGCACCTATGACTTCACGGTCGCCTTGCAGGGCTTCCAGACCATCCGCAACGATAATGTCGTGCTCCAGGTGGGCCAGCAGGCAACCCTGGATTTCAAGCTCCAGCCCGGCGAGCTGAAGCAGGAGGTCCGCGTCACCGACCAGGCGCCGCTGCTGAACACGACCAACGCGACCGTAGGGACCGTCGTGGACGGCGAGAAGGTCACCCAACTCCCGCTCAACGGGCGGCAGTTCACGCAGCTTATCCTGCTGGCACCGGGCGCGGCGCCGCAGAATACCGGGCTTCAGGGCTCGTATGACGTCGCCACGAATCTGGGCGCGGTCAGCCCCGCGGTCAACGGCGCTCGCTCGGACATGAATAACTTCACGATTGACGGCGTGGAGAACAACGAGCTGTATTTCAACTTCGTCGCTCTGAATCCGCCGCCCGATGCGCTCCAGGAGTTTAAAGTGCAGTCGGATATGTCGAGCGGCGCTTTCGGCCGCGCGGCCGGCGCCAACGTAAACGTGGTTACGCGCAGTGGAACCAACGAGTATCACGGCTCGGCTTGGGAGTTCCTGCGCAACACCAGCCTCGACGCGCGCAACTTCTTCAATCCCAATGTCAGCCCGTTCCACCAGAACCAGTACGGCTTCACGGCCGGCGGTCCCATTAAGAAACAGAAGATTTTCGGCTTCGGCTGGTGGGAAGGCTTCCGAAAGAACCTGGGTAGCAGCATCGTGGGGAACGTTCCCACCGCCGCCCAGCTCAGCGGGAATCTGGGCGGCTCACCGCCGCTTTTCAACCCGTTTTCCACCCGCCAGAGCGGTACCGACGGCCAGGGCAACCCCGTTTTCACCCGCGATCCCTTCCCCGGCAACCAGATTCCATCAAGCCTGTTGAACGCGACGGCGCTGAATATTGCGGGCGTGATGTTCCCGGCTCCGAATCTGCCGAGCGGGTCTGGCGGCAACTATATCAACACGCAGTCGCTCACCACCGATACCGACCAGTTCGGCATCCGTATCGACGCGGTTCTGCCCCTGGCCATAAACTTCTTCAGCCGCTACTCCTACAGCAACGCCGCTCTCACCTCGCCGCAGCTTCTGCCGGTTTTGCCGACTCTCACCCGCAACCGGATGCAGCAGGCGGTCATCGGGTTGAGCCGGGCCATGGGCGCCACAGGCGTGCTCGATTTTCACGCGCAGTTCCTGCGGACCAGCCTGTTGATCTACAATCCGGCCCCCGCCCCGGAGAGTTTTCTCGAGAAGAACGGGCTACTCAAGGATTTTCCACCGCCTGTCGGCATCCCGCCGTTCATGCCGGGAATGTGTATGTCCGACAGCGTCTGTTATGGCGCGCAGACTTGGGGCCCGATCGCGCCCATCAACAACTGGGAGTACAACGGCTCCTATACCAAGATCTGGGGCAAGCACGCGCTGTCGTTCGGCGGCAGCCTGATGCGCACCTTCTACTACGAGAACTACAATTACGGCAACGCCAACTTCGACAACCTGCCGACGTCGGACCCCTCGAATTCGGCAGCTACCGGTTCCGGCCTTGCCAGCTATCTGCTGGGTGTTCCCTCCGGCGCCAACCAGTTTGTCGGTTCCTACGAGTTCTCCGCGAAGAGTAATTATTACGGCGTCTACGCCAATGACGAGTGGCGCGTCCATCCGCGCCTGACCCTGACCTTCGGCTTGCGCTACGACTACGCATCACCCTTTCGGGAAACCAAAGGACGCCTCGCCAGCCTCGATTGGGATAACAGCACGCCCAATCACACGATCTGGCTCACCACCGGTGCCAATCCCATCACCGGCCCCGCGACCGCCCCCGGAGGCATCTATTACCCCGATCGCACCAACCTCGGGCCGCGCTTGGGAGCCGCCTACCGGCTGAAGAACGATCTCGTCATCCGCACCGGCTACGGAATGTTCTACGACTTCAACCAATCGAATATCCAGGACCAGCAGGACACCATCGGCCTCTGGCCGTGGGGCGCTGGGGATTTCCGTGGTGACCTGAACCTGCCGACCACGGCGAATCCGACGCCGACAAGGCTGCTCGGAACCGGCATCTTCCCGAACTTCGTGTTCCCCACCACGCCGCCCTACGCTCCGGGCTTCGTGGCCAACCGGCACAACCGTACGCCCTACGTGCAGAACTGGAATTTCGGCCTCGACAAGTCCTTCGGCAACAACTGGCTCGTGTCGGTGACGTATCTGGGCAGCAAGGGGACCCACATTCCCGTCGAGTTCCCGGTCAACACGGCCTATGTGCCCGGTCCCGGCGATCTCGCGCCGCGCCAGCGCCTGCCGCAATTCGCGCCGCTGACCATTGACGGCAACTGGTCCAACAGCAGCTACCAGGCCGGGCAGTTGAAAATCGAAAAGCGCACCACCTACGGCCTGGCGTTCCTGATGTCCTACACCTACAGCAAGTCGCTCGACGACTCCTCCACCGTTCATGGCACATCGCAGCCCTATAACGGGATCCAGAACAGCTTCGATATTCGCGGCAGCCGCGGGCCGTCCGATTTCGATCTCACCCAGAACCTGGTCACCAGCCTGGTCTACAATCTGCCCTTCGGAGAAGGCGGCAAGTTTCTGAACAAGAGCAATGCCTTCTCGCGCTACGTTCTCGGCGGCTGGCAGGTCACGGGAATCATCACCGCGAACAGCGGTTTCCCCTTTACGTTATACACGCCCTACGATAACGCGAACGTCGGCGGCGGCGTCCAGCGGCCCACTTTGATCGGGCAACTGCTGCCTTCGGGCTTCCAGCAATCGCCGAACAACTGGTTCAACACCAGCGCGGTCACGGTGGTGCCGTACACCTTCGGAAACCTCGGCCGCAACACCTTGCGCCAGGACGGCTTGCAGAACGTGGACTTCGGCGCGTTCAAGCAGTTTCGCTTCTCGGAAAAACGGAATCTCGAGTTCCGCAGCGAGTTCTTCAATCTGTTCAACCATCCGAACTTCGCGGCTCCCGGCACCGCGATTGGCAGCCCGACGTTCGGCGAGGTCTTGAGCACCGTGGGTCAGCCGCGCGTCGTGCAGTTCGGTTTGAAGCTGAACTTCTAGCTGCTGCGCACGATACAATCGCGATGCATGCGATTTCGCACGCTGGTATTGCTGTCGAGCCTGACGCTGCTGGCGCGCGCGCAAGTGGATTTTGACCGCGCGCTCGCCCAGGCCGAAGAACGCATGCGCCGCGGCGAGCTGGCGGCGGCGGAGCGCCAGTTGCGGGAGCTCTCCAGCTCCAACCCGGGCTCGTTCGTGGTGCACAATAACCTGGGCGCGGTGTATCTCCAGCTTCACCGCTTCTCCGATGCCCGCCGCGAATTCGAAGCTGGCGCCAAGCTGAACCCGGAAAGCGCTGACGTGCAGCGCAACCTCGGAACCTGCTGGTTTCTGTCGGGCTCCTACGCAAAAGCCGTGCCGCCGCTCGCGCGCGCCAAGAACCTGGAGCCGGGCGACCCGCGCACACGCTACCAGCTCGGCTATTCCCTGCTGATGCTCGGTCGCCTCGACCAGGCGCAACGCGAACTCGAATCTGTTCGCGAGCAGATGCCCAACGACGAGCATGTGCTGTTCGCCCTCGTGAAGCTCTATCAGGCCCGGCAAGACCAGGAACACTCCGCCGGTGCTTTCGCTCAGCTTCAGCGGTCTCATCCCGATTCCGTATTCGTCCACATCCTTCTCGGCGAGGCGTACGATCTGGGCGAGAAACCCGACCAGGCAATCGACGAGTACCAGAAGGCCCTCGCCCTAACACCCGACATGCCGCGGTTGCACTTCGATCTCGGCTTTCTCTATTGGGAGGGCGGGCGCATGCGCGAGGCATCGGCCGAATTCGGCAAGGAACTGGCATTGAATCCCGCTTTTGCGCCGCCCTTATACTACCTGGGAGAAATCGCGCTCGGCGATGACAAGCCCGCCGAGGCTGCCGGGTTCTTTGCGAAAGCCGTTTCCGCCAATCCGGAATGCCTCGACGCCTATCTCGGACTGGGCAAAGCCCTGATCCGCCAGAATAAGGTCGCCGACGCGGCGCGGGAATTCGAAAGGGCCAATCGCTTGAACGCAAGGCAGCCGGACGTACATTACTGGCTGGCCACCACATACCGGCGTTTGGGGCAAGGCGACAAGAGCCAGGAAGAGATGCGCCGGTTCGAGTCCTTGTCGGAAGAAGTGAAAGCGCTGCCCGGCGGCGCCGCGCGGCACCAGCGTTGGGTGAGCTCCACCTGCCTCGATCGCGGCCAATCCCGGCTGGAGGCTCCGTGATTCAGGAACTTTATTTTGAAGACTACGCGCTGGATGAAGTGCGTGAAACGGTTGGCCGCACCATTACCGAAGCTGACGTCGTGATTCACGCCGGCCAGACCGGTGACTTTTATCCGCATCACATGGACGAGGAGTGGTGCAAGACGCAGGAGTTTGGGCGCCGCATTGCACACGGAACGCTGATTTTCAGCGTCGGCATCGGCATGGCGGCGGGCAGCATCAACCCGCTCGCCTTTTCCTACGGATACGACCGGCTACGCTTCATCCGGCCGGTTTTCATAGGCGACACCATTTCCGTCCGCGTCCGCATCAAGGAGAAGCGCGACCACCCGAAGAAGCCGGATTCCGGCGTGGTCGTAGAGCTTTGCGAGGTCTTTAACCAGAACCGCGATACCGTGCTGGCGTGCGAGCACCTTTTGATGGTGAAACGCCGAACGCACGCCGGAGGAATCGAGGGTACGCGAGGCTTGGTTTGACGGTGCGGCCATCGAAATCCAAACCTGCCTGAAGCGCCCACTGAGCTGCCTGCTACGCCCCGGTAACATCCCCGTCAAATAGCTCTAAATGTCTGTCGGCGTTTTTCCCCAATTCCGAAACCTGGGCCCGCCTGTCGGGCGGCTCTCGAGTGACGGTGTCATCGCTTTCAACGCAAACGGAAACCGTGTCGATGGATCTACGCCTTCATCAGCAGGCACTGGCCGCGTTGGCTGAAAATAAGGCGTTCGAAACAGCGATGAGGATGATGTTGGACATCGCGACTCCTGTCAGAATGACAACCCCCAGGCCCTTTCCGAGGTCCCCGGTGCGGTAGTCGGCCTAAAAATTGGCCTGCGAGAACTAATGTTCAATCTGTCGTTGTCCGGAAAGTTCGACACGGTGCATCTGAAAGTTATCCACGGCTACATCTTTCAAGACGTCTTCGAATGGGCGGGCCAATTCCGCACTGTGGACATTTCCAAAGGCGGGCATCTGTTCGGACGAGCTGCGTTTCTGGAGACTCCATTGGAGCAGACTTTCGGAAGGTTGGCGACTGAGGAGCGCCTAGCGGGCCTCAGCCCGGAAAGGTTTTTGAGCGCGCGGCCTATTATCTCGGCGAGTTGAATGCGGCGCATCCCTTTCGCGAGGGCAATGGGAGAACGCAACGCGAGTTCATTCGCGAACTCGGCTTATAGGCTGGGCACTACCTCGACTGGCGCCGAACAACTCCCGCAAAGATGATCGAAGCTTCGCGGCGGAGTTACGTGACCGGAGATGCAGCGCTGTTCGGTGAGATAATCCGCAACTGTATTGGCCCCGGGCTCTGATCGGCCGGATTATTGGACAAAATACTCCAGCGGGAAAACCAGTGACGGCCATTGCGAGTTTGTGTTGTCTGGCGCTATATTTGCCGGCAATGAGCATCCGATTCGAGAAGATCTGGGTCCAACAGTGCAAGGCAACGAAAGGAATCAGGCGGCGCTTCGGCGTGCAGAGTGCGCTTGACTACCTGATCCGCGAGAAGCTTGTTGAACTTTGCCGATGCAGCCGAGGAACGGCCTGAGTTCGCCCGGGAACTGCCCCGGTTTCTCGCGCAGGTGTGGCAGATTTTCAACCCATACGAGCTTGCGGGCTACGTTGCGAGTTTAAGCCCCAAACAAAGGAAAAGGCTACGCAGCCTGTTGTATGTGGGTCCTACTCGAGGTCCGGTACCTGCTCGCGCGGAATCTTGAGACGGATTGATCGGCCTAATCCCGGAATACGCTCGATTGGGTTCAGCCAGAGGGTCAAGTCTCATGTGTTTTCCACAGCATTTAGAAGTCTCCGGGTTGTCAGAAAATACGCAAAACGGCCCAAAAACGAGAAAAATAATTACAGATGGGACTTGACACGTATGGTTTCGTAATCAGCAGGTCGCCGGTTCGATCCCGGCGGGTGGCTCCACTCCTTTCAATCGTTTAGCGACTCTGCAGGTGTTTTGCCCAATCCGCCCAAGTTGAGTTGCTCCCTCATCATGGCTGCGCGCCTGACCGGGGCGACTCAGACCAATCGCCATCGATACAATTACCGGACGGCTTGCGCTCGCCCGTGAACTTGGAGCAAGCCGCATGCGACAAGGACAAAGGTGTACAGTTGACACGTATATCCCATGAGAACAATCATTCTTGAACAGCCCGGCAAATTTATTATCACGGACACGCCGCAACCAAGCGCGCCGGGAGCGGGCGAAGTGCTGGTCCGTGTATTGACAGTCGGCGTATGCGGCACCGATCTCCATGCATTTGAAGGGACGCAGCCATTTTTCAGTTATCCACGTATTCTCGGACATGAACTCGCCGTCGAGGTCATGGAAACTGGAGACGGCGTGGGGCAGTTCAAGCCTGGCGACCGATGCGCGGTGAACCCGTACATGACGTGTGGGGAGTGCGCAGCCTGCCTGCGCGGACGGACGAACTGTTGTGCGAAGATGCGGGTCATCGGAGTCCATGCGGACGGTGGCATGCGTGACCGCATTCTCCTCCCGGCCAAACAGATGTATAAATGCGAGAAGCTACCGGCACGGCAGATTCCCCTGGTGGAGACGCTTGGAGTCGGCTGTCATGCGGTGGGGCGTGCAAGTGCAAAGCCTGGCGACCGGGCGATCGTCGTTGGTGCGGGGCCAATCGGGCTATCCGTGATTGAGTTTTTGCGGCTAGCCGGCGCCGATATCGCCGCTGTGGAGAAAATCCCAGAACGACTCGAATTTGCGTCTCATCATTATGGGTTGAAGCGCTATTATCCTTCGCACGAAGAAGCGGGACAAGAAGAGCCGTCGATGCTGGTGTTTGACTGCACCGGTGACAGAAGTTCGATGGAACGAGCGATCCACCTGCTACAGCAGGGTGGGACGCTCGTGTTTGTCGGCCTCATCAATGACACAATTTCCTTATTCGATCCGGACCTCCACCGGCGCGAAGCGACCATACTGGCGAGCCGCAACAGCACTCCAGCGGAGCACCATTCCGTGCTCGATCTCATGCAGAACCGGCGGATCGACGTGGCGGCATGGCCGACTGACTGCGTGCGTCCCGAGGCAATGGATCAACGATTTCCGGCATGGCTTCACAGAGAGGCAAATGTAGTGAAGGCAATCGTGGAGTGGTCTTGAATATCGCCATCGATTGCTGCGAGGTTAAGAACCGGATGAAAGAGGGCGCAACCGTCGCGGCGAATTGAAGCAGCCGACAGAGTACGATACAGTCGCATGACGTGCGTTATATGAACGCAGCGCCACAAAAGCCAATAAGCCGTCTCATGAGCCTCTCGACATGCACCGGATAGAACACTCTGTCTGGCTCGACGCAAGTCCGGAGGCCGCCTACGATTATCTGAGCACGTTGAGGAATTGGGCACGATGGTACCCGGGTGCGATCCGCATGGAGGGGCAGATCGATGTGCCATCTGCGGCCGGGGACACAGCTATCGAGCACGTACGGACGCTCGGTATTACCGGTAAGCTGCGTTGGACCACCGTCGAATCGTTCCGGCCGAGCCGGTTCGTAATCGAGACCACGTCGGCAGAGATGCCGTTGATGCGCGGGTCGCGTCTTCGAATCACCTATACGTTTGAGCAGCCCGAGGGGCCGGCCGGGCGCACCCGGATGGTTCGCATGCTGGATTACGATTTCACCGGGCTAGCGAGATTTCTTGCTAAGGTCTATCTGCACACGCATTTTAAGCGGCAGGGCGCCTTGGCATTGGCGAAGCTCACGGAGCTCGTACACCACGAATTCCGCGACGAGCGATTACGGCATGCTCGCTAAAGGGGCCACAGGCCCGCGGACTGGCGTGCTCCTGCGGCTGGCGCGCGCAGCGGCCTCCGTTTGCGCCACCACGCTGCTTGTGCCGCTCCTCATTCCGGTAAGTATCGCGCGTGCCGTATATCAGCGCCTCGTTTGTGGAAAGGCTACAAAGATTCTACGCGTTCATCAGGGGCCGTACCGGCGCGGCATTTTTTACGGGGCTCAGATGGTGTTCAGCAAACCGTTCGACTGCGCGAAGCTTCGTGACATCTTCATTGAGATGGTTCAGGAGGCGGGCATCGATGGCGCCCAGGCGCGCCTGGATTTTGACGGGGAAAGGCCCCAGCCGTTTCCGGCAGGCGCCGCAGCCGACGCAGATCACTATGTCGGGCATGGCATTAATTGGTTGAGGCGCGGCAGAGACTGCAAAGATATGGTCTTGTGGCTGCGGGTTTTCAATGGCACGCCCGGATCTCCCACCGTTCTACAGTCGGGTCTCCCGGGCGGATCCTGGGACGGCAGCAGTTGCTTCAATTTCATGAAGGAATTGGTCGGGCGCTGCTATGGTCACTCACACAACGACGTCTTCCAGGGGAAAAGCCTTACGCTCCGTCCCGAATCGGCGCGGGTATTCGATCAGGATTCGTTCGCTGCTTTCCTGCTCCGTCTCCCGCGAGACATTGCAGTCAATACGTGGAGTCTCATCTGGAACCTGACCGGTGCTGCCCGGGTTCTGGGCGGTGTGGGAACCGGCCCGGAGATCGTCATGCTAAATTTCGACGAGGGCGAAAGCGCCCGTTTGGAAGCCGGTGCGGAGGCACGAGGCGTGAAACCCTATGCGCTTTTGGCTTTTGCCGCGGTAACCGCGTATCGCTCGGTCCTGGGCAAGAGCCCCCACTGTCTGGTGCAGCAGGCATCTTTGCAAACGCGGCATTACGAGCCGAAGTCGGAGCGGAATCTGGTGGGCGACTGGCTGGTAGGTCCGCTCCAGCGCATCCCCAAAAGCGGTTACTCGCTCGAAGACGCGCAGCGCGGCTATGAGCAACTTGTCTGTGAGCTTGATTCTGCGGGCCAAGGCGTCCGGCGCGCATTTCACGCCAAAGCATACGGATTTATCAACGGCGGGGCGGCCGTGTTCGAAGCGGTGCCTACGTATGGCCTGGATGCGAAGATTTGGGACAGCGTCTTCTTCAACAACTACGGTGTGCGGTCGGTGGCTGCCGAATCAGGCTTCGTTTGCTGGAATTGGTCCGCGCCGTTCAAACTGGGATTCAACGCGATCCACGCTAATGGAAGGACCTGCATTACACTCACATCGTTCGTGGTGGGAATCGACACGTTGCGCACCCTTCGCAATCACGCCGAAGCGACTCTGCGCAGCCTGATGGCTCCGCTTCCCGAGACCGATAAGCCGGTATGAGCCTATCGCGGGCCGCACACTCCGATGGAGACTGCGGCGCAGACCTCGCCCAGGGATTCCGTATAACCATGCAGCACCCGCGAATTCACATTCGATTTGCCTGTCGATTAGGTACCCACTCCCGGTGCCCGGAATTCACAAAATCCGTCATTCAGCAGGTACAGCGCCAACGCAATGTCGATGATGGCATTTGTCCAACCTGTTTCCATGCAGTATGCGGTCCACGACTCGTCGGCGTTCGATCCATAAGGCTCCCACAGCGAATAATCAAAACCGCGCATCCAGCCTCCGTCGATGGCCGGGCGGTCGGGATCGATGATCTGAATGCGGGCGAGATAATCGCCGACCCGGTGAAAGGCGGCAAGATAAGCCTCGTCCGACGTCGCCTTGTATGCAATCCAGAGATTCATGGCAGCGAAGCTGGTGGTGTAGAGCTGGTCGCTTACGGTTTCGTCCGCGTCGTAGGTCAGCCCGAGATCGCCGGAGCGTTTGATCCCGGTGTTGCTGCGATCCTCTTGAATCGCTCCGCAAGCCGCCATCCGCGAAACGAGGTACGTAGCCTGCTTGCGGAGTTCCGCCGCGTACCCTGCGCTCCGCGTATAGATAAACGCTAGCGCGAGCGGCAGAAGAAAACGGGTGGACTCCGCCGTACGGCTGATCAGGAACATCGGTATGGACGGGAACCTGTCAATTATCTGATCGACGAGCGGCAAGGCCAGGTCGAGATATGACTTGTCTCCCGTGACGCCATAGGCGTAGAGCCAGGAAGCGATCAGGTGTCCCCGGTCGTGCGGGTGGGGGTAAGTATCATCCTCCTCGCCGGCAAGGGCGAGTCCGTGCTTGCCGCCGGTTTTGAAGGCCTTTACCGAAGCCGCTGCCGACAGCGATCCTCGATGCAGCAGGACCGGGAGGCGGGTGTAGCGATAACCCGCTAGGCACCCGATCGTCGCCCAGGCGATATCGTCCTGGTATAGAGGACCGGAGCGGCCTCTCGTGTACCACAACCCATATCGCTCATCGCCGCGGCGGAGACGCTGCATATCGAGGACTGCCCGCAGCAGGTTGTCGCCAATGCGCTGGCGGTCCGGCCGGGCCTGCACTTTGCCGGCGAGCCAGAAAGCCAGACCGGACTGAAATACACAGTCGGTTCGCTGGGGCGAAAACATCTGGCCTTTGCCGTAAGGAATGCGGTGGCCATTGATGTCCGGCCCGGATATCCATTCCGTCACGCCGAGCGTGCCATCGGGCCGGAGCAGGACGCCGGAACGCTCGAACCAGCGAATGTTCCGCTCCAGCACGCGGCGGTACTCTTCGCGCCTGTCCCGAACCTCAATTCCAACCTCGTAGACGCGACGGGCTGCCTGGCGCGAAACCGCTCCAGTGAGCGTCTGCCTGCCGGCCTCTCCGCTTTTCAAACCGATTTCGTAATGTCCAGGCGAAGTCTCGACGGCTTTGCCCCGTCCGGCCAATACCACTCCGGCTCCTGCCGTTGTTTCGATCACGAGCTTGTATACTGAGCCGGGCGGAACCCAGCGCCGCGGTTCGGTATAACCTCGAAGGGGCAGGTAGGACGAAACCACGGCGCTTCGAGTGGCGGGATCGAGTAAAGCAAGGATCAGCTCTCGCAAGAAGAGCTCCCAATGCGCGACTGGGGCATACTCGCGCCGGCGGAAGTCCGATATACTCGTGGCCGCAACGGCCAAACGGCCCTTTCCCCGGTGGCCGAATAGCAAGCCCGGCCAGCAGGCGGTGGGGTCGGGCGTCCCCAGGACCCGCTGAACACCTTTCACCGTTCCAAAAGATAGGACCGTGCGGACGTCTGCAAGCCCCGACTGAATGGGCAGGCACATGGAGTCGTGCTCGTCCAGAATTGTGCCGGTGGGTAAGAACGACGGATCCAACGGCTCCTTGACGAACAACCGTGCGATACCGGTCTTCTCGGGCTTCGGCTCGGCTGGGATTCCAGGGAAGTTGATGACGAACTCTGCAAAGACGCCTCTGTCAGATTCCAAAAAGGCGAGTATCGCCGAGGAAAGCCCCGGGGACAATGCAAGATGGTAGGGGTAATCCCGGCAAGCAATCCAAAGGAGGGCATACCTGTGTGGATCGGCGCGTTCGGCCGCCTGGAGGCTGATTACATCACATGCCAGGCCGAGCTCTTCGATTGCACCGCAGATATCGGGTCGAACGGAACCATCGCCGGTAGCCACACACACCCGCGCGCGGGGAGGATTGGCTGAACGCGGCGGATGCTGGGCCATGGCGAGCCCAGGAACAGAGATGAGGAAGTGTCTGCGATTCATGGATCAGCCCGCCGCCATCGGGGCCGCCGGTCGAGTTCATCAAACGCCACTGCCGAAGCTCCCAATACGCCGCCGAATCTGGCGAGATTAGACACCGCAAGACGAAAGCGCCGGTGGGACCATCCCACGACCAGCCGACTCATGCAGGTCAACACCTCTTCGACGAGCAGGGGGCTGCTCTCGGCCACTCCTCCGGAAAGTACGATGAGTTCGGGGTCGATCATATTCGCAATTACGGCGAGCCCGCGCGCTAAGAATGCGGCATAAGTGCGGATGGCTGCTTGCGCGGCGGCGTGTCCCTGACTGGCACCATTCGCCACTTCCGCCGCGGTTGTAAACGGCGGGCCCGCGTATCGCACAAGCGCAGCGGCGTTCGCGTACATCTCCAGGCAACCGCGCTGGCCGCAGTTGCACTCCAGGCCATCCGGCACCACGGCGATATGCCCGACGGCATTGCCCAGGCAGTTCGCACCGCGATTCAAGCGCCCGCCGATATAGCAGCCGCCCCCGACGCCGGTTCCCAAAGTGACGGACACGAATGTGGACACCGACTTCGCGAGGCCGAACCGTTTTTCCGCGACGGCCATTGCGTTCGCATCGTTTTCGACGGCCACGAGCAGACCGGACTCCTTCTCCAGCACGGTCCGAATCTCGGTACCCGACCAGTGGGGCAGGTTGCCGGTGGCATGGATCACCTGTCCTTTGACCGGATCGACCCATCCGCCGGTGGCAATACCGATGCTCGAAGGCGCGGTGTTCTGAGTGGCGGCCGCCCTTTTACAGCGATCAATGACCGCGCCCAGATGAGCGAGGAGCGCGTCACGCCCGGCCATCGCCGGGGTCGGGCAGCACTCCTGCCACACCAGGCACCCATTCGACCGCGCTAGTCCGAACTTTGTGTCGGTGGAGCCCAGGTCGACGCCGATGGCGACCCCGGTTTCTTCCTCGCCGCCGTTGTCGCCGATAGCCAAGATGAACTTCCCGGTGATCAGGTCGGGCCGGGTAATGGCGGACCCGATTATAAGGGCGTGCGCGCCGGCTTCAATGGCCTGGCGGGCTTGCGACGGAGTGGCAATACGGCCTTCTGCGATAACGGGAGCTCCTGCGCGTCTGCAGAGCTCACGCAGGAACTCCAGGTCGAAATCGTGAATGTGCTCGGTCTCCGGCGTATAACCGCGCATCGTGGTCAGGATGAAATCGGCACCCGCGGCCTCCGCCGCTTCCGCTTCGGCTAACGTGGCGATATCCGCAAGCACCGGCACGCCCAGTTCCTGCCGAATCGCCGCAACGCGGTCGAGAGCGCCGAAGCGCTGGCCGCGCGAGGTGCACTCGACGGCGATCATGCTTGCGCCCGCGCTTACCAGCGCCCGGGCCGATTCCAGGCTCGGAGTGATCAGTATCGCGCCGTCGCTGTGAACCTGTTTCGAGATCCCAATGATCGGCACCGTGACCGCCTGATGGATCGCAGCGATATTGTCTGGGGCTTCGGCTCGGATACCCACGGCGCCCGCCTCGACCACGGCGGCTGCGATTCGGGCCAGTACGGATGAGTTGGCGAGCGCGGAGCCGGCAGGTGCCTGACACGAAACGAGCAGCTTCCCGCGAAATGCGCCGGCATACCCGGCCGCGATTGCGGACGTCATGTTTCACCAGCTTTCGACGAAAACGCGCACAAAACAATAGCGGCGAGCAATATGCTCAACCCTAGAGCCATCACGTGCACGGCCCGGCGCGGAGCCGGCCGCCATTCGCGGAGCAAAAAGCCCATCAGATTGGATGTCAGCAGACCCATGGCAAGGCTGAGCGGCCAGCCGATCGATGGCCCCAGCTCGCCGAGCATAGGGGTGGCAGCACCGTAGAGAAAGATGCTGCCTCCCCATAAGACGCCCATGGTCACGCTAAGCGCCCAGGACGGCCATACTCCCTTCACAAAGAAGAGCTCGCCCGAATGGTGCCTCCGGGCAAGCGTGACGCAATAAGCGATGTTCGGGAGGGCGCCTGCGCCGAGCATCAGGAGCCAGATGCAGTTGGTACTCGCGAACGAAGAGTACCCGAGTTGTGTGCCGGCGGCGGCGATGGGCAACGCAAGCGTGTATCCCATATTGAAGACCGCCGACATGATGCCGGCACCAACGGCGAAAAAATAGCCGGCCGTGCTCGAGCTTTCGGCCGCGAGCGGCGCCTTGGCGTCCCGCAGCCGAGCCGCCTTCCCGCAGATCCAAACTCCCAAAACAAAGGCCAGCACACCTCCATAAAGCAACACCTGCTGCGGGCCAAAACCGAACCTGCCTTCGAGCGCGAGGGGAACCAGCGACCCGAGGGCGGAACTGAGTCCTATCACCAGAGTGTTCGCGACCGAAACGCCCAGCCGCGCCACGCTCAGTCCGAAGAGAATAGCTCCGAAACCCCACGCAAATCCGAAGCCGACGGCGCACGAGACAGCTCGCACTGGCGCGGCGGACAGGATATTCAAAAAACCGGGTGCGGTTGTCTGAACAGCCAGGACGGGCGCCGCAATGCAGCTTGTCAAAATAAAGACCAGCCAGATGTTCTCCCAGCGCCATCGAGAAATAACCCGCATTGGCGCCGTGAACAAGCCGTTGCAGATCCCCGACAGCAGCGCCATGCTGATACCGAACCGGATCATAGGCTAGCGCCTGCGCTCCGCGATTGGTGGTCACGATGTTCACACGGGCTTAGACAGGAGCGCGCGAGGCGCCCAGCGACGAAGTCGGCTCCATCATTCGCGAGGCCATAATCTGCCATCGACTCTCCGTCGCCGGGCAACCGCCACAGACGGGGTTTTGCGTTGGCCTGGAAGGGATCGGCCGAATCAGAGCCGATTTCGAGTTGGCGAAATCCGGCAGCGCGGCTAGTTGCCATCCGCGTATCGAGCGTACGCCTGTGCCAGCTCATCTGGAGTCATCTCGCCATCGTAGATGATAACCCGGTATCGAAACCGGATGGACTGGCCTTCAGGAACAGTCCAACTGCCGTCCTTGTTCTTGTCACCTGAGAACTTGCGCAGGCCGAAGGGATTGGCTGCGAGCAGCCCGTACTCCCGGGCCATCCATGGCGTCGGATGATGGAAGCTGTCCGGGGCATCGAACATCACGATGCCGACCGGTTTGCCGCCGACAGTCCCTGAAAAGTTTACCCAATCCGAGGGTTTGCCCCAAATTGCATGCTCGCCGCGCCGGCCGAGGGAATCCAGCATATGATCGTTGGGCTTCGCGAGTTCCTGGTTGAGCCGGATTGCAAAGGTGCCTTCTTTCGCATCGCCGAAGACCACGGGTCCATCGGTCGCAAACACCACGAACTCGCAGTCGATTGTGCGCGTTTTCGAGTCGCCGCGGAACGTAAAGCTTTGGGTCTCCTCGGCAATCTCCCGCTGGTTCGGGTCGAGCAGGCGAAACCGCGCCCGGACAGTCGCGGCAGTTCCATCCTGGGTCACCTTTTCGAGTTTCTTCAAGACCATGTGTCCATAAGGCTGGCGCGCATGATCGGTCATGTACCAGTCGAAGACTTCCTCCTCCCAAAAGTCCAGCCCGTTTACGTTGCCGTGCGCGAAATACATGGGCCGGTGGTGCGGCTCGAAAGATATCTCGTCGACGTTGCCGCCGGGAAAATCGTTTCCTACGGGGTAGGGCCTGGTCACAATCACCCCGGACGGCGTCCCCAGGGGCATCAGGTAGGGTTTCGACACTGCGGGTAAGAGATAGTAGGTCGTGAAGGGCCGTCCCCCTATGGCGACTTCAATCTGATGTTCCCCGCGCCTCAGTTCGACGGGCTCCGGTTCAAGCGCGAAACACGCCGTTGCCAGAGTGAGTACTGCGGCGCAGCGGGCCATGCGGTTATGTAGAAAGCTGGACGGACGTGCCGAGTGTGGGTTCAGCACGTCCGTCCCCGTGGTATTGACCGCGACCGCAGGTGAGAAATTGGGCTTCCATCCCAATTCAGCCCGGCGGCCTCTTTGCCCTTCTGGGCAAGTACACCCGGGGTGCATTGCGTTGCCGCCTCCAGCGTCGTTTTACATCAGAAGGCAAGCCGAAGAGAGAACTGAATGGCTCGCGAGGGTCCTGATGTCCCCGTGATGGTTCCCACCTGGCTCGGATTGCTGATGTCATTGTTCGGATTCCCGAAGTTGGTGTGATTCAAAGCATTAATGGCATCGCCCCTGAACGTCAGTTTGAATTTCTCGGTGAGAGAGAATTGTTTGAAGAGGGACGTATCCCACTGGGCATAGCCCGGGCCGAAAAGTGAATTGGGGGCCGAATTTCCGAACTTATACGGTTGCGGTACGGCAAACGCCGCTGGATTGAACCACTGTGACAGCGTCGGATTGCTCACATGAGGATTACCCACGATGTCAGCACGGCTACTGGGCCATCCCTGAACGGAACTGTCAAAAGTTACCGAGAAAGGAAGACCGCTCCCCAGAGTGAGAATCCCGCTTGTCTGCCATCCGCCAATCAGTGCGTCGAGCGCACGACCGGCGGACGCCAGGTAGCGATGGCCCTTTCCGAACGGCAATTCATACACGTAGTTCCCCACAAAGTACCGTGGGCGGACATAAGGGTCATTTCCCCGATCGAGACGAATATCCTGGTTGTCCGTCGGTATGGAACCCGCTGGGTATGCACCATTGTCGAGCATTTTGGTCCAGCTAAACTCGGCCTGGAACGAAAGCCCTGTTTCAAAGCGGCGGCGTGCTGAGAGTTGAAGCTGCTGGGTATTTCCGGTCGCGCCATTTGACCATAACGTGATCGGGCCAAATGGTTGATAGGGCCGGTGAAGCTGAACCGAACCCGGCTGCGGAAGCGGGTCGTTCAGGTTGTACTGTTGCGTCACGTGTTCCGACTCGCTTCCAAGGTAGCTGATGCGCACGGACGATTCGCGCGTTATTTGGGATTCAACCGTAAGGTTCCATTGATGAGTAGCGGGATACCTATAATGTGTCGGCAAGGCGTTCGCGCTAGGGCCGACGGCGGCTGAGTTACTTCCTTGACCTGTAGGGAACGGATCAGCAAACGTGAGCGTTGGCGTTGCACCTGCCGCAGGCTCGTAGTTCAACTCGGCCGTGAAGGGGGCGTTACGCACAAGCTGATATGAGCCCCAAACCCACGGTATGGACACATAATAGAGGCCGTACCCACCCCGCAAAATCAGGCGGCTGCTGCTCAGCGGACGATAGGCAAGGCCAAGCCGCGGAGCAACCATCTTGTGATCGGTTCCGATATAGTTTCCTGCGTTTAGACCAACGCTCGATCCGGAAATTATAGGAACGCCAGGGAACAAGTCTGGCCTGCCCTGACCCTTGAGGACAACCAATGCGTCCAGGTTTGGATAGAAGTTGGACATGTTCCCGGGTAAATTCTGATAGAGCGTCGGGAGATCGTAGCGCAATCCTATATTCAAGGTTAACTTTGGCGTTGGCTTCCAATCGTCTGTGAGAAAGAAGCCGAACCGGTCATTGGTCGGAGTAGCTGCGACGGGCAAAACAGCGTAGTTCGAGGCGGAAAGGCTGCCAAGCAGGAAGTCGGCAAACGCATTTCCGGTGTAGCGTCCCGTGAACGTGAAAGAACCGTTGTCGTCAACCCCGTAGTTGTAGAATTTCCAATGCATCGCGGAGAAGCCAGCCTCCACCAGGTGCTTTCCCTTCACCCAGGTTAAAGTGTCAGACCATTCATACGTCTTCTCGTTGTCTCCGCCGCCTCCCGTGTCATACAGTCCGTTGAACCCTAAAATAGTGACGTTGGGAAGTCCGCCCAAACCCGGCAGAGGTGCGGGTATCTGCGAAAACAGCTTGCTCATATCAACCTGGCCGGCGGTTTGCGCAGCCACCCGGTCCCAGACACGATGGAATCCAAAGGTGGCCAAGTTTGTAAGTGTGGGTTCAAGTGTGCTGGTGTAGTTGATAGCGACGTTCTGATAAGTCGCTGGGTTGGTGACGCCTCCAAACTTGGGGCTCCATCCAGGGTAAACCCGGGGGACGTAGCGCGCATCGAACCACATCACCGACAATTGGTTCTTGTCATTGATCGTGTAATCGCCACGTCCTTGATACCTGAATTCGTCCTGTTTCGTTCCCAGATTCACGACGAAGTTTGTTCCCAAACCTCCCGGCGCGGTGGTGGCCAGGTTCGGCGTGTCAAAGAACTTCAAGAAGAACTGGGACGCCGTACTGAACCGGCTGGGGTTAATTTGGTTCCCTGGGAATGGAAGGCCGCTGGAGGGATCTGTGATCGCCGGGAGGCCGGAGAAATTCCCTTGCAGAAGTGCCGTGGTTGGCATCGCCGATTCCGAGGTGCTTGAGGATCTGAAAGTGAGGGCCTCATAGCTGGCAAAGAAAAATAGTTTGTCCTTTTTGATGGGCCCGCCTAATGACCCACCAAATTCGTTGCGAGTGTAAGGAGACTTGGGTAAACCCGTGGCGAAGAAATTCTGGGCCGCGAGTTGCTTGACTCGATTGTACTCGAACGCGCTGCCGTGAAACTGGTTGGTGCCGGACTTGGTGACCATAATCACCGAGGCGGCGCCGGTCCCATATTTCGCGGATCCCATACTGTCAACGACCTTAATTTCTGCGATCGCGTCCAGGGAAGGGTCGCCGATCCCGATGTATTCGTTCTCGCTTTCGGACGCGTCCGTGCCGTCAATTCTTACGTTATAGCTACCTTCAACGGTGTTGCCCCCGAATTTGGGAGTATAAAAGCCCCAAGCTCCTCCTTGCACACCGGGAGCAAGAGCCAGTAAAGGAAAAATGTTCGTCCGGCCGTCCAGCGGCATCATCGAAATCTGTTTCGAGTCGATCACGCTTTCCACCGAGGAAGTGTCCGTTTGGACAAGCGGCGTGCTCGCTATAACATTGACCTTCGTGGTTGTGGCGCCGACGGTCAGTTGGGCATCCTGACGGACGGTCTGGCCGACCAACAGTTCGATGCGACTAACGTCAAACAGTTCGAAGCCTTCTTGTCTTATCGTTACTTCGTAAACGCCCGGGATCAGATTGGGGGCCACATATTCTCCGTCCCCATTCGTTCGCATCACATTGGATACGTTCGTAGCTTCGTTGCGCAACGTGACGGTCACGCCGGACACTACCGCTCCGGAGGGGTCCGTCACCCGGCCCAGGATCGAACCGTAACCAGTTTGACCGCGCAGGGCAATCGGAGCAAGAACCAACAATAGAAGCGCCGCCCCGCGCCAAACACCTGCCAAACTTCTGCGCAATCGAGAAAAAGAGTTCCTTCTCATAGCTCCTCCTCATGAGCTGAGCCCAGCACAACTGGACAAGCAAAGCCTGCGTTGGTCCATGCGACACTTTCGCCGGCACCCACGGCCCTGGATGCAGCCGACTGGCGTCTCAATCAGCCAGCGGCCGTATAAACCGAGAGAACATTGGTCTAGACATATGTACCACTGCGGATAATCCTTGTCAACGATATTCGGAGCTTTTTTTCTAATATATGCAACTCGTTTGCAGGAGATCCGGGTTGCCGGGAGCTGCACACAGGCGCACAACCGCCCAGCTGCACGAGGTATCGACTTCCGGTGAGTAGACGCTTGACCGTCAGCCGTTTACGGCTGCGTCGTGGCGGACTTTGCGGTCTTGCCGGTATGCCAGGTTAGCCATATGCGGCCCGGAGACCGCGGCTGCTGCGATTTCCACGGGGCAGTTTGGCTCCTGCCGGCTGCGGACGCAGTCGAGGAAGTTCTGTAGATGCGCCTCCTGCGGGTCGGTGTCGAGAATTTCTACAGCCGGCTCGGCGGAGACCTTCTGATTCCATGGCGTTCGGGAGGCGCCCGCATCTTTATGCAATCGAAGACCGTGGCGGTCGAGAAGCAAGGTCGCCTCTTCGCCGATGAACCTGATCGACCAGTCGTGATCGTATGTGCTGCGGTAATCGAGTGTCCAGGTAGCCAGGAAGTCGTTATATTCGAACACGGCAGTAAACACGTTCGGTACCTCGACGCCGCTGGCATTGGTGATGCGTCCCTGGCATACCGCCGAGAGCGGAGGCCCAGAGTTTGTCATCCACTGGACGACATCCATAAGGTGTGTGCCTTGATCTGTCATATTTCCGCCGGAATAGTCCCAAAAGCCGCGCCACCACCGAAACCGGAGCGGATCCAACGGCCGCTGCGGCGCCGGCCCGAGAAAGCGGTTCCAATCCAGTTCCCCCGGCAGCGGGGATGCGTCCAGCGGCATCGCAAAGTGCCAGTTCCACATGGCCCGGACCATCGAGATTCTTCCGAGGTTGCCCTCGTCGATCATCTTCTTGGCGCGGCGAATGAAGTCCATGCTGCGCCGCTGCATGCCAATCTGCACAATTTGTTTACTGGCGCGCACCGCCGCGATCATGCGGGGACTCTGTTCCAGCGAGAGCGAAAGGGGCTTCTCGAGATACACGTCTTTGCCGGCCTCGAGCGCGTGGAGCAGCATGGGCAGGTGCTGATGGTCGGGCGTGGCGATCACAACGCAGTCCAACGCAGGCGTGGCCAGCAGTTCCCGGTAGTCGCTGAAGGCAGGTACCCCGTCGGGCGAGTCCTTGCGGGCTGCCGCGAGGTGGGGCGCGTATACATCGCAGAGAGCCACGCACTGCGCCCCGATTTTCTGAAACGATTTATTGAGCCATCCTCCGCGATTTCCGACTCCGATCGCACCATAGGCGATCCTGTCGTTTGCGCCCCGTGCGCTGCGCGGAACGAAATAGGGAACCAAGGCTGCGGCGGTCCCTTTTACGAACGCTCTTCTGTCGGTTTCCATTGTATTTTCCTCAGAGGCTCACACCCCGGGGGCCATGCGCCAATGACACCAAAAACGCTATCCCTGCGGAATCAGGGTTGGGCTGCAACCGGCACGATGGCCGGGGCTCTCCGGATTTCAGCTATCGTCTCCGTAAGCGCGGCGACGTTCCGGAACGGGAATCCGCGATCCACCTCCACATAGAACCAGGCGCCGCCGCGATCCACCTCGAAGATCTCGGCGAGCTTCCGCACATAATCGCGCACTTCTTCCGGGGTCGAGCGGATCATCAACTCACCGCGATCGGGATGCAGCGCGATGGCCAGCCGCGCATCCCGGCAGAAGCGCGACAGCCAGCGGAGATTGTAGAGGCTGAGCTGCGGCCAGACCGCGTCCACGCCGAGCGAGGCAAAATCGTCCAGAAGACCCGTCACATTCCCGCAGCTATGGAAAAACACCTTCGCTCCACCCTCTTTGACACGCCGGATAAGCACGTCGTATCGCGGGCGGAAAAAGCGGCGCCACATCGTAGGGGAAAGCATCAGGTCCGATTGCGTGCCGAAATCGTCGCCGAACTGAACGGCATCAACGCCGCGTTTCAGTAGGTACTCGATCGAAACCAGGTGATGTTCCGTCAGCCTGTCGGCGAGGCGCTCAATTTCCGGGCTGCGGGTAGCGATGTCCATCAGCACGTCTTCAAACGGACGCAAGGCGTGCATCAGTTCGAAGACGCTGATCCACGCACTTTTGAGGAAGTATGTCTGGCGATGCTGCCGGCACCGGAGGCGTTCCCGCTCAAAATCGGGACCCGAATCTTCCGGCGGTACTGGCATCCGGAAACCCGGCCACGCACTCCATTCCGCCAGGGGGAGGTGAATGGGAATCCCGCCCGCGCCGAAGGCTTCCTCGCGCCATTCGACGCCCCAGGCGTCACGCCAGGCTCTCGGTCCCGGACCCGCCGCGGGGATCTTGAAACGACCCGGCGCTCCGAAGTCGTCGGGACTGCCGCGCCAGAGTTCGGCAAGTTTCCCGCCGTGCTCGACAAACCCCGCCGGAGACGCGTGATACTCGACGGGGACACAGTCGGGTGCGCGAAACTCAAGCGCCGCAGCCACTCGTTGGCGGGGTAGCATATGTTGCCCGGGCCCCTTAGTGCACCTCGCCGGTTTCCCGGACGGAATGAACCACCGCCCGGTAAAGGTCGCCGCGATACGCAGTCGTGGCAAGTTCGACGGGCGTTTCCTCGTTCGTATAGGTCCGCCGATTTACAACCAGGACTGCCCCGTTCGCCTGAAGCAGACGCTTCTGCTTTTGGGTAGGCGCCGCGGCTGCAATCTGCTCCGAACAGTGAGTCAGAATAAGACCGTAGTTCTCTTCCAGAATCTTGTAGATGGAATGCGACACCAGGTTAAACCGGTCCAGGCCCGGACAAAGGTATTCGGGAATGTGGATGCATTCGAGTGCAATCGGCACATCGTCAGCCAGACGCACTCTCTCAATCTCGTATAGCGACTGCGTTTCCGGAAGCCCGAAGAACGCACGGTCCTCCGCCGTTTGCTTAACGCTACGGAAAACGATGAGACGCGACGACGGCCGCTGACCGCGGGACGAAATCTCCTCGGTAAAACTTCGCATCTCCTGCTGCTTCTTGGTCATCCGCCGCGGTGCCACGAATGTCCCGCGTCCGCGATGCGATTCGATCAAGCCCTCGCGTTCGAGGGCCTCGCACGCCTGTCGCAAGGTCATCCGGCTGACACCGAGACGTTCGCACAGCACTCGCTCGGGCGGCAGCGGGGTACCGGCTGGGATGGCGCCGGGTTGCAGCAGATTCCTCATCCCTTCCGTGATCTGCGCGTAGACCGGGACGGGACTGAGTTTGTCCACCCGAATGTGGAAGAAAACGTCGCTTTCACTGGTCGAAGTGTACTTCATCACTGGTCCAGACCTAGCGATCATTGGTCTAGACATGAGTACCACTTTCAGCGTACACTGTCAAGCGATTCACGGCCAAATCTGCCGTCTTCAACAGTCGATGGTCCAGTTCACTCCACCTTGCAACGATGTCGCGAGGCGGTTGCCTTTTGAAAACGCGTGACCGGGGAGAAGACTTTGGCGTCCATTCGTAATGAGCTGGCCGCCGGTTCCATCCTGGTGGCTCGCGCCATGACGAATCCATTTACTACGACTCAGGCTTGACGATTTGCGGAACGGGATCGCCGTAAACATCTGTAAGCCGCATGTTCCGCCCGTTGTACAGATAGGTCAGTTTGGTGTGATCCATGCCTAGGAGATGAAGAATCGTGGCATGCAAGTCGTGCACGGAAATAGGTTGTTGCTCGGCTTTGTAGCCGAATTCGTCGCTTGCGCCGACGATCTGCCCACCCGATATGCGAGCACCTGCCATCCAAACGCTCATGGCACCGGGATTGTGGTCTCGGCCGACGCCACGCTGTGAAATAGGCATGCGTCCGAATTCCCCATGCCAGACCACGAGCGTGGAGTCCAACATACCGCGAGCTTTCAAATCGGTAAGCAAACCAGCGATCGGCCGGTCGACTTCAGCCGCATGAGCCGTATGATTTGTTTTTACATCATCATGGGCGTCCCAAGTATCGGTGTTCTGGTTGCCTAGCCCGCCGTGATAGAGCTGCACAAAACGCACGCCCCGCTCCACCAACCGCCGCGCCATCAGGCATTGCCGCCCGAACGGCTCCGTAGTTTTATCGTCGAGACCGTAAAGCTTGCGAGTGGCATAGCTCTCGAGGTTCACATCGACCGCTTCGGGAGCGCAGCCCTGCATACGATAAGCAAGTTCGTACGATGAGATGCGCGCGGCCAGCTCCGAACTTGACGGATACTTCTCCAGATCGAGCGCATTGAACTTTGCCAAAAGATCGAGGCGCGCCCGCTGCTCTTTGTCGGTTACGTAAGCCGGCGGCTTCAGATCAATGATGGGGTTTTCCGAGGCGCGAAAGACGGTACCTTGATAGGCAGCCGGCATGAACCCGGCGCTCCAGTTGGAAGGGCCACCGAAGGGGCCGCCATGCGCATCATAGATCACGACGAAGGCAGGCAGGCTCTGGTTTTCGGTACCGAGACCGTAGGTGATCCAGGAGCCAAGACTTGGAAAACCCATGCGCACCATGCCGGTGGAGATCAAATAATGAGCCTGCACGTGATCGTTCGACGAGCCGTAAACGGACCGGAGCACGGCCATGTCATCCACATGCTCCGCTAGCGCCGGAAAAATCTCGGATACTTCAATCCCACTCTGGCCGTACTTACGAAAGCTGAAGGGACTGGGCATCAACGGCCCTGGGTTGCCCTGTCTGACGATCACTTCACCCTTACCGGTAAGCGGTTCTCCCGCGAACCGCCGGAGATCCGGCTTGGGGTCAAACGTATCGACGTGGCTCACACCACCGGACATGAATAAGGAAATCACGTTCGTGGCGCGCGGCTTGAAGTGGGGCTGCTTAGGAGCGAACGGCGTGGGTCCGGAGGAATTAGTCTGGCACACGCCCGAGGTAGCGTTACTTGCAGCGAGCAACCCCTGCTGATTCAATAGCCAAGCGAGTGCTACCCCGGAAATTCCGCCGGCGGACTCGAACAGGAAATGGCGCCTGGATACGAAATCCTTCATCTTATATATAGGAACTCGTTGAGATTCAACAAAACGTGGGCAAAGTCTATCATCTTGTGCGTTCCGAGAAACTCGCGGGCGAGGGACTCTTCGTGGCTAGAGGGAAAGCGCCCCAGCGCAATCTCGAACGCGGCGCGGATTTGAATGCCCGCGTCATGGGGCGCAGCCTCCTGGATTCGATTTGCGAACAACTGGGCTTGTTGCAGCACAAAATCGTCGTTCAGTAGTGTAAGCGCCTGCGTGGGCACGGTAGAAATATTCCGTCTCCCGCAAGTGATGTTCTGGTCGGGTAAATCGAACACCTCGAACATCGGAAACGGCAATCCTCGCTTGCGGTAGACATAGACGCTTCGCCGCCAGACCCTGGGCCCCTCTTCGAATTGTTCCCAGATACCTTTGTTCATGGCATGCAAGACTTCCGGCTGTAGCTTGGGGAATACGGGCGGGCCGTACATTTCGACATTCAGAGCACCGCTGGCGGCCAGGATTGTGTCGCGTACGATTTCGGCATCCAACCGCTGCATCCGAAAACGCCAGAGATAGATGTCGTCGGAATCCTTTGCCTGGTTCGCGGCGTTTTCGAATTGCGACGCCCGTTGATAAACGCTGGAGGTCATGATCAGCCGGTGGAGGTATTTGAGACTCCAACCATGGTCCATCAGATCGCAGGCGAGCCAGTCGAGCAGTTCCGGATGAGTAGGCTTCTCGCCCATCTTGCCGAAGTTGTCCAGTGTGGCGACGATACCGCGTCCGAAGTGGTGATGCCACGCACGATTGACGATCACTCGCGTCGTAAGTGGATTTTGCCGCGATACCAGCCATTCGGCAAGAGCACGCCTCCGGCCAGAGGTGCGGCCGTTCGCCGGCGCAATTTCCGCGGGCGGGTTGCCAAATGTGATGACTTTGATAAATCCCGGCCGCATGACCGGGCCGCGGCTTTGCTGATCGCCATGAAAGAGAAAGTAGGCTGGCGGCGGTTGATAGCGGCCCGTGCCGTCCCAAAGAAAGGTACCTGACCCGGACTCCTGCTTGATGCCCTTGCCGGGCTCTGGCTCATCCCCGGGGCCATCCGGCGCGAAGCGATAGTCGCCGTCGGTGATTCCCATGGCGACGGGAATCGCGGCCGGCCTTCCCTTCTCTATATTCCGGATCCTCTTTTCCAGTTCGTGCCTGCGCTCCAAATCCTCGGGGCGCATGATGGCTGCGACCTCTTTGTCCGAAACATCCACTGTCCGGATAATTTGAGATGCCAGCAGCGCTTGTCCCGGCGTTCGCTGCGCCTCAGGAGTACGGATTGCGACCTGCACATTTTCCGGAAAGCTCCGGTATTTCTCGGGAAGTAAGATATCGCGGTAAGGCTGCTCAAGGACGTGAATCTCTTGTTTCAGAGGCTTGATGCGCGCATCGATGGCTGCATTTTTCTTTTCGTAGGCTGCTGCAGCCTCTGGCGTGGTCAGCGGATGATCCACTTCCACGTAACCGAAAAGGGACGCCTGCATCCGATAGTAGTCGTTCTGAGAGATGGGATCGAACTTGTGGTTATGACAGCGCGCGCATTGTACGGTCAGCCCGAGTATTCCGCGGCCGACCGTGGCGATCATGTCGTCCAGGTAATCGTAACGAAACTGCGGATTGTCTTTTTCTCGAAAACCGACTTTCGCGTAACAGCGCAGAAAGCCCGTGGCGATCAAGCTGTCCTGAGATACGCGATCCAGTTCGTCTCCCGCGATCTGTTCAGTTAAAAAGCGATCATACGGCTTGTCATCGTTAAAGGATCGAATCACGTAATCCCGATACCGCCAGGCGTTCGGACGATCGAAATCGTGCTCAAAGCCGTTGGAATCGGCATAGCGCGCTACATCGAGCCAGTGCCGGCCCCAACACTCGCCGTAATGGGGAGAGGCGAGAAGCCGATCGATCAGATGCTCCCATTTGTGATCTGAGCTTTCGTTGAGATAAGCGGTGATTTCGGCGGGAGTTGGCGGTAGACCGGTCAAGTCAAGATACGCGCGGCGTACCAGAGTGCGCTCGTCTGCCCTCGGCGCCGGCTGAAGGCCGTGTTCCTCAAGTGCACGGTCGATGAACGCGTCAATCGGATTTTCCGTGGGAGCATGCTTCGGCACCGGCAACGGTGCGCGAATGGGCTTTTGGAAAGCCCAGTAGGCGCGACCTTCAGCGGAAATTGGCGGGTCGTCCACTGCCGCGGGTTGAGTTGCCGTGACGGCTGGTGCCGAGCCCTCCCACTTAGCGCCCTGATCGATCCAGTCTTTGATCGCCTGTACCTGCTCTGCGCTGAGTTTGGTGCCGCCCATGGGCATCGCAGGTTTTTCCTGGCCGGACACCAGCCGAAACATGCGGCTTTCGTCCGATTTACCAGGAACCAGGGCTGGACCATGATCACCGCCCTTGAGAGCACCGTCGCGGGTTCGCAAGTCCAAGCGCGAAAGCTGCAGGGCTGCTCCGTGGCAGTTCCAGCACGTGTTCTCAAAGATCGGCTGAATCTTCTGAGAGAAGGAGACCGGGTCCGCAGCACACAACCGCATGCCCTCAACCGTGAGGATCAGGCCGGTGGCGCGAAATAAAGCGGTGCGTCGGAGGGCCACTTGGCTTCTGATTATAGAACGGGTTGCAGGCCCCGATCATAAGTGCATTGATCGAAACTGCGCGGAGGAGGATCCGTCCTCACGGTCAGCATGTCAGTAGCGATCGTAGCCTGGCCGGAGACTAGCCCATTCATCATTGTTATCGCTTCGACGGCTGCAAAGAGCCGTGGATCTCTCGAGTTGCGAGTCGGCGGTGGTTATGCGAACTGATCAAGCCAAGAGCACTTACCAGAACGAATAACGCCGCCCAGAGCATCGTGACTAAAGTAACTTCTGTTGGTTCAGCCAGGAATCCCCGGAGGGTACCGCGCGCCCGAAGAATCATCCAAATGAACGAGAGCAGGCCCAAAGCGAGGGCCGGGCCAGTGATTCGTTCGAGCCCGCGTTGTACCTGCCGGGAGTACAGCGGATCGGCCGGCATGAGTATGGGTGCATGGGCGTGCGCAATGAAATCATAAGTTGGCTCCGCCGGCGCCTCGGGCTCGCGCTCCGCCATGCCCTTCTCACCAGCCACCTGCCGCGCGATACGGGCGGCCACTTCCTCCGGGGCGATCAGCAACACCTTCTTGCGCGCCCATGCTGCGTACCAGATCGCGGCACCGGCATAAAGGAGCAATGTGGGCAAGATCACTTGGACGTTCGACCAAATATATAAGCACCCGGCGATACCCGAGAGTGCGGCTACAAACAGCGGTAAAGACGGATATGCGGGAACTCTGTAAGGCCGGAACATGCCCGGCTCTTTACGGCGCAGTATGATCAGGCAGATCATGGCCAGCACGTACCAGATGACGGCCGAAAGGGTCGAGATCAAAATCGCAACCGCGGTCGCTTTCTCGCAAAAATAGCCGAATAGCATGAAAAGGATGGTGACTGCCGTCCAAACAGCAAGCGAAAGGTGGGGGGTGCGGCGCGTTGGGTGGACCACGCCCAGAAACCGCGGCAGGTATCCGGCCCGGCCGAGTGAGAACGACTGGCGGCTGGTCGCGTACATCATTCCGTTGTAAGAAACCACCATGCCGGCAACCGCTACCGCCGAAAAGACAGTCAGGAACCATCCGGTACCCCAAACCCGTTTGAAAACCAGCGGCAATGGATAATCCACGGTGCCGGTTTCTGCATACGGCGCCGATGCCGATGCGAACCACCAGGTCAGCAGGACCAGCACCACGAGTGTGATTTGGGCAAGCACGAGGCCGCGAGGAATGGAGACGTGCGGTTCATGCGCCTCCTCGGCTGCCAGTGCAACGCTTTCGATAATGACCAGCCACCACAATGCATAAGGGACGGCGCCCAAAACCCCCGACCAGCCTGCAGGCAGCAGTGGATGCGTGAAAACGTTGGCCAGCGATACCCCTGGGGCCGCGCCTAACCAAAACCACAAAAGCGCGGCAATCGCGGCGTAAGTGAGCCAGAGCATAATAACCGCCTGCTGTTTTACTCCTGAGTATTGGATTGCCAGGAAGACTAGGGCACAAAGGATGGCGCAGGCGGTAGTCACCTTTTTGTCCGGATGCTCGGGGTTGAGGAGAAACGCAATGTAACCGCCTGCCGCCAGGCCCGTTCCAATGGTGGCGAAAAGGCACTCAAGGAACATTGACCAGCCCATGAGAAATCCGAACCACTTTCCTACCGCGCGCCGTCCGAACGCCAAGGGTCCGCCGGCGAAAGGCATGGCCACCGAAAGCTCCGAAAGAGCCAGCACCCAGGCGAGGTAGAGCACGCAAACGATTAGGGAAGCCACCAGCACGCCGACGGGTCCGCCAACCGGCAGACCGAAGTTCCAACCAAAATACATCCCGGTAATCACCACACCCACCCCCAGAGCCCAGATATGGATCACACCGAGGGGGCGATTGAGAGCATGCTCACGGATGTATTCAATTTCTTCCGGCAGTAGTAACGACCGGCTGAGGTGGGCTTCCGAAACAACTGCATCGACGATGGCGTCGAACTTGGGGTCCGGTTGGTTGGTCGGGGCCATAGGTGCAGCGGGTATTCTATCGCCTCAAGCGAGCATGACAAGCTAAGCAGCGGATTCCACGAAGCAGCGGAAAAGTGAACTATCGGGCAGACGACGGGCCAAGCGGTGCCAAGCGGTCAAGGTCTGTTGTTTTGTAGAGGTCTAGGCAGAATAGATCTGCAGCCTCATGATACTTGACCGGCTTGTCGATCAGATGGCGAAGACTGGGAATACCTTGACGCACAACGACTTCGGAGAACAACTTGGGCTCGATCGCGGCAGCGACGAGCGAAACGGCCTGGTTTCGCATCCCGCTGGCTTCGATACGAACCTGCGGGGCACCATGTTGTTTCAGCCAGCGAGCGATCTCGACCAGGTGGGCCACTTCGATACCGAGGGGCCGAGTTCCAGTGGTTACGATCATTTGCTCCAACAGCCACGTGCTGTCATCGCGCCAGGCATCTCCGTGGAAAGGCAGATCCGCGGCAAGCACCTGCTCTCCCCGGTTGAGTCGGTCCGTAACCGGCTCCGAAGTTGCGCTCTTTCCCTTGTCGTCAAGAACGATGGTGGCCGCCACAGTATCGGATGCGCCTATGGGCCGGAGCCAGAGCGCATTGGTCATTAGCCCGTCAGCCATCGCAAAAAGGTGCGACTTAGTTTCGACGCCGCCGTGCTTGCTGATGCCGGTAGTCCAGAGTCGTTCCGTCTTGGTCGGGTGGTAGCGCACAGCATCTTTCACCCGGGCCCTTTCGTCATCCCGGGCGGACTCGGCGGAAAGCGAGGGGCGTTGCACCTGGTCAGCCAACTTACGGGCCAAGCCGAGAATCGTAAGATTATCGGCAGGCAAACCGACCACCAGGTCGTCGTAGCTCTTTACCTCCGACCCGATACCGGGGTCTTCCGTCATGAGCGGAAGCTTAAATTGACGGCTGAAGAATTACTCGGACGCGCGTGTCCACAGTCAGATTTCGCAAAGACGATAGCGAGTAGAGCAGGCTGTACTGATGCCGCACATCCAAATTCTTGACGGCAAACGACTCCGTCCTCACCCGACCGGATTGATGTGTGATCTGTCGCGGCGGCTCCGCAGCGGCGAATGCCTGCCAAAGAAGGCAAATCGAAATTACGCGAAATCGGATACAGGCGAAAATCAGGGGTGCCGGGCGCATATTAGGTGTCTCAGGTTGTCGGGCGGTCGGTTCTTGTCAAAAGATGGACGACGGCCAAGGCCGTCAAATAAGCCGCCGAGGCCACAAACAGCAGCGGGCGAAAATCATTCGCCTGCTGGAGCAAATATCCGGCAATACTCGAGAACAGCATTCCTCCGATTGCTCCGCATAGTCCGGCGAGGCCCACCACCGCGCCCACAATCTGGCTGGGAAACAAGTCGGACGCCAGCGTATAGACGTTTGCGGACCAACCCTGATGGGCAGCGGCGGCTAATCCGATTAAGCCCACCGCCAGCCACAAATGCTGGGTTTGCGATGCCGCAAACACCGGCACCACGCATAAGGCGCACACCAACATCGCGACCAGCCGCGCTCTGTGCACGCGCCAGCCGGCACGTATGAGGAGGGAAGATATCCAGCCGCCGCCGACGCTGCCTACATCCGCCAGAACGTAGATGACAACTAACGGCGGCCCCAGCCCAGACAACGTTACGCCGAACCTGGAGCCGAGCAATTTGGGCAGCCAAAATAAAAAAAACCACCAGATGGGATCGGTCAGGAACCTCGCGAAAGCAATGGCCCACGTATTGCGATATGGCAACAACTGCCTCCAGGTGGGCTGCACCGCCGGTTCGGGGATGTCGCTGCGAATCCAGGCTAATTCAGCCTGTGAAACGCGTGAGCTCTGGTCGGGTGAGCGATAGAGGGGACGCCAAAACGCGAGCCAAAGGAACCCTAGAGCACCTGTGCTGACAAATGCCCAACGCCACCCCAGCGTCAGGGCAATCCACGGGACCACCAGCGGCGCGACAATCGCCCCCACGTTCGACCCGGCGTTGAAGATGCCCGTGGCAAACGCGCGTTCCTGTTTAGGAAACCACTCGGCGACTGTCTTGATCGCAGCCGGGAAGTTTCCGGCCTCACCCAAGCCGAGCAGGCCTCGAGCGATGCCGAAACCCAGGGCAGATCCAGCCAGCGCATGCAGCATCGCCGCCACGCTCCAGATCGCCATTATCAGGGGATAGCCCATGCGGGTTCCGATCCGGTCCATCAGCCGGCCGATAAACAGCAGCCCTAAAGCGTAAGCCCCCTGAAAGGCGGTGACGATGTACCCGTATTGAAGCTCGTTCCAGCCGATCGACCGCTGGAGTTCCGGAGCCAGGATGCTGAGGACCTGACGATCGATGTAGTTGATCGACGTGGCAAAAAAGAGCAAGGCGCAGATCGTCCACCGAAAGTGCGAAACTCGCGAGTCCACGGGTGCCGGCGCACTGGCGATCATCGCACGCCCGAATCGCTCATCTGTGGATGATGTGATTGCCCCCACACGACTACATTTTTTGCCAGCTCGCGAAGCCAGACGGGGGCACGATCAACTGACCCCGAAATGCCATTCGGCTGCGGACGTATGTTGCATGTTCCCAGCTGCGCAAAAACAATCGTCCCTTGCCCGAAGCTCCTCGACAGCAGCAAGGGTACGCGGGCAGGATTCATGAGCGATACCCAACGCGGGCCGAATGGCTCGTCGCCGCTGTAGAACTGCCCGCTGGAAACACTGGGAAGCACGGTATACGCCAGCTCACGCCACTCTGCGGATGCGGTCCCGATACCGGTACGCACTGAGCAGCCTGCTTCCAGATCATACTTAAGGCCGCTTAGAGCGGCCAAGAGGGGATGGTCACCGTTATTAAACGCGAGGTCGGAGGGTGGGCGGTGGGCTGTGTCCTCGGCGAATCGAATCCCATTGATCAGCGAGTCAACGCCTGGGTTAGCGTTCGCATCCCAGAGCAATACCTGGCCCCCGCTGTGCACCCAGTCAGACAGCATGCTGGCGTACCTCTTGTACAGTTCCGAATGCAGATCGTACACTACCACCATTTTCGCCCGTCGCAGCGGCAAAGTCCCAAATCCATAGCTTTGCGCCGACCAGCCCGCTTCCTTGCGGAAGTGCTCCAGCCGCCAGTGAAAAGCGTTGCCGGCATTATTCAGCGGGCCATCCAGCCCGAGGTACACCAGGTCTGCGCCTCGCGCGGCAAGGGCGTCCTGCCCGTGATAAAAGGCAGCTTCCCGTGCGAAGCTATCCGCGACCGTGTCCCACCGATACCACGCGCCCAGATCCGTTGCCTGCCGGTACGCAGGTGTCGCCAGCCTCGTGAGGTTGCGATATTCCTCGAGGCTTGCATCGAGTTTCGCCAGCATCCGCTGGTAGTGTGATGGATCGTTGGATTGATCGAACCTGCCCTTCTCGATGGCCGCTTCGAGCTTCGCGCGATAAAAACGGGCAAATCGCAGAATGCACCGGTTGTCGTTGAGAAAGCGTGCAAACTCCTCACGCTCCCGCTGCACCGTGGGTTGCGCCCCCTCGAGTCCTGCGAGCGCCTCCTCCGCTAAACTTACAAACAAATCCGCGAGATTGACTGGCTCGACAGCGTCCGCATGCGGCCCCAAATACTGTTTTACGGAAAGTGGAGGCCTGCTCCGAGCATCGGGAGCGAGCTTGCCATAACGCTGCTCATACCGCTGCAAAGTGTATTCATCCAAAGGGCGCGCGAGATCATCACCCGTACCCTCCCAGCGGTCGGAGTGCAGGATGCCATTCAAGGAAGCTTCCTGACTCACGGCCGTCGGATGATAGTTCATGTTGTAAATGTTCACTAAGTTTTGAATACCAGGCAGAATCGGTCCGGTTTTCACGTAATAACCGTAAACCGCCCTTGCTGAGGCATCACTACCGAATCTGTGCGTCAGTTGCCGCAGCCAGTACGATTCTTCGTCAGCGGCTGAACGCTCGGGCTGCCATCCATAGCGCCCGAATGCCTCGATCCAGATGCGATCCCGATCAATCACCGAAAGGTGCGGCTCGGTCTGATCAAGCGCCTCGGGCCACATCCAGGAAGTCATCGGATACAGGTGAAAACCGCTAACTCCAACGGCCTTCCACGTGCGCACCATTTCCTGGATCCAAACTGGCGAACCCCAGCGAAACGGCTTGATGTCGCCCAACTCGTGGAGGTTTACGATGTGATGCTGGCCGTAGGAAATCCAGGTCGTATTCCGAGGATCGGGATGGGGGCCCACGATCATTTCCGTGTTGTGCTTCATCATCGTGTAGAGGTTGTCGTAACTCGGCCGGATGATGTCGCGATACCGGTACGGATCAATCCACCACTGTCTGACAATTAGCGGCGGTTTCTTACCTGTGTCCTTGATACCAGCGATGATCACGTCTCGCACATATTCTTCCGATTTGACGTGCAAGGCCTCACCCGCGGTGAGCATCAGACCGACACTCGGGTACGAGTTCACAAACTCGCTCACGCAATAGCGCATGTACGAAGCTAGCAGCGGCGTCGATGCAGGATTTTCCTCACGAACGCCCTCATTGAAGTGAGCTTTGGCAAAGTTCGGTGAAACGTGGATATTGTAAAAGTGAAAGACGGTCCAGATGCCGCGCTTATCCGCCTCAGCTGTGAACCACTTCAGGTACTCAATATTCCGGTCGAGTTCTCCGTCGGTCAGCATCCTGGCTTCCGGAAACTTCGCGAGCTTCAGAAAATAGGGGAACGGATGCCCGTTCCAAAAGAAGATGGTGTTGTATCGATTCACATCCGCCACTGCATAGTGCGCTTGGTACGGCGGCTCGAAGCTTCGCGTCTGGTAGCTCAATCCGGAGTGCTCACCGGCACGCACTTCGACCGTTATGATGTCCATGAACCGCAAAACATGCGTGGCATCCGCTATTGGCGGAGAAATCGGAACGCGCAGCCATTCGGTCCGGACGTCCTCGATGATCATGATTTCAGCTGTGCCGGATAACCCTTCTGCTCGTAGGCCCGGATCATGACCTCACAGGCCTCGCGCCAACTTGCGCCATCTTCCGGAGGGATCTGCCCCGGCCAGATGCTCACGTAGATATACTGCAGCACGGAATTTCCGCTGCCCTCAACATGGTGTTGAGTGTTCAGCGGGACAAAAGCCACGGCCGGCGCAGCAATTTCGCGGGATTCGCCACCGATATGAACGCGGCCACGGCCGGCAACTAAAAAAATACATTTGCACGAATGTCGCGTGCGCGTTGGGCGGCGTAGCCCCACCCGGGGCAACCGATTCCAGAGCTGCTTCAAAGCAACACGTGTCATCACGCGGAATCAGCATCGTATAAAGGTTGCCCGCGCAATGAAACTGCTCTCCTTCGTCCAGGGTGCGGCAAATCATAATCCCCTCGTCTTGAGATCGATTAATAAAGGACGGCAGGTCTCCCGCTTGACAAGCTTGGTCTGCATGGCGACTTCAGGCAGGCGCTGGCCTTTGAGGTCTATCTTTGTGATAGCCATTCGGGCCAACTGGCGGCCAACTTCGGCTGCGTCGACGCGCACACTGGTGAGAGCGGGCACCCTGGATTGCGCGTGCTGATCATCGAAGCCGATCAGGCTGATATCGCGCGGAACGTCGAGACCCTGCAGCCGTAGCCCTTCCCATGCCCCATAAGCAATATCATCGGCTCCTGCCAGTATCGCCGTTACCGGGGCCTTCTGCTCCAAAATCACCTTGGCACTGTTCAGGCCGTTCATAAAGCGATCGTCGGAGAGTTCCAGCGTCTGGGCGCGCGGCTGCAGCCCCGCCTCCGTCATGGTTTTGGCATAACGGTCGTGGCGCCTGCGATACCAGGGCATTGAGGTATCACCGATATACCAGATGTCTTTGTGTCCGAGTTGAATCAGGTAGCGCGTCGCTTCCATCGCCCCCCGTAGTCATCAAAGCGGACCTGGTCGTAAGGATCACGGCGGCGCTTGGAGACAAAGTCATTGACCAGGAGCACGTAGTGTGTTCCGCCCTTCTCAAGGCTGGTTATGAAGTTGTCGAAATTCGCGCCAGCCAAAATGACGCAGTCGGCAATCCCATGGCTTTGCAGGACGCCTGGCAACCGCAACTCTGCCGCGACGGTTGTGGGTGAATATCGAAATCGTGTGTAAATGACGAAATACCCCGCTTCTTCGCAGTATTCTTCCACCCCCTGGAGAACGTGCGAGTGAAACGGATGTAGAAAATCACGATTACTCAATATGAACGAAACGATAGGCGAGGAGTTTCTCGCGAAAATGCGCGCCCGGGCGTTCGGGCGAGACCTCAGTTCTTCCAGTGCGCGTTGCACCCGTTCACGAAGTTCCTGGTTGACGTCGGGGTGGTTATTAACGACCCTTGACACCGTGCCGACGGCTACTCCCGCCCGGCGCGCCACATCACGAATGGTTACGGGCAAGCTAACCTGCCGGGACCACGGTTCGTGAATCGGTTCATGAAGACTTTGTGCGAGGTTGCAGGCGCGCCCAGAAAGTCTGCTGCAGCTTCTCAAGCCGTCCGTCGCGGGTCAGCCTGAGATTGCAGCAGGCCCAAACGCGCCGTCTACCACAATAGGCCGACAAACAATGTTTGGCATCATGCATGCTGTGGGAAAATCTTGCCGCGCTCAGTCCTCTTCTGCGGGCTCTTCGTTTTCCTCTGCTTAGGCGGCAATGCCCAAATTTCACCCGGGCCGCTGTCGCGAGCCCATACCAGCCTAGAAGGCAGCACTAAGTGCACGCTCTGTCACAGCTTTGGCCTCGGCACACGAAAATTTAAGTGCACCGGGTGTCATACCGAGATTCGCCAGCGTCTATCGGAACACCGAGGTTTTCACGCAAGGATCGTCAAAAACCCCGGCAGTGACCAGGAATGCGCCAGTTGCCATACCGACCACCTCGGATTGGGCTTCAACATCGTCAAGTGGGAGCCCAGCCATGACGAATTTGACCATCGCCAAACCGGCTATCTGCTGGAGGGTGCCCATGCGAGAGTCGTCTGTGGGCGGTGCCACGCGGCCAGCCATTTAGTAGCATCCGAACGTAAGACCATTCGAGTGCGAGACCCTAACCGAACTTATCTCGGTCTTTCGACCCAGTGTTCCTCCTGCCATACTGACGAGCACCGCGGCCAATTGAATTCGGATTGCGGCCGGTGCCACGGATTTCAAAGTTGGAAGCCCGCCCAGAGTTTTGATCACGCAACCAGCCGATACCCGCTGACCGGCTTACATGCGAAGGTCGGGTGCGATCGATGTCACCGCACGATATCGGACGATAGCAAACCTTATGTGCAATACAAGAACTTTCCGTTTGCGTCATGTTCCGATTGCCATCGCGATCCGCACAAAGGGGCGTTTCCGGCCGGTTGCCAAAGCTGCCACGCTACGTCCGGCTGGAAGCAAGTGCGGGAGTCTTCCACCTTCGATCACAACCGCACGAAGTTCCCTTTGAACGGGGGGCACGCACGCGTGGAATGCTACCGGTGCCACAAGACCAGCAACTTCAAAGAGCCGGTGGCTCACACAGCGTGTGCAGATTGTCATTCGCCCGATCCCCACAAAGGTCAGTTCCCTGGACAGGATTGCGCCCGCTGCCATACAGAAGAGCGATGGAAGCCTTCACTGTATGATGTCCAAAAGCATCAGACGTCCGGTTACCCGCTTCTGGGCAAACATGCAGCTGTCGCCTGCGATAAATGCCACGCACCCGCGGGACGCGACACGCTTTATCACGTCAAGCACGAGGCCTGTAAAGATTGTCATCGGGACGCTCACGGCGGCCAATTCGCCGGCGCACCGTACAGGGATGGTTGCCAGCTTTGCCACACTTTAGAGGGTTTCCGGCCTTCAACATTTGACCTTGCAAAGCATCAGGGTACTCATTTTCCATTGTCAGGCGGCCACGCAGCGACGGCTTGCGCCGACTGCCATCAAAGTCCGCCAGGTCAGCTTCCACCCCTGCCCGCGCGGTATAAGTTCGAAACCCTTTCCTGTGTCGGCTGCCATCATGACCCGCATCAGGGGAAGTTAGTCGCATCTTCGAAACAGGACTGTAATGTTTGCCATTCGGTTCGCTCGTGGAAACAGATCGCTGCGTTTGACCACAGCACCACCTCATTTGCCCTGAGGGGTGCCCACCGCGCGGTGACTTGTGCGGAATGCCATCGATCTTCCGATCCGGCTGGCAACCGTCAAATCGTCTTCACAGATGCTCCGGCAAACTGTGCAGGTTGTCACGAAGACGTCCACGGCGGCCAGTTCTTCATCGACAACAAGCCTGTAGAATGTTCGTCCTGCCACGACGAATCCGCCTGGAAACCTTCCCTATTCAACCATGAAACCCGAACCACCTTTTCGTTGAAAGGTGCTCACCAGCTTGTCCCCTGCGCCCAATGCCATAAAGAGAAGGAAAACCGCGACGAACGCAGTGTAGTCATATATTCGCGAGCGCCCAGGCGTTGCGCAGCATGCCACAGTAATCTCTAAGGTGAAGTGTGGCAGTTCGCCACACACATGTCTCGACGCGATTTTGGACGGTGGCGTGCTATCAGAGCAGAATCGATTTTCTTAGACCGTGGATTGAGGGCGCCTTCTGCCAGTGCGGTATTGGGAAGACGATCGACAGATAACAGCCGACAACTCCAGTGACCGTTGGTGCAAATAAGCAGGCGAACAAGCCCGAGCCGGGACGATATTGCCGACGGCGCGCACTCTTTCCTACGCCGTTAAAAGCGGCACTGCTGGGAGCACTACTAACGTTCGGCAGCACTGGTCAAGCTCAGGACCATACAGCCGCAACGCGATCTCAAAACCCCCATGGGCCTTTAGCGATTGCTTGCGAAAACTGCCATACCACCACAAGCTGGTCCCCCATTCGCCGCACGCCGGAGTTCGATCACAATCGGGAAACTAACTTTCCGCTACGTGGACTGCACCAAAATGTACAGTGTAGTTCTTGCCATGTGAAAAAAGTATTTAGTAACGTCGGTCAGCACTGCGCTGATTGCCATGCCGACATCCATAGGCGTCAGATGGGCGCAGCATGCGAAAATTGTCATACCGTAAACGGGTGGAAGGTTAACGCAAGTGCCATTCAGAATCACCTGAATCGGTTCCCGCTGATCGGCGCGCACGCGGCGCTGCAGTGTGATGACTGCCATAAAGGCGCGGCGTCCGGGCAGTTCATCGGACTCAGCATTGCCTGCATCAGCTGTCATCAAACTGACTTCCAACAGGCCACACCTCTAAATCACGTGGCTGCGAACCTCCCGGTCACGTGCGACACATGTCACAATTTGGACCATTGGCAAGGGGCGCGCTTCGACCACACACGATTCACTCACTTTGCATTGACCGGCGCCCACGCGCAACTAGGCTGCACCGACTGTCATGCCGGCAATCGCTTCCAGGGTACGTCTGCGGAATGCTACGGCTGCCACGCGCAGAACTACGCGTCGACCAGCAATCCGAATCACGTCACCGCTGGTTTTCCCCACGACTGCAGCGGCTGCCACAACACAACATCGTGGAAGGGCGCCACCTTCGATCACAATGCCACTAAATTTAAGCTCAGCGGGGCGCACATCAGCGTGGATTGTTCCGCCTGTCACGTCAACGGACGTTTTGCGGGCACGCCGACCGACTGCGCAGGCTGCCACCTCGGCGATTACACTCGCACCAACAATCCAAACCACAAGAGCCTAAATTTGGCGACCCAATGCAATACGTGTCATACAACCGCCAACTGGCAGGGCGCCAAGTTCGACCACAATCTCAGTAACTTTCCTCTGACGGGTGCGCACACGAGCGTGGCATGCTCTCAGTGCCATCTGAATGGCCAATTCACCGCTATTTCGACCGACTGCGCCAGCTGTCATCTCAAAGATTTCAAAAATACCAGCAATCCGAATCACACCGCAGCTAGCTTTCCGACGACTTGCGGTCTCTGCCATACCAGCGCGAGCTGGAACAATGCACAGTTCAACCACAACACGGCGACGAAATTTCAATTGACCGGCGCGCACGTGAATGTGGCTTGCAACCAGTGCCACTTGGGAGGTCAGTTCGCGAACACACCCACCGATTGCGCGAGCTGCCATTTGAAGGATTTTAATCGGACGAACAATCCGAATCATATAAAAACCGGCTTTCCTACTGATTGTTCCGTTTGCCACACTACCGCGCAGTGGGCTGGCGCCCAGTTTAACCACTCCAAAACCAGTTTTCCGCTTACAGGTGCCCACACTACCGTGGCTTGCTCGCAGTGCCATACAGGCAATAAAGGCGCGTTGCCTACCGACTGTGTTTCTTGCCACCTGACCGACTTCAATCGCACGACGAGCCCGAATCATGCGGCGACGGGGCGGCCCACAACCTGCCAGCTATGTCATACCACCGCCGCGTGGACGGCGATCATCTTCAACCATTCGGCGACGGGGTTTGCGTTGACCGGCATGCATACCACGCTCAACTGCACTCAATGCCACGCGAACAACAATTACACTTTGCCGGCAATGTCGTGCGGTACCTGCCATCAAAAAGATTTTGCGGGAACGAACAATCCTTCGCACGCGGCGGCCGGGTTCCCAAGAACATGCGACACCTGCCATAACACGGCTTCCTGGGCGGGAGCTACGTTTAATCACAACACGGCTACGCCGTTTCCCTTGACTGGCGGCCATGTCAACGTCGGTTGCAATCAGTGCCATTTGAACGGCAAGTTTGCCGGTACTCCAACCGATTGCGCGAGTTGTCACATCGCCGATTTCAACAAAACGAACAATCCGAACCACGCCGCCGCAGGCTTCCCGACCCTCTGCTCGGCGTGTCATACAACTGCTTCATGGGCAGGCGCTCAGTTCGATCACTCTAAGACTCCTTTTCCTCTCACCGGAGCGCATACCTCCGTATCCTGCGCTCAATGCCACGTCAACGGCCAGTTCACCAGCCTTTCCACCGCGTGCTCAGGCTGTCACCTGAAAGATTTTCAAAATACGAATAACCCAAGCCATACGGCAGCTGGTTTTCCGACGACCTGCGATACCTGCCATACCACCGCGAGCTGGCAGGGAGCCACGTTCAACCACACCACCACGGGATTTGCCCTCACCGGATTCCATACATCCTTACCGTGCGCACAGTGCCACGTTGGCGGCAACTTCAAGCTGACCAGCGGCGCCTGCGTCAATTGCCACCTGGCGGATTTCAACGGGACGAACAACCCCCCGCATAAGTCCGCAGGCTTCCCGCAGGATTGTTCTCTATGCCACACAACAACAAATTGGACTGGCGCGACGTTTAACCACACATCAACCGGATTCGCATTGACCGGATTTCACGTTTCACTACAGTGCGCACAGTGCCACGTCAACAACAACTTTAGTTTGAACAGCGGTGCCTGCATCAATTGCCATCAAACCGACTATAACGGCACCAACAATCCACCACATAAGTCGGCAGGATTCCCGACAACCTGCGACACATGCCATACGACTACTAGCTGGGCAGGCGCGGTGTTCAATCACACCGCTACGGGGTTTGCATTAACTGGATTTCACACGAGCGTGCCATGCGCACAGTGCCACGCCAACAACAACTTCAGTTTGACCAGCGGTGCCTGCATCAATTGCCACCTTGCGGATTTCAACGGCACCACCAGCCCACCGCATAAGAGCTCGGGTTTCCCCCAAGACTGCACTTTATGTCA
>Ga0070734_10000758_pt1 | contig 58793 bp, 53 predicted proteins | sample Coa_R1_8_FD_66444 | JGI IMG/M metagenome (GOLD analysis project Ga0070734, IMG submission 66444) | Surface soil microbial communities from Centralia Pennsylvania, which are recovering from an underground coalmine fire - Coalmine... | ecosystem: Environmental > Terrestrial > Soil > Unclassified ...
CGAGACCAGGATCCAGCGGAAAAAACTTAAGCGTAGTAAGGCCTTTTCAGCACCAACACCTCCTTCGACGGAAGAAGGATTTTTTTTAACACGACAGGAACTCTTTCCTGTCCGCACGAAAGCCCAGAGTGTTATAGGATTTCAACATATGTCATCATCGTTTGTTTCTACCGCCGTCCGCGAAATCACAATCGCCCATAGTCCTGACTCTGACGACGCTTTTATGTTCTATGCACTCGCCACGAACAAGGTTCGTGTGCCGGGTCTCAAGTTTTCGCACACGCTGACGGACATTGAAACCCTGAACCGTAAGGCCATGGAAGGTTTTTATGACGTAAGCGCCATCTCCTTCCACGCCTATCCGTACGTACAGGATAAATACGCGCTCATGCCCTGCGGCGGCAGCGTAGGCGAGCAGTATGGTCCCATGGTGATTTCGCCGCGCATGATCAGTCTGGAAGAACTCAAGACCATGAAAGTTGCCGTGCCTGGCACCATGACCACGGCTTATCTCGCGCTTAAATTGTTTGCGCCCAAGATTGAAACCGTAGTCGTGCCGTTTGATCACATCATTGAGGAAGTTGTTGCCGGCAAGTATGAAGCTGGTTTGATCATTCATGAAGGCCAGCTCACGTATGAACGCTCTGGGCTCAAACGCATTCTGGACCTGGGTAAGTGGTGGCATGAGTTGACTGGCCTGCCTCTGCCGTTAGGCGGGAATGCCATTCGCCGCGAGCTGGGACCGGAGTTGATTGCGCAAGTCACACAGGCTTTGCGCGATAGCATTCAATATGCGCTCGATCATCGCGAACCTGCGCTGGCGTACGCTATGCAGTTCGCACGTGACCTTGATCCCCAAATGGCGGACCGCTTTGTGGGAATGTACGTGAATGAGCGCACGCTTGATTACGGCGAAGACGGCAAGGTTGCCGTGGAGAAATTGCTGGAGATGGGATATCGCGCCGGGATCATTCCGCACAAACCTGCAGTGGAGTTTGTGTAAGCAAAAGCGCAGATACACGATACAAATCAACGATTACAAATAAAAGAGACGCAGACCATTAGCCTGCGTCTCTTTTTGATTTTTTGAGGTTAGTATTTGCCGCGTCCGCCGCCACCACCGCCGCGGCCTCCGCCATATCCGCCGCCCCCTCCACGATTGCCGCCCCCGCCGCCACGGCCTCCGCCACCGCCGCCACGGCCAAAACCACCACCGCCTCCGCGGCTGAAGCCACCGCCGCCACCGCCTCCGGTTTTGGGACGGGCTTCATTCACGTTGAGCGCACGTGACCCCAGTTGATATCCATTCATCGCACTGATGGCTTTTTCCGCTTCTTCATCGTTGGCCATCTCAACAAAACCAAAGCCGCGCGGCTGTCCGGTATCGCGGTCTTTCAAAACAGTGACATTTTCGACCTGCCCGTAAGCTGCAAAAGCCTGCCGAAGTTCATCTTCACTGACGTTAAAATCCAGATTGCCTACATAAATATTCTTCATGCGATCCTTCTTTACTGGAGTGCAGGCGCTAGCTAACGGGCGATCTTTTTCCATTCCTTATTTAAACGATGACAATCAATCTTTCCTGCCATTCGCGCCTGTTGAACCCCATAAGCCTACGCCTGAGGATGACAAGATTGCAAATAACTCCGCCACGATTTTCTTTCGCGTCGATCAACAACTTTTCCCGCTTTGGATTTTGCGATTCTTATCGCCTCCGGGAGGACTATAATTTCCCGCAGGAGGACTACCATGTGGCCTCTAAGCATTTTCTTATTTGTGGCGACTGCGGCTCCACAGCCGCAACAGCTCAACGTATCCCAGGACTTTCGTACTCTGCAATTACCTGTCATGCAGCACAGGCAACACGATGACTCGCTGGGACACAAGCTGCTGGACCAGAACCGGCGCAGAACCTGTTACACGATGCGCAGCTATTTCTTTCGCCGCCAGGATGGCCTGGCGCCTGTCCCCGCGGGCATGACTACGTGCACCCCGGCGAGCGTGCTGCAACAAAGACAAGTATCGCCGCGACCGACTGTGAGATTTGTTCCGCTCAGCGCAACTGGCGACGTACAGTAACGAACCACCACCCGTCAAGAGTCCGCCATACGGGTGGCTGGCCGCATTCTCCCTGCCACTTTTCACACTCCATTAACATTGGCCTTGTACGCTGAACGTGTATGGGCGGCCTCAACAGAACGCTTCCGCAGGTAGATCAGCCGGTAGACGAAGAAACTGCCATCGCCGCAAACGACAAGCAAAAGCTTTTTGTCGTTGAAGACGATGCTGACATTGCGCGCCTGGTGCGTCATCATCTTGAAGCTGCGGGATATCGCGTCCGGGTTTACTCCACCACAAATGCCGTACTGGCAGACGCGCTGAAGGAACGTCCTGCCTTGCTGCTGCTGGATATCATGGTCCCCGGTGGAGACGGCATCGCACTCTGCCGCCAGATACGGCAGTCAGGAGAAACGCTGCGCGGCACGCCAATCGTATTTATGACGGCGCGGACCAGTGAAGCCGATCGCATACGGGGCCTTGAAATTGGCGCGGACGACTACATCACCAAGCCGTTTAGCCCGCGTGAGCTGGTGGCGCGCGTTAAAGCGGTCTTGCGCCGCTGTGAGGCGCCCCCCGCCCCCACGGTGATCCGCACGGGCGACCTGGAAATTGATGCGCTCGCCATGGTGCTCACCGTGCGCGGCACAGTAATCCCCGCCACGGCAACGGAATTCCGACTGTTGCATTATCTTGCCCGCAACGCCGGCCGCGTCTTTTCCCGTGACCAGATTCTTGATGCGGTCTGGAAGGACACCGCGTTCGTAAGCCCGCGCTCCGTGGACGTGTATGTAAGGAAACTGCGGGCAAAAATTGAGGTTGACCCGGAAGAGCCCGTTTACCTGCGGACCGTGCGCGGCGCAGGGTACCGCTTTGGATCACCCAAAAAGTAATCCTGCTGACCCGCGCACTGAACATCCGCCTTTCTCCTTGCCTGAGTGAGAGGCAGGCTCGCCCGGCAAGCTTCTTTACAAGCTCCTTAGAAATGCCTCAAGATCGCTCTTTTGCTCTTCAGTAAAGCTAAGCTGGAAACGTTGCTCGTAAAAATCGATGACGTCTCTTAATGTGGCTGCCGAGCCGTTGTGAAAATATGGTGCTCGTGCCGCCAGTCCGCGCAGAATTGGCCCTTTGGTTTTGCCTATGTCGGCGCATTTCCCGGTGATCAGCGCCCGCGCCGGATCTGTGGTCTGGATCGTCGAACCGTGGTTAATCGGCGTCTGTGCGCCGGCGGCGCACTGAATGGTATAAACCGGCAGGCCGGTGATATCGAGCGCAGGAACCGGCGGATATTCCGTTACCCCAATGTTAATGGCCAGCGGAACGGAGTGATTGCCGACGTTCGGTGTGTTATGGCACGTTGTGCAACTTCCCACAAATGAAGCAGGCACTCCGGGCAGATCATTCAGCCCGCTCACGCCTGAGATCGGGATTGGGAATGTGTTGAACAGCGCCTCTCCGCGAGCCACGGCTGCACGCGCCGCATTTCGTCCTTCATCAGAATCTTCACTCTTCAGGCTTGCCCACTTTGAGAACAATGTCATGGCCACCGGATTGAAATCAACGCCAGGAGGTGTCCCGCCGAGCGGGTCGTTGATTCCGACAGAGAATGGCTGGACAGCCAGGGCGTTCGGGCCGCCTTGCGCGCCGTCGGCATTCAGCTCGCCCGCAGTATCGTCATGAATCTGGGCAGTAAAGTTCGAGAGTTCAAACTTCAGGATCTCGGCAACCTGTTGGCTCGTTGGAGCCTGGCTGGCCTGGGCATGGCCGAGTGTCGCCGCGACCGCCTGGTCACTCAGGTTGAAGTTAAGCGTCTGGCCTTTGAAGGATTCGCGTCCATCCCACATCACTGTGGTGAGAAAGGGCAGATTGGTAGACGGAAGGGGACGGCGGAATAGGGCCAGCCCCGCTGGTGTTGTCTCGGCGCAGTTGTGTGGATCATCGATGCCCGTTACGGCAAATTCCGCCTTTGCGGGCACACCGATTGAGATGCGGATCAGTCCCTTATTCAGCAGCATACTGTAGGACCCGCGCCGGGCACTCAATGTACTCACGTCGGCACTGGGACAGTTGGCTCCGTCCACGGTCCGGAAAATCGGATCAGTCCCGTCTGAAGCCGCGAACCGTGCGCGAATGTGCTCCGGCGTAACCGTCCATGCATCGCTTGCCTGATGGCAGGTTGCACAACTGCGGCCGTTGGTGCCCAGGCTCTGAAAGAAAGCATTGCTAACGTCAGCTTCGCCACTGGTGCTCACGGTACGCACCCGGCCCGTGGGGTCGTCGAATGGCCTGAGATTGTTCAGGTGACTATCGGCTGCAACCAGCGTGGTAACAAATATTGCGCCCAGTATTACGGCGGCCAGGGCACGGTGCCGTGGCATTGTTGTTCTCTGCATCGCCTTTCTGTAAAACTGCCTCATACCCAACTCCTTGTGTCAGTACCTCAATACTTGTAGTGAAGACGTGCGGAAAACGTTTCATCTGGAAATCATCATCGCGAAGCCGAAAGTACGGTCAGTGCTGCTCCTGGCGTGGGGCCACGTTCCTTCGTCCGCAGCGTCGGACGGTCTGCGCTTCCCCTGTAGTGACTAAACATCTGCGGACCGTACACGGCGCAGGGGTACCGCTTTGGGTCGCCAAAAAAGTGAATCCTCTCCCCTCCCTTCTCATCTATACCTAGCAAAACAAGCGCTTTACGGTGTTTCACAAGAATTGTCTTTAGTTTTCATTGCGCGTTAACCGGCTCATGGTAGCTTTCGTCTAAGTAAGTAATACGCTACAGAAAAAAGGTGTTGTAATGGCATTTCAGGCAGTAAAGGCGCAAACAGCGGAAAGCACGATCAACAATTTACTGGCAGCCATGGGCGTGAAGGTGGATGAAGCCGTTGGCAGCGCGATTTCGGCGCTTTTGCACACGGACTCTCACGTGGTTGCGGGCGTGCTTGAAAGCTCCGTGGCAATTCAGGAATTGGAACGCACGCTGGATCAAACCGTTTTTTCAGCCTTGGAAGGCTGCTACCTTGAAGCTGCTGAAATCAAGCGCCTCACTTCAGCGGTCGCAATTGGCAAAGACCTGTCGCGCTTAGGCAAACTCGCCGCCAACCTGGGACGCAAGGTGAGCGAAGTGGGAAGGCATCATGAGCATGAGGATTTTTCCCGGCTCCAGCCGCTGGCCATCGCTGTCTCCCATCTTTGTCGACAGACGCTGCGTTCGCTGGTGCGTCTTGATCCGGTGCTGGCGCGCAACGCCGCGCACGGCGGTGCTTCAGTAGATGCTTATCGTGACTATGTTTTGCGCGGTCTGAGCCGCCCGGAACCGCACGCCAGGGACGAGCAGGATCTCCACCTGATCTTTGCTTCGCGCTGTCTTGAGCAACTGGCGGACAATGCAATCCATTTGGCAGAGAACCTGGTCACCTTCCTTGAAGGCCAGGATGAGCGGGAAGACAGTCAAAGCATGGCTTCCTGAAGCCCAGATCCGTCCACGGCTTTGTATAAAAAGATCAGACCTCACCACAGATAACACTGATCACACTGATTTTACACAGATCAAAGATTTACGCAGGTGGTGAGATTTGCTTTTTGTGCCAGGGATCCGTCCGCCCAGAATTTGCACAACCTTCACGGCACTTTAACCCTGCATTCACAATTCTTATTTATAACTTGCGATAGACGGATGAATATCGAATCAAGCCGCTCTTTCCCTGGGCGAGAGAGCAGCGGACAAGGTACGCGCAGTCATGACCACCCCGGCAACTCTCCTTCCGCAGGGATCCACCGTGCAATCCCATCTGGTTGACCTCACGTTGAGCGCCTGTTCCGTGGCCAAGGATGAGGTCACGCATGCCATTGACGGCCTGATCAACGGATCGCAACTGGCGCTGATGGCCGTCCGCAAATGTGAAGAGCGGCTGGACGGCATGGACCGCGAAATGGATGAAGAGCTTGCCACGGTGATCACGCAGGTCACGCCGCCGCAGGCCCGTGAGCTGCTCGCGTGCATGAAGCTGATGCTTGATCTTGAACGTGTAGGCGATCTGGTGGCCAGTTTCAGTGAACGCTCCGCCATCGTGCGCAACCGCATTGATATGGATGACATCGAGCAGCTCACCCGCATGGGCTGCCTGCTGGAAAACATGCTCAGCACCATGGTCAAAGCCTTTGCCGGCCGCAACATTGAACAGGCGCTGCATGTATTGCGTACCGACTCTGAAATCGACCGCCTGCGCAACCTGATTGTGGTTCGACATACGGAAAATGCGGAAGGGCTGAAGGGGCCGGAGAGCCTGCACGTGCTGGCCATGGCCAACTCGCTGGAGCGCGCCGGCGACCACATCAAGAACATGGCTGAGGAGCTCTGCCATCTGGCAACGGGACACACCATTCGCCACTTGATTCGCGCCAAAGATAAGCCGATTGAACAAATGTTCCTGCAATGGCTGGCCAGGCAGAATACGGCGCACGAGTAAGGCGCGCAGCAAAAGATCAGCCTCAGCGGAAAGCCCAACGTCGCCTGACGCCCTCTAGGAGCCAATCAGTTCAGCTCTCACTTTGCTAGCGTAGCTGTATATCAATATGTCAGCAAAGTAGGCCTGAGCTGTGGATAACGATCCAGATATTTTTTCAGCCTTTTCCCGTTTTGGGAATGGCGCGATTGTTGTTTGGAGTTCAATGCAGCGTAGACGCTAAAGATGCTCAGGTAACCTTCTCTTAGATTGAATTCATCAATTGCACACAAATTTGTGAGCACATCATCATTGTGTTTTGCCGAGATACTTTTCTATTGATTACCTCTGATTGCCCTTGACTTCCCAATTCTGATGCGAGAGCATGATTGCTCTTTTTAACTGTATGCATGCTATGTATACAATATCTTTTTTAAAGATAAAGAGTATCAGCCAGGATGAGGCTTATGAGCTGGATCCAAGTTTGATGATGGTCACGCGATCAGTTCAATCCGACGGACAATCTGATCAATAGGCGGTACAAGGGAAGTGCATAAAGCGAATTGGCAAACCTTTATGGACGTGCGGAGTATCGGAGCTCTTGCTGTCGGGATCATCTTGGTCTGCTCCATTTCAGCACAATCGCCGGTGCGCCATCCTGAGGGTAATCCCACGAGCGGACGCGAACTCTATAAAGTCCAATGCGCTTACTGTCACGGGACTGAAGGAAAAGGCGACGGGGAAGCAGCGCATTTTTTATTTCCAAGACCACGCGATCTTACGTCCGGCCTTTTCACCTTGCGCTCCACGCCGGCAGGCTCTCTTCCCACTGATGATGATCTTTTGCGCACGATTACGCGGGGCATTCCCGGTTCCGGCATGCCGAGTTTCTCTTTCTTAGGTCAGGCCGAGCGCAAAGCTCTGGTCGCCTATGTAGAGAGCTTGTCAGCAAAGTTTTCTTCCGCACCGACGCAGGAAACCCAGTCAGTAAGCTTGAGTGCTCAGCCCGCGGAGTCTGCTGAAACCGTTGCTGCAGGAAAATCAGTTTATGAAAAAGCGCATTGCGCGGCCTGTCATGGTGCAGCAGGCCAGGGGGATGGAGAAGGGGCCCGTGATCTGGAAGACGATGCCGGCTTTCCCATCAAGGTACGCAACTTTACTACCGGTCCATTCAAGGGCGGCGCTTCAGTTGGAGATATCTATTTGCGGATCGCTACTGGGATGGATGGAACGCCCATGCGGGTGCGTCCGGGCTTGAGTGAGATGGAGCGATGGCAACTGGCGTACTACGTCAAATCACTTTGCAAGGCGGCTAGCTGTGATGCTACTCCCATGCCCGCCAGCGGCTTGCTCCTTTCATCCAGGACAAGAAACAAGCTGCCGCTCAACGATCCTTTCTCTGCCTCCTGGAACACTGCTCCAACGCTTCGCATACCGCTTAACTCTCTCTGGAACCGCGGCATCGCCGCGCCTGACTTGAAGGTGCGATCGCTAAACGACGGCCATACGATTGCGTTTCTTCTGGAATGGAATGACAGCACCAAAAACGCGAGCACCGTCCTGCCGCAGGATTTCAGCGATGCTGTGGCCCTTCAGTTCTTTTCCGGGCAAAGAAATGCCACGCTTGCTATGGGAGACGAAAAGACTGAAGTCACCATCTGGCAGTGGAAAGCTGACTGGCAAGAACATATTGATCGCGGACGGAGGTCCGGCCCGGAGGACGCGCACCCATGGATGGTGCATGAGCCTTATCCCGTGCCGGGCGCGGCAGCGGTTGAAGCAGGAAATCCCATAGCACTTACACATCGCCTAACCCCCGTTGAAGAGGCGACAGCCCGGGGCTTTGGTACGGTAACGCCAAAGCCCCTGGGCTCACAACTGGTCGCCGGAAAAGGTGTATGGCGGGACGGGCAATGGCATGTGGTGCTCTCACGCGCGATTGCAGCCAATAGCGGCATTCGAACCGACGGTCAAACGAAGCTGGGCTTTGCCGTTTGGGACGGAAGCCAGGGCGATCGCGAAGGGCAGAAAGCAATTTCAACCTGGTACACGCTGATGCTGGGGCGAAAGTGAAACTACGCTCCCAATTAAAGGAGAAATGAAATGGCCGACAAGGTGTTTGAGTCGGAAGACCCGATGCAACTGGTCGGCACGCTCATGGAGTGCGATGAAGAGGAGATCGAAGAGATGGGGCTGACTTTTGTCGAGGAGTTCGCGCGGATGCGATGGTCGCGTGAAGAGATCATGGCTATTTTTGCCAATCCGCATTATCGCGGCCCGCACACGGTCTTTCGCGCCAAGGGGCCGGCTTTTATTTCCAGATTGATCGACCTGGTTACCGGTGTCAGCCCCGCCACAACTCGTTCCACTGATACTTCCTCTCAGCCGCAAGAAAACGCCGTAACAGTGGTTCCGGCAAGTTCCAAACAGAAAGGTAAGTGCGATGCCTAAAGTCTATAACTGGCAACTGGGCCGGCCGATGGAGTTTCCACGGCAACAGCAGCGTCCCAAAAGGCAATTTTCCGCCGTGTTCAATATCAACCGCTGCATTGGGTGCCAGACGTGCACCATGGCTTCCAAAAGCACCTGGACGCATTCGCCGGGACAGGAAGCAATGTGGTGGAACAACGTGGAGACCAAGCCGTTCGGCGGCTATCCACACGGCTGGGACATAAAGACGCTTGAGCTGCTGGGACCGCAACCAGGATGGCAGCAGAGTGGCGCAAAAGAAGCAGACGGAAACACTTCAGGCCCTGAAAGCGCTCCCTATGGAGTGTATGAAGGACAGACATTGTTTGAAGCGGCGTTGAATCGTGTCTCTGGAAGCGAGCAAAAAGTTGTGGGCTATCTGCCTGCTGACCATGAGTGGCGCTATCCGAATATCTATGAGGATTCGCCCAATGAGCATCCTGAAATCAAAGATGGGATCACGACCCGTGGATCTCAGCTTCCTGAGCACAAAACTTTCTTCTTCTATCTGGCAAGGATATGCAATCACTGCACGTACGCAGCCTGCCTGGCGGCTTGTCCTAATAACGCGATTTACAAGCGTCCGGAAGATGGAGTGGTCTTAATCGATCAGGAGCGCTGCCGCGGGGAAAGAAAATGTGTGGAGGCCTGTCCCTACAAAAAAGCCATGTATAACCAGGCGACCGGCACATCGGAAAAATGCATTGCCTGTTATCCGCGCCTTGAAGGCAAAGACCCTATCAGCCAGGGCAAGCCGATGATCACGCGGTGTAACGCAGCCTGCGTCGGCAAAATTCGATTGCAGGGCTGGATCGACGATCCTGAAGGCCCTCTGCATTTTCTTGTGCATAAGGAAAAAGTCGCTTTACCACTTTATCCGCAGTTCGGCACTGAGCCGAACGTGTACTACATTCCGCCGCGCTGGGCGCCACGTAAATATCTTGAACAGATGTTTGGGCCGGGCGTTGAGCACGCCATTGAACGCTACACGAATCCATCGCATGAGCTGCTTGGTGTATTGCAGCTTTTCAACTCAATCCAGGTGGTTATCTCCAAATATAAGGTGACGGAAAAAGAAGCCATTGCCTTTGACGATGATGGCCGTGAGCTGGTCCGCGTCCCGATAGAAGAACCGATCTATATCCGTCCTAAAAAGCACTTGAACATTACTTAGCAAGAAAAACTGGAGTTCCGGTATGCAAGAGATGAAATCAATGGCCTCAGCGAATGCTGTGCAGAACGCGGCGGGCATGCTTCCGTCCACCGCTGCTATGGCAGGCGAAAGCAAACGAGGCCGCACGGCACGGAGCCGGGCCATGGTTTATTCCGTCCTGGCCCAGGCTTTGTCCTCGCCAAGTGAGGCGCTTTGTCTGGCAGCCAGGGAAGGGGCCCTCAGCGCCTTGCTTGGCGTTGCACTTGATGACGCGCCGCCTGCTCATCGTCGCATGATCGAAGCTGGCTTGCTGGAGAGTTTTACTGCGATTTCCGACGACGAATCTTTCCCCGGCACGATTTTGGCTGAATACACGCGCCTGTTTTCATCAAACCTGCACTGCATGCAATACGAAGCCGACTACCTGGGACGAAACGCGGAAAACTCTGTGCATGTAATTGCGGCAATCGCCAGCATGTATTCCACTTTTGGCGTCAGATTGGCGGACACAGTTGGAGAGCGCCCTGATCACATTGCCGTAGAGCTGGACTTCATGAATTTTCTTGCGGCCAAAGAAGCCTACGCCAGTGACAGGAACCAGGTTGCTAACGCCGGATTGTGCCGCCGCGCGCAAGTCTATTTCCTGAGCAAACATCTGGCGCGCTGGGGCTCCATGTTCGCCGGCAATCTTGCGCAGGCCACCACAGAGCCCTTTTACCGCTCTATCTGTGAGCTTCTGGATCGATTCCTTGCCGCCGAAACCAGGTATTTCAAGATTGAGATCTCGCCGGTTGTGTCGCAGGAAGCGAATGCTTCAGAAAAATGCGGCTGCAATCACTGTTCAGAAGCCAACCCTGAGCAGCCGAAGGAGTTGGTGCAGCTTACCGGGCTTATTCAGGAAATGATGAGCAGAAGCGATTAAGAGATTTCGACAAGGACCAAGCTGAGAGGAGACGTAAGTTATGGCTTCCCCCGCCACCGTGAATGTTGAGATTGCAAGTAAAGCTCCGGTCATTCTTACCCCAGTCGCTATTGAAAAGGCGAAACAATTTATCTCTGAGAAAACACCTGTGCCTGCCGGGTTGCGGATTGGCGTGGCCGGCGGCGGCTGTTCCGGATTTACATACTCCATGCACTTTGAGAACGTTGCCGGAGAGATGGACAAGATATACGGCTTTGACGGGCTGGCAGTTTTTATTGATGCCACGTCAGCCATGTATCTGCAGGGCTGCGTCGTGGATTATGAAGACACTCCAGACGGCGCCGGTTTCATCTTTGAAAATCCTAACCAGAAGACCACTTGCGGATGTGGATCTTCCTGCAGCGCTTAAGACAAGTTAGTGCGGCGGCCAGTTTGCCGGAAAGGACTCTCTTGACTACGACTCGACGCGAAGCTCTCAAATACATGGGAACAGTTTTTGGCGCCGCGCTCTTAAACGGCAAAACGACATTGCTCTCGCCGCTGGACTCGATTGGAAATCTTATGGATTTTTTCCCCAGCCGCGGATGGGAAAAAGTTTATCGCGACCAATACAGCTATGATTCCACCTTCAATTTCCTGTGCGTGCCGAACGACACGCACAATTGCCGCTTGACGGCCTTCGTCCGCGATGGTGTAGCTCTCAGAATTGAGCAGGCTTATGACATGGGCGGTGTCGGCGATCTCTACGGCAACAAGGTTTCTGCCGGATGGGCCCCGCGCGGATGTCTGAAAGGTTACACGCTGGTCCAGCGAGTTTACGGACCGCATCGCCACAAGTTTCCCACTGTGCGTAAAGGCTGGCTGGAGTGGGCGGATGCTGGGTTCCCGCGCGAGGGAGACTACATCGAGAGATATTTTAGAAAGCGCGGCGAGGACGATCGCGTCCGCGTCAGCTGGGACCAGGCCTTTACCCTGATCGCAAAAGCAATTCTCAATATCACACAGGCATATGGCGGGCCGGAAGGCGCAGCCCTGCTTGAGAAACAAGGCTATCCCAAGCCGATGATCGACCAACTTGGCGGCGTTGGCACGCAGGCCATCAAGATGCGCTCGGCCATTGCTGCATGCGGGCCGGTGTCAAAGCAGGGATCGCTGGTTCGCTTTGCCAATATGCTTTCCCTGGTTGATGTTCATGTGCGCAAGGTCGAACCGGCGCAGGCAAAGGGGGCTCGCCATTGGACCACCTATGAATATCTTGGCGACATGGATCCCGGCTTTCCCCAGGTCACAGGAGTCAACTCCTTTGATGTTGACATGGCTGACATGCGCCACAGCAAGCTGGTAGTGGTGATCGGCAAGAACTTTGTTGAACACAAGATGGCTGATGTGCATTGGATGGTAGAGGGGATGGAGCGCAAGGCCAAGATCATCGTGATCGGGCCGGACTACAATCCCACGTCGCAAAAAGCTGATTCGTGGATTCCCGTTCGCCCTGGCTCCGATACGGCGCTCCTGCTGGGCGTTGCCAATCTCATTATCCAGAAAAACTATCACGACGAAGCTTTTATCAAGAAGCACTCTGACATGCCTTTGCTCGTGCGCCTGGATACGCTCAAAAAGCTGCGCGCCGCCGACATTATTCCCAACTACAAGAACGCGGAAAATACCGGTTATAGCGCGGAAGTCCAGAAGATTGATCCCAAGATGCGGGCGCAGTGGGGAGACTACGTGGTCTGGAATGCAAAGACCAACCAGCCGGCGGTGATCACGCGTGAAGACGTGGGCGACAAAATGCTGGCCAAAGGAATTGACCCGGTTCTGGATGGAGAATTCACCGTGCAAACCGTGGACGGGAAGTCGGTTCGCTGCCGTACCGGATTCAGCATCCAGCGGGAAGTCTTGTCCTATTACACCGTTGAGCGAGTTTCGCAGATCACGAGCACGCCGCCGAATTTGATCGAACAACTGGCGCATGACATCGGCACCATCAAGCCGTGCGCAATGCATTCCGGAGAAGGGGTAAACCACTACTACCACGCGGACCTCAAAGGCCGGGCCGTCATTATGCTGTGCACGTTGACCGGCAATTTGGGCACCTTTGGAGCAGGACCAGGAACGTGGGCCGGCAATTACAAAGTCAACTCAATGGATGGTCTGCCCGCGTATGTGGCGGAAGATCCCTTCAACCCCAATGAACCCACGCCGAAACTCCGCAAGACGTATACCGAAGAGCATCCGGTGTTCTGGGTGAATGGCGGTCCAACGTGGGCGACGGGAAAGACCCACATGCCTACGCCCACGAAAATGATGTGGACGGCAAATACCAACATGATCAACAACTGCCCATGGCTTTATAACCTGCTCACGCATGAGCTGCCCAAAGTGGAGTTGTTCATCAATAATGATTGGGAATACAACCTGAGCTGCGAATACTCTGATATCGCGCTGCCGGTCCCAAGCTGGCTGGAAACAACTCTTCCCGATATTGTTGGCTCGGCTTCCAATCCTTTTTGCAGCATCTGGAAAGGCGGAATTAAACCGATCTTCGATACGAAGATGGATGCGGAAACGGTCGCGGGCGTCGCGCGCAAGCTGACGGAGATCACCGGAGATCCGCGGTTTGAGAACTATTACAAATACATTCTGGAAGGGAAAGCGGAGTTTTACATCCAGCGCCTGATGGATGCTTCAACCACGCTCAAAGGCTATAACTGCGAAGAAATCCTGAAGTCGGGCCGTTCCGTCCTGATGAACTTCCGCACCTATCCACGGATTACGGGTTATGAGCAAATCCAGGAGAGCGCGCCGTTTTACAACAAGACAGGACGGCTGGAGTTTTACCGCGAAGAAGATACCTTTATCCGCGAAGGTGAAAACGTTGTCGTCCACCGCGAGCCGATTGAAGCCACGCCATATCTGCCCAACGTAATTATTTCCGGGCCGGCTGCGGGACTGCGGCCAGAGCCACGAAATATTCCTGTTACCGCCACCAGCGCGGATGACAGAGGCAAGCGCAACCTTGTCCTGCCATGGGAAAAGGTGAAGGACATAGAGAACCCGCTTCACGCCAGGGGCTACAAATTTGTATTTATCAGCACCAAAACGCGGCACTCCACCCATTCTTCATGGATGATGGCGGACTGGAACAAGATGTGGATCTCCAGCTTTGGCGATCCTTACCGCAGTGACAAAAGGTCACCGGGAGTTGGCGAGCCAGAGATCAGGATCAATCCACAAGATGCCAAGTCGCTGGGGATCAACGACGGCGATTACGTGTGGGTGGATGCCAATGATGAGGACCGTCCTTATAAAGGATGGAAGCCGGATGATCCGCTGTACCAGGCGGCCCGCCTGAAGTTGCGTGGCCGTTATGATCCTCGTGTGCGTCCTGGAATGGTCATTTCACGGCATGCGCCCTGGGCAGCAACGCCCAGAACCGTAGCAGCACAACGCAATCGCAAAGATGGGCGCACTCTCAGTGACAGCGGTTATGAATCCAATTTCCGGAGTGGCTCACTGCAAAGCTGCGTGCGGGTGTACTGCCAGCCCACCATGATGACTGATGACCTGGTACGAAAAAATTCAGTTGGTCAGGGCATTGGACAGGGACAAGGCAATGATGCCTATGGCGTGAACACTCCTTACAAGGAAGCCCTTGTAAGGATCACAAAAGCTGAGGACGGCGGCATTGATGGCCACGGGCAGTGGGAGCCTACCCTCACAGGATTTACTCCCGGCAATGAGAACGCAACCATGCGCGAGTACCTGGAAGGCAGTTTTATCAAAACAAAATCTGACTCATGAACTGCGGGATATGGAGGATCGCTAATTGTGCGCCTGATGCGATAGTGGCCGCACTGCACGTTCAAAGAGGATATGACCCTGCATGGTAAGCAGAGACCAACTCACAGGCGCACCTTCTTTCGTGATCATCGCAGCTTTTAAGCTGCTGCCTGAATGGGCACACGCTGACGACTCGATTCGCGCACGCGCGGCTGCGGAGTTGACCGCAGTGCTTACCCAATCATCGCAAAGAGTTGAGGCCAGCATCTACCTGACCCAGGGGCTTAAGGCCTCGGCCGATTTTTTTCTCAGGATCCATGCCAACGATCTGGCGGAAGCGCAAAGCTATGTCAATGAATGCGCGCAGACCATTATCGGCCGCCACTCGCTAATCGCCGACATCATGATCGGCATCTCCAAACCGCGCCGTTACATTACGCAAGAGAACTCGGCCCGGCTCAATGAGCAGCTGAACAACAGCAAATATGAAAGCGCAACGCCGCGCTATGCCATTGTGATTCCGGTCAAGAAAACCGCGCACTGGTGGAACATGCCTGAAAGCGAACGCCTGCATGAGATTGAGGTGCACACGCAAAAGTCGCTTGCCTACATGCGTTGCGTGAAACGCGAGCTTTATTACAGCACCGGCCTGGATGAGCAAGACTTTATTACTTATTTTGAGACAGCTGATCTTCATGCATTCCATGAGCTAAATGCCGCGCTGGCAGGCATTCGCGAAAATGAATTTCAGATCAGATGCGAACACGTCATGCTGCTGGGAGCCATCCGCAGCATTTCTGAGACTGTGCGTATTTTGAGCCGGCAACCAGCGGCTGATGCTACTTGATACAGCTGTTCTCAGTTCAATTCCAACTACGAGGGAGAAAGAAAAATGAGAAAGAAATTACTAATGCTCATCTGTGCAGTTTCATTGCTGGGAGTTGCAATGACGGCTTCCGCGGTCTGGGCAACCGCCACAGCTCCTGAAGACAAACCGGCAACGGTTACCGTGAAGATGATCAATTTTACCTACTCTCCCGATCCGTTGACGGTTCCGGTGGGGACCAGCGTGCGCTGGGTCAACTACGACGACGATCAGCACAACGTGGTTAGTGACGACAAGAGCTTCAAGTCGAAGCTGCTGGACAAGAACCAGGAGTATTCGTACACGTTCACTAAAAAAGGAACGTACCGGTACATTTGCTCAATTCACCCCAAGATGGTTGGCAAAGTAACGGTTGAGTAGGCAAGGCGCATGCATCCATTCGATATCAAAGCGGCGTTGACGGCGAAACATGCTCAGCATGTGGTGTTGATTCATTTTCCCATCGCATTATTTTTATGCGGCACTCTGTTTGACTTTTTGGCGCAATGGACGCACAAAGCCACTCTGGCTGCCGCGGCCTACTACAATCTGATTGTTGCAGCCATAACTTCTTTGCCGGTTGTAATCACCGGCATCCTGGCCTGGCGACTACAACTGGAGGGCCAGTCTTTGAAGGGAGTTCTGCTGCAACATCTGGTGCTCGCAGTGGTTTCAACGGTGCTGATCTGGCTGGCCTGGTGGCTGCATTTTCGCGCAATGCGTACTCAGCGTGCCGTACCTGGCTATCGGCTTGCAGTGGAGTTTGCGGGGACCATCACAATCGCCCTGGCGGCGCACCTGGGCGGATTTTTGAGCGGCGTGAATCTTCCCTAGGACAGTTTTCTGCGCCGGTTGCCTTGTAGCGCTGAAGCCTGGCGGTCAAAATCAGCTACGTAAATTCGGGCGATCCCGCGACGAACGACTTGTACCATGTCTTGAAGCTTGCGTGAAACGTGTTTTTGAATGGCTTGAATCGCGCTTTCAGCATCCCGCGCTTGCAAAGAGCGGGCTACTGTTACGTGATCTCCAAGGGAGCGGCTTCGCGGCCTGCCTTCCATATCAATGAGCCGAACAAAACGAATGCGCGCATTTACGCTTTTCAAAGCGTCAGTTAATTGTGCGTTGCCTGAGAGCCGCGCGATTTCCTCATGGAATTGCTCATCGAGTTCCACAATCCGTTCTACAGAACAATCCGCGGGCTCGCGATTTGCGAGTCTTGCCATTTTTGACAGAAGGGAAAGCTCCTCGTCACTGGCGCGCTGCACCGCTAAGCGGACGGCCGTACATTCCAGGGCAAGACGGAGTTCATAAAGATCGAAGCACTCTTTGGGGTTGAGGTCGCGCAGCGAGAAGCCTCTTCCATCAGCGCTCAAAAAGCCTTCATTGACCAGCCGATTCAAAGCCTCGCGAACGGGAGTCCGGGATACGGAGAATCTTTCCGCGATATCTAATTCTGTGAGCCGTTCACCGGGCTTGAGCTTGAACGCGATTGCCATCTCGCGCAAGCTGGCATAGACCCTGTCGGATTCACGAACGTCGGGAGCGGGTGGCGCGGGCGTATGCCGATTCTGGGCTTGAGGCATTGGTTTGTCCGACTGCTAGATTATATGGATTTTTGGCCGGTGTGCACAGATCGAAAATGAGGAGGATTGGCAGCCATTCAGATGTGTTCTTGGTCTAAATCGCTCCCAGCTTTTCCGCGAAGGACTCTCAAGAGGTTTAACAACAATCACTTACAGCCAGAAGATTCTTACACAAAATCCAATAGACACTGGAATCTGATTCGGAACCAAGGGGCGGAAGTTCAAATCTCCGGCCAATTCAAATTCGCCCATACCTTCAGGGGCTTGCCGGATGTTGTTCGGGTCTGCGCGGCAGGCGTTTCAAACCACTTTCCATTACTGACGCCACTGAAACCATGCTGTATTTTGCTCAGTTAGCTGGCGGGCCGCGGCGCCATCTCCATTCATTATCCAAAGCTTGCAGGGCTTGTTGGTGCCGATACAAGAAACAAATGCGATCAGTGATCCATCCTGATCGGACCATCGAAATTAGGGAACATCGCTTAGTACTTCCGGCGCTTCTGTCTCAAATGGCACAACTCCGGGTCTGCCGAAGAACGGCCAACAAGTTTCCCTATTCCGCCAAAAAAGCATCTCAGAGAAGGTGGATTTCGCTTGAACGCTTTGGGGTTGCGCCCAGTGCTTATGCGGCAAGCCTTATGTGGCAAAGGCCTTATGTGATAAAAACTTAGGGAGCAGACTGTGATGAGCGCGAAGATGAGGAACTGGACGACAGCCCTGCTTTTCCTGGCCGCCACGTGTATCGGTGGGGCAGGGAGGCAGGCTGAAGGACAGCTCCGCTGGGACTATCCTCCCAAGAAAGCGCCTATACGCTTGCGTCTGGTCGCAATAGCTTTTGCTGACCATCCTCGCTCTTCTTTCTTCTCCAGCCAGGAAGTGTTCGTTGCCGAAACCGAGATCTCGCACGAAGAGTGGGGTCTCATCAAGCTCGTCTTCACCTTTCTTCCATATGAGCCTCGGCTGTCGGAATCCGGCTTTGATTACTCAGTGGTCCACGAGGTCTCAGCCTGGCGAGACGAGGCTTGCGACCAGACCATTGCGCAGTTAACGGCGCGCAGCCAGCCTGATCGCCATGAGCCGTTGATCTATTCTCGTAACGTGCCCAGAGAAGACCTGGACCGCAGACGCATGCCGCTGCCCTGCTACGAAACGACGGCGAATGAATACATAAAATCCAGCTTCGAGCCTGTTCCTCAGCCCCTAAAGCCACATGGACCCGTCCTTGAGGTGCCCCCAAACCAGAAATGACGCACTCTGGGTATGGCAGACTTTTCCGCTTCTTCTTCTAACTCACCCACTGTTGTTTCGCCCATCGTTTGCGTATTTTGCAAATGGCGGATTTAAAGCAGTGAGATCAAACACAGTTTTCGCTTCAGCGTTCGGCAAAAGCACTCAAAGATTAGGGCACCCCAAGCCTTAACGGCAGAATGGCTGCTGAAAGCAAAAGACTTAGCTTGCAAGCTCGCTTTTCCCGAGTGATCGATGAAACGCTTGGGCCCTGTTTATCACTAGTTATTTGTAGGGCGGTTAGCTTTAGGTGGGCGAGCCGCAGTTCCCGCATTACTGGAGCGAACGTGACGTCGGGAAAACAGGAACTCCAAGCCGGAGGCGGTGGCCTCCCCGCGAATTCTGAACGGCCAAAGAGTCGGCCTAGCGGGCTTTTTAGCGGGATACTTTTGCCGGAACTCGTTTCGGGGGAGTTTCTGAAGTGAAAAGCGCGTCTTTGCAATCACGGACCAGCAAGAAAAAGGGGCCCGACTCTTTGCTGAGCTATCCCGCTTCAGGCGCGGCCGCCGGCGCCAGAAAACGGAAATCAGCAGCAAAGGCTGAAGTATACTGGATTGAAAGATCTCCAGTGGACTTCTACTCTTTCGATGAAGAATACCTGCGCCGCCTCGGGGCCCATGATCCTGCCACCGAAGCTCACTTTGTCGCCTACTTTAGTGAACGGCTAAGAATCACTTTGCGTGCGCGCGGCATTGACTCGCACACCATTGAAGATGTGCGCCAGGAAACATTTTGCCGCGTATGGGTCGCAGTCCAGTCCGGCAGCGTGCATAATGCGCAGGGATTCGGGGCTTATGTGCATTCGGTTTGTAAGAATGTTCTTTCGGAAAGCCGCCGGGTTGACATCCGCAACGAGCACGATTCCCTTGATGGCACTGATGTTGTCGATCAACAACTAAACCTGGAAGAACTGATGCAGCGCAAAGAGAATGACACGCTTGTGCGAGCCATTCTGGCTGAGCTTCCTGAAAGGGACCAGCACCTGCTGCAGGCGCGCTTCTTTGAGGATCGCGATAATGAAGAAGTTTGTGGTGATTTTGGCGTGGATCGCGACTACCTTCGGGTCTTGTTTCACCGGGCCATTCAAAAGTTTGGGGAACTTTACAAGAAAAAATTTAACTAGCATGCCGATAGTTACGCAAATCCAGGGGAAAAGATGATGAACGCACGAATGATAAACCACGATGACGCAATGAAAGATCTCATGGCGGAGCGCTACCTGTTAGGCGAACTAAATACGGCTGAACGCGATGCGTATGAGCAGCACTTGTTTTCTTGTGACGCCTGCTTTGAGCAGGTAAAGGCAGGGACGGAGTTTGTCTCCCACTTGCGCCACATTGGAACGGAAGCTCCCCAGGCTACCCTTCTCCCCGGCTTCATGTCCCGCCTTATGACGAGTGCACGGCAATCTGCCACCATGACGGCGTTCACTTTGTTGATTTGCGTCGCTGGCATCAGTATTTACCAGCAGCGGACGATCAATGGGCTAAGGCGGCCGCAGGTTACGCCAAGCTTTTTCCTCAGTGATGGAGCTCGGGCCGGAGGCGTGAAGACACTGGTCCTTCCTCCAAACACTCGGTTTGGTCTAAACATTCAGCTGTTGCAAAGTGGCGACTTTGATTCTTATCAAGGGCAGATCCTGGATCAATCTGGACGCCTAAAATGGTCATTCCCCATTTCCCCCGAGCAAATCAAAGACACAATTCATCTTCTGCTCGATTCAAGCGTCCTGGGTCCTGGAACCTACTCTGTTGTGGTGAATGGTTTCACACCGGATGGTCAAAGAACTGAAATAACCAGGTATGGTTTTCAGCTCCAATCGAAGGAATAGACCGGGCCTTCTCGTTCTCTATGATGGTTACATTCTGGGTGCCGAAACCTATTTAACTAGCCCTGCCATAATTGCGGTGCTAGAGTAGCCATAAGTATTTTCGTGTAACCCGTTGTCCATCTGCGTCTGGTATTCCAGGTATTCATGGGGTAGGAAAAATGGCCAAGGAATGCTCTCATCACCATTGTAGTCACATCTATCATGCTACTGCCTTCGGCGTTTCAGGCGAGCTTCTCCGCCCTGCGCAGCATAGCATTCCTGCACAGGCTACCACCACGCTGGCTCCTGGAGGTGGCCGCGGTTTTGACCGCGTTGAGAACTTTCAGCTCGGTGGCATCCTTTCATTCCGTTCTGCCTCCACAGAAGTAGGCGGAAGTTTTGACGCCTGCCACAACCTTCATACCAGCTATGCCTACTCGATGATCGAAGGCCTGAACATCGCGGGCATGGTCACCGCCGACAAGGTGGTTTCGCGCCTCGCAGTCTATTCACCTGAGGAAGGCAGCAACGAAGAATCCAGTTTTGACATTACCGGCAGCTACTTTGAGAACCTGCGTATCGCCGGCCACCTGGTCGATGTAAAATTAGCTACTCACGAATTTCACGAGCACGATACGTTTTCAAAATTCGAGGCAGCGCTTCAGGCCAGAAGAGCGGACCATTTGCTATTCTTGTCTGGGTTGAGCAAGCTCAAGGACAGACAGATTCAGGATCTTGAAGGCGAATACCACGCTCTTCATGGTGCTGCAAAACGGGTTGCGGGATGGAAACAAAGCACACCAAAAAAACGCGCCGCGACAACGTACTTGTGCTCGGCAGCGGGGCACCTGGATCTAAAGAAACATGTGGGAGCGAATTCGGAAATCCAGGGATTCGGCCCCATCATCTGTATTCCAAAGTTCGGAATCATCCGTCTGGCCGAGTTGGTGATCCACAAGGAGCGCCGCCACCTAAACATGCTACGCGTGGAAATGTGCTCCTCCTCCAGCGGAAACATCCAGACCACCGGATCGGGCGGAGGTGGTGGCACCACATATCCATAGATTCGGCAATTCTGCTTCTCTATCTTCTGCTGGCTATGGGGTGCAAAGGAAATCCCGGGCAATCGGCGTCTGGGCTCTATGCTGAAGCTCAATCTCAACTCGAGTCTGGCGAACTGGAAGCTGCTCTCAAACTCTCGGATCAGGGGTTTCAGCAAACGCAGCGCACAGACCCAATATGGAATTATAAGTTTCGCGTTCTTAGATCAGAGGTTTTGGTCGGTCAAGGTAGAGCCACGGATTCTCTGGATGCCCTCAACCCCGATCCTCCGCAAGAGCTTGCTGCCGGCGAATTTTCCGTCCGCCGCCGTATAGTTCAGGCCCGCGCACTTTGTCGTCTCGGCAAATATTCTGAAGCGGACCTTCGCATTGGAGACGCCGAACATCTTGCTGATACAGGAAGTCCTGATTCCGTAGGCGAAGTGGCGTTGAACCACGGAACTTGTCTCCATTCCCAGAACAAAGATTCAGAGGCCCAAACCTATTTTGTGCAAGCGCTTGCTTTTGCTCGCCAGCACAAACAACCTTTTTTGGAAGCGAATGCTGAAGGAAGCTTAGGATTGGTGGCCATGGGAGGGCAACGCTTCGATGAGGCTATCGATCGCTTTAAAGAGGCGCTGGCATTGGCGCGCTTCACGAATGCCCGCCGTGCCGAGGAGAAAACGCTCGGCAATATTGGTTACAGCTTCTATGAACTGGGTGATTTTCCGAATGCCAGGACGAACACCATACAGGCTGAGGCTCTGGCCTCGAAACTTGGCAGTACGGATGACCAGCGGTTATGGGTCATGAACCTGGGCGCCCAGTACCTTGCACAAGGGAAATATGACGCCGCCGCCGCTGCGTATTCGGATGCGTTAAAACTGGTAAAAACTTTAAACAATAGAGAAGACACGACGGCGGGATGGTGCCTTCACAACTTGGCGCAGAGTGAGTTGGGCCGGCATAATCTGGCAAAGGCGGAAGAATACAACCAGCGTGTTGCGGCCATCGGGGGCGATCGGCCCGAGAGTCCTCTATACATGGCTTTCCTGCTAACCAGCGCTGAAATCGCTTCCGCGAAAAATGACTACGCTAGATCCGAAGAACTACTCAAGCAGATCATTGTGGACAAAAAATCCGCGCTTCTCTGGCGCGCTCAAACTGATTTGGCGAACTTATATGTGAGGTGGGGAAAAGTAGAGGAAGCAGACCGCGCATTCCTTGATGCCATCCATACTGTTGAGAGGGCGCGGTCCGAAATCGTCCAGGAAGAAAAACGTCTCTCCTTTCTTGATGCAGGCCCTTTTTATGATGGCTACGTAAGCTTCCTGATTGACCATGGCAAGCAAACTCAAGCCATGCAAGTGGCCGAGTTCAGCCGCGCCCGCACCCTGGCTGAAGGCATGAGCATTGACGCGCCGAAGTCGAGAATCGATCTTCATCAGGTCCAGCATTCTTTGCACCAGAACGAAGTCATCCTTGCCTACTGGTTGTCAGACAATCAGTCCTACCTTTGGGTCGTCACTCCGTCTCAGACCAGGCTTGTGAAGCTTCCACAGCGAAGTGTCATAGATCAGGCCGTGGATTCGTATAACGTGCAACTCCAGGAACGGCGCTCGCTGGAGGATTCTCCTGGAGGCAGCGTACTGTACAACATGCTTATCAAGCCCGCCGAAGCGCTTCTGCCCCGGGACGCCCACGTGATCGTCATACCGCATCGCAGCCTCTATAAACTAAATTTTGAAACCCTGATTGTTCCAGGCGACCGTCCTCACTATTGGATTAATGATGTGACGGTTGAAAATACCAGCTCAATGGTTTTTCGCTTTGCGATCCAACCAAAACCGCTGATTGCTAAAAAGCAACTACTCCTCGTGGGTGATCCCATTCAGGCAGCGCCCGAATACCCAAAGCTTAAGAATGCCGCGGATGAAATGAAATATGTCGCTGGACATTTCTCCGCACGAGAGGCCACTCTGATTTCAGATAAAATGGCCACACCCGCTGCCTACTTCTCTGCCAGACCTCAGGATTATCGCTTTATCGACTTTGTCACTCATGGGACCGCAGTCCCTCTCAGTCCGCTTGATTCTGCGATAGTTTTGTCACCGGACAAGGACACTTCTTACAAGCTTTATGCTCGCGACATTATCAAGCGGCCCGTCCATGCAGAGATTGTCACCATTTCCTCTTGCTATGGCGCGGGCGGGCGCACATATTCCGGAGAAGGTTTGGTAGGCCTGGCATGGGCTTTTATGAGGGCCGGAGCACATCACGTGGTAGCAGCTCTGTGGGAAGCTGAAGATGCGGTAACACCCAAATTGATGGACGACTTTTATACGGGCCTGAAAAGCGGAAGAAATCCCGCAGATGCGTTGCGTGCAGCCAAAATAAAAATGCTGCGCTCCGGCGGCATGAGTAATCGACCTTATTATTGGGCCTCACTCCAACTCTACTCCGGCTCTTGATCAACATCGGTCAGCGGACCTGTCCCTCTACGAAGATTTAGCTCTTTGGTGCGGAGCATCCTTATTAATGTCCCCCTCTCTAGGACAAAAAAGCCGGCGTTGTCAGGCGCCGGCGTCTTGCAGGTTGCTCATCCAAAATTGTCAGCAGCAATGCGGGAAAGTCGTAGAAGTCGTGGAACGCGCTCTATGCGCTTGGCGGCCAGTCCTGGGCTGCGTCCGGATCACGGTGACTTTATTTCTGGATGCCCGGTCCAGATGCTCATACTCCGCCATAAATTGCTGCTTTGCCCGATGCAGCAGCACACGCAGATATTCGCGGCTTACGCCCAGTTCCATGCACACTTCATTTTTATCCCGTTGTTCAAAAAAAACCGCGCGCAGTATCTTCTGGTCCTTGGCTGGAAGTTTTGCCAGCACACGCTGTACCTGCAGCTTGGTTTCTTCCGCCAGCAGCATGCTGTCCGGCGCCAGGGATTGGTCCGTGGGATCGCGTTGCAGGTCGTCCAGCGGTTTTGTCCGGGCGCGCGAGCGGTACGATTCCCGGAGTATGTTGTTGCAGACCGAACTAACAAAAGCCCCGAACCGTTCCGGCTGGCGAATGCCGCCTTCGGCCCGTACGGCCGCCCATGCCCGCAACAGCGTTTCCTGCTGCACGTCCTTGATATGCTCCGGACACATCAGCCGGCGGCGCAGCTTGTTATGGAGGATTTTGCTGAAATATGCCACAAAGTGGGCTTCGGTGGTTACATCCTGCGCCCTGAGTTCGTGCAGGTACGTTTCATTGAACTGATGGAAATCCATACATTGTGCGGTGGCCATTCCCGTCTCCTTACAGCGCGCTCTTCGCTCGATTAGCGCTGCCACAAACGGCATTCTCCGCAGGTTCCGGGTTTCTCCTCCCGTTGCCTGCCGGGCACATCAATTGATTGAGTGCTAAACCGTTGCTTGTTTCATAAGACGCTGGTGCTCGGGATTTCCCTGTGAGGTTTTAACTATTGTTTTTAAAGTTTTTCCCGATCGGGGAAAGACTGTCGGCGGGGGCAGCCATTTGCAAAAAGGCGGATTTTGGGCTCGATTCGCGAAAAGCGGGCTGATGCGCCGATTGCATCAGCCCGATAGATGGATAAGGCCGCTTTCTTGGAGAATTCTTAAGGTTTTGTCACAATGACGCCGCCAACCTGGCAATCTAATACCGCCGAAGTATTTAGAGCACGCGCGTGAGATGCCGGAGTTCTTAGCGAAACTGAAAGCAGCCTCGCCGCTCGACTTTCATGCTGCCGTGACATACTCCCTCGGCGGATCGACTCTGATAGTCCCTCGACGGTGCCGCTCTGGATCTCGGGGCCTGTGCTCAAGACCTCCATGGAGAGCGCCGGGAAATAGCTTTTCAATTCAGCAAAGGCGGAGTGGGCATGCTGGCCCGTGGGATCCTGGGCGTCCAGCGGGAGGCCGGCTGCCACTGCGAGATTGGCAAAGCGTGAAGCTGCTCCGGCCTGAGGGTTCCAGCCTGTATCTGGAGTCAGCGCCAAAGCTGATGGATCGGTTACGTGGTAAACGAAGGCATAGCTCGTGGGCATGACGGCGGAACGGCGGTTACCGAAAGCGTCAATAATCTCGGCCTGCCGCGCGCTCAGAGCCACCACCCGGTCCGGGGCGGGAAGGACAAAAGTGAAGAACGGCGCTTTCTCATTGTTCAGCGCCAGGTGAAGCTGGCTGGCCGAGAGGCGAAACGCGTCCGCGCCCTTGGGCAGCTCATACTGCGTTTTTTGCACATCGCCAACGCCGGCCACTCCACCCAGCATGTATGTTGATTCAGGCGCATTGGCATTGTTGATCATGTAACGGTGCCCATCCACTTTGGGCGCGAACACCCGTACCTGAGGACTATCCATGAAGAGGATGAACGGGCCTTCAAAGACCAGGTTCATGGTTGTAAAAGCCACAGGCGCCACTGTGGGCTTGTTGTTAAAAGTTGAGCAGCCCACTGTTGTAACTACTGGCAACGAAACTAAAGCTTTCAAAAGTTCACGTCGGTTCATGTGTATTTCCTCTCTTAAGCTCCGAACGTGAGGATTGTAGGCTTCGATAGTTATTGCAACAAGGGAAAGCGGTCCTAACCCGAATTATTTTCACTGGCGGATTAGCCATGGAAAAATCCCTGGCAGTTCGATCACAAATTCAGATGATTAGAGCACGTTACGCTAGTGGAACTGAGGCTGTCCGCACTATAATCCCGCCTGTCTGGCAATCGACTGTTTCCGATACACGTAAAAGCCGTGTTCTTTGCGGCGTGCCCCCGACTATTGCAGGGATCACTGCCCCGCCGGACTTTTCCAATAACGACGTAGGTTGAGACCTCGCAGGCATCTGCGATTCATCTTCAGAGAGGCCGATTTTCGCCAGAGAATATTTCTCAACTAGGTCCGGGAAGGAAGAGCTCAAAATAAAATTGAAAAACTTGATCGCGTGGGCACGTCGCTTTTCGTCGCTGTGTTTTATACGCGGGGCGGCACCAAAGAAAAATCTGAGGACTCCGGGAGGACAGTGAGGCGATGCTTCGCAGTGCCCGCCCAATTCGGTGCAAGACATCTTCACTTTCTCAGGTTCGTCCACATAGTATTCGAGTATGTGATTTGTGGGCATCATACCTGTTCTATTTGAACTGAAGGTCACATCCAGCGGCTTTCCGCCAAAGTTGATACTGTTCGGAAAGGGGAGGATGATCGTCGCGATTCGTGGCGGAAGCTTCCATTTTTCGGTACTAGCCAGAAAATCCTGAAATCCAGGGTTGATGTAGGTATCGGTGTAGTTCCTCAGGCCATTGGTCGATAATTCAAACTGATACCCTGCAGCGTCTTTCGTTACAGGTGGTTTCGCCTTCGCCGGATCATTGAAGTAAAAATTATGGTCGAGATCATCTTGCCCCGATTCAATTCTGGGAATAAACGCAATAAGGCGATTGGGCTGGGTTTTTTGCAATACAACTGCAAAAGCCCCTTCTAGGAGTACTTGTACTGTTCTGACCTTCATCTCGGGCTTTTCTTCTTTTCTGCATCCCAGTACGCCTGCCATGGGTGCCGCCGCGAGTCCCTTAAGGATGTCACGTCTATTCATTTTGTCTCTTCTCCTGACGAACTCTATTTGGAATTTGCCACCAAAAGGCACATTGACCAGAGTGAACTAATCTACTCTTCCTGTCAGACTGAATCCAGCCCAATAATAGGGGTGCGGCAAAACCGCTAAAATTTCCTTTTTGGCCTTGAACATTGCCTGATCCACCGAGTCTCCAGCGCTGATGTGCTGATAGAAACTGACCATAGTTCTCGAGGTCGTTGACGCATCCACATTCCAATGGCTGGCAACGATATGCGGTACACCGGCTTCAAGAAACGCATGCACCAAACTATCGGAATCCCAAATCCCATTGTCTCGTGCTTTCGCTGTGGAACAAGCCGCTAGGACTACCAGTTGCGTCTTTGCAAAAAGAATGGGGCTAAAATCTTTTGCTGACAAAGACCGTTCCTGGTTGAATGCTAAAGCTGTTCCGCTTCCATCCGCACTCCCATGTCCCATATAGTGAAAGACAACATTATTAACGAGCGCTACATGCAATTGGCTCCAAGTCATGGTTGTGGAATCGGCGATGGTCGAACGAGGAAAAAGTTCAGCAATTGTTTTTTTCTGATCATCAAGTCCGGGCAAATATCCTGAATTGGGGGCGCGGGACGCATCCAAAACAAAAATGGCAGTTCGTCGGTTAATTGCCTCGCTCCGCCGAGTAACATTGCTTTCAGCGTGACTGCCCGCCGAGTAAATAAGGGAAAATTTCTCGCCAAAATACCAGCCACTTGGATTCTGCAAAGCTTCCATGGGTAGGTTATAGGCAAGGCGGTCCAATTCAATGACCACTGGCTCAGACTCCCGCAAATCAGCGACGGCCGACTGTAGCAGCCTTTCATATAAACCGACGGCTTGCTTCTGCACTGCTTCCAATGCGGAATTCGGGTCCGCGCAACGATCGGCAAACTCCAGAATGCTTCTCTCAAAGTCTTTTTGGTCCCATTCAATCCAGCTGCCGACCACGCCAGCACCTGTGTTCGTCCAGACTTGCACCCCATCCTTAAAGCTGGCGACAATCAACCGATTTCCTCGTTGCGTTGATGACGATATTGCGGCACGCTTTCCGGGCTTATCGTACCCCTTGCTGTCCGGATATGATGATCGCAGACCTTGGAGCATCGGTCGGCCTTGATACCACTCCCAGCGTTCCAATGCCTGTTCAAGATGTTTTTGTTCCAAAAGAACTCGTACAAGACCGCGATAGCTATCATCTGCGGCCCGCACCAAGGCAAGCCGCTCAGGACCGTCCTTAAGTTTCGACAAAGATAATTCTGCTAGGTCTACTGCAGCTTGATATGCCGCGGAAGCTTGACGAAGTTGGCGTAATTCCCAATTAATATTTCCAAGAACTCGATAGTAGCTGACAACGATAAATTTATCCTGAATGGACGTGACAAGTGGTTCTACCGGCTGAAGCGTGGCCAATGCCAGGTCAGGATCGCCATGAAGCAGTTGCATTTCTGCCGGTTCGATCTTGGTTCTGAGTATGTAAACTTTCTTGTATTCCTCGTCAGATTCTTTGAGCAGAGTCGATGCTGTTTTGTTCTCCGTCGTTGCCAAGTCCATTTCTTTCAGGGCAAGCAATATATTCGCCAGGCGCAGATGCAGCATCCCCTCACGAACCCTATTCCTTGGCATGTAAGTGCGGGGGTTTTCGCGGTTGGCAATAGTGTGGCGCAGAAGCGCTTCTGCCAGATTTAAGGATCCGGTTTCTCTAGCGCATTGCCACATCACGGCATAAAACTGATCAAGGCGTTCAAATGGGAATGCGCCCTGCCAATACAAATCCAGGCCAGCCACTCCCAAACTCCAGGATTCATCGCATTTTCCTTGTTGGTGTTTCATTCCGGCAGAAATGCCGAGGACGCGCATCTTTTGGACTGGAAGGCCGGAATTGGCTGCAATATCTAAGCTTTGTTTTGCCTCGCGATCGGAATCGACTAATTCAATCTGAAAATTGCGACATTGAGCGTCTTCCAATAACAACTGTGCATGCAGCCAGCGATAGGAAGTGCCGGATAAGATTTGCAACAATGGGCCTGCGCGGGCAAGGCAGGTCGCCCCCTGAAGCTCATTCCTTATTGCATATACTTCTGCGAACCCAACGAGGAGTGCTGCTGGACGATTTTTGCTCTGAGCAAATGCAGCGCCGGCGTCGTGTAGCCGAGGTAGAGCCTTATCAAAGCGGCCCTCTTCGTTATCCTGCAGGGCAGCGCTTAATTTTTGCACGGCCCTGAGGTCCTTTGATTGAACTGCCGCCAAATAATCTTTCCACCAGAAATCCTGGTGTTCTGCAAACACTTCCGCAAGCCCCTGGAGCGCACGATAGGCATCGCTGTTCTTGTCCGCTATGGCAACCGGGAGCCACTGGCTCAAGGCTTTTTGCTGGTATTGTTCCGGATCCTCAGGCCTTAGAGTGCCCTGGGCTTTTTGCTGCAAAAAAAAACCCGGGTCTGAATAGCTTTGGCGATGCATATTGGAACTTTTTTCTTTCGCTGCTGCAAGCCGCTGGCGCGCTTCGTTCGTCCATCCGCTGGTGCTATCAACCTGAAGATATTTTTCCCACGTCTCTACCGCCAGGTCCCATGCCTGCGTTTTTTCATAAGCGATGGCAAGGTTAAAGAGCGCGCTGGCCTGATCGTCTTTGCTCAGGTTGGGCTTGCTCAGGACTTCGCTCAGCAGGTTGAGCGTGCGCTGCAGGTTAGGATGTTCGGAACGGCCATCGCGCTCAAAGTAACTGGCGGCCAGGTCAATTTCAAGGCTGGGAGTGGCCAATCCGTCCGATCGCGCTTTTTCAAAGTCTTTCTCGGCTTTTTCCAGACTACTGGTCGTCGATTCCCACAGCAACGCGCGCCCCTGAATTTGCAGCCAGCGCGGATCTGCTTTTGCAGCGCGAAGATTTTTATTGGCGGCGCCGCTGGCGTCAAGTAGCGATGAGGGTACTTCATCCACGCCGCGCCCGGTCTCCGGGCCCAGAGGAACCGTAAATTGGTTGTAGCGCGTGTGGTCTACTCCCGTCAGACGCATCTCAGTGGTGCGCCGCTCCGCGAAAGCTGCTGCTACCTGTTTTTGCGCCTGGTGTAACTGGAATGCGGCCAACAACGCGGGCCCTTGAATGAACGCGAATACCACCGCAGCCATCGCCACGGTTGCCGGCACAAGCTTCAGCCAGGGAAAGCGGCGGCCACTACCCATCGACTCCCGCACCAACTTCTTTTGCCACGCAGGCTTGGAACTCTGCAATTCTTTGAGGATGGCAATATCTTCCGGCGATTGCTCTTCAGAAAACTCTTTCAGATATTGCCGCAGGGTAGGCCCGCAAAACTTGCATTCGGCAACGTGGAGCATTGTCTGCTGGGCCATTGCCGGCGCCAGTATTCCGGCAGCCAGTTCCTGGAGCACGTCGTTATCCGGACAATTAGGCCGGGAGGCGTTCATAGAGCAACCTTCCTGAAGCAAATAATTTCCGGCAGGATAATCTTTGGGCGTATGCCTGCCGCCATGGCAGCAAGAGCAGGGTAGCTTTGCGCGGACATCACACGCCCAGAGCCGGCGAACGGCGGCGTGGAACCCGGCATGTCTCGTTTTGCGCTCTCGTTCATCTGATCCCTTATACTGCCTCTTCTATCCCTAAAGACGTAACAGCCCGCGCGAAACCTTTTGCCGCCTCTAAGCCGATGAAAATACTCATGCTCAATCGCCCGTTTTGGGTTCGTCCAGCCCCAGTTTTTCGCGAACATGGCGGGCCAGGCGAAACAGGACGGCTTCCACACCTTTTACCGTGAGCCCGACGGCGGGCAGCAAAGAAATTTCTTTTGCCGTATAACCCTGCTCATAAAAAAACCAGAAAATCGACTGGTCTCTATCGTAGGTGGCAGAGGACGGAAGCGTTTCTAAAATTCCCTTGATCTCTTTTTTCTTATGTAAAAATTCAAGGCACTCGCGGTCGCGAGGTCCGGGCGGCAATACGGCATCGCTGATCTCAATTTCGTCAGCTTTATTTACAGGCTGGCGGAAGTGGTCACGCACAACATTTGAAGCTATTACCTTCAAATATCCAAAGATTGTATTTTCAAATTCATTCTTGATGGCGCGCAGCGCCTTCTTGTCATTGGCAAAAAGTTTCAAGTACGTGTCCTGGATCAGATCATCTACCAGGCTGGGAGCCGGCGTTTTCCAGCGGCGCACGGTATTGATAATCACGCTGGCGATCAGAGGCTGGGTCCTGCGTACAAATTCATGCCACTGCTCTTGTCCATTGGAGCTCAGGCAAAGATGAAGCAGGTCCCGAATTGAGATTTCTTCTTGTGCCATCCGGCCGTTTTGTAGTGAATCGAGATTCTACTCGGTACGGAGCAGGACATTCGAGGGGAGTTTGTGAATTTTACCCCAAAGTGCAGGCCACAAGGCGACTGCTGGCTACGATTTTAGCCTTTAATTTCAATAGCTTAGAAATATATTTTTGATGGCCGCCCAACGCGGCAAGATCTTAACGCCTGTGGTGCCAATGACACCACGTGAAATTACACTGACGGCGCCGATAATTCTTCTTCAAGGCGCAAGGACCAGCACTAACCCCTCCCGGATAAGCCGACGGACCAGCGTTAGCTTGCCTTCATCGTCTAAATCGCAGGGAAGTTCGGAAACAACGAATTGGGCGCGGCCCAGAGCAAACCGAAGCGATTCAGCGGCGTGCGATGGAAACGAAATCGTACGGCCATAGCAGGCGACCGACGCAGACGTGCCGTTCGTTCTCAGATGAGAAATAGCGCCGGGGCGCGCGCCGACTGCGCTCCTGATGGTCAGGGAATCGAGGTTTGCCGACTGAGCCATTTGACCTCTGAGGAGCGGCGGACATGCAGAAACAAATTCATCGACAAAACGATCGAGGATCGGGTCGAGTTCCGCGCTCGCAGAAAGTTGTTGCAGGAGATTCCGCAAGGTGTCCCTCGCCGCTGCCCGGTCGAAGTCCTGCGCGGCGAAGCCCGGAGGGAGCGCTTTGCGAAACGTAGGATGGTTCAGACTTTTGTCCGCCACCAACTCCAAAAGCAGATCAGCCCAGGTGTAGCACAGCGCGCCGGCGGTGACGTGCAGTGAAACATTGTCGCCGGAATGAGCATCATGGGCGACGCCCCGGGGAATGTAGGTGACGTCACCGGCCTCCAACGTGAACTCAAGAGTAGGCGCGCCTATTTCATGAACAGAAGCGTCAAAGCCCTGCCCCGCGAGCGGCAGCTCAACGGGAGTTCCATAGATTGTCCATTGCTTGGAGTTAATAACCTGCAGCACAAATACGTCGTGCGAATCGTAGTGCGGCCTGGCGCCCTGGGCGCCGGGCGGGGTCAGGTAGACATTGGTCTGGAAGGGGCAGCTGATTTCTCTTTCGAGATTGCGGCAAAGATCCGCCAGGGAGGGAACCACGGTATCCAGAAACGCCAGAGTGATGGTGGAGCCTTGCGCAAAGAGCTGGTAGACACGGGCAACGTCAAGAGAGTCGCCGTTGACTGTGTATTGATCGGCGCTGACCTTGGCTTTCGCGTTCTTGAGAGTGACGTCCGGATAGCGGCGGTCGAGCGTGGTGATGACACGATCAACTTCATCGAAGGACAACAGTGAGCTGAAGTAATCCGGCTGGCCGCGCTTGATCACGAGCGGTTTCTTTTCCCAGTAATCCGCAAAAAATTCTTCTTTGCTCAGCGGGTTGAGAAGCCATTCAAAGGAGGAATGGGGACAGGGCGGGCACACGAACGCTTCTCCAGATTGCGAGTTTTCTTCAACCGTTGGATAAATCATCAAGGAACCGCGCAACGAAACTGCCCCCGCCGGCAGGCATAGGCAGGTTGTTGCGATCTACTGCTTGGGCTTATCTGGATCCGTGGCCTGGTCCTTATTCTTATCTTTATTCTTGTCTTTGTCCTTGTTTTTATCCTTGTGCTTTTTGTCTTTTTTCGTCTTGTCCGGATCGGTAGCCGCATCTTTGTCATGTTTCGTGTCGGTTGCCGATTTGGAGGTGTCATCCTTCTTCTTGTCCGGGTCAGTGGCCTCGTCTTTGTTTTCTTTCTGGTCCTGCGCAGTGGCCGCCGAGCCAGCTACGAGAAACGCAGCGCCACCGGCCAGAAGAGTGCCTGCCACAGTGACGAATGACCGCCGGGAAAGTTTCCGTTCGGTGATTATTTCGTCGTCCTTGAGTGTGCGAGCGCCCTGTTGATTGGGCGACTTTGTGCTTTCATCAGCCATGAAATTGTTCCTTTCCTTTGACTGTTCTCTTTGCTTCCTTTGAAGCACCAATTTTTCTCTTTTGTCAGGTCGGAACAACTATACGCTTGAATCGGGCGGTCAAGTGGCAGAAACGCTTTTGCTTGTCTGGCGATTATGCTTGTGTGCAAAATTGAACAGGTGCGCGCGCTTCGCTGCTTTTAGTCCCAGGAAGCCAACCCCGGGCTTCCTGGGAGCAGCTGCGCGCGGGCCTGCGGCGCAAGGAAGGAACTTCTTCCGCGCTTTTACGGCAGGGCTCCGCAGGCTTTGCTCGCTATCGCTCGCGTCAGCCTCGGCGCTCAAGCCGTGCCCTGACACTTGCTCTCAGAGTGGATGCGGAATCGCTCGTTATGAAAAGAATCAGATGTGGTGCGGCGGACGGTGTGGAACTCCACCTCAAGTTGTCGCTCCGCTTCGCTGCGCGAGAGCCTACGGCGTAAGGAAGGATATTTTTCTTAGCTTACCCAGCGCTTACCCCTTCAGCGCGCAAGCGCGCCTCGGGCCGCGCTGGGCTAACCTGTCGTCGCGCCTCCGGCGCTTCACCTTGGTTGCGATGACAGGGTCGCTTACCTTGTGTGAGTCCATGGTCGTGCCCTGTTACGTGTCTCGGCGTGGATGCGGAATCGTTCGTTATGACAAGAATCAGATGTGGTGCGGCGAACGGTGGTGAGTTAAAGAAAAGCGTGATGGGTGGGCCACCCGCGCACATACTTATGCTACTCTCACCAGCGTGACGCTCGAAATCCTGAAAATCTTAGCTTCTCTCTTGGGTGGGGGGCTCGTTGGATCCCTCGTTACTATCTTGTACAACCGCAGGCTATCTCGGCTTCAGAAAATCCTGCTTATTGAGCGAGTAAACCAGTTGGTGACGGCCGATTTGGAGGGAATTACCCTGGCGCGAAGGGTTGGTGGATATCACAGCGATTCTACGCAAATAGAGCCCGTAAGCAACGTTCGCGAGTACCAATTGAGTCTTCGGAACACTTCTAACCTCCACTTGCGTGATGCAGAAATTCAATTTGAATTTGATGTTGAGGACGTTCTTGCAAGAACCCAAAGACCTGCACTGAGTAAAACACCACTGGTGCAATTGGAAGCAGTTCCTGCAGAGCCGTGGAAAAAAGCGTTCAAGTGGAAGATCCCACATTTTCCCGTGGGTGATTCAGTTGAATTCACATTCCAAGCGGTTGAATCCCCCACCGGGGGGTATGAGGTCGCTTTATACAACGCAGACCGCGCCATCGTAAAAAGGGTTTCAGGAGAACCAGCATCTAAAGAGCGGTACTTGCCGTGGTCGGCGTTGCTTGCTTCGATAACAGGGCTATTGCTATCCCTTGCTGCCGGTTATGTAACTTTTGCGCCGTCACTGAGCCGCCAGTCACTGAATAGGCCAACCGAGTCAACACCACCGAGTTTGAGCAGGGTCCAAATAGCTCAAAACGGTTGTTTTCTAGCCATCCGATCTCAATACGATGAATACAAATCCGACACGGGACTTGTGTTCCGAGTTTGGCTAGAAATTTACAACGACGGGGAGCAGGATTGCACGGTGCAACTTGATCCCCAAGGGGAAACCGTTACCATTAAGGCAAGATATGGCCACAGTTGGAATACAACGGCGATGGGACGGCCCACGTTGGCAAACAAGAAGATTCTTGTCGGAACAGACCGTTCCAATTTGAAAGCCGTCTCTGTTCAGCTGTTTTGAAACTAAAGAACGTGCAAGCCTTCAATTGATCGTATTGCACTGCAAGAAGGATGGATTCGCTACGGAGCCAATTTCCCAGCGTACTGAAGACGACTGTACCATTTGCGCTGTAGCAATGGTGATGGGGCCGCCATACACGTACGAGCGGGTTGCGGAAGACAGGGAAAAATACTCCATAAGAGATGAGCAGGGTCGTGCACTTCCATGGTGGAAGGATTACCTTCGAGATGAAGGATACGAAGTCGAATACGCGACGTTGACAGACTTCAGAAGGTTTTCTGATTTTTGTACTTTACCCCAGGAGAGTCGTGCTCTGCTGGTTTTTCAGATTCCACATATGAGAATGGGGCATATTGTCGCGATAGACCAGCAAGGCGTTATTGATCCCCAGGTTAGTGCCCTCCAACCGAGTGCGGAATATCAAAGCGTCGATGATTTTTGCGACATCTTCCACATTGAGGGCTGGCGTTTATACGACCGAGGCTTCTGGCTGATTAGAAAGAGGACTAGCATAAAAGCAGATCCGCTTCCTGAGAACGCAGGCCAAGAGCCACAATAATCCTTCTTCATCTCTTCAGAGATCAACAAGAATCCGCATCGTCAATTTGTCCGGAATTGCGCGGTCCAAGAAAATTTCGCGCGGAAGATAAATATCGAACTGCCTCACGCTATCACGAGTTGTCTCATAAGGCACAGACTTGTATCGAATGGTGTTAACGCACTCCCGAAACAGCGTGAATTCCAAATCACAAACTCGTTCTTGAGTCAGCATTTCATCGTTAATGTACTCCATAACGCCACTCTCCTACGGGAATCCGGCTAATGAGTCCCAACCAATGAAGTCTCCGTTCTTGTCGCGAATTCCACTGTGCGGAATCGGGAGATTTGCCGTTTGAGCAGCCTCCATAATGATCTCCTCGGCAGCGTTTTGACCGTAGGCATTGATCAGAGTGTGACGCCAACCTGTGAGATTTCCGCGCGCGAACTCAGTTTCCTTCCCGTGCGCCTCTTTACTGTACTCGCCGTGAAACGCTTTGAGAAGAAATGTGCCTTGTTCTACCAGCCGGCTAACGGTCCCCGGGGCCGGTGGCACCAGTTTTTCCAATACGTTGTTAGCCATATGCAGTCTCTCCTATTTCAGAGTAGATGCTGTTGCGGGTGCAAGTGTTTCAGATAACTTACTCCGGCCGGATGGCCCACCCACCGAATTCTTCTTTAGCTCACTATCGACCGTGATTTTTGCGGATGGTGGAATCCATGAATCAGCAATTAGGGCGTAGAAGTTAGAACTTTCGATAATCTGCTCGACTTTACAAGGTCTGATAACTTTTAAAATTTTCATCGACCTATTGACTCCAATTTTGTTTTCGCTTAATATACGCACAGGTTCTCGCCGGGAGCGGCAGCGGCGAACCGTCGCAGACAGGCGGCAGAAAAGAAGCCTGTTAGCGATTGAGGGTATCCCAGATGGAGGCGGGAAGCCCAAAAAGGCCTGCAACCACGCGATCATCGCCGGCCCACCGTTTGGGTCACAGATTGTGTAGAGACATCGGAAAACCAGCAGTCTGCATTCAGCAATCTGCAAATAAATCAAACAGGATAAGTGTGGCTAGAAGGCTCTTGGCCTTTGGCTATTGGCTTTTGGCTTAAACCAGGAGGCTCTTGGCTTTTGGCTCTTGGCTATTGGCAAAACCAAAATCAAAAGCCAGAGCCGAGGGATTTTCCCGACGCAGGCGAGGCGCCTGCGGTCCACAAACATGTTTCTACGGAGATGAGGCGATGAGCAGAGAAGAGATAATGACGACGATCCAGGGATTGGCGCAGAAGCTGGGGCGCGTGCCCACCCTGACGGAATTGAAGACGATGACCCCGGTGGGGCGGAGGGGCGTCCGGAACCACTTTACGACTTACACGAACGCGCTGATTGCCTGCGGAATGCTGGCAAACAAGAAACAGCGCATTGGAATGGATTCACTGTTTGGGGATTGGGCCACGGTAGCGAGGCAAATGCAGAAGCTACCTTCGTCAATGGAGTATGAAGAGAAGGGAGTGCACAGCGCAAAGGCAATTATTGCGCGATGCGGGAGCTGGAAGCGTGTACCGCACATGATGCTGGGGTACGCGCAGGAGCGCGGCCTGGTAAAAGAGTGGCCGGATGTGATGGCCATGGCGCGGGCAGAAAAAGAACTTAGCTGGCCGGCCACGGAAAGTCTGTGGCCGGGCCACGAGGCCGCACGGTGGGACGTGTTCACAAACCGTCCGGTATATGGGACGCCGATGACCATGGGGCCGCTGGCGCACGCGCCGACGAACGAAATGGGCGTGGTGTTTCTGTTTGGCGCACTGGTGCGAGAGCTGGGCTACATTGTGACGCTGCTGCAAGCGGAGTTTCCTGATTGCGAAGCGCTGCGCCAGGTGATGCGCGATAAATGGCAGCGATTAAGAATCGAGTTTGAATTTGAGAGCCTTAACTTTGTGAAGCACGGACATGACGTGAAAGGCTGCGACATGATTGTGTGCTGGAAACATAATTGGCCGGAGTGTCCGCTGGAAGTGCTGGAGCTGAGCAAGTTCTTTGGAAAACAACTTACCACTGATTAACACTGATGACACTGATCAGGAAAAAAGCTAAACCACAAAGACCACGAAGGAACAGAAAGGAGGAGCTAACTGATCGCCGTAATCGCCGACATCGCGCGTCATCGCCGAGATCGGAGAAGAAACCTTTGAAACACAGAGGAACGGAGGTAGCAGAGGATTTTCTGGCAATCTTTCCTTGATCCGCGCTTATCCGTGTTCATCCGTGGTGAGGTTTTGTTTTTCGCGATTACGGCGATGACGTGCGATGCCGCCGATTCGTTTGACGGACTGAATGGCCATTCAATAGACTTTACCCGATCATGAAATCTGCGCAGACGGCGCTTTAAAGCTGCGATCGAAGCCGTGAGTCAGTTAAATCGGAAGGCGCAAGGAATTCATAGAAAGACAGAAATTAAAGACGAAGAACTGAAAATCTAAAGATCGAAAACCTCAGGATCAAAAGCCCGAGATCTAAAAACGAAAATCGACAAATCGAGATCGAAAACTCGAGATCGAAAAATCCGAAATCAACCAAGAGAGAAAATCCCATGAGCGATCTGGTCCAGCTTACAAAAGACAACGACATTGCCATTATTACGATCAACAATCCGCCGGTGAACGCGCTGAGCCCGGGAGTGCCTGAGGGCATTTCTGAAGCGATTGAGCAGGTTGACAAAGACGCGACGGTGAAAGCGGCGGTGCTGATTGGCGGCGGCAAAACGTTTGTAGCCGGCGCGGACATAAAAGAGTTTGGCAAGATGACGAGTGGGAAGACGCGCGGCGGAGTGCCGTTTGTGCCGCTGCTGGGCCGCATTGAAGATTGCAGCAAGCCGGTGGTGATGGCGATCCATGGCACGGCTTTTGGCGGAGGGCTGGAGCTGGCGATGGCGGGACATTATCGCGTGGCGGCGCCGACGGCGCAGGTGGGGCAGCCGGAAGTGAAGCTTGGCATTATTCCTGGCGCGGCAGGAACGCAGCGTTTGCCCAGGCTTGCAGGCGTGGCGAAAGCCGTGGAGATGTGTGCGGATGGGAATCCGATTAAAGCGAAAGAAGCTTTGGCGCTGGGGATTGTTGACAAGCTGATTGATGGCGATTTGCTGACCGGCGCGGTGGCGTTTGCGCGCGAGATTGCCGGCAAACCTGCACGCAAAACGCGTGAACGCAATGAAAAACTGGGATCGGCGGAGCAGAATGCGCCGATCTTTGCCGCGGCGCGCGATGCTGCACGGAAGAAAGCGCGTGGGCTGATGGCTCCGATGGCCGCGATTGATGCGGTTGAAGCCGCGACGAAGCTGCCATTCGACCAGGGCGTGGAAGCTGAGCGCAAACTTTTTATGGAGTGCCTGTTCTCTGACCAGTCGAAGGCGATGATTCATGTCTTCTTTGGCGAGCGCGAAGTGGCGAAGATTCCTGATGTCCCGAAAGAAACGCCGACGATCCCGGTGAATTCGGCGGCGGTGATCGGCGCAGGGACGATGGGCGGCGGAATTGCCATGAACTTTGCCAACGCCGGTATCCCGGTGCTGCTGAAAGAGACTGATCAGGCTGCGCTGGATCGCGGCATAAATACGATCCGAAAGAATTACGCCAACTCAGTGGCCAAGGGCCGATTCACGCAGCAGCAGATGGATGATCGGATGAAGTTGATCCAACCCACGCTGACCTATGACGGATTTGAGTCCGCGGACATGGTGGTGGAAGCCGTGTTTGAAGGCATGGCCCTGAAGAAACAAGTGTTCGGCGACCTGGATAAGATCTGCAAAAAAGGCGCGATCCTGGCGAGTAATACGTCGACGCTCAGCATTGATGAGATTGCTTCCGCGACGACGCGGCCGGAGGCAGTGATTGGCACGCACTTCTTTTCGCCCGCCAACGTGATGCGGCTGCTGGAAATCGTGCGCGGCAAGGCGACGAGCAAAGAAGTGATCGCCACGTGCATGCAGCTATCCAAAAAGCTGGGGAAAGTCGGCGTTCTGGTTGGGAATTGCAGAGGATTCGTCGGTAACCGCATGTTTGGCCCTTACCGCCGTGAAGCGCAATTCCTGGTGGAAGAAGGAGCGGGGATCGAAGCGATAGACAAAGCGATGTACGAATACGGCATGGCGATGGGTCCTTTAGCTGTCGGCGATCTTGCTGGATTAGACGTGGGTTGGCGCATTCGCAAAGAATTTAAGCACCTGGAAAAGCCCGGTGTGCGGCAGCCGCTGGCGGAAGACCGCCTCTGCGAGATGGGCCGTTACGGCCAGAAGACTGGCGCAGGCTGGTACAAATATGACGAAAATCGCCGCGCCATTTTTGATCCCACCGTGGAAGAGAACGTTCGCAAGTGGGCGTCAGAAGCCGGCGTGAAGCAGCACGCCATCTCAAAAGAAGAAATTGTCGATCGCTTGATCTATGCGCTGGTGAATGAAGGCGCGCGCATTCTGGAAGAAGGCTACGCGCTGCGCGCCGTCGATATCGACATCATCTATCTCACCGGTTATGGTTTCCCCGCGCACCGCGGAGGGCCCATGTGGTATGCGGACACCGTTGGCCTGAAAAAAGTTTACGATCGCATTTGCGAATTTCATAAGCAGCACGGGGAACTCTGGGAACCCGCGCCGCTGCTTCAGCGTCTGGCGGAAGAAGGAAAGGGCTTCGCAGACTTCGATCAGAAAGCGAGCGCTGCCGCGTAATGGTTTGAGACCAACCGTGGCGAGGCCGACTACGCGCCGAGCCACCTGCGACGAGGCCGAAGAATTTATGAGTTTTTCCAAACTGCAAAAGCGGTTTGGAGCGAAAGCGACAAAATGAATAGAGAAGCAGTAATCGTCGACGCACTCCGCACGCCGCTGGGTCGGCGCGACGGCACGCTTAAATCCTGGCACCCGGTCGATCTCCTGGGCTTCACTCTCAAGGGTCTTGTCGCGCGCAACAAGCTTGATCCCGCGCGTATCGATGACGTGATTGCCGGCTGCGTTATGCAAGTCGGCGAGCAGACAGCTAACGTCGGGCGCAACGCTGTTCTTGCTGCGGGATTCCCCGAGTCCGTCCCCGGAACCACGGTCGATCGTCAGTGCGGATCCAGCCAGCAGGCCATTCATTTTGCCGCGCAGGGCGTGATCGCCGGCAGCTATGACATTGCCATCGGCTGCGGCGTTGAAAGTATGACGCGCGTTCCCATGGGCGCGTCGGCTGTCAACGGCCCGGGCAAGCCGTTTGGTCCGGCGATGATGAAGCGCTACAACAATGTCCACTTCAATCAGGGCATCAGCGCGGAAATGCTGGCGGAGCGTTACAAGCTCACTCGCGAATGCCTTGATCAATACAGCCTGGAAAGCCATCGCCGCTCTGCCCGCGCCACGCAGGAAGGCTGGTTCTGCCGTGAGATTCTTCCGCTCCCGGTTGAGACTGAGCAGGGCACAGTGAACATTAGTCGCGATGAGGGCATCCGCGCCGATACCACTCTGGAAAAAATGGCTACGCTCAAAACGGTCTTCAAGGCCGATGGCGTCGTAACCGCCGCGAACTCATCGCAAATTACTGACGGCGCTGCTGCCGTGCTGATCATGGAGCGCGGTGTCGCGGAAAAACTCGGCTACCGTCCGATGGCGCGCTTTGTCGAGTTCGCACTCGCCGCTGAAGATCCCGTGCTGATGCTGGGCGCTCCGATCCCCGCAACGCGCAAGATCATGGACCGCTCCGGTCTCAAGCTGGAAGATATGGACCGCATTGAAATCAATGAAGCCTTTGCCAGCGTGGTTCTCGCATGGCAGCGTGAAACCAAAGCCGATCTTGGTCAGGTGAACGTAAACGGCGGTGCAATCGCTCTCGGCCATCCGCTCGGCGCTAGCGGCGCTCGACTGATGACGACGCTTGTGCACGAACTCGAACGCACTGGCGGTCGCTACGGCATGCAAACCATGTGTGAAGGCGGCGGCATGGCTAACGCTACGATCATCGAGCGGCTGAATTAGCTGCAAATAAAAAGCATTTTGCCGCGAATAAACGCGAAGTGCGCGAATCAAAGCAAAAAGATTTACTGAATTCGTGTTTATTCGCGTTAATTCGCGGCTCAAAATATCCTGTTAATCAACGGAGATGCAATGAAGATCAAAGGTTCAAGCGCGCTGGTCACCGGCGGCGCATCAGGTCTGGGCGCAGCGACTGTTCGCATGCTGGCTGCAAACGGCGCCAAGGTTGTGATTGCAGACGTCAATGAAAAAGGCGGCAACGATCTCGCGCAGGAACTCGGGGCATCGAACAGCGTCAAGTTCATTAAGACCGACGTAACCGACGACGCTCAGGTCGCCGCAGCCGTTGAAGCCGCCGTGAAGCAGCACGGAGGTTTGCACATCCTCGTCGCCACTGCCGGAATCGGCATTGCTGAAAAGCTTCTGGGCAAAAACGGCATGCATGACCTGCAAAAATTTATCCGCACCATTCAGGTCAATTTGATCGGCACATTTGATGTCATCCGTCACGGCGCAAATGCTATGGCCGCCAACCAGCCGGACGAAGACAATGGCCGCGGCGTGATCGTCACTACCGCTTCTGTCGCGGCTTATGAAGGGCAGATTGGCCAGGTGGCATACTCGGCTTCCAAAGGCGCAATTGTCGGCATGACTTTGCCGCTGGCGCGTGAACTGGCCCGCTCGGGGATTCGCGTGTGCACCATCGCGCCCGGAATTTTTCACACGCCGCTGCTTGGCGCATTGCCTGAAGCAGCGCAGCAATCTCTCAGTCAGCAGGTTCCGTTCCCGCAAAGGCTGGGCAAGCCGCCGGAGTTCGCCGCGCTGGTACAGCACATCATTGAAAACAACATGCTGAACGGCGAGACGATCCGCCTTGACGGCGCAATCCGCATGGCTCCCAAATAGAATTCAGCCGAAAGGCGGCGATAGCATGCGCGTTCTGATAGCAGGCGGCGGCACCGGTGGGCATGTGATCCCGGCGCTGGCTATTGCGCGCGAGTTGAAGGCACGCCACAACGCTGAAGTCCTGTTTGTGGGGACCGCGAGAGGCATGGAAAACCGCCTGGTTCCGCAGGCTGGTTTTGGGCTGATGCGGGTCAAGGTGGGCGCGCTCAAAAATGTTAGCCTCATTACCCGCATGCGTACACTGTTTGACCTGCCCCGGGCCGTAGTCGACGCGCGCAAGATCATCAAGGTCTTCAATCCTGATGTAGTAGTGGGCGTAGGCGGATACGCTTCCGGCCCCGCGATGGCGGCGGCCATCATGATGCATATTCCCACGCTGGCCTTTGAGCCGAACTATGTTCCGGGGTTTGCCAATAAGATTGTCGGCCATCGCGTTTCGGCGGCGGCGGTGCATTTTGAGCAGACAGAAAAATATTTTCGCAATGCCCAGGTTGTTGGTGTGCCGGTGCGGGCGGAGTTCTTCAATGTGCCGTCGCTCGATGGCAACCATCCGCCAACGCTGCTGATTTTTGGGGGCAGCCAGGGGGCGCGGGCCATCAATCAGGCCATGGTGGCCGCTGCTCCGGCAGTACTAAGACAAATTCCCCGCCTCCAGATCATCCACCAAACGGGCGAGCGTGAATATAATGACGTGGCGGCTGCGTATGAGAAGGCGGGTGTAAAGGCCGAGGTTTCTGCTTTTATTGATGACATGCCGGCGGCCTTTGCGCGAGCAGATTTGCTGTTGTGCCGCTCGGGAGCGAGCACGGTTGCCGAAGCGACGGCAGCAGGCAAGCCGGCGATTTTTGTTCCGTTTCCACAGGCGGCTGATGATCATCAGCGCCGCAATGCAGAAGCGATTGTGCAGGGCGGCGCGGCTGTGCTGGTGCCCCAGGCGGAACTTACGCCGGAGCGATTGACGGAGGTGATCACGCAGCTATTTGCGAATCCCACGCGTCTAAAGCAAATGGCGGAGCGGGCGCGGGCGCTCTCTCATCACGATGCGGCTGGTAGAGTGGCGCGGATGGTGGCGGAGCTGGTAGGGGCTAAGGCATGAGTTTAGCCGCGAATGAACGCGAAAAACGCGAATTAGGATTGATTGCTTGTGTAAATAAATAAAGGAGGGCGAGGCCGGCTTGCGTGCCGAGCCCGCAGCAACAGTAGCAACGCGCTGCTGCGGTAGGCCAAACGGTTTAGCTGTTTGGAGCGGAGCGACAGAAATTGAAGCCACCGGTTTTGCGCGGCGAGCCGCAAGTAACAGGAGCAATTGATAGATTGATCGACGAAGCTCCGTAGCGGTTTGGAACGAAGCGATATAGTCTTTTTCTGAAATGAGGGGCGAGCCCGACTGGCGCGGCGAGCCCACTGTAACAGGTGCCGAAAAAATTGGAGGTTAGCGACGCTCTATAGCGGTTTGTCGCGAAGCGACCAAAAGAATGTTTGCAAAAATTCAGCGGATACATTTCGTAGGCATTGGCGGCATCGGCATGAGCGGCATCGCCGAGGTGTTGCTCACGCTCGGCTACAAAGTGTCCGGCTCTGATTTGAAGAGTTCCAGCGTTACAGAGCGGCTGGCGGAAAAGGGCGCCATCATTTTTGTGGGCCATCGCGCTGAGAACATTACCGGTGCGGAGGTGGTGGTGGCCAGCTCAGCCGTCAAGCGTGACAATGCTGAGATCGTGGCAGCGCATGCCGAGTATATTCCGGTAATCCAGCGTGCGGAGATGCTGGCTGAACTCATGCGGCTGAAATACGGAATCGCCATTGCAGGGATGCATGGCAAGACCACTACCACCAGCATGGTTGCGGCGGTGCTGGCGGCAGGCGGGCTTGATCCAACGGTCGTCGTCGGTGGACGCGTGGATGCCATGGGATCGAACGCGCGGCTGGGCAAATCGCAATATCTGGTGGCTGAAGCCGATGAGAGCGACCGTTCGTTCCTAAAGCTCTCACCCATTCTGGCCGTGGTGACAAATATTGATCGCGAGCATATGGATTGCTACCGCGACATGGCGGACGTGGAGCAGGCGTTTCTGGACTTCATTGATCGCGTGCCGTTTTATGGTATGGCCGTGCTTTGCCATGATGATGAGCGTCTGCGCAACATGCTGCCGCGCCTGGCCCGCCGTGCGACGACCTATGGCGTGCATCAAGATGCGGATTTTCGCGTGGGCGGCGCGCGGGCAAAATGCGCAGGCAACAAGCACTATGCGCATTTCTCCGTGGAATATCATGGCAAGTCGCTGGGCGATTTCCATCTGCGCGTCCCCGGCAATCACAATGTATTGAACGCCACGGCTGCCGTAGCGGTGGGCGTAGGGTTAGATATTGATCCGGACCGCATTCGCGAAGCGCTGGAAAACTTTCGTGGCGTCGATCGGCGCTTTCAGCTTCGCGGACGCGCTGCGGATGTGAGCGTGATTGACGATTACGGCCACCATCCCACGGAGATTCGCGCCACGCTTGAGGCGGCACGCCACTGCGGATTCAAGCGTGTGCACGTCATCTTTCAGCCACACCGCTTTACCCGCACACGCGACCTGCTGGAACAATTTGGTGCGGCCTTCAATGATGCCGATACGATTTCCGTGCTCGATATTTATGCCGCCAGTGAAGCGCCGATTCCCGGCATCACCGGCGAGCGGCTGGCCCAGGCCATTCAGTTATTTGGCGACCAACGCGGAGCAGTGAGCTATGTCCCGTCATTCGATGAAGCCGCGCGTCAGGTTTCGGCGCTGGCCGAACCCGGCGATATGGTGCTCACCCTTGGGGCGGGCAGCGTGTCTCAGTTGGGGCCCATGGTGCTGGAGCAGTTGAAGAAGAAGCAAGCGGAAATGAAGGAAGCAGCCAGTTATTAAAACCCCAAAACCTCACCACAGATGACACTGATAACACTGATTTTCACGGATCAAAAAGTTCAATAGAAGTATTTTGAATTTGCAAATCCGCGTCATCGCTCTTAAGTGGTCTATTCGGGAACAAAATAGAACGCCACCGCCACAATGGCATAGACAGCCAGGAGCTGCGCGCCTTCAAACCAGTTGGTTTCGCCGTCGGATGAGATCATGTCAACGATCACCACGGAAAGAACGATGGCGGCAATTTCAAAGCCGTTGAACACCAGCGTCATGGGATGTCCAATGGCGACGGAGAGAAAGACGAGCACAGGCGCGACGAACAGGGCAATCTGGGTGCTCGCGCCTGTGGCAATGGACATGGAGACGTCCATACGATTGCGGCGAGCCATGATGATGGCCGTGGAATTTTCTGCAGCATTGCCGACCAACGCCACCACGATCACGCCGACAAAAAGCTCTGTCATGCCCAGCGCTTTGGTGACCGGTGCGATCTGGCCGACGAGGATTTCGCTCATCAAGGCGATCAAGACAGTCGCGAGGCCGAGCGAAACGATGGCCTGAGCGCGAGAAGTTTTGGGAGCGCCTTCTTCTTCCGTATGCTGTGCGGCAAAAGATGCGCGGTGCGTGCGAAAAACAAAGAGCAGGTTCAGCAGGTAGAGCGCGATGAGAACGCCGCTGGTCCATAGGCTGAGATTTTGCAGGTTGATGTCATGGTGCTGAAGGGTGCCAAAGAGAGTGAGGTTAAAGACTGCAGGCATCACCAGCGCAGCCACGGCGATCATGAGGGTGGTGCTGTTCATAGCAGACGTTGTGCGGGAAAAGCGCTGCACCGGATTGCGCAGGCCGCCGGCAACCAGGCTGAGCCCCAGCACCAGAAGCAGGTTCCCGATGATGCTGCCGGAAAGGGAAGCTTTGACCACGTTGATGTGCCCGGCATGCAGCGCGAAAAACGCGATGATCATTTCCGTGGCGTTTCCCATGGTCGCGCTCAGGATGCCGCCGATGGCCGGGCCGCACTGTGAAGCCAGCGCGCCGGTGGATTCACCCAGCACGCTGGCCAGAGGAGCAATGGCAAGAGCTGAAGCGATGAAAATCAGCAGCGGCGAAACGTGCAACAGCTCAAAGGTGATGGCCACAGGCACAAAGAGAAGCAGCAGGCTCAGCCAGCGGTGCGAGGTTTTCAGCGGAAACCTGCTCCACAGCGTGCGAGGCGGCGCGGGATTTTTCCTGGGTGGGGCGGGCATCTTGAGGATTGTAAAAGATCAACAGAAAGACCGCCGGAATCGGGCGGGTTCTTGTGCTTAACAAAATAAATCCGCTGCTTAACTTTGTGCGTTTCTTCAAGCCGCTTCGCTATTTTGTTGCGTCCGCTTTCGCCGTGCGGTTATAAGACTAGAGACGGGCCACGCCAGTGGTTGCACACCGGCGCGCCCTGACCACAAATCACCTTCCAGCGAAAGGTAACCTATGGCTGACACAGATTCTAGCAGTGTCCCTAAATCCAGCGGCGTACCCAAACCCCACGTTTACGATCTTCTCAACCGTCTCAACGCAGCATACGCCCGCGTTCATCGCAACATGGAAGCATTGGAGCAGATCGGCATTTTCGATCCGCTCATGATGCAGTCCCTTAACCGCCAGTCTGAGAAGCTTCGGGCAGGCGTCAATTGCCATCTGCTTGGGGCCATGCGCCGTATTGAAGAACGCGACCGCGAGCGATACTCACAGCCACCCAATGAGGAAAGCCCAAACCCCTAAAAAAAACGACCCGCCGCAAGGCGGGTTAGCTTTTGCGCAAAAAAGCAAATCAGGAAGCGGCAGCACGGCGGAAGAGCGGCGCTTTTGCAACTTTTTTGCGAACGATCTGGATCCCCTGCTGGCGATCATAGGTGATGGTCATTTCGCCGGAGCATGGGCCGCAGAGCCAGAAGTGTTCCACACGATTTGAAGCTTTAGGCTTGGCGGAGTTCAATACCTCAAATTGAGGTTGTGGCGATTCAACCATGAAGATCTTGCCTTCGCGCAAATAAACCAGCGGAGTAGAACAGGATGGATTGGCGCATTTTGCGAGCATAGTTTACTCCTTGATTATCGGCACACCCGGACATTCGGGCAAAGTGGGGGCTCTTTGTCTTGGGAATAGATGCCGCGCCGGGCTGGTTGGTTCGCTGAAAAAGTGTACTTTTTTGCACCGCTCCCTGAACCATCAAAACACTCGAAGAATGGCCATCAGAAAGCGTTTTGGACAGTGCCCGATCTATTTGGCCTAAGGTTCTTTACAAAATTAAGGTTTGAGGGCTTGCTTTCTGATCTAGAGACTACTTAGAATTTTAGGTTTCCGAAAGAGTGTTAAATCTTACGCGCTGAGGTAAATCCGTCCCACGACGGATAGGGCCATATATGGGACAGGCAGTTTCCCTGGGAAAACGCATGCATCGAGTTTTAATTATTGAAGACACACCAGCCGATGTGCGGCAATCCACCGCGGTGGTCAAGAAGCTTGGCGCAGCTGACGTGATTGCGCTGAACAATATTGCCGCCGCAATCCTGTTTTTGCAGGACGTGGTGGAAGGGACCAAGCCGGCCCCTGACCTGATCCTGCTGGATCTCTCCTTCCCCAGAGAGAGTGGATTTGAGGTATTGCGGTATTGGAAATCCACGGAAAAGCTCCACAATATCCATGTGGTGGTGTGGACCGTGATGGGGGACACGGAAAAGAAGTTATGCCAGTTTTTTGGGGTAGAGCACGTGATACCCAAGTGGGCAGGCCCCAAAGAACTGGAAGCAGCCCTGAAGAGTTTTGTGCAGGATCCCGATCCGGCGCAGGCCTGAGCGCCGGACAGCATATCAGCTTCCATCTGCATCAAATCTAGCCGCTGCATCTTGGGGCGATTTTGCCGCGTTGGATTTTTCCTGCCCACCCAAATAGCATTCCAGCACCCTTGTAACGGATCTTATGAAAGCACCTCAAAAATATCTGGAGGACCTATCGAAATGAGCAAATTGCCCGAGATGATCAACAAGCATCACGAGGAGATACGCGTGGACTGGGTGAAGCAGATGAGCACCGCAGTGCGCCGCGCCGACCTGATCAGCAATGAGGAAGTGGAATCGCAATCCCGCGAGTTGATGGACGCCATCGCCATGGGCGCCAGGTCAGGAGACGTGACCAATCTGGACGGGCCAGCCTGGGGCCAGGCGCGTGACACCCTGAGCGCGATTTCCGCATCGCGGGCCAAACAGGGCTTTACCACCAGTGAAACCGCGACGTTTGTGCTTTCACTAAAACAGCCGATCTTTAATGCCGTGCGGCGGGAAAATGCCTCTGACCCCGCTGCGCTTTTTGATGACATCTGGAAATCAACCCAAATGGTGGACAAGCTGGCGCTGATTACGGCCGATGCGTTCCAGGTCACGCGGGAAAAATTCATCGCGCGGCAACAGGAAGAACTGATGGAGTTGTCCACCCCGGTGGTGAAGCTGTGGGATGGAATTCTGGCGCTGCCGATCATCGGCACGCTGGACAGCGCGCGAACCCAGGTGGTGATGGAGTCATTACTGCAAGCCGTGGTGCAAACGAACTCACGAGTCGCCATCATTGATATTACGGGCGTGCCCACAGTGGACACACTGGTGGCACAGCATCTGCTGAAAACGATTACAGCCGCGCGGCTGATGGGCGCCGACTGCATCATCAGCGGCGTGCGTCCGCAGATTGCGCAGACCATTGTGCATCTGGGCATTGACCTGGCGGGCGTGATTACCAAAGCCAAACTTTCAGACGCATTTGCGCTGGCACTACAGCGCACAGGCCAGGTGGTGACAAAAGTGAACGGCGACAATTCCGGCAACAAAAAGACGCTTCTCAGGCGGGAGGAGTAAATGGAACGTATTCCAATCCTGCGCATGGGGCAATTCCTGCTAGTCACCATTCAGGTGGACATGCATGACCGGTTGGCGGTGCAGTTGCAGGACGATCTGACGGAAAAAATCTCCGAATGCAGCTCTCGCGGGGTCTTGATCGATATTTCAACGCTGGAGATCGTGGACTCTTTCATCGGCAGGATGCTGGCCAATATTGCAGCCATGGCGCGTGTGCTGGACGCGGAAACCGTGGTTGTGGGAATGCAACCGGCCGTGGCCATTACGCTGGTTGAGTTGGGCATGTCACTGACCGGAGTGCGTACCGCGCTGAATGTGGAAACGGGAATGGAATTGCTGTACGAACTGCGCGGAGATTTCCATTCGGAGATGGGTGGATGAAGGCTACAAAGCAGGAGACCGTGCCGATTGCCACATCAAGTGACGTGGTGATGGCAAGACAGAAGGTGCGGCAATGGGCCATTGAAATGAAGTTCACGCTGGTGGACCAAACCAAACTGGTAACTGCGGCGAGTGAACTGGCCCGCAACGCCCTGGAGCACGGCAAGGGCGGCCACATGATGATTGAGCAGGTAGAGAACTCCATTAAAACCGGTCTGAAGCTGGTGTTTGAAGATCGCGGGCCGGGGATAAGCGATGTGGATGCCGCTTTGCGCGATGGTTTCACCACCGGCGGCGGCATGGGATTGGGATTGGGCGGGAGCAAGAGACTCGTCAACGACTTTCAAATTGAATCAGAGCCGGGTAAAGGGACGCGAGTTACCGTGGTCCGCTGGAAATAATGTTCCTCTCTCAAACGGTCTCGTTGTCCGATTTCAGTTCCACGGCTGAAGCCCGCCGCGCCGGCGCGCGCATGGCCGCTTCTCTGGGATTGAATGAAAAAAAATCAGGCGAGACGGCGATTGTAATCACTGAAGCCGCCCGCAATGCGGTGGTCTATGGCGGCGGAGGCCAGTTGCTGCTTTCCGGAATTAAATCCAAGAACGGGACAAGAATGGAAATCGTGGCCCTGGACCGCGGGCCGGGTATCGCTGACTTGTCACGCGCTTTGCAGGATGGATACTCCACCGGCGGCACTCCTGGCACTGGATTGGGCGCCATCAAGCGTATGGCAGAGGCCTTTGACGTTTTCAGCAACGCCAAAGGCACAGCTATTTTTGCGCGCATTGAACAGCCGGAAGCTGAGGCCCATTCGCACAAGGCCTCAGTGGAACTTGCGGGCCTGGTTTCCCCGATAGCGGGAGAGACCGTATCTGGCGACAACCTTGCCTGGGAAATCAGTGGCGACCGGTGCATGGTGTTAGCGGCGGATGGATTGGGCCATGGAATCCAGGCAGCCGAGGCAGCGGATGAAGCGGTGCGGGTATTCCGCGCTCATAGCAGCGAATCGCCGGCAAGTTTGATCACCCGCGTGCATGATGCGCTGAAAAAAACTCGCGGCGCGGCTGCCGCAATCGCAGAAGTGCGCCCGCTGGCCGGAACATTGACCTATGCTGGAGTTGGCAACATCTCAGGAAGCATCCTAAGTAATACGCTGAGCCGGAGCCTGGTTTCACACAATGGCACGTTGGGGCACGTGATGGCCAGAGTGCAGGAGTTCAAAGTTGAATGGCCCAAAGACGGCGTCCTGGTGATGCATTCAGACGGGTTGCAGACGCGCTGGGACCTCTCGCGTTATCCCGGCCTTCTTGGGCGGCAACCGGCGCTGATTGCCGGTGTACTGTTACGCGATTTTCGCCGGGAACGCGATGACGCCAGCGTGCTGGTGCTGAAGGGAGCGGCGGCGATTTAGTCCGATCCAGTGAACCCAAATCCCGTGAACCCAATGAGCAACCGGCTTTCAACGATCACATTACGGAATGAACGCGACGTGGTGCAGGCGCGCCAGCGAGCGCGTGAGATCGCCGCGCTGCTGGGATTCGATAATCAGGAGCAAATCCGGCTGGCCACTGCAACTTCAGAGATGGCGCGGAATGCCTACCGCTACGCTCGCGGGGGAAAAGTAAGCTTTGATGTGGAGATTGGACGGACACAGACTCTGGAGATCACGGTTTCTGATACTGGTCCGGGTATTGACAATCTGAATGAAATTTTTGAGGGCCGTTACCGTTCCACTACTGGAATGGGGTTGGGAATACTGGGCACCAAACGGCTCATGGACAATTTTGAAATTACCAGCAGCCCTTCCGGAACTGTGGTGAAGATGGGCAAGGACCTGCCTTTTGCAGTGCCGGTGCTTACCCCAGTGCGGCTGAAGGATGTGAGTGACAAGCTCAGCAGCAAGACGCCGGAGAGCCCCTACGAGGAAATCGACCGGCAAAACCGCGAGTTGCTGAAGACCTTGCAGGAGCTGCGCGCACGGCAGGAAGAACTGGCCCTGCTGAATCGCGAACTGGAAGATACCAATCGCGGCGTGGTTGCGCTGTACGCGGAACTGGATGAGCGTGCTGATTATCTGCGGCGCGCTTCTGACCTGAAGACCAGTTTCCTTTCCAACATATCGCATGAATTTCGCACGCCGCTGAACTCAATCATGTCGCTGGCGCGGATATTGCTTGATCGGCTGGATGGAGACCTTACCGGCGATCAGGAGACGCAAGTAGGATTCATTCTGGAGTCGGCAAAGACATTATCTGAGATGGTGAATGACCTGCTTGACCTGGCCAAGGTGGAAGCAGGCAAAGTCCGGATCAGGGTAAAGACGTTTGAAGTGATGGAGTTATTCAGCGCGCTGAAAGGCATGCTGAAGCCGTTGCTGGCGGACAACAACTCCGTGGACCTGGTTTTCACCGAAGGCGCAAACCTGCCGCCCATGCGCACAGATGAAGGCAAGGTTTCACAGATATTGAGAAACTTTATTTCCAACGCCATCAAATTTACCCCGCAGGGCGAGATAAAGATTTGCGCGGAACTGCGCGGCAGCGGCTCAATATTGTTTGAGGTGACGGACACCGGAATCGGAATTCCACATGAGCATCTGGAGACCGTGTTCCAGGAATTCTCCCAGATAGAAAATCCATTGCAAGATCGCTATCGCGGTACCGGGCTGGGATTGCCGTTATGCAAGAAAATGGCTTTGCTGCTGGGCGGCAAGGTATGGGTAAAGAGCGAATTAGGCCGTGGATCGAGCTTCTTTGTGGAACTGCCTATCGTTTATAAAGGCGAAGCTGATGTGGCCGGATCGCGCGAAGAAATGCCTGCGCCGGAATTTTCACGGCCTACGGTTTTACTGATCACACCGGAAGCGCAGGTTTTCTCATTGATTGATCCTGCATTTAAGGTTTCAGAATTTCAGCTCATTCATGTGGAGAGCCTGGAGCGCGCGGAGACCTGGTTGCAACGGCACCAGCCGCGCGCGGTAGTGCTTGACATCGAGGAACTAGAAAATCCGGGATGGGATTTCCTGCGATTTTTCCCCAAGCCGGACGATTCGGGCGAACAGATTCCGGTCATCGCTATAGCTACGCCGAAAGATGCGATACGAGCTTTGGATTCCGGCGCGGCGCTGGCCATCAGCAAACCGCTGGAAGCAGCGAGCGTATTACAAGACGTGCGTCGTGTGACTCGGCAGGAAAAACCCAAGAAGCTTCTGCTGGTGGACGACAATGATTTGTCATTGTATATTTTGCGCGAACTGCTGGACCGTCCGTGGCTGAACCTGGTGGAAGCGCATAATGGGCAGGAAGCGCTGGACATGATTGATCGCGAACAACCAGACGCGGTGATTCTTGACTTGGTGATGCCCGGGATGGGTGGATTTGAAGTTTTGCAGAAGTTGCGTGATCAGGAACAGACACGCCGCTTGCCCGTGATTGTGTACACGTCAAAATTGCTGACGGGCGAAGAGAAGAAGCGTTTGACCGACCTTGCCGCGGGATTGATTGCCAAGAGTGACGTAACAACTTCACTTTCTCCTGAATCCTTGTTGAGCTCGCTGGCCAAGATGGACATCGCCGGACCAGAGGAAAAATAAGTAAGAGATGACAGAGCGCCAGACATCGCGGATCCTGCTGGTTGACGATACGGAGCAAAATCGCTACGTGCTTTCGCGCATCCTTGCGCGCGCGGGTCTGGATGTGGAGCAGTGCACCACCGGCAAAGAAGCGCTGGAGCGCGTGCAATCCTGTCCTGATCTGGTGATTCTGGACGTAAAGCTGCCTGATCTTTCCGGCTATGAAGTGTGCCGTCGAATCAAGACTGATCCAGTCACACGCTCCGTGCCGGTGCTGCAAATCTCCGCGTCGTTCGTGAGTAATGAAAGTAAAGTTCAGGCGCTTGAAGGCGGCGCGGACGGATATCTTACTCATCCGATTGACGCCACAGTGCTGGTGGCGACGGTCAAGTCTCTGCTGCGGCTGAAGCAGGCGGAATTGATTTCGCGGCAATCGGCGCAGCAGTGGCAGTCCACTGTGGACGCGCTGCCGGAATACCTGGTGCTGCTGGATACGGAAAACAAAGTGGTGCGCTGCAATCGCGCGTTTGTGGAGCTGAGCGGAAAAGCTTTCAGTGAAGTAATTGGGCACGATGGCGTCGCAATCCTGGAGCAGGTGCTGGGCAGCGCGGATTTTCTCACGCATACTGAAACCTCGCGTTACGTTGCCGAGCAACAGCAGGGGCAGCATTGGTTTCTGGTTACAGCTGACGCGGTCATGACCGGCGCGCAGCGCTTTGGCTCTATCGTGGTCCTCACTAACATTACCGAGCGCAAGCTGGCGGAAGAAACTTTGCGTCACACGGAAAAGCTGGCGGCAACGGGAAGGCTGGCGCAAACCATCGCACATGAAATCAACAATCCGCTGGAAGCGCTGACCAACCTGATTTATCTTTCCTCGCACACCGATGATCAGGAGCAAGTCCAGGATTTTCTGAAGCAGGCGACCAGAGAGCTGGAGCGCGTTGCCAAAATCACCAAACAGATCCTCTCTTTCCATCGTGAAACCAAGATTGCCGTCGAGCTGGACTTTCAGGACATGGTGCAGTCTGTGCTGGCGTTGTACGTGGTGCAGATGGAAACCAAGCACATCACGGTCGATTTCAAAAAAGGCCCGGCGTTCTGCATCCATGGATTTCCCGGCGAGCTGCGCCAGGTTTTTGCCAACCTGATCGGCAATGCGATTGACGCGTCACCTGATCACGGCAGCCTTTGCCTTCGTATCCGGAAAGGCACTTCGCATGGCGTTCCGGGCGTGGTCTTTACCATTCATGATGAAGGCCCGGGCATTCCAAAAGAGCTGCGCAACCGCGTGCTGGAACCGTTTTTTACAACCAAAGAACTCAAAGGCACCGGGCTGGGACTGTGGCTGGCGAACAGCCTGGTGACGAAACATCGCGGGACTTTGCGTTTTCGTTCACGACGCGCCAGCGGCGGCCGTGGAACCTGCTTCAGGGTCTTTCTTCCGTTTGGAACGCCGGGCGAATTCAAATCCAAGGTTGAAAAAGAGAAGCCTGAAAAAGAAAAGCTCGAGAAAGAAAAACCGGCACAGACGAAAGTTTCTTAGCTTCCGGCCAGCGCGGGCAGCAGGACCATCAACGCGGCGATCCACAATCCCATCCAGATCAGGAAATTTTTGGTTCCAGCCATCTCTCCAGTATTCACGGTAAGCCCCTTTTCAAATGCAGTTGCTGACAATAGATAGTGCAACTGCGGGGCCAAGCGTATATTTTCTTTTATTATCAATAGCTTACAGGGGATGATAAACCGCCGTGTGTGTCAGAAAATCTCTGGGTGCGTGTTCCGGCGCACACAGGCCAGGGCGGCATGATCCGGGGCTTTACAAGCCGTTACGTAACGGGATTTCCCAGCACTTCCCGCAGTTTGGCGGAAAGGACCTTCATGCTAAACGGCTTATTCACCAGCACGGTGCCAGGCTGCAGCACGCCGTCCGGCGCCAGTGACGCATTGGCATAGCCCGAGATAAATACCACTTTCATCTCCGGCCGTGAGCGCATCAGTTTTTCCGCCAGCATGGGGCCGGTCAGCGGCTGCATGACCACATCGGTCAGCAGCAGGTCAATCCTGCCCGGATAGTCCAGCGCCACCTTCATGGCATCCTGGGCATTGGCCGCTGAGAGCGTGCAATATCCCAGATGGCCAAGCAGGTCCACGATGACGGTACGCAGAGACTCTTCGTCATCCACTACAAGAATGGTTTCCTTGCCGCGACAATAATCCAAGGGGACTTCTCAGTTTCTACCCGGTGCGATATCTGGGCCAGCTATTACTGAGATTGTGAACCTCTTGGCGGTCGCTTTCAACTGGAAAACTGCCATCCGCCGCAGGAAAAAGCAAGCATTCATACCACCGAAAACGAGGATATAAATGCATATACACCTTATGAAGCAGGTTTCAATACGGGAAAATTATATCGAAATATAAAATATTCTTAATTCGATCCCCTCGTTTGGCGATATGATAGAGACTGCAATTCGGGATTTGGAAACAAACGCAGCTTTTGGATCAGTGCAGTACTTTTTGCCGTAATAATCCTTCCACCTCTCCTGCTTCCACCAATCCTGAACATAAAACCGAAAGCGCAAACAAGTAAGGCTAGTGAGGTCATAAGCCCAATGATCGCCCGCCGAATTGTTATCGCCCCGCAAAAATATCCTTTCGCGCGTGTTGCAGACCACACTGTCCAGTTCTATGAAAGCGATTCCAGCCTGATAGAGCTGCTGGCGCGGGAGCTTGCCGCAGCGTTAAACGCTGGAGACATCGTGATCATGAATGCAACCAGGAAGCATCGCAAGGCATTGCGCGCGGAGCTGGCCTTGCGAAGCATTGACCTGGGAGCCGCCGCACGAGATGGCCGCTTCAGGGAATTGGACGCAGCCGAGTGCCTGGCGAAGTTCATGGTGAATGGAAGGCTGGACAGAGAACGCTTTGAAAGCGTGATGAGCGGGGTGATCAATGATGCTAAAGTGGCCCTGAAACCAGGGCATCGGCTGTTGTTATTTGGCGAGATGGTGGCCCTGCTCTGGGCCCAAGGCCAGCGGGAAGCAACCATCGGACTGGAAGAGTTGTGGCGCGATCTTGCACAGCGGCAGGCGCTGCATCTTCTGTGTGCCTATCCGATCCACGCTTTTGGCCCGCAAAAATACCAGCGCGACTTCTCCAGCATCTGTGAAGACCACACACATGTGAATGCGGTGGCGGCGCTGCGGCTTGCCGCCCTATGCCGCATTACGCAGCGCCGGCTTGCCCGCCTGCAAAAGAAAGCCAGGGGCCTGGAAACCGAAATCCAGTTCAGCCGGCAACGGATGCAAACGCTGCAGCAAGTTACACAGGCCGGCACCTGGGAGCTGGATGGCGCCAGCGATGTACTTACGCTCACCCCAGCGGCGGCCAAGGTGCTCGGCTACGATCGTGAGTCCCAGATTGCGCTAAGCAAGTTCTTTGACCTGATGTATTACTCGGGAGACCGCGAGGCAATCTGGAAACATTTCCAGGCAGCACAAAAACAAGGTGTCGATTTCAAGGCGGAGTTCAGGATCCGTCGAGGTGACGGGACCCGGATCATTGAAATGCAGTGCAGGACGCTTTGCAATCGAGACAAGTGGCTCACGCTGGGTGTGTTTACAGACGTAACAATGTGGGCAAGCTGATCCCCAGAGCAACTTTAAGCTGCCCAGCGGCGGGTATCGAAGTTGAGGATAAGTTTGCTTCTGGACAGGGACCTAGTGGGCGAGCGCAAAGACGAAGTCTTTGGACGCCGGGCGGCTAGCTCATGCCTTCCAGGACTTTTGAGAGCTCCAGAACTTCAAGTTTGGGTGGGCATTCGGGCCAGTTGTGACGCCAGCAGATGATCATGTCGCAGCCGTCTTTTTTGTGGCGATGGCGGAGGAAGTTGCGGCTCTCAAATTCAAACTCAATGCGGACACGCTGCCACACGCCGCGGGCCACCTCGAACATGGCTTCGCAGTCGGGAAAATCGGGCTGGATGCGAAGCACGACAAAGCCGAGCTTGCGGGCAAGCATGCCAAAGACGAAGACCACGCCGAGTTCGTTGGTTGGTTCATGAGCGAGTTCCGGCAGCATCATGGGACGGCCATAGACAGGACGGTCGCGGTGGATGGGGCCTTTGCGGACGCGCGGTCGGACAAAAGCCTTTGCGGCTTTGCGCTGGTTCGTGACTTTGGCGTCACCGAGTTTGAGCACGTCCTGCCAGTCGCGCTCAAGCTTTGACTGGCGGGCGAATTTGCGGAAGGCTTCAGGCATGCGCGTCCATTGGCGGTACCGGGTGTGAAAGGGCATGTTGCTGAAGCGTCCGGCGCTTTCATATTCATGCACGCTGGGAACCTTGCCGAGCTTGCGGGCGACGGCAGCCCAGTCGAGCAGCAGAGTGGATTCAGGCAGGCTGAAGCCGGGGCCGGTGGCTTCAAGTCCGGCGGCGGCCAAGGCGCGACCGAGGCCGCCGAAGCGCTTATAAATGACCTGCTCCGAGACGCGGCCAAGCAGACGGAGATCGCGGAGCCGGCAGATTAGCTGATTGCCCCAAACAACCAAGCGGGAATATCCAGCGGAATGGAAATACTCGACGCGGCGGTTCGGCGTATTGCATGGACGAGAAAGCTTACACGATTTGCTTCCGCGTTGAGCGCTTGGTTTTTGTCGAGAGAACTCCCTGAAGCGGCATGGGTGACCGATATATTCTCGGGGTCCTTCGACTCCCCCTTGGTCCCCATTCGCTACGCTCAGGGTCCCTCGGAGTCGCTCAGGAAGGCAGGGGTTGAGAGTAATTTTTCGCGGCCATAAATGGCCGCTCGTCCACCATGACGCCCGTTGCAAATGACGGGCTTTTCAGATCGCCGCGAAAGCGCAAAAGACTTTGCTAGCGTGTGGGATCCACGGCGATGCCCAGCGGAAGCGCGAGAACAGTTGGCTGAAAGATACCGAGTCCGGTATTGGGGCCTGTGATCACCCGGATTGGATTGATAGCGCCGCTGGCCGTGGCGACGCCGCCATAGACAGTAATCTGGGCCGTTCCATCCACGACATAGAGTTCTCCAGCCGGAGAAAGGGCCATCTCACTCGGCAATTGGTTCATCGTCGACGAAGCCGCGGGCGCTATGTTTCCATTGGCCACATTGGCATTGGCAAAAACAAGAATATTGGACGACTGAGGAGTAGTTAAAAACCGAGGATTACTCACGATCAGCCGGCCTGAACTATCCAGCGCCATCTGGTCAGGATTTTGGAGCTGTGTGTTCGCGCCGCTGATGGCGCGCGCGGGAACTACGGAACCGGTCAGCGTGCTCGCGTTGTCAAAAATTGTGATCGTGTTGGTGACCGGATCGGAAAGAAACAGGCGGTCATTGGCGGCGTCCAGCAAAAGTCCGCCCCTATGGAATGCCAGGGTGAAGGACCGCAGCGGAACTACATTGCCAGTGATGGTGGAAGCCGGACCAAACACCAGCACAACCCCCGTCCCTGCTCCTAGAGGCACGAAATCCTGGGCTACGTAAAGCAGGTCGCGCGTACTATCGAGCGCGCAATCGCCGATTCCAATTCCCAGAGTTGTGGAAGCGCCGGTGATCACCCGGGGAGCGGTGCCAGGGCCACTCACATTGTCAACCAGGGTGATCGCAGGCGTACCATCGTTAAACCTGATG
>Ga0070734_10000760_pt1 | contig 58728 bp, 50 predicted proteins | sample Coa_R1_8_FD_66444 | JGI IMG/M metagenome (GOLD analysis project Ga0070734, IMG submission 66444) | Surface soil microbial communities from Centralia Pennsylvania, which are recovering from an underground coalmine fire - Coalmine... | ecosystem: Environmental > Terrestrial > Soil > Unclassified ...
GAGTGCTGCCGCCTTCGCTGAGGCCGCGGAGAGATTTGCGGAGGCTTTCTTCGATGGCGCGGTGCTGGCGCTCCATGGCGCGACGGATGCGGCGGAGTTCGGGGGAGGCGTCGTCGTTGAGGCTGCCATCGGGTTCGATCTTGCCGCGGAGCTGGTGGAGGAGAGGGTTGAGATCGAAGGCGCGTAGGGGCGCGGAGAGGGCGTCGATGGCGGGCCAGTCGTAGCGTGGGGCTTTGGATGGCGGATCGATGAGGGTGCGCCAGGCGGCGACTCGCTCGGCTACGGTGAGGAGGTCGCGGACTTCGAGGCCTTCGAGGGCTGAGCCTTCGATGCGGGCTTTGTCGAGGAGGAGCGTGGGGTCGAAGAGGCCGTGGAAGTCGAAGGTGCCTCCTGCGGCGAGGAAAGCGCGGATCTCGGCGGTACGCTGGTGCTGCTGATCGATCCAGGCGAGGTCGGCGCAGGGCTCGAGAGCGAGGATCCAGGCGCGGCCGAGGGGAGAGAAGGTGCGGCCGGCGATGTGGTCGCGGAGGCGGGGCCACTCGAGCGCGAGGGCGCTGGATTCATGGAGGATAGCGGGGATGGTCGGCAATAGTTCTGGCGAATTCACTTTTACTATCGTAATCTCGCAGGGAACAACCGGCTGCGCGTGCGCGTAGCAGATACAAGCGCCTGTCCCGGAGCGCTGGGGACGCTGGAAAGTCAGAGGTGTGCGATGGTTTGTCAGGCTTGTGGTGCTGCAGTTGGGGAAGGTGTTCACTTTTGCTCGAGATGCGGAGCGCAGGTTGTGGCCACCCAGCCGATGGCCGATCAACCGGTGTATGCGAACTATCCGCCGCCCATGTACAGGCCGGTACCGCGGGTGCAGCGCAATCTGCAACTGCTGGGGATTCTGTGGTGCGCGTTTGGGGCGCTTCGGCTGTTTGGTGGCCTGATGGCGGTGTTCTTCGTTAAGCTGATGTGGTTGCGGCGGTTCGGAGATGGTTGGCCGCTCGGGCGTGACGGAGGTCCATTCGGACCCCAGTTGATGGGTGCTTTGCTGCCTGTGATCGCGGTGGTGGCGGTACTGGCTTCTGCGCTGGCGTTGCTGGTGGGCTATGCTCTGTTGACTCGCAGGCCATGGGGAAGGACGCTGGCTATCATCGTGTCGGTTCTGTCACTACTGAAGGTTCCGTTTGGGACGGCGCTGGGTATCTATACGCTGTGGGTGCTGGCTCCGATGACGTCTGCGATGGAGTATGACGCGATTGCGGACCACAGCTAGCGACGTCATAGATTCACGAGTCGTAGACTATTGGTATGAACTTTCCTGTTACGCGTATGCGCCGGCTGCGCCGGACGGAGGCGATGCGGTCGCTTGTTCGCGAGACGCAGCTGCATCCCGGGGCGCTGATTTATCCGTTGTTTATTTGTCCAGGTGAAGGTGTCCGCAAAGAGATTGGGTCGATGCCCGGGGTGTACAACCTGTCGATCGATGAGGCTTTGAAAGAGGCTGAGGCCTGCGCATCGCTAGGAATTGGTGGGCTGCTGCTGTTTGGTCTGCCGGCGGAGAAGGATGAGCAAGCGACGGGAGGATGGGCCGCTGATGGGATTGTGCAGACGGCTCTCCGGGCGTTCAAGAAGAATCGTGCGCTGGATTCGCTCGTGCAGATTGCCGATGTTTGTTTGTGTGAGTACACATCGCATGGGCACTGCGGTGTGGTGGCGCGTGATGGCGATCACTACGAGATTGAAAATGATTCGAGTGTTGCGCTGCTGGCGAAGACCGCGGCTTCGTTGGCTGATGCCGGAGCTGACATTGTTGCTCCGAGCGACATGATGGACGGGCGCGTTGCGGCGATTCGTAATGCGTTGGATGACGGTGGGCATCAACAGATTCCTGTGCTGAGCTATGCTTCGAAGTTTGCCTCGGCATTCTATGGGCCGTTTCGTGAGGCGGCGGATTCGGCTCCGCAGTTCGGCGACCGGCGTAGCTACCAGATGGATGGAGCGAACCTGCGCGAGGCTATGCGCGAGATCGACCAGGATATTACCGAGGGAACAGATATGGTGCTGATGAAGCCGGCGATGCCGTATCTGGATGTGATTCGTGCGGCGCGGGAGCGGTATGACGTGCCGATGGGGGCGTATCAAGTGTCGGGAGAGTACTCGATGCTGCATGCCGCGTTTCAGCGTGGATGGCTGGAGCCACAGAGGGCGATGATGGAGTCGCTGACTTCGATTCGCAGGGCTGGCGCAGATTTTATTGTGACCTATTTTGCTAAGGATGCGGCTAAGGTGCTGGGGTAGCTGATTCGTCAGGAGAGGAACGAAATGGCACGGATCGCTATCGTTGGGGTGGGCGCGATTGGGGGCGTGGTTGCTGGACTCCTGCAGTCGGCGGGGCGGCACGAGCTTGTATTGTGTGTGCGGCGGCCTTTGGCGGAACTGGTGGTGGAGACGCCGGATGGTACGGTGCGGGTTGAGGCGACTATCGTTACTGAACCCGCTGCTGCTCCCGCTGTGGATTGGGTGATGGTGGCAATGAAGGCGTATGACGTGGCCGGGGCGGCGAAGTGGCTCGAACGGTTGTGTGTGCAGGGTGCTCCGGTGGCCGTTCTGCAGAATGGCGTGGAGCATCGGGAGCGGTTTGCGCCTTATGTTGCTGCGGAGAAGATAGTGCCCGTGATTGTGGACTGCCCGGCTGAGAGGAAGTCGCCGGAGAGGATTGTGCAGCGCGGTGGGATGAGTTTGAAGGTGCCGGAGGGTGGGCTTGGCGCGGAGTTTGTCGAGTTGTTTGCGGGCACGTTGGCCGATGCGGCGACTGTGCCGGATTGGGTGACGGTGACTTGGCGGAAGTTGTGCCACAATTCGGCGGGGGTGCTGTCTGCGTTGCTGCTTCGGCCGAATGAGGTGATGCATGATGAGGCGATTGGCGGGGCGGCGCTGCAGATTGTGCGTGAGTGTTGTGCGGTGGGACGGGCCGAGGGTGCGGTGTTGAGCGATGCCGTTCCTGATGAAGTGCTGGAGGCTTATCGGAAGGCGGCTCGGGATGGTGTCAACTCGATGCTAGCCGATAGGCTCGCGGGAAGGCCGACGGAGATTGATGCTCGCAATGGCGTGATTGTGCGGGCGGGCAAGAGGCATGGCGTGGCGACACCGAATAACGCTATGGCGGTGGCCTTACTCGAGGCGATGACGGCGTCGTAGCTATTTCTTGTCGCTCTTGCCGACTTGAATCTTTTCGGCGGCTAGCTTTTGTGCGGTGGTCAGGGCGTCGGCTGCGGGGACTTTTACGTCCGGTTCGACGCCTGTTCCTTCCCAGTTGGTCTTGGTGACGGGGTCGAGCGATTTTGCAAAGGGCACGCCGATGTTGAAGTAGTCGGCTACGGTGTGGCCTGAGACTGGGTGGGCTCCTCCGCCGGTTGTCTCGCCGATGATGGTTGCGCGTTTCTGGTTTTTAAGGTCGAAGGCAAACTCTTCGGCTCCGGAGAAGGTGCGCTTGGATGTGAGGACGAAGACGGGCTGTTTGGAGAGGCGCAGACCGGGGAGGTAGGAGAGCGTCCAGTTCTGCGTGGTCGTGTCTTCTTTGCGGTTGTAGATGTCGATGAGGTGCGTGGGCTTGTCGAAGAGGTAGCTGGCGATGAGCGTGACCATGGCGGGTTGGCCGCCGCCGTTCTGGCGGATGTCGAAGATGACGGCGTCGGTGTGGGCGATGAAGGCCATCGCTGCGTTGACGGTGGGTCCGCAGAATCCGGCGTCCATGAAGCCGTCGAACTTGATATAGCCGATGTTGCCGGGGAGGATCTCGACCTTCTGGAAGGCACAGTTGGCGTGTTCCATCTGCTGGTGGAAGCGCGCCTCGTCCTCTGGAGTGGGGCCGGTTCGTTCAGGTGTTTTGAAGGGGGTGAAGTCGATACGCAGGTGTTTGTCGTGGCTTACGTCCTGCAGATCTTTGGTCAGGCGCATGGCTAACTCATCGCCGTCGGAGATGTTGTCGTAGTCGCCCTTGGCTGCGTGCACTTTCATTGCGTCGACCATCTGCTGCGCGACCGTGGGCTCGACGTAATACTCGTTCAGATTGGTCTCTATGCCGTCGACGACTTTCTTGCGCATGGCTGCGTCAATCTTCACGTTTTCGACGACCGCTCCCGGGGGTAGAGCGCGCAGGCCAAAGGTTGCTACTGTCGGAGGCTGGCCGTTTTTTACAATGAGATTGCCGAGTGCGGTTGTCGTGCCACTTTTTTCTTTGACGCGGAAGCGAATGTGGAGCGGATCGCTGTTCTCGATGGAGAGAAGATCGAAGCCGCCGGTCTGGCTGCGGAAGGAGAGCATGCCGTCGACGGAGTTTGAGGGGTCGGTGCTGGTGACGTAGGCCTCGACCTTGGCGCGGTCACCGCTGTTGAAGGCATCGAGCCAGGCCTGAAGTGTGTGGCCGGCTGGAGTGTCGGGAATAGTCACCTGGGCCAGCGCGCAGCCTGCGCTGATGAGGAAAAACACGAACAGTTTGCAGAGCACTTGAGTGGTCTTTCCTGCTGTCATGGGTTTCGTCCTTTGCTCAGTTTGACTGCTCACTCCTTTGCGGGAGAGCAGGTGCGATAAAGATTAGTCTGAAAGTACGTTGCCATCCAGATGGATGACCGAGAGCGCTTGACACGAAGCGTAATCTAGAATGTTTGTATAGACGCAGAAACGGAGATTCCCTTGGCAGATACGATTTTTGATGTAGTTGTGGTCGGCGGCGGGCCCGCCGGATACACGTGTGCGATCCGTGCCTCACAGTATGGCCTGAAGGCCGCTCTTATCGACGCGAATGACCGCCTTGGCGGCACGTGCTTGCTTTGGGGCTGCATCCCGACCAAGGCGATGCTGTTTTCGGCGGAGCTTTGGGATCACCTGAAGCATGCTGAACGCTATGGCATCGATGGCGTGACCCCGAAGCTGAACTGGAAGGGCGTGCTGGCGCGTAAGGACGATGTGATCTCGCGGCACGTCAAGGGTCTCGACTTCCTGATGAAGAAGAATAAGATCACGACGTTCAAAGGCTTCGGAAAGCTGACCGGCCCGGCGAAGGATGGTGTTCATACCATCGAGGCCAAGCTCGCTGATGGCAAGACCGAGACGATCAAGGCGAAGAAGGTTGTGCTGGCGACGGGCTCAGATGCACGCGCGTTGCCGGGGAATAAGCCGGACGATACGATTCTGACGAACTACGAGATTTTGAAGATTGCCGAGGCACCGAAGTCGCTGGTGGTGATCGGTTCGGGTGCCGTGGGGGTTGAGTTCGCGTCGATCTTCAGTAGCTTTGGGGCGACTGTGACTGTGCTCGAGGTGCTGCCGCGGGTGGTGCCGGTAGAGGATGAAGAGATCTCGAAGGAACTGCTTCGGCAGTTTAAGAAGCGCGGCATCGATGTGTATCTGTCGATCAAGGACACGAAGATCGAGAAGAACAAGGATGGCGCGCTGGTGACATGGACGGATGCGAACGGCAAGGTGCAGTCCAAACAAGCCGAGAAGGTACTGATGGCTGTGGGCCGTGCGCCGCGCACCGAGGGCATCGGGCTTGAGAAGACGAACATCAAGCCGGACCGCGGGTTCGTGATGACGAACGAGTGGATGGAGACGACGGAGCCCGGGGTTTACGCGATTGGCGATATCGTCGGTGGGCTGCCGCAGTTGGCGCATGTTGGCTCGATGGCTGGGCTGGTAGTTGCGGCGCGGATGGCGGGTAAGTACGCCAAGCCGGTGAATCGTCTTCGCATTCCTGGCTGCACGTATACCGATCCGCAGATCGCCAGCGTGGGTCTGACGGAGGCGCAGGCCAAGGAGAAGGGCTACTCGGTGAAGGTTGGCAAGTTCCCGTTTGTTGGGAACTCGAAGGCCACGATTGTCGACTCGCATGATGGCTTTGTGAAGGTGGTTTCGGACACGAAGTATGGCGAGATCCTGGGCGTTCACATCATCGGGCCTTATGCTACGGAGATCATCGCGGAGTGTGTGACAGCGCTTGAACTTGAGGCCACGGTCGAAGAGATGATGTTTACGATTCACGCGCATCCCACGGTTGCTGAGGCGCTGCTTGATGGCTTCAGCAGCGTGGAAGGCATGGCGGTCAACGTCTAACTCTCAGCATTGCAACCAGAGGAAGCCCGGTCTGATGATCGGGCTTCGTTCTTCTCAAGCTTCAACATGCATATCAATCTTCTCCATCTCGGCCGCGTTCCTTACGGGGACTCTCTTGCGATTCAGCAACAGGTCATCGCGGCGCGTAAACAGAACCTCATCGCCGATACGTTGTTGCTGCTGGAGCATCCTCCGGTTCTTACGCTGGGGCGCAATTCTGTGCGGTCGAATGTTATTGCTTCGGATGAGTTTCTTGCGCAGCGCGGCATCGAGTTGCATGAGATCAATCGCGGGGGCGATGTTACGTATCACGGCCCTGGCCAACTCGTCGGCTATCCGATCATCGATCTGCGCGGCGATCTTCCCGGCAAGAAGGGGCCGCATCTTGGGCCGGTCGATTACGTTCGCCTCCTCGAAGAGGTGCTGATTCGCACATGCTGTGATTTTGGCGTAATGGCACAGCGCATCCCCAAGCGAACCGGTGTGTGGACGATGGCTGGCGGCAGCATTCTCGAAAAGAAGATTGCGGCGATTGGGGTGCATGTCTCGCAAGGCGTGACCTCGCATGGATTCGCGCTCAACGTCACTACCGACCTCCGCGACTTCGAGTGGATCGTGCCATGCGGCATCACGGACCGCGATGTGACCAGCCTTGAACTCCAGGCGGACCCCGGTCTTGATCCGGCACGACAGCCCACGATGGAGAATGCGCTCAACTCCGCCGCACGCAATTTTGGACGTGTGTTCGAGCGGCAGATGCTCTGGTGCGAGTCGCTGGATCATCTTCTTGCGACTCGAGTATGAGGGCGTTCAGCGCCCATGTTGTTCGCTAACCGCACCGATCGGCGACCAGGAACCCTGTTGCAGCCGTATAATCCCAATCGTATGCTCAATCGCGCACCGGGCCAGGGATGGAGTGCGGTTCAAGCCGTCTGCACCAGTAATTTAGGGAGAAAAGACACTCATGCCGACTGAAGTAGTTATGCCCCAGATGGGCGAATCCATCACTGAAGGCACCATCACCAAATGGCTCAAGAAGCCCGGCGACACCGTCCAGCGTGACGAACCGCTCTTCGAGATCTCCACCGACAAGGTCGACGCTGAGATCCCTTCGCCATCGGCTGGAACCCTGAAGGAGATCAAGATCGCCGAAGGCACCACGGTGCAGATCAATACCGTTGTCGCCACGATTGAGGAAAGTGGATCAGGAGCGGCGGCGAAGGCCGAAACTGCGGCGACTCCGTCAACGGATACCGCAACCCCTTCAGCCGTGGATGCGCCAGCGGCAACGCAGGGCAATCCAGCTGCGGCTGATGTCGCGGCTGCGGGCACCAAGATTGAATCGGGCGTCGGCACCGAGGTGTTGATGCCGCAGATGGGCGAATCCATCACCGAAGGCACCATCACCAAGTGGCTCAAGAAGGTTGGCGACAGCGTCCAGCGCGACGAGCCCATCTTCGAGATCTCCACGGACAAGGTTGACGCCGAGATTCCTTCGCCCGTCGCCGGAACCCTTACCGAAATCAAGGTCGGAGAGGGCAAGACCGTTACGATCAACACTGTGGTGGCTGTCATTGGTGGCGCTGCAGGGAAGGCGGCCCCGGCACCGGCGGCTGCAGCACTGGCTCCCGCAGCCTCTTCTCCTGCACCTGCGGCGACTTCAGCTCCAGCAGCTGCGGTTGGCGACCATCCCCGCTCTTCTCCGTTGGTCCGCAAGATCGCGCGCGAGAACGAAGTTGACCTCACTCAGGTCGCGGGCACAGGGTCCGCAGGCCGCATCACCAAGAGCGACATCCTCGGCCATCTCGAGGGCGGAGCAAAGCCAGCTGCTCCGGCACCTGCCGCTGTTGCACCAGCAGCCGCCAAGCCTGCCGCTCCTGCGCCGGCGCAGCCGTTGCCCGGCGAGCTCGTGCCGATGACCAAGATGCGCTCCATCATCGCGCAGCGCATGGTCGAGTCCAAGCGCACCAGCCCGCACGTCCACACCGTCTTCAAGGTGGACATGACGCGTATCGTGAAGCTCCGCGAGAAAGAGAAGTCGAAGTACGAGCAGCGCAATGGCGTCAAGCTGACGTACATGCCCTTCATCACGCGTGCTGCTATTGTTGCGCTTCGCAAGCACCCGATCGTCAACGCGTCGATCGATGGCGAGGCGATTCGGTACAACAAGAACATCAACATCGGCATCGCCGTTGCGCTGGACTGGGGTTTGATTGTTCCCGTGCTCAAGCAGACCGAGGAGAAGAACTTCCTCGGCATCGCACGCGGCATCGTCGATGTAGCTGACCGCGCTCGTGGCAAGAAGCTTGCTCCGGACGAGATCTCCGGGGGCACCTTCACGCTGACCAACTCCGGCATCTTCGGCGAGCAGTTCGGTACGCCGATCATCAACCAGCCGCAGAGCGCGATTCTCGGCATCGGTGGGCTCAATAAAGAAGCCGAAGTCCTCACCGACAAGGACGGCAACGACTCCATCGCCATCCGCTCGATCCAGCGCTTCACGCTCGGCTTCGACCACCGCATCGTTGACGGAGCTGACGCCGGAAAATTCATGTCCGACTTCAAGGCTTATCTGGAGAACTGGAACGAAGACATCGGTTGATCAAGAGTCAACCAACACACCAACGGCAGACTTCACTGAGGTCTGCCGTTTTTATTACAGAGTCCGGGGGGAACCATGAAAACACAGATGGTTTCAGCGGTGTTTCTGACAACGGCATTAGCAGTTTCAATGCAACGCTCCCTAGAAAGTAGCGCTACACCGCCAGCACAGAATTCCTCTCCTACACTGACCAATACGTGTCTCATCACAAACGACGTCAAAAGACTAACTTCCTTCTACGCACAGGCCCTGGAAATGGAGCCGCATAAAGTAGATGACACTTATGTCGAATTTCGAACCGGTACGGCAGTGCTCGCGATATTTGCCGCCGAAGCACAAGAAAAGTACATCCCGGGATCGGCAAAAGCGGGACAGAACAATAGCACGATCCTGGAATTCAAAGTCACCGATGTCGATCACGAGTACGTTCGATTACAAGGGCTTGTGAAGACGTGGGTCAAAAAGCCCACCACTCAGCCTTGGGGCACTCGCTCTATATATTTTCGTGATCCCGACGGTAATCTCGTAGATTTCTTCGTTCCAGCCACTCAGCCAGAACCGCGACGGTAGACTAAAACCCATGACCACGGACCGGGTGATGGCGTTGGATGTCGGCAAAGTGCGTATCGGTATCGCGCTCTCCGATCCGCTCGGTTACACGGCGCAACCCCTGCTTACTTTATGGCGCAAGAACCGCGGCGAAGACCTGCGCAGCCTGCAGCGGCTGATTCGCAAACACGAGGTCGCGCACATTGTCGTTGGCAATCCTCTCCATATATCGGGCGATCAGAGCCCATGGGCTGCAAAGGTGCAGCAGTTCGCCGAGGAGTTGAGCGCTCGCTCCGGACTGCCGGTCGAGCTGTGGGACGAGAGGCTGAGCTCCGTCGCTGCGCACGAGATTCTCGACGAGGCCGGCCACGACCGGCGCGATCGCAAACACGTCATCGATCAGGTAGCCGCCGTCGTCATTCTGCGCGGCTGGATGGAGTCCAGGGAACAACGAGAGCGCCTCGAACGCCAGGCTCGCGAAGAGCAATAAGGCTGGCGCCGCCTCCTCGTGAGTTCGCCAATCAATTGGAGTCACAGCAGCGATTTTGCCCGCAGCACTAGCTCGATTGCTTCGTCGGCGCTCGCCCCCACCGCGCTCAGGTGGCCCATCTTTCGGCCTTTTCGTGGCAGATGCTTCTCGTAGAGATGCAGTCTCACTCCGGGTACTGCCAATGCTGCATCGAACCGTGGTTCGCGAAGCTTTCCATCCGCGTCGAGCCAGACATCGCCCAGTAGATTGGCAATCGCCGCGGGCTGCACTATATCTACCTCGCCCAGCGAAAGATCGCAAACGGCACGTACGAGCTGCTCAAACTGGCTCGTTACACACGCCCGTTCACTTGCGTGATAGCTGTTATGCGGTCGAGGAGCCAGCTCGTTCACCAGCAGCTTTCCATCGGTCGTGCAGAACAACTCAACCGCCAAAATTCCTTCAAGCTGAAAAGTATCAGCAATCTCTTCAGCGATTCTCCGCGCCTCGGCTTCCATCGCCGAACTCAGCGGCGCCGGCATCACGCTCCACGCAAGAATCTGCTCCTCGTGATGATTCCACGCCGCCGGAAAGACCTTCACCTCACCATTCGGAGCCCGCGCCACCAACACAGAAATCTCGCGCTCGAGGCTGACAGCCTTCTCGACTACGCCGGCCCGCTCTCCTAGGGCCTCCCAGGCCCCCTGAATTTCAGCCTCAGACTTTGCGTCCGGATTGAACCCAACTTTCCCCTGCCCGCGCCCGTCATAACCACCTGTCGCGCTCTTGCAGAAGACCTTGCCGCCCAGCGCATTGACCGCCTCGCGCAACTGCTCGAGCGACCGCACGGCACGATACTCTCCTACAGGAAATCCATTGCGCTGCAGCCAGTCCTTCTGTTCAATCCTGTCCTGAATCACGCCCAGCATCGCGCCGCCTGGCCGCACCGGAGCAAAGCTGGCCGCCGCCTCCATGCTTGCCATCGAGATCTGCTCGATCTCCAAGGTCACTACGTCGCATCCACGCGCCAGATTTGCAGCCTCACGAGAATCGTCCCACCCGGCTTCGATACATCCATCCACGACAAACCGCGCCGCACACGCGGGGTCCGGATCGAGCACAAGGATGCGATACCCCATTGCGCGCGCCGCCATCGCAGTCATGCGGCCAAGCTGTCCGCCGCCGAAGATCCCGATTGTTGCCCCAGGCAGAATGGGCTTTGCCACGGAAGAAGAGGCAGTGCTCACGCGCCGACCTCATCGCCAACGACCTGCGCCAGCACCTCATCTCGCCGAGCCGCACGCCAAGCCACCAGCTTCGCCTGCAACGCCACATCTGTCGTCGCCAGAATCTCCGCCGCCAGCAACCCTGCATTCGCCGCACCCGCCGCTCCAATCGCCAGCGTCCCCACAGGAACGCCCTTCGGCATCTGCACAATGCTCAGCAGGGAATCCATCCCTTGCAGCGCTGTCGCAGGGATGGGCACACCCAGCACTGGAACCACCGTCTTCGCTGCAATCATCCCCGGTAGGTGCGCCGCGCCACCAGCTCCAGCGATGATCACACGCAGCCCTCGTGCGATCGCCGTCTCCGCATACTCGAACAGCAGATCAGGCGTCCGGTGTGCCGAAACCACACGAACCTCATGCGATACGCCGAACTCCGTCAGCATCTCCGCAGCACTCCGCATCACCGCATAATCATTGCGGCTTCCCATCACTATTCCAACCAACGGTCCGGCGCTCATAGCCCTCGATTATACGTGCCCCACAGGTCTGGGCCATGAACGCCGCCATCTACTGCTTCGCCCAGATACTCGCATTCAGGCACGTCACGACACCGTCAATGATCTCGTTCAATCCTGCGGTGAATTTATCCGCATCGGCGATCTGCTTCTTCGACACAGCATCGGTGATGTTGATTGCTGCACCCACGATCTCCACCGCGGCCGTCCTCTTCTGTTCACCAGTCGCAGCGCCGAACAGAGCCTCTGTCCCTTGAATCACTCCAGGTAGCATCGCAACGCCGCGTAAAAACAGCTTCAAGAAATCCATCCCCGTTCCTTCCTCTCCTAACTAACGTCGCAGATAAGCCATCGCTAGATGAACCATCGTTAGCAGCCCACCAAACGCAGCGAACACACCCTTGATCCGCTGCACACTCCGCTCATGACGCTCCACTCGTTCTTCGATCTGAACGATGCGCCCCGGCTGACCGATCCCGATTAAATGTTCCATTTGACTCTTCAACACACGCAGGTCCGCCAGAACCTGTCCTTCAAACTCCGTCATCTCCCACCACCTCGCCGCTAACTCACCGGCAGATTCGTAAACACCGCACTCGAAAACCGCGAATACACCGGCGGAGCCGATCCGTCGTACATCCGCACGTAGTACTGCTCCACCTGCCCCTCTCGTGGAATCGAAAAATTCCGCACCGGACTTCGCAGGACCAAATCCTGATCGACACCCAGCCCGAAGTCCCAATCCCGCCGTCGCACTTCAAACCCGCCGCCTGCAGGGGGAGCCGTTCCAGCATCCACCTGCAGCGCGGTCCCCGTCGCGCTCACCACTTGCAATTGCTGCAGGTTCGCAAGCACATTGCCCGGTGTCGCCAACGCCGTCAGAGGCAGCAACGCATCTGCTGCAATCGCCTCCGACAAAGTCAAACCCAAACCTTCAGCCCAATCGTTCGCAAACGCAATTCGATACGTCAGCGCCTCAGGCCACGACGACCCATCTTCAATCGCAACCTGCCGCACAACTACGTTCATCGTTTTGCCACCGCTCGTAATCGTCAGTACATCCCCAGGCCAAACATCGCTGGGGTTCATCGCGTCATAGGTCCCGGCCACAGCCGCAGCCCGACTGGCCGAAAAACTCAGTACAGCTTGCGCAGCGCTCTCGCAATCCACTGAGCTCCGCGACGCAGGTCGTAGCACCTTACCTAGCCAGCGAGCAGTCCCCGGCGCACCACCCTCGGCCTCCGCCGCGACGCTGGCAGGATCCTCCAGTCGAGCAATGGCTCTCTGTTGCCCGCGATACGTCACGGTAACAAGCTCGCCCGCTACCGGAACACGTCCGGCTAAAAATGTAACCTTACCGGTAGCAGATACCGTGCAATCGATACCTTCGCCAGCAACTCCAATCAGCCGAGTCATCTTCACTCCACTCGGCAGCGTACTCGCCACCCATGCCGACCCGGTCTGTGTCACTCTGCAATAGCCCATCGACCCAAATAGCTGCACGCTGTTCACAGAGACGAAACTACAACTCGCCGGTGAACTCGTCACCGCGCCGTCATACAACACTGTCGCCGGAGTATTCGACGCCACTCCAAGGTCCTGCAACTCGAACACCACTGCCATCGGCGCCGAAACCACGCCACCGCCGAAGGCCTCCACCGCTCCATCCACCATGGCGTAGTAGCGCTGCAACACTCGCTGTGTCTCCACGCAGTGCAGCCGGATCCGCAGCGTGTACGTATGCCCGCTGAGCAGCGTGTACATTGTCCCAACCTCAGCACCGTTGACCAACGGGACCACCACCGTCGACCCCCCACTCTGCCTCACGTTGTATCCGGCAAAGCAGTTCGCCATCTCTATCACGCCCGAGTACAACCCGCACACCACGCCATCGCTGGCCGCGCCAAATTGCACGTTGCCAGCCTCAATCACCAGCGTGCCACCCATCTCGATAGCATCAATCGCCATCAGAGTTGTCTGCCCATCGAAGCCGTTGCCGCCGGTCATCGTCAGCCCAGCAGCGCTCAAACCAAGATGCGATCCTGGATCGGCCAGCTGCCACACCTGCGGATTGAACACACCCTGGTTGAAACTGTCCGACAGCAGCAACGAAGAGTTGGCCGTCCCCTTCGGCCGAAACGGCGCTTCAGCAAGCTGAAACACTGTCGTCGTCCCATCCCCCGCAAACGTCTCGGTTATGTAGGCCGCAGGCTCCATCTCACCGCTCACCGTCACATCGTTGGCCAGCTCCTTCACTGCCGAAGTCTGCAACGCCGCCACCTGCAACGTCCCATCGCCATCGCTCAGGGCATGTGTCACCGTCCCCGCGGGCTGCAAGCTTACCGCGCCATTCAGCACACGATACGACGCATAGGTAGCCGCAGCGACGTTCCCCGCATTTACCGACCAGCTCCCCGCAGGCGTCGGGTCGAACACGCCAACCGCCGCGCCATTCAGAACACCCGTCGTCGTGAAGAGTCCACCATCCACGCGATTCGTGAGCGTCGTCAACACCTGCCCGGCAGCCTGCGCTAACCCCGCACCGCTCACCGGAACACTCTGCTTATCCAGCAGCCACTCATCGCTGATGGCACTGAACGCGTACCGATATACCGGACCCTGCGTCGCAGTCCCCGCATACACAGCCTGCGGCTCTGTCGCCACATATCCGGTGAACAACACTGTCCCGCTAGCCGAAATCACCACTATCCGTCCGCGCCTCATAGGAACAGCCAGCCCCGCATCACTCACATCCAGCATCCCGCTGCACCGCGAAGGAGCATTCAGTACACGCTCGATCTTCAACGGCACATCTGCGCAGAGTGCGGCGCTATAGTCCACCGCACCCTGGCCATCCAGATTGTCGATCGTCACCTTCACTGCGTCACCTCTTCGCTCTGCAACGGACCCAGCCCGCGCATCTGTCGCACCTCATCCACGGTCAACACGCCCGCGCTCAACAGAGCCGTCTGAATCTGCAACTCCTCCATCTCGTCCCTGCTCGCCAGATCGTTGAAGCAGAACTCGAACTCGCGCCAACCCAGCTTCTTCGCAAACAGATCGCGCGTAATATGCTCCGCCACCAGCTTCGCCACAGGAACCACCGCACTCTGAAACGCCTCATCCGCCATCTCGCCCGCGGTTGAGCGATTGACATCGCCTTGCAGCCCCAGCAACATCGGCGGCAGCTCAAACGCATTCGCAATCATCCGGATCAGCGCCTCCTGCCACTGCAACCGGAGATCGGCATCGGTTCCACCCGCAAACCGCAGCACCTCGGGCTTCTGCTCGCAACTCAGCAGAGGCACACGACCCGTTCCCTCAATCTCGTCCTGCCACCACCGAATCAGCCGATCATGCTGCTCCGGCGTAGCCTCATTCAGCCAAAGCGCATACTGCACCACAGAATTCGAAGCCAGCCGCCCCGCATACCGGTTCGCACTCAAAAACTGATTCACCGTCTCGAACGCAACCTCCAGTCGCCCCAACCCAAACGGAGTATGGGTCCGCGGATTCAGCCGCAGATACATCAGCTCGTCATCCAGCAGTGGAACCAAGCCATCCTTGCCCAACTGCCCCGTAGCCTGCGCATATCGCGGCTTCTCCGGATCGCCACCCCACCTGCTGTCGATCTGGATCGTCGCTCCATCCACCGCCCACAGATGAAACGGCCGCTCCGAGTCTCCCGTAGCCTCCATCTCGACCGCGCCAAACCCGCCCACCAGCAGATCCTCGATCACCTGTTCCCACAACACCCGAAAGCTATCCGAAGCATTCGGCTCCTCAAGGCAACGCCGCAGCACAGCCATCCGAGCCGCCGCATCCTCCACCGTCGCCTCCGAGTAGCCGCGCCGCACCCGCACCTGCCAATCCATACTGGCGATCTTGTCCTTCACCACGTTGATCGCCCGCCGCACCACCGGCGTCTCCGCAAACTTCCGCAGATTCGCCGGAGTAGGCTTCGGCAAAGCGTTCTGCCCCGTACGCCCAACCTGATACGGACTCAGAATCGAAGGCAGCATGGCCGTCTTCCGCTCCCCTACGGTCACGTCCCCAGCCGCTGCAGCCTCCACTCCCGCCAACCGTTCCCAAACACTCTTCATCGTCGTCCGAACGCCCATGCCTTCACCTCTCTCCAAATCACATCCACCACAAAAGAAAAAGGCACAGCCAAACCGGCTATGCCTCCCGAAACCCGAAACCTGATACCTACAACCTGATACCCAATTCCTAAACCCGCAACTCCACCCGAGCCGTAGCCGCCACTCTCGCCAGGTCGCTCACCGTCACCACCCGAATCGCCTGCCGCTCCATGGCCTCTACCCCAAACCGATACCGCTCCATCGCCTCATCTTCCAACTCCGACACAGCCCGCAGAGGCTCCACCACCGCCGTCAACTCCAGCGCCGCTCCCTCCACCCGCTGCACCCCTTCCATCAACTGCGGCGCCGAGTAAGCCAACCCCTTCGCCCCCTCCACATCTCCCTCCAGCGACACAGCCTGGAACATCCGAACCACCCCTGCGTTTTGAAGATCAGCCCGATACCCACAATCAATCTTCATCGGATCCCCCGCCCGCGTATACAGCGAAGCCGCAATCCGCTTCCGCATCAACCCCCATACCCCCGCGCGCTCAAACTCCGTCCGCATCGCCCCTGCAATCGCCGCCCGCCCCGTCCTCTTCCGTTCCTGCTTCACCTTCAGAGGCTCCACATACATCCGCATCAACTGGTCCAACTCAGCCGGCATACTCTCCGCCAGCGAAGCCCGAACCTCCGTCATCTGCACCGAGTTCGACAGCGTATCTTCGAGCACCTGCATCACCGGCTTCGTATCCGCCGCACCCATCCGCAACCGAGCCGCAATCTCCGACTCCAATCCCTCCAGCAGCCCGATATCCGCATCCGCATCCAGACACTTCACCCGGCTCCAGTCCCGCGTAAAACGCACCACCGCGCTATCGTCGCGCCCTGCCTCTCGCAGCAGCACACCGATATTCGCAAACTCGCCCTTCACCACATCCGGCACATACCGAATCAGGAAGAACTCGCACGGCAACCGTTCCCTCACGCCCTATTCCCTTTCAATCAACTCTAAGCATTGGCAACCTTCACATGGCTTGAAGTCCATCATTCTGAGCGTAGCGAAGAATCCCCGTATTTGTTTCTGACTTTGCTTGTCCTTTTCTTCAGCAATCCAACAGCCATCCACTACATTACAAACTTACCCGCCACACTCAACTCAGCAAACTGCCTCGGCACAACCGCACTCACCTTCTTTTCCCACATCGGGAAAGGCTCCCGATCCGAATCCCGAAACCACCCGATCAGCTCCCTTACCCGCGATCGCCGCATCAACATCTGCTCCATCAACCGCTCGATCACCACGGTATCCCCGCCATACCACTCCGGCGGAACCACCTCCGCGATCCCCCAAAGAGTATCGGCCCGCATCTCCTCCACGCGACTCAGCCAGGGCTCAAAGCTCTCCCACCCCGTTACGCCTGCATACACTCGATTCCGCTGATACACCCCCCGCAGCGGCGAATCCGGAAACGTCCAATCCCCCGCATTGAAGCAAAATCCCTGATCGATAAACGTAGCCCGATACTTCCGCTCCCTAGGCCTCCGCTCGAACACCGCCTGCCGCCCATTGCAGTTGCCCGCCCACTTATCGATGCACAGCATCCCCGCAAACTCCGCCAGATTCCTCACCTCATCCAGCTGCTGCTCGGGCAGATAATCCACCACCTGCCCAGGCATCAGCCCACCCACAAACTGCGACCCAAACTGCAGCCCCGCCGAATACCGCTCCCTCTGCCCCCGAGGCAACTCCACATGCATCCCCGGAGAATTCGCCACCAGCCACTCCGTCACCTCGACCACATCGCTCTGTGGAACGGTCAACCCCACGGCAGCCGCCAGCCGAGTCGCGATCAACTCATTAGCCAACACTCGCAAATGCTGCGGATTATTCTGAAACTTCACCACCCAAAGCTTCCCATCGGCCCCCAGCATCAACTGGCTCTGCGCCCCACCCCGCATCCGACGAATCGCCTGCACCGCCAAAACCGCCAAGCCCGAAATACCCCGCCACAGCAGAATACTGCATCGCCTATCTGTAGTTGGCAGTTGGCAGTTGGCAGTTGGCAGTTGGCAGTTGGCAGTTGGCAGTTGCAGTTGCAGTTGCAGTCGCATTGCCGTTGCCGTTGTTGTCGCCTTTCTTGCTTGTCATCCCGTAGGGATCTGCTTCTGCCTTTGTAGTTGTCGTTGCCTGTTTTTGCTTGTCATTCTGAGCGTAGCGAAGAACCCCCGCATTTCCGAGGGGAGAGAAGCGACCCGAGTGCTTTTGCTCTTGCACTTCCGTGATGCCCTCCTTACCCAACCCAAAAAGCCCGCGAGCCCCACCCCTCCCTTAGCTTCGGCCCATCCTTCTTCTTCCCCGCCAACTCCGCCCGAACCGCCTGCCCAATCGCCATAGCCATCAAACAATCATCATGAGCCCCACTAGCAGCCCCAGTCCGTCCCCCGGCCATCGAAACAAAAGTCCGGCACTCCCCCAACAACCTCCTGCTAAAAAACAACCAGGGGGACTCTGCCAGCAAAGCCCCCATCCGGCTCACCATCCCCGGCTTGCTCCCCGCCGTCGTCAACCATCCCGCGACTCCGCCCTGCTCATAAACCCGAGCGTAACGCTCAACGCTATCCAGATAAGCCAGCACACCAGCGCCATGATTATTCCTCTCCACCGCGATCAAAGCCCCGCCATACTCCCTTGCCAGCTCCGCCGAAACTCTTGCCAGCTCCAGCGTCCCAATCCTCTGCTGCAACTCCGCGCACTGCATCCCCGACACCATCTCGATCACCTGCACCGCCGCAAAGTCCCCATCCGCGCCACCACCCGCCGTATCCACCGCAACCAGATACTCCTTCCCCGCAACCGGAGGCAGCCAAACCTGCAAAGCCCCACCGCGCCGACACGCAACGGGCTCCTGCAGCTCCTTCAACCGAGCCTCGACCGCCTGAACCTCAAAGCAGCACTCACCCGTAGCCTTGAAGCAGCTCTCCGCATCCTCAGCAAACTCCTGCGACCGTAGCCCGCGATAACTCGCCTCCAGCCCCCGCCGAAACCCAATCTGCTCCGCCGTCAAGCCATGCGCCGACATCAGCGCCAACTCATCCTCCCGCAAATCTGTAACCGCAGCAGCGACATAATCCTCCTCCATCCACCAGGGAAAGAAATGCCGCACCACTGCATCGCCCTGCTGACTCGCCGACTCGCCGACCTTCAAACCCGTCGCCACCCACTCCTGATAAAAGCACCCATAAGCTCCATTCGGCGTCGACTCCAGCACCATCTCGCCCCCCGGACTCATCGCCGCCCGTAATCCCGCCAGCGTCTCGCCCGCATCGCCCGGCCACCGGCTTACCTCGCTGCAGTGCAGATTCTGAATCGTCAACCCGCGCCCAGCGCCCTCATCGCCTGCACTCACAATCCGAAACTCGCTATCCAGCGCCGGAAAGATCATCTGCCCGACATTCGCCTTGCTCCGCACCAGGCCGTTCTCTCGCAGCTCCTCCGGCAGACACTCCCAAAATCGCTGCACCATCCGGAAGATCCCCTCCGCAGCCTCCCGCGTATGAGCCACCTGCACCGTCAGCACCCCGCGCGCCGTAATCGTCTTCAAAAAAAATCTCGCCGCCACCCACGTCGTCACGCCCATCTGACGAGCCTTCAGCACAATATTCCGCTGCCCCCGAGCCTCCTCAAACGCCCGCTGCACCGCATTCGCCCGCAGCGGCTGTATCAACCCATTCCGATCCCGCACTCGCAACATCTCTTCCGCCATGGCAAGCATCAGCTCCGGCCTCTTCTTCATCTCGAGTCCGAGCCGCAGCAACTCGTCCACATCCCTGACAGCCCATCCATCCCTCGACATCCCACACCATCCATCCGTATCGCTTGCCAGGACAGGCCGGAGACAACTCCCCCGGCCCATCCCAAGCCACCCACTACATCTCCCAATGGCAACCCGAAACCGTCTTCGGATTCGGCACATCCCGCAGCGTCACCGACCCATTCGCCGGCACCGTCACTGCAGTCCCGAACGCCAGCCCATTGATCAGCTGCGAAGCATTCAGCGGAGCCACCGTCACTGCATAAGCCGACTGCGGATTCCCAATCCGATACGTCGCCCCGCTCTGCCCAGTGCAATCCGGCAGCGTCACCGTACCCGCTCCCGTTACACCCGCTAGGTTCACGTATCCATCCCCCGCAGTCATGCTGTACGGCAGCGCCGTCACGTTATGCGGATTCGAATCGTTATAGCCGTAAGCGTAGTTCAGCGCATTGCTCGCCGCCGCAGCCAGCAAAGCCTGTCCCGCCTGCGTCGGGTGAATCGTGTCCGACTGGAAGTACGTCGAGTTCGCATTCGCACCGTCCGCACCGAGCCGCGGATCAGCCGCGAAATCGATCACTCCGTCCGCGCCTCCAGTCTTGGCCGAAGACAGAATCAACCCGTCATAAGCGTCCTTCTGCGCATCGTAGTTTGTCCCGCTCATATCATTGCCGCCGCGCGAAATCATCGTCCCGACGAACACCTTGCAGCCAGCCTGCTTCAGCACCTGCACTTCACCCATCAGCGAGCCCATCACTGCTGTCGCCGTCGTTCCATTTCCCAGCTGGAAGTCGTTCGTCCCGGCAAGCACCAACGCCAGGGCAGGTCCCGAGTTCGTCTGGCAGCGTTCCGCCACGCGATTCGGCTCCGATCCGTTCAGAGCCTGCAGACCAACCCCGGTGATGCCCCAGTTCGTCACCGTATACGCAGGCTGGCGTACCAGCGAAAGCAGCGAAGACCAGGGCGCCGCCACTCCAGCGCCATTCGTAATCGAGTCGCCGATCGCATGGAGCTGTGGCTTGGCAAATCCAAGCTGCTGCGGAGACGTCAACACGCCGCGCGAAGCAATCTCGTTGCGGATCGCCGCACTCACCGTTGCAACATCCGTCGCCGCCAGTTGCGTCGCATAAGTCCGCAGCCTGTAGAACGTGCCATTGAACCCTGACCCCGTCCATGTCGACAACCCGCTCGACCCGACAAACAAATTCCCCGAAGTCTGCACTCCAGCAGAAGCCCCCTGCAAGCGATAGTTCGCCACCTCCACTCCATCGATGTAGACATGGTCCAGGCTGCTCCCGCCCGTCCCCAGTGTCACCGCAAGCACATGGAAGCCCGACAGAAGATTCGGCGCATCCGTCCTGTGGTTTGCATTGACGAACAGCGTCGGAGCATAGGTCAGGTTGATGAAATTCCCTGTGGCGTCCGTCATCTGGTACATCAGGTTGAACCCGCCAGCCGAAGACAGCGACGATGTGAGCAGCACGGGATACGGATTATTCGTTTGCGGCCCGGACGTCAGCGGATTGATGTAAATCCCAAGAACAAAGGTCTGTGTCCCGTTCAGCGTTGCCGGCAACGACACACCCTGTCCGGGCGCAAAGCTCAGCCCCGTCGAAGTCCAACTCGGCGCTGCTGCTCCTGTTCCCAGCGTTCCATCATTTCCGTTCCCGCTGGTGTCGGTCAAAACGCTCCCCGATCCCTGCAGAAAGTTGTAGTCGGCTGTAGCTGTGCCGGACACCGTGGCTCCGGACACAGTCGTCGAACCGACCGTCGCCGCTGGTGCAGCCCACGTCCCATCTTCACGCAGATACCGCGTCGTTCCCGCCGTCGAACCCGGATCCGGCACCGCACCTGCCGCATGTCCAGCGCCCGATGCTCCAAAAACCGGCAGCCGCGCCGCGTTCACCGTACCGCTCGAAATATTCGCGGCACTGATCGCTCCATTCAGCGTCGTCGCATTCACTACTCCTGCGTTAAAGCCCTGCGGTGTGAACGAATAGCCCGTTCCCCTCAGGTTCAGCGACAGTGTGCTCGTCGTCGTCTGGAACCCAACCGTGTCCGTTCCCACGCTCGAATCCAGTTCAAACAGGTTGTAGCCCGAGTTCCACTTGCCGCAGCCATGCGAGTTGCAGTGAATCGTGAACACCGCCTGTTCTCCGGCGTCCGCAACCATCGTCCGCAGCCATATACCCTTCGCCAGGTAAGCCATATCCGGAGGCGAGTGCGTACCGCCATTGCCGAAATAGTTCGAAGCCGGCACTGCATTCGTCACGCCCCAGCCCTGCAGGCCCGGTCCATTGTTGCCCTCATACTGAATACCCGCACGCAGAATCACGCCCGGCCGAGGAGTCGTCTGCCCTACAAACTCCGTGTCCCCGTCCACCATCTCCTGGTAGTAGTGTGGCTGCTCCACAACGTCGTTCGTCGCCCACGCCACTGTGTTCGGAGCCAGCGACATCTGCCCATCCACGCTCTTGGTCGCCGTGTTGAAGACACTCAACACCTCTGCCATCGGATACAGCGCATACCCTCCCGTCATCAACGACAGCGTGCCGCCCGTGCTCGTGCTGTTCGCGCCGTTCTGCGCATAGGTCAGCGTATTCGGCCCCGTCGTCGTTACGGTATAGGCACCGTTGTAGCTCGAGTCCGCCACACCCGCGACCGTCAGGCTCAGCCCATTTACATCCACAGGCAGATTGCCCGCCGTCGTCACCGTCACCACATTCCCATTACGTGCAATCGAAGCAACGTTCAGCGTCACATTCGCAAACGCCGACGTCGACCCCATCGCTCCCACAATCGGAGTCTCCCCGCCAACGTAGTAAAGCCCGGTGGCCGAGTACGATCCAACCACAGGAAATACCTGTCGAATCCCCGCCGTCGTATCCACCGTCTGTTCCAGGCCATAGCCGCACAGGCCGCCCATCGCCACGCTCGCGCCCGACACATGCGTCTTGTTCAGCGTCATCTGCAGATGCGTCCCATCCACCACCGTGTAGTTCGCCATCTCGTAGTTCTGCGCAGTGTAAGCATTCACCGGATCAGTCACGCAAGCCACACCGCTCATCTGCGGAGCCGCCGCCGTATTCGTCGCATAACCCGTCGGCACACCGCTCGTCGCGATCGCAAACGTCACCGTTCCCGGAGCGATGTTGTTCACCTGCGAGCTCAGCGTCTGCGCCGTCTGAAAGAACACGCTCACCGGAAATCCGCTCCCGCTGAACGCAGCCGAAGCATGATTCCCCGCCGCGCCAACGCCCGTCAGCACACCAGCGCTTAACACCTTAGCCGGGTTCTTATCGATCAGAAACCGCCCATCGCCCTGCGTCCCCGGCGCATAAGTCGTAGCAACCTTCACCGAAGTCGACCCAGGCGTGCACCCGCTCGAGCAAGTCCCCTGAAAGACATTCGTATCTTCGCGCACCTGCAGATCGAACGGATGTGTCCCCTCGTCCGCATTGTCCCGAAAGCCGCCCGATGCCGTCAGCGTCTGCGACCCGATCAGGCAGTCTCCCACGCCATAGCAGGTCGTCCCCATAGGAGCCAGTACATGCTGACCCTGCGTGTTGTACGTACCCGTCACAGCCAACGCCTCATAGGTGCTCTTGAAATAAGGAATCTGGCTCTCAAGATTCTGCGGAAACTGATTCGATCCTCCCGTCAACGCACTATGGAAGACCGCCAGTCCGGTCGAAGTTGGAAAAGCGGATGTCGTCTCCTGAAGCACACTGGCTCCGCTTCGTGTCGACACCACATCGATCACCTGCCCGGTCTCCTGACCCGGCATCATCACACTCTCCGGGTTCAGATAGCTGTCGAACCGCTGTCCCTTCCGCGTATCCTCCACATGCGTCTTGTCGTTCCACTGCGTCGGCGCGTAATTCTCGTTCGACGCATAGTTCTGCTCTGCCTTCACCTCGCAACCGCCCGCACAATCCGCGCTCGACACGGCGTTCGCGATGCCGTTGTTGCCGGTCCCGCTCAGGTACTGGCTCGCATACTCTGTGCCATTCAGATTGTTCACCTCCAGCACCGTCCCTGGAGGCTGAGCTACCGTCTGCGTAGCGCCCGGCAGCGTAGACACCTTCTGCGAGAGCCCGCTCGCAACTCCGGTAACACTCACGTCCACATACTGCTTATCCACCGCCTGCAACGGCGCCGTCGGATCCCCCGGCAGCACCAGCGGCCCCGTCATCGTATCGCCGCTCTTCTGTACATACGGTGTCGATGTATCCAGCGGATGTCCGGACACCGCCGCCGCAATCGCCGTGTCCACATACGCCTTGCTCACCGTCTGCATCGCTACCGAGGTAGGCAGCACCGTGCTCTCGATCGAACTCACCTGCACCGCAGTCGTGCTCACCGGAACCACCCAATACTCCCGGCTCACAGTCCCATCATCCAGATGAAACACAGCCGTGTAGTAAGTCCCCATCGGCATAGCGCCCTCGTTCGGAACGAGGCTCATACTCAACAGTCCACCCGCCGGTATAGTCGCCGAAGTGCTTCCGCTAGGCACCGCCTGTCCAGCCGAAGTAGTAAACGCCGGCCAGCTAACAATCACAGTACCTGTAGCAGGCGTCCCATCCGCACGATAGATCGTATCTGTAACCTGCGTAGTAGCAATTTGCGCCACCGCAGCTACAGTCACCCACAAAATCCCCGGAAACGCCAGCAACATACCAACCAGCGTCCATCCTTTAAGCTTCCAACGCATTGATATTCTCCTCTTCATCCTTCATCCATGCCTGTACTTACCGTTGTCGTCGCCCGTTCTTTTGGCTTGTCATCCCGCAGGGATCTGCTTCTGTTTTTGCAGTTGCAGTTGCTTGTTCTTCCTTCAACCACACAAAAAACCATCGTCATCTCGACCGAAGCAACTCACAGTTTCATCGTGAGTTGCGCAGTGGAGAGACCCCCACATTTCGCCGTTGCTTTTGTCGTCTAGGCACCCAAAGGCTTCAGCCTTGGGTCTCTCTCCCTAGCAAAAGAAAAGGGGCGTTAGCCCCTGGAGTATGCCTTCCGTCCACCCACACCTAAAACGCCCGCATAACCCCCGGCAGATAACTCCGAAAACAAACGCACATCTCCCCATCATTCGCATCCTTCACCGGCAGCGCCCGAAAAGCCCCTACCAGCCGCACCCGCTCCAAAGGAGCCCTCACAACCTCAAGAGCCTCCGCAGCTCCCTGCATCGCCTGCAACCGCGGATAGTGATAGATCACCCGATCCCCCTGCTCCCCATCCATTACAAAGAGTCCAGACCACTCCTGAAAGAACCCACCACCCTCACGATCCACAAACCCAGCCAGCCTGCTCACCTGCATCCCCGCGGCCGGAGCTCCCGCCAGCAAAGGCGCCCCAAGCGTCAGCACCCCACCCGCAATCGAAACCACCCGCCCAACATTCAGCGAAACCCGCCGCACATAATTAACATCGCCGCCCACATCCGCCGAAGCCCGCACATAAGCCCCGCTCACGCCACTCCCCACAAACCCCACCTGCCCCGAGTAGTCCACATCCACAGCAACCAGATTCCCCACAGCAAATCCCGCAGCAGCCGTAGCCCCCACATTCAACGCAGTAGCCGTAGAACCCGCCACCAGCGCAACTGGAGCAGCAGCAACTCCACCACTCCCATTCGCCGCCGCGCCACTAGCCGTTAGCAACAAATTCATCTGTTGCGCCCCAGCCGTCAGAGCCATCTGCAACTTCCCCCAGCTCTCAAACTCCAGCTGAACCGTGGCCTCCACTTCAGTCCGCACCTGGCTGGCCACAATCGCCGGAGCACCCGTCCGCAGCGCCCCAACCTTCGTCGCACTCTTCCGAGCAAATCCCTTGCACCACCCCAAATCCACCCACGGAGCAGGCGGCGAATCCAGCCCAAACCCTCCCATCTGCGCCGCATCGAAAACCGTCGGCACCCCAGCCGCACGATTCACCGGCGCAAAGTAAGCCCTCACACGCCGAGCTACCGGAGCCACCGCCCCAACCAACCCACTGCCAGCCCCACTCACAGCTCACCCGCTTCCTGGTAGCTCCACACTGTCACCGTCGCCACCCGCTCCAACCGCTCGCCCTCTACCGTCGCCGCGCCAAACACCACATCGCCCCAAAACACATTCGTATCCATCGCCACCGGAGCCGTCCCTGCACTCACACCCGAATAATTCATCTTCACCACACTCTGCGGAGCGGGCCCCACCGCGCTCACCAGCTCCCCATCCATCGCCGCCAGCAACCGCCCGCGATCCATCCCGCCATTGCCGGAGCTACCATCCGTCGCATACCGAATCTCGCACTCCATCGTCACCAGCGGCAGCGACCCCTGTGCATCCACCTTCAACCCAGTCCACCGCAACCGAAACGCATCCACAGGCTCATACGCAGAAGCCAGTTCGTTCTCCTCCACCAGCACGCCAGGCCGAGTCACTCCTCGCACCACCACCGTCCGCGCCGGATTCACTGCCTCCAGCCTGCCCTGCAGCGTGACGTAAAACGTATCCTTCGCATTCTGCATAAAACGTAACCCTTTCAGTAACAAATCAGCCTTGTTTTTAATCCGCGATCATCCGGCCAATCCGCGGTCCCTTCCTTTTCGCCCTAAACCTCCAGCGCAGCAGCCTCACGCAACAACAGCCGATACCCACACACCACGCCGCCAGCCTCCATCTCTGTAGCCGACACAATCGTCAGCAGCGCCTCATCCACCAACACGCCAAACGCCGTTGCAAACAGCACACTAGCCGAAGAAAACCCCAAAGACCCAGTCAGCACCTCCACCGCCGAAGCCGAAACCAGCACCTCGCGCTGCACCGCCTTCCCCTCTGCCGCATTCACCCGAGTCCTGCGAAACACCACCGGCCCCAACTCCACATCCTGAAACCGAGGAACCGCCAGCCCCAACTGCTCCGCCGAATTACCGGCCACACCCGGAGCAGGCACCCGCAGCAAAACCGTCCGTCCGCCACACCCACGCAGCAAAACATCCGCAGCCCGACGAACCGCCACCATCAAATCCGCCATCGTCTCACCCCAGCCTCTCCGCCACATAAGGCCGCAGCAACGCCTGCACCTGCGGATCCACCAGCACCCCGCTGAAGTACTGCATCTGCATCGTGTCCATCTTGCTGCTCTTCACATTCATCGCCGGAGTCGCCTGGGCATTCTTCACAATCTGCGCGCAAGCCACCTTCACCGCCGCCGGAACCGTCACAACCCCCGACGTATACGTAACCTCGACCTCGTTGTAATTAATCCCCAAAAAGTTCTGCGGAAACGTCAACTCACCCGTAGCCAAATTCACATCAACGCTAGCCGGATCCAGCGCATTCCAACTCCCCGGTACGCCAAACGCGAAGGCAAGCTGCTCACGAACAGGATCAGTCATCTCCCCTCGCCGAGGCCGCCCATAGCGCACATTGACCCCCACCAGTGGTGAAACAGCCCCCACCGCAGCAGCCAACGGACGATAGCTCAACCGAACCGTCTGAGCCCCAGCCGTCAACCGCATCCGCTCGACATACTGCGTCACCAGCAGGCTAGGCCTCTTGCAATGCGCCTCCATCAAAGCCGAAGCCATCGTCACCCAAGCGTCCGAAGTCTCCGCCCCCAGCCCATACTCCACATACTCCGAAGGCAACAAATAGCCCACACCACACCTCCAAAATGAAAACTCACAAAAAGCAACAGGGACCGGCAGAAAAACACCGGCCCCTGCACGATTAGCCCACCCACAACTGCATAGGCACCACCACCGCCCTAAGCTCTTGCTTCTAGGTACCCCAGGGCCTTAGCCCCTGGGGTATGCCCTCCTATCCCACGACTAACGACTAGCGATCAACCAGCACCTGATAGTGCGCATAATTCGCACCCTTAACCACAAGCCCACCAAACTTCACCACCACATACTGCGAAGCAAGCGAACCCGGAACGCCAAGCTGGAAGATCCGAGGATTCGGATCGCTCAGCCAGTGATACTCAATCAAATCCTCCGTCACGATATAAGCCGGCAGCACGGCCGAACCCGATCCAGGAGTACCCGTATAGCTCAGCGTCCACTCCGGAATCAGAGGAATCTCGCCCGCCTGCGTCGAAAGCGTCTTCACGCTCAAACCAGCAGCAATCTCCTTCGTATTCAGAACGACATTGAACTCGGTCTTCATCTCACGATCAATCAAATCCAGCAGCACCGGATTTGCATAGATAGCCGTCGGCCGAACTCCATACGAACTATTCGCAACCATCTGCGCAATCGTCGACTTGAAGCCATCGACAATGCTCTGGCCCGTGCCGATAGTCACTGTATTCCCACCCGCAGCAATCTGAGCGCCCGCGCCATAATACTGCGCAGTCGTCGGAGAGCTCAGACTAGTATCCGAACCATTCCAAAGCGCAACGTCATGCGTACGCAGAACGCCGTCAACAGTATCGGCAAGATCCTTCGCCTGCAGATAAGCAAACTGGCTCTGCTGCTGACCCAGCTCAATATCAAACAGGTTGTAGTTGATCTGAGCAACCAGCGCCTTCAACGGAACACTCCGCTCCACACGAGTAGGAGTCACCAACGGCGCAACGATATTGCGCGGATCAACAAACCCCGACGAAGCCGCAGGAGAAGGAATCGCCATCTCTTCAAAAAATCTAGAAGGATGCCCCGTAGCCGGAACCTGCTTGATCCTCTGCCCAAAAACGCCCCGCCGACGGACGAGGTCCGTAATCTCCGATTGATATAGAGGAACCTCAACCGCACCAGGCCCAATAAAATCCGCAGCCGCATGAATCTCAGTAAACTTCGCGTTCATCATTCTCCCTTTCAAAAAGAAAGAGCGTAGCCTAAGCCACGCCCTGCATTTAATCCGTGCACATCCGCGTGCATCCGCGGTCGCCTAGCTTAGCAAACCAGCCCGCATCAACTGAGCCTTCACCGCAATCCGCTGTTCCAGACTCAAGCTGACCAAAGCAGCATCCACAGCCCCAGCCTCCATCGAATCCACAGTCACACCCTGCTTCGCCAGCAGATTAGCCATAGAAACCGGCAGAGTCTTCCGCCCTTGTGTAACCGTAGCAGGCACATAAGCAGAAGAAGCCTTCAGCTCCGCAATCCGAGCCTCAGCCGCAGCCAACCGCTCTTCAATCTCAGCCTCGACAGTAGCCGAAATCCGCCCAATCGAAGCCTCAGCATCGCTCTGCCGAGCAGCCAGCTTCTCAACCGCCTGCTCCAGCAGACCAGCCGCATCAGCAAGCCGCTGCACAAACGCACCAAGCTCGTCCTTCATCTCCATATCCATTTCTTTCTCCTCGTCGTTCTCTGTTACATCAGTCCACCCACTGAACCTCATCTAAGCCGTAGCAGTTGTAGGCGCAGAACCGCTCTGCACATTCAAAATCGCAACTACAGCCGAAACCACGCTCTGCAAATAAGCCGAATCCACCTGCACCCCGGCCTTCGCCAGCAACCCCGTCACAGCAGACTCCGTCAGCAGCATCACTTCACTCAGCTTCTGCGCGCCAGTCCCACTCTGCACCCCGCTGGCAGCATATTTCTGCTCCACCAGCAGCACAGCACTCTGAATCAGCGAAGTAGCATCAGCAACCTCATTAGCCACCGGAGCCGCCGAAGGAAACAGAAGCCCCACCAACCGTTCCACCGGAACCGCATACGTCACAGCCCACTTCAAGCCCTTCTCAAAGCCCTTCCCCACAGCCTCCAACACACTCACAAAACTCATCCATCCTCCATCGCATCTCTCGTAGTTGCAGTTACTGTTTCCTTCAACACTCCAAAACATCGTCATCTCGACCGAAGCAAAGACAGTCTCAACGTCTCTCGTACAGCAGAGAGACCCAGCATCTGCTGTTGTCCTTGCTCTTATCCGCCGTTATCCCTCTGATCACCGTTACGCCTTCATCCGCGCCCATCCGCGAGCATCCGCGGTCGACCGGCGCTTCACCCGAAAGCTAGTACTCCGATAAGCCGCCTTCTCCCGCAGCAGAATCGCCGCACCAGTAAACGTAGCCCGCGTCAGAGTCCAGATCGAAGCCCGCAGATCAGCCACATGCGCATCCGCAAGCTCATAGCTCATCCCCATCGAGCCCTCAACCTGAATCTTCTCCTCCATTTCCGGAAAGTCCCGCGCATACAGATAGCCCGCGACGCACAGCCGATTCCCATCCAGCTCAGCCGCCGTAATGATCCCGCACTTCTGCCTCGCATCATGCCCGTCCCACCCGGCCTTGTAATCAACCGCCATGCCCAGCAGACTAGGCAAAGCCGCCTCCGCCGCGGCCCTCGACAACACCACTCGATGCCCCCGCGCCCCACTGGGCGCCTTATCGCTGGCCACATCCACCAGCGTCAGCACACCCTCAAACGGCAACCTGTTCGGATGCCCATGCACCTCAGGAAACTCCACCGCCATAGCGCGCATCTCCAGGCCCGCCACACCGCGCAAACCCTCCCGCCGGCCCGCACCAAAACTCCGCCGATGCAGCCCTTCAATCTGCCCCATTGACCCTCCCTCTGCAGTTGTCGTTGCCTTTGCTGTTGCTTCTTCTCCCTTACCAAACCCCTTCATCTCAACCGAAGCAATAGACAACTTCACCATCCATCGCGCAGCGCAGAAACTATGCGTTTGCCTTTGTCCCTGCTCTTATCCGCCTTTATCCCTTCGATCACCGTTACGCCTTTATCCGCGCTCATCCGCGCCGATCCGCGGTCGCCCCTCTTCCTGTGGCTTCCTCAAATCCTCCAGCAGCTTCGCCATGATGCTCTTCGGCCGACGCTTCTTCGCCACCGGCATCTCTCCCTGATCCAGCCCACCCAGCTTCGTCAGAATCTTCATATGCTGAATGCTCCCCTTCTTCGCCTCCTCCGCAAACTTGGCCATAATCTCCGGCAGAGCCTCCGCCACCCGCTTCCGGGCATACGTCCGGCAATATCGCGGCCTCGGAGTCGCCACCCGCGACTCCTTCTCCACCGTCTCTTCTTCCGCAACAGCCCCCTCGCTCACAAACCGCCCCTTCACTCGCTTCCTCTCCATCCCCACCTCCAAAGCAAACGGGAGAGCAGCCATCAGGCGCTCTCCCGTCTCATTTCTTGATTACCTTTCCAGAATAGCAAGTTGCACGTAATTAATCGGCAACTTCCATGGCAGAGATAACAACAATTGAATCAATTATTTACAGCTCCCACGCGAATCGCTGCCTCTTGACAAGCAATTTGAGGCTGCAAAAGCTTCCGCTCCAGCAGAATCTCCGTCAGCACGTCCAGCGTCTCGTCATACCGGCGCATCAACGTCCTGGCGGTCAAGCCGAGCATTCCGGCCGCCTCCACCTGCGTGTACTCCTGCATAGCGATCCGTTCAAGGATCAACTGCTGTTCGCTATCCAGCTTTGCCAGGCATCGCTCCACGTCGTGGACAAAGATCACCACGTCGTCGAACCCATGCACCTGGTAGTTGGTCACCTTCCCCCGGAACATCTCCCGTCCCAGCAGAGAAGGAGCACGCCCAGCCTCCATCGCCATCTTCACGTATCGCCGAAGCAGCCCCTCCGTGTACTTCCGGTAGAAGGCCAGCTCAGGAGCAGTCTTCCGCCGCCGTTGCCCACCAACCTCCGCAACCTCACGTACGTCGCGAACCTCGTGGATCTCATGGAGAGCCTCAGTAGCCCAGATCACCGGCAAAACCAGCACAGCTGCGCTCATCGCCCACCTCCCACTACTCCAACGCCTGCCTGGCATCGCGAAACCCGCGTCAACCGCGACTTCCGTCCAGCCCTGCTTCTCCCACGCGGTGCCGGAAACTCCGACAGCCGTTGCGAGCATCCCCGGCAGTAAACGCCGTTTGCTGCTTCCGTGCGGAACCAAAGCGCTCCACACCCTTCACATACCTTCAGATTTATGCGCAAGTACTTCATTTCATTCCCTTTCAAGGCGTAATGCTCCCTAACGAGCCTCGGTATTTTTCAGTGGTCGGAGCGGGCTCGCTCAGGTTGTTATGAAGTGCCGTCAGCCATACCGTGGAACTCTCTCGGCCCCATCAATCCAGCTGCAAACACTCGTCTGTCGTTGATCAATCCAGCGTCGTACCTTGGGAAATCGATCACCCTGCATTCATCCACCCTCGCTCCAGAGAAGCGGCACGATTTTTGCACCATTTCTGTTACTGAAGCGATGAATAGAAAGTCTCAAGGTTATAGCTTTAGACAAAATCGATGTCAATATGATTCTTTCCTCAGGCCAAGATTGCCATAAAACTCGCCGTTTGAGCAGTTTGCCGCCGAAATGCGTTGCACAAAGCTAAGTTTTCGCCTAATCTTCGTCTTGTCCAATGATATTGTTCGACCTCGGAGGAGCCTACCCATGAACTTTCAAGATCTTCACGAACTCGTCCGTCTTGAACTATTCGGGCGCATCGAGCGTGGCACCCTCACCGGACGCCGCATCGCCCAACAGGCGGGCTTTCAGCAGGCCCATATCTCCAACTTCCTCAATAGCAAACGAGCCCTCTCCCTCGAAGGCCTCGACCGCGTCCTTGAATCGCAAAACCTGACTATCGAGCAGATCCTCCCTCTCGAACTCACCGCCGCTGCCACCCCGCCCCAGACGACCAACCCCATCGAGGTCGTCCCCGTCGTCTCGGCATCCGTTGCCATGGACGACGCTCGCATCCCTCCCTCCGCCGTCATTGAAACGATTCAGGTCTCCGCCTCGCGCCTCCACGACAACCGCTCCCGCCCCTCGACCAAACACGCCCACTGGGATCGCTTCCTTGCCATCCGTGCCGACGCCCAGCAAGTCGCCGCCATGGAGCCCGTCCTCTCCCCCGGAGCCATCGTCGTCCTCGACCGCCACTACAACTCACTAGCTCCCTACCGTGCCCACCAGCCCACCCTCTACGCCGTCCGTTACGGTGCAGCCTTGCTCCTCCGCTTCGTGGACTTCGACGAGGGCCGCCTCATCCTCCGCCCTTACTCAAGGGAGTTTCCTGTCCAGCTATTACCGCTTGCTAACCACGAATCCCCAGCAGATTACCTCATCGGGCGCGTCTGTTTCGTGCTTTCCGAGCTGTGATTGCTAAACTAAAAAAGATGCTCTCAAGGCTTTACGCGAAGTGGATGTTCTCCTGGGAGACTGCACTTACAACACGCGACACCAACCGAATCGTCCGCCCCCTCGAATGGGGCTTCGACTGGCTGAAAGACTTCAGCCCGCTTGCGAATCTGTCCACTGATTACGCAGACGATCTCCAGCGAATGACCGCGATCAACGACGTCATAGTCAGCCATTCCGACGAGTTCTTCGGCTATGAGACACCCACCGACTTTCGCCTGGAAACCCGCCATCCACAGCTCTTTCCCACCAATGTCCGCCCAGAAACCCTGGCTCAGGACGCAGAACTAAAACGCAAAGCAGAAGAAGGCGAACTAGAAGAAGCCGAATTTCTCCGTTTCACCTCCCCCATCCGCACCCGTTATCCCGAAAACGACATCGTCAACGCACGCTGGTATCCAGCACCAGAAAAAATAAATAAACACAAAACTAACCACGAAAAAAAACCAAAGCAGGCAATCATCGTGATGCCGCAGTGGAACGCCGATGCGTTCAGCCATAACGCGCTCTGCACCTTATTCAATCGCTTCGGAATCAGTGCATTACGCCTCTCCAAGCCGTACCACGACATCCGCAGGCCAGCCGAGCTCGAGCGGTCTGACTACGCCGTCAGCGCGAACGTGGGCCGCACCATCGAGGCCTGCAGACAGGCCGTCGTCGACATTCGCAGCTGCCTTGACTGGCTTGAATCACAAGGCTACGAGCAGTTCGGTGTGCTGGGGACGAGTCTCGGCAGCTGTTATGCCTTCATCGCCGCCGCGCATGACTCTCGTCTTGAAGTCTGTGCCTTCAACCACGCCTCAACCTGGTTTGGCGATGTTGTGTGGACAGGCCAAAGCACGCGGCATATTCGTGAAGCCTTTCAACAGGCAGAGCTCACGCAGGACTTGGTGCGCCAGATATTTACTGGAATCAGCCCCATGTCGTACATGCAGCGATTCGCCGCAAACCCAAAACGTGTCCTTGTCATTCATGCGACCTATGACCTGACGTTTCTGCGCGAATTCTCCCTCGACGTCCTTGCAAACTTCGATCAATATGGCGTGGATTATGTCTCAAAGGTGCTTCCATGCGGCCACTACACCACGGGAGAAACACCCTATAAATACATGGACGGTTGGTATATGGGATCGTTCGTCTATCAGGCTTTCAAGCGTCTGGCCGAACAGCAACAGGCTGTTCCCTAGGTCGGCTCTTCAGAGTCAGACGAGCTACCGAAGATCGCCGCGATGCAGGGAGCTATCAGAATCGCAAGGAAGGCTAGAGCTATGATCGAGTCGTGCACTCGATCTTCTTTGACCAGCCCCCACAGGGCTACCGGTTCAATCAGAGCGTGCATTCCGCCTCCGCTGTGCTGAAGCCTGCAAACTAGCTGCTGAAGTTGCCTGTTAGGATACCCTCGATCTGGCCCTTCGCCGTTCGGTGGATACAGCTTACTCGCCTTAGCATAGTAGAACGCGGTTCTCACAGCTTCCCAGCCCGACCCCCTTTTCTTGCGCGAATAACGGACCATGGATCTGGAATACAGGGCATAAAATACCCTTATGTCCATCGATCTGAATGCCAATCTGACATCCGCTGACCCTGACATCGCCGCACAAATCGAGAACGAAATCATTCGCCAGCACGAAGGGCTGGAGATGATCGCATCAGAAAACTTCGTAAGTCGTGCTGTGCTCGAGGCGGCGGGTACGGTGTTCACCAACAAGTACGCTGAGGGCTATCCCGGAAAGCGTTACTACGGCGGGTGCGAATTCGCCGACGTGGTCGAGAACATTGCACGCGACCGCGCAAAGCAGCTCTTCGGAGCCGAACATGTGAATGTGCAGCCGCACTCTGGTTCGCAGGCAAATGCCGCGGCTTATATGGCGCTTTTGAGCCCTGGCGATTGCGTCCTTGGGTTGGATCTTGCGCACGGTGGACATCTCACGCACGGACACAAGCTCAACTTCTCCGGCAAGCTCTATCGCATCGTTGGCTATCAGGTTCGCAAGGACACAGAGACCATCGACTACGACGAGCTTGAGGCTCTCGCGGTTCGTGAGAAACCGAAGATGATTATTGGTGGCGGCAGCGCCTATCCGCGGCAGTTTGATTTTGCACGAATGCGTGAGATTGCCGACAAGGTTGGTGCTTATCTCGTTGTTGATATGGCGCATTTTGCTGGTCTGGTTGCTGGCGGAGCGCATCCTTCGCCTGTTCCGCATGCGCATGTTGTGACGACGACGACGCATAAAACGCTGCGTGGACCGCGCAGTGGACTGATTATGTGCAAGCAGGAGTTCGCTGCTGCGGTGGATCGGAGCGTGTTTCCGGGGCAGCAGGGTGGCCCTTTGATGCACGTTGTGGCGGCGAAAGCGGTGGCCTTCAAGGAGGCTCTTGATCCACAGTTTGCTGGTTATGCGCGGCAGGTGGTGGCCAATGCGAAGGTTCTGGCGGAGGCTCTGGCCGCTGAGGGATATCGCATTATCTCCGGCGGAACTGACACGCATCTGATGCTGGTCGATGTGTTCCAGAAGGGCATTCTTGGCTCTGAGGCGGAGAACGCGCTGGGCGAGGCTGGAATCACCGTCAACAAGAATGCGATTCCGTACGACACGAATCCTCCGATGAAGCCGAGTGGAATCCGAATTGGAACGCCAGCGCTGACGACGCGCGGGATGAAGGAGTCTGAGATGCGCGTTATCGCTGGCTGGATCGCGCAGGCACTCGATCGTCGTGGCGACGCGGGCGCATTGAAGAAGATCCGCAAGGATGTCGGCGAGCTTGCGGAGCGGTTCCCGCTGTATGGGTGGCTGCGTGAACCTTCTTCCGTGATCTGATCAGCAGTACCAACCTCAAGCGTCCGAATAGCTGGAAACATTGGCCAGTCTGCACCTCCATCACTTTTTTTGACGTGATGGGCGGCCAGGCTGGTCTATAGTCTGGTGGTGTTCTCTTGTTGGTCTTGAGGAATGCTCTAAATTGATAGCGGCGATTGAGGAAGCCAATGGCGCTTGCAGTGTTGTCGTGGATCATGGCAATCCCCCTGCTTGGGTTTGTTACCGGGCTACGTACGATGATGCCGATGGCTGTTCTTTGCTGGTTTGCGTGGCTTGGATATCTGCCGGTTGATGGAACATGGGCTTTCTGGGTGGCGAAGCTTCCGACGGCTGTGATCTTTACCGTGTTGGCCGTTGGAGAGAATATTGCCGACAAGTTGCCGAAGATGGGGGATCGTGTCTCGCCTGGACCTTTGGCAGCGAGGTTGATCGTTGCCGGACTGATTGGCGCGATCGTTGCCGCTGGGCTGAATGGGTCGGGGTTCGAGGGTGTATTTCTTGCGGTGACCTGTGCTCTGGCCGGTGCCTTTTGCGGATTTCTGGTTCGCCGAGAGCTTGTCCGGCAATATTCCTTCAAAGACTGGTACGTCGCGGTCGCTGAGGATATCTTCACCGTGGGGTGTGCCATCCTGGCGATGGGCGTGATTACGGGATAACCGCTGCATGCCGTGGCCCCCTCTCAGCACTGGTACTCCCACCCCGTACTCATTGTTGCTAAAGTCTTCTATCTACAGAAGATAAGGCCAGACTCGTACGCCAAAGTATTGAAAAACAAGCCTCTGTATAGCTAAAGTATTGATCCTAAATAACTACAGAGAATCACGTTCGTCCGGGAGCTCCTTTCGTACTGACTTAATTATAGGGTGTGAGGGGGAATCATTCGGCAAGCCTATCCTCCTGATTCCATGATGGTTGTTGGCGATATGGGCTTGACAGATAGTGAGTTGAAGCTTAGTCCTGTTCGCCGAATACTTTTGCGTAGCTCTTGCCGTAGGGGTAGAAGCGATCTTTCTCGCCGCGTTGCCATGCGGCCTTCTGTTCCGGGGTTGTGATGTCCCAATCGGGGCGGCATTTCTTTGTGACGGCGCGTAGGTCCTGACGTAGCTCTTCGATTGTTGGCCGGCCGAAGAACCAGTAGCCATAGTAGATCTTGAAGACGATGAGGCCGGGTTCGAGGACGAGGGTGTACGGGATCATTGGATTGTGCTGCGGATCGGTGTACTCGGCGATGTCGAGATCCTTCTGGATCGTGCGTCCGACGTCAGACAGAAACGGCCAGTAGGCACCGACGCCGGTACGGTACTCGTTTGTCTCTGCCAGGTTGTCGGTGCTGATGGTAACGAGGCGGCAATAACCGACTTCCATCTCGCGATAAAACTGGACCAATAATTCTGCCTGTCGACGGTCTTTTGGGCAGAAGCCTCCTCGGCTAAGGACCAGCACCATCGGGTGAGGTCCTTGCAACTCAGAGAGCTTACGGCGTTTGGTGGTGTGATCTGGTAGTTCGTAGTCTGGGAATGTGGAGCCGGGGACAATATCTGCTCGCATGAGATAGAACTCCCTTCAATGATTGCGACTGGAGCTTTTCTCAACGCGTGACGGATGAGAGTAGCTGATCAATTCGCTCAGCGATGTATTCCACGTGTGTTTCGAGTGCGAAGTGGCCCGTGTCGAGCAGCTCCACGGTCGCGTTTGGGTTGTCGCGCTTGTAGGCTTCGGCTCCAGGGGGGATGAAGAAGGGGTCGTTCTTGCCCCAGATGGCGAGAAGTGGTGGTTTGAAGTCACGAAAATACTGGTGAAACGTGGGATAGAGTGCAACATTGGTGGCGTAGTTGAGGAAGATATCCAACTGAATTTCATCTATGCCCGGGCGCGCGAGAAGTGCGGCGTCAAGTGTGTAGGATTCGGGGGCGACCAACAGCGGATCGCTTACGCCATACAGGTACTGATCGCGCGTGGCTTTGTAGGTGACCATGGGGCGGATGGCGTCGCGGTTCTCGGGAGTTGGGTCGGCCCAGTAGCGGCGCAGGTCGCCCCATCCGTCACTCAAGCCTTCCTCGTAGGCGTTTCCATTCTGCGAGACGATGGCGGTTATGCGCTCGGGATGCGCGACTGCCAGACGGAAGCCGACGGGTGCGCCGTAGTCGAAGACGTAGATGGCGTACTTCGTCAGCCCGAGCGCGGTTAAGAAGGCATCGATGGTTTTGGCCATCGAGTCGAAGGTGTAGACATACTTTCGCTCGTCAGGAACTACGGTAAAGCCGAAGCCGGGGAGGTCCGGTGCGATGACTCGATAACGCTTCGCCAGAAGGGGAATTAACTCGCGGTACTGGTGTGAGGACGAGGGGAAGCCGTGCAGCAGCAGAATGACCGGAGCGTCGGCGGGGCCCGCTTCGCGGTAGAAGACCTGGACACCGTCGGCATTGATTGTGTGAAAGCTGGCGCGGGGAAGCGAAGAGGATTGTGACATTTGGGTCTGTCTCCTGGAGCGAATGAAGAGGCCTAAGTGAATTACACGTGTAGGTTAGGTCGATTGATTCAATGACAACGGCCTAGATCGTTCCGCCGGTGTAGGTCACGCTGAGCGTGAAATTGACCGGCGCGGGGGAGCTCGTACTGACTCCGATGTTGTACCAGCCTGTCTGCTTGGGTCGATTGCCGGGAACCGGAGTTGCCTGATCCAGAAGCGCAGGCTGGATGTTGGTTTGCTTTGAGAAGGTCACGGTGGTGTTTTTCTGCACGTAGATTCTTGCGATGGTCTGGCTTCCGTCGACGGTCGCCGGAGGAATGTCGAGATCGGGCGCGCCGAAGAAGACCTGGGTTGTGTGCCGCGGCTGATGCGTTATGGGCTTGTCTGCGCCTGCCCGCGAGAAGCAGAGGTAGCTTTGGCCTCCGGCATAGGCGTTGGATGGGATGGTGAAGGTGGCATTGCCTTGACCGTCGGTCCAGATGTCGTCGTGTCGACCGGTGTAGTCGTGGAGTTGTACGTGGGCGCCGAAGCTGGTGGCGCAGGTGATCTCGCGGCGGTTGTAGGTGTCGAAGTTGAGGGCCGTCAGGAGGCCGGGGCTGGTGCCGAACGGGCCGCCATTGCCGTCGCGCTCGATGACGATGACGGAGTTGTCGACCCAACGGGTGGTTTGTGATCCATAGGCGAAGGTCCGGTTGATGTAGACGAGATTGTCGATCAGCGGTTTGAGACCGTAGGCGCCGGGCCAGATTGGATCGGAGAAGTAGTCTTTGCCGTAGATGAGGACTTGTTTGCAGCTGATGGTGAGGAGATAGGCGTAGCCCAGCATCTTCGAGGTGATGACCTGCTCGCCGGGGCTGGTGTCGGTGTCGGGGTTGTCGACGAAGCCGTAGGCCAGGCCGGGGTTCCACTGGGAGTAGCCTGCTCCATCCAGAGCGCGGGCGTACAGGTTGTTGCATGCGGTCTGGATGGCAAAGTGGATGTTGAAGTCTTCGACTCCGCTGCGGCTGCTGATGGGCGAGGAGGTGGCCCACCAGTTCAGGTTTGCCGGGTTGCCATCGAAGTATTCGGAGTAGAACTGCTTGTTAGCCATGGCTCCGTGATGCATGAACTCGGAGACGAAGGGCGCCCAGAGGCCTTTGACGTCGTCGATTCTTGCGCCGTCGGCGCCGGTGGTGCGAAAGAGCCAGTCGCCGTAGTCGAGCGCGTCGTTGATGGTGTATCGGGCTGGCTTGCAGTGCTGGTAGACTTTTTCGTCTCCGAAGGCGAAGTCGTCGGATGGTACCGGGACGGCGTCCTGCGGCTGCGTGCCGCCTCCTTTGGATTTGCGAAAGCAGCCGGGTTGCATCGCGCCTCGGCCGTTCAGGGTTTTGCCGTCGGCTCCCAGGTAGGTGTAGTGGGCGCTTTTTCCGCCGATGAGTTGGTGGAGGACGAGGTCGAGGTCTACGGCGAGGCCGTGTTGGTGAGCGACGGCTATCAACTGGCGCAGGGATTCTGCGGTGCCGTAACGAGTGGGGATGCTCCCTTGTTGGTTCTTGGTGCCGAGATCGCGTGGGTCGTAGACGCCGTAGCCGTCGCAGCCAGCGCCGTCTCCACCTTGGGCTTTGCTTGCGGGTGGGAGCTGGATTCGATCGAAGCCGATGCTTGCGAGATTTGCGACTTCGCCGGTCAGCATGTCCCAGAGCCATGGCGCGCCTGCGTCGGTGCTGGGTGCGGGGACTGTGACTCGCTGGCCAGGTTTGTCGGTGAATCGTCCCCAGCCGATCAGGCTTATGCTCATCGCTGGCCTCCTTATGACAGGTCTGGGCCCGGTGCTGCGGGGAACCTAACGACCGCGGATTTCGCGAGGCCTACAGATAAAAATCCGTCTGTGTCTCTAAAAATCCGTGTCGATCCGTGCCAATCCGTGGTCGCTCAGATGACGGGTTCGGAGGCGGCGGAGCGGAGCCAGGATTCCATGACATCGTGGCCAACGAGGCCGGCTTGTTGTTTTACGAGGCGGCCGTTGTGGAAGACGGCGAAGTTAGGGATGCCGCGGACGTTGTAGCGGGCTGAGAGTGGATGGTTCTGCTCGGTATCGACCTTGAGGACGATGGCCTGGCCGGCCATGTCGGCGGCGGTGCGGGCGACCTCGGGTGCGGCCATTCGACAGGGACCGCACCAGTCGGCCCAGAAGTCGACCAGGACGGGAACGGTTGCGGATTGAGTGATTTCGTCGAAGAGCTCGGCGTCGACGGGGATGGGCTCATGGAGAGGCGGGAGGGGGGCTTTGCACTCGCCGCAGCGGCCGGTCTCTGCCAAATGCTTTGCGGAGACGCGGTTTTTGCGGCCACAGTGTTTGCAGGTGCGGATCACGGGCATGGGATGGCTCCGGTCTTCCCGACTACTGTAGCAGTTTTGTGGGGCGGCTTATGCGTGGTGAATCAGGCGCGTCGACGGTAGCGGATGGAGAACTCGTAGCCAGGGTTGGGGGGGAAGAGTTTGGCGACGAGGCGGAGGCGCTCGGCGAGGGGCTGAGGGGCGAGGAGGGGGTACTCGCGCTCGCGTAGCTCGGAGTAGTCGAAGTCGACGGAGAGAGAGAGCTGGTAGATGGCGAGGGCGTCGGAGAAGGCGGCCTCGAGGAAGCTGCTCTTGGCCTTCTCGTCGATCTGCGGGGTCTTACCGGTTGCGGCTTCTGTGCCGTTGAGGGCCTGGGCACGGCTCTCCCAGGCGTCCTGGCTAGTTTCGCCGCGGACATCAGCAAGGACCTGATTCCAGACGAGCTGGTCGAATACCGCGGGGACTCCGGCGATGTCGACGAAGGCATGGCCGACGTTGATGAAGAACTCAAAGGCCAGGGCGAAGCGGTCGCCGAGAAGACGGGTGGAGATGAAGACGCCCTCCGTGTCGGTGAGGGTGACGTTGCGGTGGCAGATAGCCTGATCGCCGAGCTCTGGGGTGTAGGCGGGGGCGATGAGGGTCGTGTCGCTGCCGCGACTTTCGCTGATAGCGAGCGGGACGAAGTAGTAGGTTTTGCGTGAGAGCGCGGCAGCGATGGCGGTGGGAACGGCCTGGACCATGCGCTGGAGGTCATGATCGTCGATGCTGGTCTCGCCGAATGCTGCGTAATTGATGCCGTTAGGTGCTTTGAGCACAGCAGTTTCGCGGGCAACCTGAGTTGCGAGGACCAGTCCGTTTTGAACGCCTTCAGCCATAAAGCAGTATTCTACTGGTATGACGCATGTGACGCAGAGCGGAGCCTCGACTCCGCATACGTTTGGAGAAGGTTACCTGTTTGGGGTGCCGCTGGGCGACCTGGGATGGTTCGCGAGCCTGTTGATGGGCACAGCTGCAGGATTTGCGGCGTTCTTTGCCTCGACGTTTCTCGGGATCATTACGATTCTGGCTTTCAACCTTGCCACGCACCATGCGGTGGACCTGACGATCAGTTACAAGTGGATTGGGTTGCCTGTTGGGTTGGTGGTGCTGGTGGTAGCGCTGGGGTATCTGGGGACGCTGTGGGTGCGGCGGCTGACCCGGCGGAGCTAAGCATCTCGGTTGTTGCCGCCATCGCGCCCAAAAACCTAACACCGATCACACCGATCCAAAACAGACCTAATGAAAAGGCCCTTGTCTCAACCTTTTATCGGTGGCATCGGTGAAGATCGGTGTTAAGCCTTTCTTCGTTTGCGACGAAACCATCGGGCGCTGCCAATCGTCCAAAGTTCATTCTGCTATTCTTTTCGCTCACACCCAACGTATCTTCCGGAGGACCATCACGTATGTCATTCGCTCGCAGTTTTGCGCGCTGGAGCTGTTGCACGGCTGCCATCGCAGGTCTCGTTATACCGTCCGTTGCTGCCGATAAGAAGAAGGATCCGGTGGCGGCTGTTACCGAGACTCCTTCGTACTATGGCGCTCAGCCAGCGCAGGAGAATATCGATCTGGCGATGTATCAAAAGATTCGTGACGAGGGTTTTAAGCACTCGCACGTGATGCAGTTTGCCGGGGCGCTGGCGGATGGGATCGGTCCGAGGCTGACGGGCTCGCCGAACATGGCGAAGGCGAATGCATGGACCAAGGACACTCTGACGACGATCGGCCTTGAGAACGCGCACTTGGAGGATTGGGGCGAGTTCGGCATGGGTTGGCAGCAGATCAATACGTGGATCCGTATGGTGACTCCGGATACGGCTCCGCTGATGGCGCAGGCAGCACCGTGGTCTCCAGCGACGAGCGGGCCGGTGTCGGGCGAGGCCGTCTACCTGGATATTCAGGATGTCAAAGACCTTGATAAGTACAAGGGCAAGCTGAAGGGCAAGATCGTTCTGTTTGGTGCGATGCGTCCGACGCCTGACCTGACCGAGCCACTTTTCCATCGGTATACGACCGAAGAGCTGGCGGAGATGGAGACCTATCCGACGGGTGCGGGGCGTGCGGGTGCTCCAAACGCTCAGCAGTTGCTGGCCGATCGTGCGCGGCTGGCAGCGGTTCGTACAGCGGCGCTGAAGATGCTGACTGAAGAAGGCGTCGCCGCGATCATTACACCTTCGCGCGATGGCGGTAAGGGCGGCGGCACGGGGATCATCTTCGACGACAACGGGGCTAACCTCGTGCGTGGCGCGCAGGTGAAGGAGACTGCGGTCACGATTCCGAACGCCGTGATGATGATCGAGCACTACAACCGGCTGGGTCGGCTGTTGCAGAACCATGTGCCGGTGACGCTTGAGGTGAACATCGAAACGAAGTTCACGGGCGATCACGAGCATGGCTTCGATACCGTTGCCGAAATTCCTGGCACCGATCCGAAGCTGAAGGACCAGGTGGTTATGGTTGGCGGGCATCTGGATAGCTGGATCTCCGGCACGGGCGCGACGGACAATGGCGCGGGTTCCGTGGTGGCGATGGAGGCTGTGCGCATCCTGAAGGCGCTTGGCGTGAAGCCGCGTCGCACGATCCGGATCGCGTTGTGGTCAGGCGAGGAACAGGGCCTGTACGGTTCGCAGGGCTATGTGAAGCAACACTTCGGCACGTTTGCAGAGCCAGAGCATCCTGAACCGGCCAGCGTTCCGGGCTTCATGCGCCAGCGCGGCAAGCTGACGACGACCCGGGAGTGGGAGACGTTGGACGGGTACTTCAACCTAGACAACGGCACGGGTATGGTTCGTGGCGTGTACACGCAGGAGAACACGGCGATCGCTCCGATCTTCCGGCAGTGGATTGCACCGCTGAAGGACCTGGGCGTGACGACAATCTCGCTTCGCAACACGGGTGGCACGGACCACCTGTCGTACGATGCGGTTGGCTTGCCCGGCTTCCAGTTCATTCAGGACCCGATGGACTACGAAACGCGCACGCACCACTCGAACATGGACACGTACGACCGGCTGCATCCTTACGACCTGGAGCAGGCTGCGGTGGTCGAGGCGATCTTCCTCTACAACACGAGCGAGCGCGAGGCGATGCTGCCACGCAAGCCATTCCCGCATCCTGAGAAGGAAAGGGAGATGACGGCTCCGATTCCGGGGATCTATCCGGGCGCGGTTGCCAAGCCGGACAGCAAGTAGCTAAGCCCTGGTACCAACTCTTTCTCGGGTTGGTACCAAAGTCTTCTTATTGAAGGACTTAATGGTGTAATGCTTCGTTCAGAAGTAGAAAGGCCCCGGAATGGTTTCCGGGGCCTTTCATTTGTTCGCTATATCTATTGTATCGATTCGAGTGGAGTTGATCGGCACGTGATTCGTGGGGATTGGCGCGGGGATTCGCGTATTTGGGCTTGACAGGGATCGGTTGCGGAAATTGATAGCGGTTGGCCAATGAAGTGGCCTTTGGCTAAGTTAGCAGCCAGCTTTTCGATGCTCCCTATTGAAGCATCATTTGCGGAAACACCAGAAAATACGAACCTTAGGTATATATTTGAGCGGATGTAAATGGACGCGCCGGGAGGCGGATGTGCGAGTTTTTCTGCGAGTAGCGGCGTGGGTTGTGTTGGGTTGGAGCACAGGACAGGTTCTTGCGGGGTAGCGTGCGCCGGACCGGTATGAAGCATTACGCGACGGGAAGCTGACGTTCTGGGTTTCGAGCAGACGGCCCTTTGACGGCGACGGCCTTGTCGCAGAGTTGAAGAAAGACTATCCGAAGCTGCAGGTCCAATGGCAGGCGTTTCCGCCGGACGCACTCCTGCCTGCTATCGAGACAGCGCGGCAAAATGGGACTCTACCCGATGCCGTCTTCGCAGATAACGCTGCACAGGAACGCCCGTTGATGAGTTCGGGGCGAATGAGGGAGATGGCTGGCCGGCCGCGGCGCGGGGACAGAGGCTGGTGGATGGTCTTGAAAGATGCTCCTGATGGAAAGGTTGGGGAGGCTTTTCTGGTGTGGCTGGAGCAGTCTCCAGAGTGGAAGGCTGGGTTGCCGGCGACCCGACTCCTGACGCCTGCCGATGAAGCGGCGGTTCAGGCGGTCGCTAAAGAAGTGATGGAGGCGTTTGGTTCGTTTCCTGTGCGACCTCCTCAAGACGCGCTGGATACCGCGGTTTCGACATTTGCATGGAATTGGGTCCGTCTGAATCAGATGCGGGAGGGCGGGAAACAGAGCTATACCTCGCAGATCGAGAAGGTGGGTGGCAATGAACGGCTGGCATACGTTTTGGCATCCACTCTGGAGCAGGGGGAAGATTCTTTTGGGGTCCTCCACTCTTTTATGGTCTTGCGGAAAGAGAGCGCTCGCTGGAAGGTGCTCCTGCTGGTGCCGGAAGGGCCATTGCCGACGATCGAACAGATGTTTGCCACAATCGATTCGATCGGCCTGAAACGGGACGCTCCAAAGGGAGGCTCGAGTGTCACACTGCTGGTTCCCGGTAATGGCGAGCGCGTGACGCGCTTTCCCAAGACGGAGATCGCATTTGAGCAAGAGGGCGATCCCGCTGAGTTGTATGGAGTTGAGTCGCAGTACTTCGATCCTGGACGGAAGATGTGGTCGCCATCGCTGATGTATTGGGTACCGGCTAAAGACGGTGCTCGAATGACTCGCATGGCGGCGCCTTTTGGGGTGGGCCAGCAGCCACATCGGTGGCGGGTGTGGAGCGTGAACAAGGCTGGTGTGGTGACGCTGAGCGAGTGGCGGACGATCGATTTCATCAACTAGCGCACTGGGGCCGATGCGTGTAGCGCCGCGTAAGCCATGAGCTAAAGTGAGTCGCGCTAATTTTTGTTTGGGACGAAACGATATCGTCACAACTTATTCATAAAAGTCGACTACTCCTTGGGATGGCCCGGATGCGGCCTCACACTAAAGGAGATGTCAATGCAGAAACTTATTGCGAGTTCTTTGGCCACGCTGCTGGTGGCTGGACAGATTGCGGGGCCGGCTGTCGCGAATGCGCAAGCCAACTCCCGAGCGACTGCCACGCCGATCAAACATCTTGTGGTGATCTTTCAGGAGAACGTCTCCTTCGATCACTACTTTGGCACTTATCCTGTTGCGTTGAATCCTCCGGGCGAGCCGAAGTTCAAGGCGGCTGCGGGGACGCCGTCGGTGAATGGTTATACGGATGCACTGCTGTACAACAATCCGAACTTTTTGAATAAGGCGCTGAATGGAGCCGGGGCATCCAATCCGTTCCGTCTGGATCGGTCGGAGGCCGCAACGGCGGATCAGGACCACGACTATACGCCGGAACAGCAGGCGTTCCATGGCGGCTTGATGGATGGATTTCCGAAGTACACGGGAACGCCCGGACCTCCGCCGAACGGGCAGACCACCAATGGTTTGGTGATGGGCTACTATGACGGCAATACGGTGACTGCGCTCTGGAACTATGCGCAGCAGTATGCGATGAGCGACAACTCCTATGACACGAACTTCGGGCCTTCGACGCCCGGCGCGATCAACCTGATCTCGGGACAGACGGGCGGGATTGTTGATTCGATCAGCGCGGGTGACTCGGTTGTTCCGGATGGAAACGGCGGACAGACACTGATCAGCGATGCGGACCCGATCGGCGATGTGTGCTCTGGCACAGGGACGGTGCAGTTCGGCGGCCAGAACATTGGCGATCTGCTGAATGCTAAGGGCGTAACGTGGGGCTTCTTCTCCGGCGGGTTCGACCTGACGGTTACGAATTCCAATGGATCGACGGGCTGCAGCCGTTCGACGACCTCGGCGGTCACGCTGACGAAGAAGGCCGACTACATTCCTCATCATCAGCCGTTCCAGTACTACGCTTCGACAGCGAACCCGAAGCACACGCGGCCATCGTCGGTGAAGATGATCGGCTTTGATGATGCGGCGAACCACCAGTACGACATCAATGATTTCTATGCTGCCGTGAACGCGGGCAATCTTCCTTCGGTCAGTTTTCTGAAAGCTCCTGGGTATCAGGATGGCCATGCCGGCTATTCGGATCCGCTGGATGAGCAGACGTTCGTCGTGCACGTGATCAACCTGCTGCAGCAGTCGAAGGACTGGGACAAGACAGCGGTCGTGATTGCGTATGACGACTCGGACGGTTGGTACGATCACCAGATGAGTCCGATTGTGAACCAGTCGACGACGGCTGCGGATGCGTTGGTTGCGACGGGTTCGTGCGGAGACGGCTCGACGGCGTTGTCGTCGATCACTTCGCTGCATGCGCAGGGGCGCTGCGGGTATGGTCCTCGGCTGCCACTGCTGGTGATCTCGCCGTATGCGAAGCAGAACTTCGTTGACCACACAATCACGGATCAGAGCTCAATTCTTCGGTTCGTTGAAGACAACTGGGTCGATAGCCAGCGGATCGATGGTTCGTTCGACAGCCGTGCGGGAACGCTGCTGAATATGTTCGACTTCAAGAATCCGCAGGGCGGGACCTTCTTGCTAAACGAAAATACGGGTCGTCCTGTGAACCAGTAGTTGTTGCGTAGAAGATAGGATTTGATCGGAACGAAGGGTGCCGGAGAGATGTTGTCTCCGCACCCTCGTTCCTTTGTTTGTGTGTAATGAGAGAGGCGAACGGGTTGATTTCTCGAAGAAGGTTTTTGCGGCGCGCTGGAGTTCTGGCGACTGGGTTGTCATTTGAGAAGGCTGCGGTAGCGAGCGGGATGGTGCCCCCATCGATGGCACTCGATCCGAATAAGCTGACGCCGTATGTGGATGCGCTGCCGATTCCCGCAGTGGTGAAGAGCAGCGGAGTGCGGCCGGATCCGGATGATGCGAAGAAAGAGCTTCCGTTCTATCGCGTGGCGATGCAGGAGATTCATCAGAAGGTGCATCGCGATCTTCCTGCTACGCGGATGTGGGGGTTCAACGGCTCGTCGCCCGGGCCGATATTTGAGACGAAGAGTGGGCAGGGCCTGGTGGTGGAGTGGGCGAATGAGCTTCCGGTGAAGCACTTTTTGCCGATTGACCATACATTGCATGGCGCCGAGGCAGACAAGCCTGAGGTGCGCTGCGTGGTTCATGTCCATGGGGGGCGGACGCCGGCAGCGAGTGATGGGTATCCGGAAGACTGGGTGGTGCCGGGGAAGTCGCTTGTGTATCACTATCCGAACAAGCAGGATGGTGCGCTGCTGTTTTATCACGACCATACGATGGGGATTAATCGGCTGAACATCTATGCGGGACTGCAAGGCCTGTTTGTAGTTCGCGATGAGACGGAAGACAAGCTGAATCTGCCGAAAGGAAAGTATGAGATTCCACTGATGCTGTTCGACCGATTTCTACGGTCAGATGGGCAGCTGGAGTATCCGGTGTCGGGAGATCCAAAGTCGCCGTGGGTGCCGGAGGTGTACAGCAATGTAATGCTGGCCAATGGGAAGCTCTCGCCTTATCTGGATGTGGAGCCGCGGAAATATCGTTTTCGCGTGATGAATGGGTCGAATGCGCGGTTCTTCCGGCTCTCGTTTGGCAATCTGTTGGAGATGCATCTGATTGGGGGCGACCAGGGATTGCTGGGTGCTCCGGTGAAGATGAAGCGGGCGCTGGTGGCTCCGGCAGAGCGGGCGGATATCGTGTTCGACTTCAGCGCGCATGCCGGGGAGAAGATTGTGCTGAAGAGCGACAGCTTCGACATCATGCAGTTCCGCGTGGCGGCGTCGGGGTCGGGGGATACCAGCTCGTTGCCACCGGTGCTGCGGACGATAGAGCGGATTCCAGAGAGCAGGGCGGTGAAGACGCGGCGGTTGACGCTGGACGAGACGATGGATAAGGTGCAGCAGTCGATGGGGATGATGCTGAACAATACTCCGTGGCATATGCCGGTGACAGAGAAGCCGGTGATCGACACGACTGAGATATGGGAGCTTGTGAATCTGACGGAGGATTCGCATCCGATCCATCTGCACCTGGTGAAGTTTCAGCTGCTGGATCGGCGGAGCTTTGATGTGTTTCAGTTTCAAGATACAGGCGAGCTGCGTTATAGCGGGGCTGCGATACCAGCCGCTCCCGAAGAGGCGGGGTGGAAGGACACGGTGCGTTGCGATAAGGGCCAGGTGACGCGAATTATTGTTCCGTTTGAAGGTTACACGGGGCGGTACGTGTGGCACTGCCACCTTCTGGAGCACGAGGACAACGAGATGATGCGGCCGTTTGAGGTGGTGGCGGCAGGTGCCTAGGTTTTGACCGACTGCTCACTGTGGGAGAGCGAAGGCGACATAGACTCCGCCGATGGGGCCTCTTGGGTTCATCGTGCTGCCACCAGTTGCGATGACGACGTGCTGGCGGCCGTTGACCTCGTAGGTGGCTGGGGTTGCGTTGGCCGCGAAGGGGAGGGTGGTCTCCCATAACAGCTTGCCGGTAGTTTTGTCGAAGGCTCGGAATTTCTTGTCGAAGTTGGTGGCGCCGATGAAGAGCAGGCCCCCTGCTGTGACGATGGGACCACCGTAGTTCTCGCTGCCAGTGTCGGGCATGCCTTTTGCGACCAGCTCCGGGTACTGGCCCAAGGCGATGCGCCATAGATATTTGCCGGTATTCAGGTCGAGTGCGTTCAGCGTGCCCCATGGAGTTGCGACGGCTGGGTAGCCATCGGGATCCAGAAATCTGCGGTAGCCGGTCATCGAGTATTGCGCTGCGGATGGATCTGTTTCGTCGGTCGTCTTTGCTTCCGCGTTGAGTGGGCGGAGAAAGCGCATCAGGTCATCGAGGTCATGTTGTGAGAGCTTGGTCATGGGCGGCATGCGTCCTTTGCCGTTGTGAATCAGTGCGAGAATCTGTGCGTCGGTGTATCGGTCTCCTACGCCTATCAGCGCTGGGAATGAGGGTGCGATGCCTTCGCGGTTGTCGCCGTGGCAGATCGCGCAGTTGGCCTCATAGATATGCGCTCCCGGCATAAGTGCAGCGCTGCTTTCAGGTGAAGGAGAAGATGCTTTGGCTGAGGCGGCTTGTTCTTCGCTGGCGTTAGTAGGCGCGAGATCTTTCTCCGTCTGGAGATATTCGAGCAGGGCGTTGAGCTTTGCGCCTTGGAGGTTGGGCGAGGCTGGCATGCGCCCCTTGCCATCGTGGATGACGGCTGTGATCTGTTCGGTGGTGAGCTTATGGGTGATGTTCAGCAGCGAAGGAAACTCAGTTGTGCCGGCGCGATGTTCGCCGTGGCAGATGCTGCATTGGGCGAGGTACGTTGTGCGGCCTGGCGAGTCTCCACTATGGACCGCGAGCGCACCGATGGAGGCGTAGTTGTTCGCGTTGATGTAGAGGATGTGCGTCGCGGGATCGACTGCGGGGCCGCCCCATTCTCCGCCGCCTTCAAAGCTAGGTGAGACGAGCGTATCTTTGCCAACGCTGAGCGGAACGAACTGACCGTCGTTGCGCATCTCATGGAAGCGCTTGACGGCCCACTCGTGCGCTTCGGGTGTGCGTGTTGTAAGGGTGTCTTCGGTGAGAGTTTGGCGCGCGAAGGGCTCGGGCTTGAGAGGATGAGACTGATGCGTTGCGGCTACCTCTCCGGGCGTCGTGCTGCCTGGGTACGAGCGGTCTTCGATGGGGAAGAGCGGATCGCCGGTGACGCGGTTGAAGACATAAAGGTCTCCCTGCTTTGTAGTTTGAGCTACGGCAGGGATCTCTTTTCCGTTGCGACGGACGGAGACGAGGATGGGAGCGGCGGGAAAATCTCTGTCCCAGATGTCGTGATGCACGCCTTGAAAGTGCCAGAGCCGCTTTCCGGTTGTTGCGTCGAGGGCGATCAGCGAATCGGCGAACAGGTCGTCGCCGACTCTCGTAGCGCCGTAGAAATCGGGTGCCGCGGAGCCGGTGGGGACAAAGACGATGCCGCGTTGCTGATCGACCGCCATGCCGGCCCAGTTGTTGGCTGCGCCGCTGGTCTTCCAGGCATCTTTGGGCCACGTGTCGTAGCCGAACTCGCCGGGGTGGGGAATGGTGTGAAACGACCAGCGGAGAGCGCCGGTGCGGACGTCGTAGGCGCGGATGTCGCCGGGCGGTGCGGGGAGGGTTTCGGGATTGCGTCCGCCGACGATAAGGAGATCCTTGTACAACACTCCGGGGCTTGTGAGCGCGACGGATTGAACAGCTGGATCGCGGCCCAAGTCTTCGCGCAGGTCGATCCTTCCGTTCTTGCCGAAGGTCGTGATGACTTTGCCGGTCGCCGGATCGAGGGCGTAGACGAAGTTCATCACTCCGGCGAGAAGGCGTTTCTCTTTACCGTCGGTCCAATACGTCAGTCCGCGGTCGGGGCCGGTCCCATTGATCCCGGAGCTGAACTTCCAGAGAAGTTTTCCGCTCGCGCCATCAAGGGCAATGATCTCCTGTCTGGGCGTAATGCCGTAGAGGACACCATCGATAACGAGAGGCGTTGTCTCGAGTCCACCCTCTTCACCAGTGTCAAACTTCCATGCGACTTCGAGCTTGGCAACGTTGGAACGGTTGATCTGCTTGAGATTTGAATAGTGCGAGTTGCCGGAGTTGCCGCCGATCATGGGCCAGTTGGCGGGGGTGCGTTCTGAATCCTGTCCCGCCACAAAGACCGCGGAAGTCAAAGCATAGAGCCCGACAGAGACTGCAAATACGAGACGCTTCATCCTCAATATCCTGGTTAGCCGTAACGAACCTTACTGCACACCAAGAGTCTATTTGGATTTCCGCGTTGCGTGCAGCGGCCAAGGCTCAACGGTTCGTCAGCAGGTAGTTGCCGCCACTGGATTTCACTATGCGGAAGTTCTTGTTCAGGAGTTCTTCGAGATGAGGCATGTCGGAGCCGTAGACGAGAAGGTAGGTCCGTTGAGCGCCAAACCACAGCTCCTTCAGCGACTCGTCATCGATGAAGACCTTCGTCGCGTTGGGAGCATAGGAGCCGTATTCGAGATTGTTACTCCTTCCGTTCCATAGGAGCGCCGTCTTGTTGGTATAGAAAAACACAGAGGAGAAGGCGTAGTAAGCGTCGCCTTCAATCAACGTTCCGGGTTCGGAGTGGGTGAGCGCGTCGGCCAGCGGCTTCGAACTGAGATAGGGATCGAAGGTGATGAGTGCCTGGCGAGCCGCTTGGATGAAGACGACCATCATCACGGCAAGGACCGCGACGGTTGTTGCAGTCCTGCGTGTGCGGGCGAGTCCGATGACTCCTATCAACAGTCCGAATCCTGCGAGAGCAAGGGGTAGGCGCAGATAGGAAAAGGCTCGCAGCGTGAGATCGCTCATGTGCCCGAGCGAGAGCGTGTACATGTCAGGATTTTGCGTGAGCGCGGAGGAGATGTCTCCGGGGGTCGGATACTTTGCGTTGCTTACGAGAAGGAAGAGGATCGCAGCAAGGCAGAGGCTGAGGATAGAGGCAAGCACGATGCGTGCGGCGCGAGGATAGCGGGCGCGCGTGGTAAGGTCGCTGGCCAGCAGCATGGCAAGCGCAGGATAGATGGGCAGCGAGTAGTATTCCTGGGTTGTCGACAGGCTGAAGAACACCAGAACGAAAGTGATCCATATCAGGGCCAGTAAGCGGACTCTTCCTTCGCGGCTGATGGGCCGGTAGCTTTGTCTGAAGGCCGCGATCAGGGTCGCGCTCCAGGGAAAGAGCCACACGAAGTGAAGCAGCCAGAACCAGAGTCGTGGGACAGTGTTGTAATCGCGCGGGTAGCGCATGTTCAGAAAGCGAAAGAGGTGTTCGTTGAGGAAGTAGAACCAGAAGAAGCCGTGGTATTCGCCGGGGCTGCTGTGCATCGTCCAGTCGAAGTACGGCGGATTGCGGACGGTTGCGAGAATGTGCCACGGAGCGGCGATGAGTAGGAGCAGGAGAATTCCGGAGACAGGTCGCAGGCGCTTCCAGATCGTCTTCACGGAGGCTTCGCGAGTAATGGCGAGATAGATGGCGCCGATGATGACCGGAAAGACGGCCGCGATCAGGCCCTTGAGCAGAAGGCCGCAGGCGAGGCCCGTGTAAAGCAGGAAGAACCAGAGAGTCGGTCGGGGTTCTGACTCGTCCATCAGGCGCAACAATGACCACAGCGCGACGGTGATGGTCAGGGTCAGGGCTGCGTCGGGAATCAGGATTCGAGTGAACAGAAACATGCCGATGCAGGTCGCAAGAATCGTGCCCGCGTAAATACCGGCGCGTCTGCCGAAGGCCCACATGGCGAAGCGTGCCGTGACCCAGCACAGAGCGATGTTGATAAGCGCGAGCGGAAGACGAGCCGCCCAATCGTGGACGCCGAAGACGCGGAACGACGACGCCATGATCCAGTAGATGAGTGGCGACTTTTCGAGATAGGCTACGCCATCCAGCCGGGCAGTCACCCAGTCGCCGCTCTCGAGCATGTTGCGGGCGATCTGCGCCTGAACCGCGTCGACGTCGTCCATCAGGTGAGGCGGGCTGATGACCAGCGGCAGAAAGATAGCGCAGGAGACCAGAAGAACGAGGAGGTCTACACGGAAACGGTGGAGAAATCCTCGAGGGCTTGAATGTCCTGTCCGCATTGGATCTTCCATTGTTTGATCCAGAGAAACAGCATCAGCATGCCCCATAGGTGGTACCCATAATTTGCCTTTCTTTCCATGTGCAGCTTTATCAGGGAATCAAGATGCGGCCAGTAGACGAGCCCCGACTCTTCTACAGTCTTTCTGTTTAGCGTGTCCAGCAGCAGCGGCTTCAGATGGCCGCGCAGCCAGTCGTGTACGGGAATATCGAGTCCCTGCTTCTTCTTCGCAAGAATGCTTTGCGGCAGCTTGTCCTTCATCAGCTTACGCAACAGCAGCTTCAAGGTGCGCCCTTGAATGCAATATTTCGCCGGAAGCGTGGCTGCGAATTCGACGATGCGGTGGTCCAGAAACGCCGGTCGCACCTCGAGCGAATGGGCCATGCTCATCCTGTCGACCTTGACCAGGAGATTGTCCGGCAGATAGTACGCCTGATCGAAGGCCATAAAGCGTCTCAGGTCGCCGCGAGCCGGTATGGTTGCTAGCAGTTTGAGCATGTGGGCGTTGTTGTGCGAGACCATCAGCTGGCTTCGCTGTTCCTGCGAGAAGGTCCCGTTCCAGAAGATATGCGAGCTTCGCTCGTCCATGAGTGTTCCGTGGAGGAAGCGTTGTAATTTGTAATCCAGACCGATCTTTTTATTGGAAGCTCGCAGACGGTTGGCAGAGCGCAGGGACAGCCGCCGGATACTTCGCGGAACCATGCGGGCGCGCCGCGCATATTTGTCGGCGAGATAGGTGATGTAGCCACCGAAGAGTTCGTCGGCGCCTTCACCGCTCAGGGCAACCGTGACCTCTTTGGCGGACATGCGGGACAGGTGCCAGACGGGGACGGCGCCGGCGTCGGCGTTAGGCTCGTCGGAGTAGTAGGCTTGCTCCGCGATCGAATCCGGCGTAACAGTCGAGGGGCCGAGATCCAGTTCATGATGCTCGGTCGAGTAGCGGCCAGCCATCTCTCGCAGATAAGGAGACTCATCGAACTCGCGGCCGTTGAAGGTGATGGAAAAGGTCTTGAGCGGTGTCGTGGTGTGCTGGCTGGCGTAGTGGAGAACGGTGGAAGAATCGATGCCTCCACTGAGCCATATGCCGACGGGAACGTCAGCGGCGAGATGTTCTTTGATCGAAGCGGAGAGGAGATGATCGAGACGCTCGGTGGCGTCATGCAGGCTGGAGGGCTTTACGGCATCGGCAAGGTCGGCCTGCCAGTAACGGTGCGTGGAGATCTCCCCGTCGTGCCAGGTGAGAAAACATCCAGGCATCAGCTTGACGACACCCGCTGCGAGGGTCTGCGGCCCTGCAACATAGTTCAGCCCCAGGTAAGTATCGAGAGCGTGCAGGTCGATGGTGCGGTTGATCTCGGGATGGCAGAAGATGGCCTTGAGCTCGGAGCCGAAGTAGATATCGCGACCACGGCGAGCATAGTAGAGAGGCTTGATCCCCATGCGGTCGCGGGCCAGCACGAGGCGTTGCCGGGACTCGCACCAGACGGCGAAGGCGAACATGCCGCGAAGCTTTTCGATGCAGGCCGTATCCCACTGCATGAAGGCGCGCAGGACGACTTCGGTATCGCAGGATGTCTTGAACTGGTGGCCATGGCCTATCAGTTCTTTGCGTAGTTCGACGTGATTGTAGATCTCGCCGTTGAAGACGAGCGTATAGTCGTTGTCATTCGAACTTATGGGCTGGGCCCCGGCAACGGTGTCGATTACCCTAAGGCGAGTGGCTCCAAGGGATACGGTTGGGCTTTGCCAGACACCTTGCTGGTCTGGGCCGCGATGAACGATCGAAGCGACCGCCTGGTGGATGCGTTCTGGGAGAAAGTCCTTCTCGGCATGGGTATAACCCACAATTCCGCACATTTTTAGCAACCTTCTCGTAAATTCAACAAATAGGCCCGAAACTTTTTTGAGACCTTTGGGTCTAACGTTGGTTCTGAGATGTAAGTAGAGAAGATATCTTGATTGCGTCCAAATAGGGAAATTTTTTTCGAAGGGGCCAATGGCGGCAGTTCCCCAGCCTCGAACTTCAGGTGAAAGAGCCCTTATTTCACCCAGTACCGCCGTTTAGCCGGGCTGGACAAGATTCGATAAATCGGGAAACTTCAACGCCAGGCGCTGAGAAGACGGCCGGATGAGCCCAGAACCTTGAGGTTGTCCGAGCGGTTGGCAAAGTAGCGGACGTTAATCTCGGGGGTGCCGAGGTCTTCGATCTGGTGGAAGGCGGTCCCATTGGAAGACAACTCGGCGGCGATCTCAGGGGGCGTGAAGAAGAGCTGGAAGGGCTCGCCGGCTAGCTGGACGCGCGCGGCGAGGGAGTCGTGGGCCAGCTGCTCGAAGAAGGGCAGGGCAGAACGGGGTTGGCCATAGTCGAACACCACTCCTGAGCCAGCGGGGCGTGCGGCGATGAAGCCGAGGGTCGAGCGAAAGGCAGCAAGAGTGAGGTAGGGGACGACTCCCAGCCAGGCGAAGAAGGTGGGAATGGTGGGATTGAAGCCCGCGGACTGGAGCTGCTCGGGGAGCGAGTGGTGCTCGAAGTCGACGGGGGCGTAGGTGAGGCTGGGCGGAGTCGAGATCCCGCTGGTTTCGAGCAGTTCGCGCTTCCATTGTTGCGTGGCGGGGTGGTCGACCTCGAAGACGCGGAGGCTCGGGTACGGGTTGCGGTGGGCGAACGTGTCGAGGCCCGCTCCGAGGAGGACGTACTGGGTGACTCCGCGTGCTACGGCCTGGGCCAGCAGATCTTCGGCATAACGGCTGCGCGCGACGAGGAAGGCCCGAAGGGCCACAGAGAAGGGCTTGTGGAGTTTGGTGGCGGTCTTGTGAACCTCGAGCAGATAGTCAGGACCAAGGATGGGAACGGCAATGGGATCGTCGAGGACGAGCGGTCGCGCGTCGTAAAGCTGATGCGCGGCGCGGCGCATGGCTACGCGGAGAGCGGTACGAGAGGGGTTTGCATGTTGCATCCTTACCAAGGATAGCGGACGGTGAGGGATGCTATTGTTTACTCCGTCACGGACGCACCCAGCGACGGGTCGCTCATACTATCGTGTCCAGTTTCAACGTGACCAGCGAGACGCTGCTGGAAGCTGGAATCCGAATTGACCTCGACCACAAAGTCATACCAGCCGAAAGTGGTCTCCAACGGCCAGGATTGCGTCAGAGACGCCCCCGGCCCGAGTTCGTGGACGGTCGTCTTCTTCGTATAGGCATTCAGGATGCTCACCTTGGTGAGCGTTTGTTGGTTGGGGTTATTCAGCGAATTGTTTTCGAGCTCTTCTTCCGTGGCGAGCTTCGGAACGCTCGTTTTGCGCAGCGGCACCTGTTGATTGACGATGGTCAATGTAATACTGCCGCGGGCTGCATTGTAGACACTCGTAATCTCGAGATTGGCCCTGTTACTGCCGAGGATGCTGCCCTTGAAGGAGCGCAGAAAGCCATTTGGACCGAACACCGAAAGATCGTAGGCGCCCTGACCGTTCGCCGTGAAAGCCCAACTATCGGAGACCTCTGCATTCGGTCCAACCGTATAGGTCCAAGGTCCATTATGGCTATTGCCGGAACGCACGTGAAAAACCGCAGCGGCTTTGCCCGAATTGCCAAAATAAATATTGACCGTACGGTTTGAGAAATTAGCTTGTCCACGAACATTGAGCACATACGGAACTGCGCGTGCTGGCCGCATTCCCGGTTCCTGAGCCGGCAATGCCTGCTCCACAGGCGGTTCAGGCTTGTAGTCCGAACGTCTCTGACTATCCGGTGGCCGGTAGGCAACAGTGCTTGGCAATTGAACCGCAGCGTCGTTGGGGGAGGCAAAGTTGAAGGCAGACGTAAGATCTCCAGCGACAGCACGCCGCCATGGGGTAATGTTATTTTCCCGCAGGCCAAAACGCTTTTCGATAAATTGAATCAGTGATGTGTGGTCGAACACCTGCGAGCTCACCCAGCCACCCTTGCTCCACGGAGAAATGACGAACATCGGAACCCGCATCCCCAGGCCATAGGGACCGGCGGGATAGTGAGCATTCCCCGCGAATATCTCATGGGTCGTGCTCACGGTCGAGAGCCCCTGTGCCCGAGACTGCGGAGGCGTCGGTGGCACCATGTGATCGAAGAAGCCGTCATTCTCGTCATACATCAGGAAGAATGCGGTCTTGCTCCAGACCTCGGGATTGGCCGTAAGCGCATCGAGTATCTGCGAGATGTACCACGCACCATAATTCGCCGGCCAGTTTGGATGTTCCGTGTACGCCTCCGGAGCGACAATCCACGAAACCTGCGGCAGCGTTCCCTTCAGAACATCTTCCTGGAAGATATCGAACAAGGATCCTTGTACCGCGACGTTCGTTCCCGTCTTCGCTCCCTCGTACAGCGCAGAACCTCGTTGCGCATTCTGGTACTGATGGAAGTAAAGGAGCGCATTGTCTCCGTAGTTACCGATACAAGGATCCACCGTCTCCCCGCGCTCGTTGAGTTCCAGCCCCAGGCCGATGTCCTGATAGATCTTCCAGGAGATACCCGCCTTCTGTAGAAGCTCCGGAAAGGTTGACCAGCTATATCCGGCCTCGGCATTGTCTAGAACGGGTCCGCCATTGCGTCCGTCATTGCCAACCCAACCAGTCCACATGTGGTACCGATTCGGATCGGTCGGCCCCATCAGCGAGCAATGGTAGGCGTCGCAAATAGTGAACGCATCGGCCAGCGCATAGTGGAAGGGAATATCGCTCCTGGTCAGATGCGCCATCGTGGTTGTGCCCTTCTCTCGCACCCACTGATCGTTGTGGCCCTCATTCCAAGCCGCATGTGTTGTCGTCCAGTCATGCGCAAGATCCTCAAGAAACTGAAGTCCAAGATTCGGCGCTCCCGGATGGAACGGCAAGACATAGCTCCCACCATTGGGCTGACACCAGACAGGGTTTCCGTTGGAAAGGGTGACTGCTCGGGGGTCGCGAAATCCGCGCACGCCCCTCATCGTTCCGAAGTAATGATCAAACGAACGGTTCTCCTGCATCATGATGACGATATGCTGGACATCCGCGATAGTACCTGTACTGTGATGCGCAGGAATCTCCAGCGCTCGACTGATGCTTGCCGGGAAAGCTGCAGTAAGCGCGCTCGTACTCAGAAGTTGGAGGAAGGATCGGCGATCGATAGCCATTGGAGCCTCGCAGAATCATTTGAAACAGGAGATCAGTAATTCAGAGTCCAGTAGACTGTTTTATGCAGCTCAGGATTGAGCGGTCATCCAGGTGAGCGTCTGTTCGAGGTACTGCTTCATCTCTTTGCGCGGAACGATGGCGTCGAGGAAGCCGTGTTCGAGGAGGAACTCGGAGCGCTGGAAGCCTTCGGGGAGCTTCTGGCGGATGGTCTGCTCGATAACGCGTGGGCCTGCGAAGCCGATGAGTGCCTCGGGTTCGGCGATGTTCAGATCGCCGAGCATCGCGAAGCTGGCGGTAACGCCGCCCGTCGTGGGGTCGGTCATGACAGAGATGTAGGGAATCTTCTCGTTGTCGAGGCGGGCAAGGCCGTTGGAGATCTTCGCCAGCTGCATGAGCGAGGCGATGCCCTCCATCATGCGCGCGCCGCCCGACGCCGAGATGATGATGAGAGGATGCCGCGTGGCGAGCGAACGGTCTACGGCGCGGGCGATGGTTTCGCCGACAACGGAGCCCATGCTGCCGCCGATGAAGCTGTACTCCATGACGCTGAGTACGACGTTGTGCGAGCCAAGCTGGCCGATGGCATTAATGATGGCGTCGTTGAGGCCGGTCTTCTTCTGCGCGTCGGCGAGGCGCTTCTTGTAAGGTTTGAGGTCGGTGAAGTTGAGCGGATCGGTAGAGCGGAGCTCAAGGTCGACGAGTTCATAACCCGGCTCGAGAAGATTCTCGATGCGTTCGCGCGCGCCGATGCGGAAGTGGTGGCCGCACTTGGGGCAAACCTGCTGGTTGGCCTCGAGTTCGGCCTTAAAGATGACCTGCCGGCAGCCTGGGCAACGGACCCAAAGGCCTTCGGTGCGGACCGTCTTCTCGGCGTCGTTGACGATCTCATTGTCTTCGCGTTTGAACCAACTCATGCTTGGATGCCTTCCGGAAACGTGCCTCGACCAT